>Ga0315324_10000003_pt1 | contig 191292 bp, 188 predicted proteins | sample M150021515metaG_FD_203919 | JGI IMG/M metagenome (GOLD analysis project Ga0315324, IMG submission 203919) | Ammonia-oxidizing marine archaeal communities from Monterey Bay, California, United States - M1 500m 21515 | ecosystem: Environmental > Aquatic > Marine > Intertidal zone | place: USA...
TTCTATCTCAATCATCGGCTGCTGCACCTCGACCCGCTGTATGGATGGTTCCATGCGCTGCATCACCGCAACGTGAACACCGGCCCGTGGTCGGGAATCTCGATGCATCCCGGCGAGCACGTCCTGTATCTGTCGTTGCCGTTCGTGTTCCTGGTCGTCCCCGGCTCGCCGTTCATCATCACGTTCTGCAGCGTGTACCTGATGATCTCGCCGTCGCCCTCGCATTCGGGTTTCGATCGCTTCGTCGTCACCGAGGGCGCGAACGTTCACGGGGGCGACTACTTCCACAACCTGCATCACCGGTACTTCGAGGTGAACTACGGGATGTTGCTGTTGCCGCTCGACAAATGGTTCGGCACGTTCCACGACGGCAGCATGGAAGCGCACGAAGAAATGAAGAGCCGCCGCCGAACAAGCACCGAAGCGGACGATACCGAATCGGTCATCGGAGGAATGAGCAAGTGAAACGCATGTACGACTTCGGTCGAGCGCCCGCCAAACGCGACTACACCGTCAAGGACCTGCAAGACCTGAAGGGCTCTGGCACGGTTCTGTCGATGAGTAACCCGGCAAATGAGGCAGAGCTGCGTGCGTGCCTCGAAGCCGGGATCGATCTGCTCACGGTGTGGGCCGAGCAACTCGACGAATGTCGGCGGATCGCACCAACCCAGTTCATGGGAATCGGCTCGACATGGGCGCAATTCGGAACGACCGACGAGATTCTCTCCCACGCCGTCGACCTCATGGGCCGCGGCGCCGACATGTACTACACGATCCGCTCGTATGAGGTCGTCGAGCGCCTTGCCAACGAGGGGATTCCCGTCCAGTCCCACATCGGGTTGATCCCAACCTTCAGCCACCACGCCGGCGGCTTGCGCGCCTATGGGCGCACTGCCGACGAAGCGATGGAGATCTGGAAGACGATGCGACGCCTCGAAGACGCCGGCTGTTTCGCCGTCGAGGTCGAATGCATCGCCGAGGAGTTCCTCACTGCCGTCAACGACAAGACCTCGCTGGTGACGTGCTCGCTTGGCTCGGGCCGGGGCGGCGACGCCGTGTTCTCGTTCGTCGCCGATGCCTGTGGCGAGCCGTCGGAGGAAGCCCGGCCACCAAAGCACGCGTACGCCTGGGGGGACGTCGGCCGCCTCCACAAGCAGATCCATAAAGAACGGGTCGCCGCGATGAGTCAGTTCCACACCGAGACCCGCGCCGGCAACTTCCCCTACGACTCGACCAACATCTCCATGCTCGAGGGTGAACACGACAAGTTCCTCGAGGCGTTGGACAGCGTGTAGCCGCGTGAAGATCGAGTCCGTACGCGCTGTGGATGTCCGCAATCCGGCAGCGCTCGCTCCGTCCAGCGTCGAACGCTCGACCTCATGACCCCGCTCTTCTGCGTTAGCCGAATGGCATTCCGCTAGACACACCGAAGGAGAATAGATGTCACTCACAGATACTGCGGCACCGCTGTCGGACGAGTCCCGACAGCAGGTTCGCGTCGATCTGGCTGCCGCTTTCCGGTTGACCGCTCGCATGAACATGCACGAGGGCATCTCGAATCACTTCAGCTATGTCGTTGCCGACGATCCGTGCACGTTCCTCGTCAACCCGTACGGCAAACACTTTTCGAAGATGCGGGCCAGCGACCTCATCACGGTGGATGCCACCGACCGGGCCGAACTCGACCGCGACGACGTCGATCAGACCGCCTGGTCGATTCATGGGGCGATTCACCGAGCGGTGCCTGAAGCTCGTTGCATATTGCATGTGCACTCCAAATACGCGACGGCTCTCGCCAGCTTGCGGGACAAGACGCTGCCGGCGATCGACCAGAACACGGCCCGCTTCTTCGAGCGCGTCGCGATCGACGAGCGGTTCGACGGTATGGGAGTTGGCGATGAAGCCACGAGGCTCGCGACCGAGCTCGATGGCAAGCCGATCGTGTTGATGGGCAATCACGGCTTCATGGCGATCGCCCCAACCGTTGCGCAAGCGTTCGATGAGATGTATTTCTTCGAACGGGCCGCCGAGACCTACATCACCGCCCTTTCGGCCGGGCGTGAGCTACATGTGCTGAGTGACGAGGTCGCCCGCAAGACGGCTCGGCAATGGGAGTACTACGTCTCGTCGGCCGACCGGCACCTCGCCGCCCTCAAAGAGATCCTCGACGAAGAAGAACCCGAGTACTCCCGCTGAGACGCTGGGGCGCTCCCCGATCTCCCCAGCGACGAGCTGAGTCGGGCTAAGGCTGTTGTCCGTAGTCCTGCCAGGGCCGGTCGCGGTCGGCGATGACGTCGCGTAGGCCTCGGTGGTCGATCTCTTCGGCCCATCGGAGGGCTTCTTCGGTGTGGCGGGCGATGCCGTCGAAGAAGGTGCCAAGCATCTGGGTGGTGCGCAGGCCCATGTTCTCGTAGGCCTGGTTGATGAGGAGCTTGTTGAGGGCGAGTTGGTTGGCGGGGATGGTGGCGAGGCGGCGGGCTTCGGCTTCGGAGGCGGCGGAGAGTTGGTCGGCGGGGTGGATTTCGCCGACGAGTCCGATGCGGTGGGCGGTGGGGGCGTCGATGGCGCGGCCGGCGAGTAGGTATTGCTTGGCGTGTTCGAGGCCGAGTCGGTGGATCCACATCATGGTGGTGGGCAGGCCGTAGATGCGGCTGGGGGCGTAGCCGATGTGGGCGTCGTCGGCCATGAAGAGTAGGTCGGCGCACATGACGAGGTCGGTGGCGCCGCCGATGGCCCAGCCTGCGATTTCGGCGATGACGGGTTTGGGGCATTCCCACAGGGACATGAACCGGCGGACGTTGTGGTTCATGAACTGGTAGTCGCGGACGGGGTCCCAGTTGCCGGGTCGGGGTTCTGGGCCGGGGGCGTCGTATGGGCTGTCCCAGTCCTCGGGTTGGGTGGCCCCGGAGAACTCATGGATGGAGCTGAGGTCGTAGCCGGCGGTGAGGGTTCCGCTGGCGCCGCGGAGCACGATGGCGCCGACGTCGGCCGACGCGGTCGCGGTGGCGATGGCGTCGGCGACGCCTTGGACCATGTCGTTGGTGAGGGCGTTGAGCTTGTCGGGCCGGTTCAGGGTGATGACGGCGATGGCGTCGTGTTCGTCGTAGAGGACGGTCGGTGCGCTCATCGGTGTGGCGCTCCGTTGTATTGGGGGCGGAACGAGGTCTGGATCTGTTCGGCGACGAGATCGTGGAGTGGGTTGCCGTCGGTGCCGGGTCGTCGCCTGAGCACGTAGGCGACGCGGGGCGTCTCGGGGAGTGCGGGTGGTCCGGTTGTGGTGAGGTCAGTTTCGGCGATGACGCCGCGGTTGAGAAGCGCGATACCGGCGCCGTTGGTGAGGGCGGTCCGGACTGCGGCGATTGTGGGGAGTTCGTAGCTGACCGTGTGGTCGATGTCGGCGCTGGTGAGGAGCCGGCTCGCGAGGGTGCCGAAGAAGCAGCGCGGGCCCCAGGTGATGAGGGGGAGCGGTGGGGCGGCGAGGAAGTCGACGCCGGGGCTGTGGGCCCACACGAGATCGTCTCGATCCAGCACGATGTCCGGGTCGTCGATGTCGTCTTCGAGGGTGATGGTGATGGCGAGGTCGATGCGGCCGTCGGTGAGCCATTCGTCGAGGGTGGCGGGTTGTTCGAGGCTGATCTTGAGTTCGACGTCGGCGGAGTGGCGGCGGAACCAGGGGGCGACGGTGTCGAGGAGTGGTGTGGCGCTGGCGCCTTCGGTGGCGCCGACGCGGACCGTGCCACCGGTGTCGATGGGGGTGAAGCGGCGTACGGCGGCGTCGTGGGCGTCGATGATCTGGCGGCCGTAGGTGAGGAGTTCGTGGCCGTCGTCGGTGAGGCGCAGGCCTCGGCCTTCCCGGCGCACGAGCGTGCAGCCGGTGCGTTCTTGGAGGCGTTTGAGTTTCCAACTCACGGCGGAGCGGGAGAGGTGAAGGTGGTCGGCGGTGGTCTGGAGACTGCCGGTATCCGCGAGGGTCTGCAGGGTCCGCAGCGAATCGATGTCGAACTTCACGGCGACTCCCAAATAGTGACAGATGTTGCGTTCATTGATCGATGAAATATCACTTGTGTCATCTTTGCCCAACAGGGAAGATGACGCAATGACATCTTCGACCGCACGCCTCGACGGCTTCCGCTTTGCTGTGAAGGCCATCGAGCAGACCACGAGGCGTCCGACCGAGTTCGCCCGGTCGATGCTGCCGCATCCGCTCAGCTATCAGGAGCTGGCGCACGACCCGGAGTACATGCTCTACAACAGCCGGCTGACGCCGGCGGCGTTCGTGGACGTGTCCGATGACGAGATGTATTGGAAGGTCCGCCGCGACGTGATCTTGCGGCACACCGGTGAGCTGCCGATCGAGATCGTGGGCCCCGATGCCGAGCGGCTACTGAACCGGGTGTTCGCTCGGGACGTGTCGAAGGTGCGGGTGGGGCGGTGCAGCTATCAGTTCGCCTGCTACCACGACGGCGGTTTGATCAATGATGGCGTGCTGTTGGGCCTGGCCGAGGATCGGTTCTGGATGGCCCAGGCCGACGGGGACCTGTTGAACTGGTACCGGGCCCACGCCGTGAACGACGACGGCGGCCCGATGGACGTGGAGGTCTTCGACCCCGGCGTGTGGGTGAGCCAGGTCCAGGGGCCCCGCTCGCTTGAGGTGCTCGAAGCGGTCATCGACGGGCCGATGCCCGAGCCGTTCCGGTACTTCGACATGGCCGAGGTGTCGATCGCCGGGCAACCGGTCGTGATCGGCCGATCGGGGTTCACCAACGAGCTTGGTTGGGAGTTTTACCTCACCCCAGACATCGACCGTGCTGCGGTTGGCGACCGGATTTTGTCGGTGGGCGAGGCGTTCGGGATGATCATCACATCGTCTGGAGTGTTCCGTGCTCGTCGGATCGAAGCCGGGTTGCTCAACGCCGGCTCCGACTTCGACGCCACAACGACGCCATTCGCCGCCGGGCTGGGTGGGTTCGTCGACTTCGACAAGGGCGACTTCATCGGGCGCGCCGCCCTCGTGGACGCGGATCGGTCCTGTCGCACCTGGGGACTCCGCACAACCGGCGGCGTGGCCGACCTCGGTGACACAGTGTTCATCTCAGAAGAGTCGTTCGATGGTCGACCGGTCGGGCGGGTCTGTTCGAGCGGCTGGTCGCCCTACCAACAGTGTGGGGTGGCGATCGTGCGGATGGCTGACGCCGATCTCGGGCCGGGTGCCGCGGTCGACGTCGTGTGCGCCGGCGGCGAGATTCGAGCGGGCGAGCTGTGCACGTTGCCGATGTTCGACGCCGAGCGCCTGATCCCCCGAGGCAAGCTCGTCGACATCCCGGAGATCCGCTGATGGAATCGCTCACACCGCTCGAGCCCTACAACCTGTACACGGCGGACCCGGTGTTGCGGCGGGCGGTCGACCGCGAGGGGGCCGGCGCCTCCGATGCCGATCTGGTCGAGTTCGGTGCCCGGATCGGATCCGAGGAGGTCTACCGGTGGGGGTTCGAAGCCAACCGGTACAGCCCGGAGCTGGTGACCCACGATCGCTTCGGCGAGCGAATCGACGAGGTCCGCTACCACCCCTCGTACCACCGTCTGATGGGTTTGTCGGTTGGTGCCGGGATCCACGCTTCGCACTACGACGGCACGCCGGGCGACGGTTCGTATGTGGCGCGCACGGCGCGGATGCATCTCGTCAGTCAGGTCGAGGTCGGCCATGGTTGCCCGACGTCGATGACCGGCGCAGTCCTTCCGGCGCTGCGTGAACAGCCCGATCTGGCCGCTGTCTGGGAGCCCCGGATTCGTACCCGTTCCTATGACCCGCGCTTGATCGACCCGGCCGCCAAGACCGGAAACCTGCTGGGTATGGGGCTGACCGAGAAGCAGGGCGGCAGCGACGTCCGGGCCAACACGTCGGTGGCGGTTCCGGTCGATGGGGGCGGACCCGGAAGCGAGTACCGGTTGACGGGACACAAGTGGTTCACCTCGGCCCCGATGTGTGACGCCTTCCTCGTCCTCGCCCAGGCTCCCGGTGGCATCTCCTGTTTCCTCGTGCCGCGCATCCTGCCCGACGACACCCGCAACCCACTGCGGTTGATGCGCCTGAAGGACAAGCTCGGCAACCGCTCCAACGCATCGGCCGAGCTCGAGTTCACCGATGTCGCCGGCTGGCTGGTGGGGGAGGAGGGCAGGGGGATCAACGTGATCATCAAGATGGTCAACGCCACCCGAGTCGACGTCACCAATTGGTCGGTATCGCTGATGCGCCAGGCTGTGAGCCAGGCCGCCTGGTACCTGACCCAGCGCGAGGCGTTCGGGGCGCCGCTCATCGACAAGCCGCTGATGCAGAACGTGCTCGCCGACCTCGAGCTCGAAACCGAGGTCGGAACCATGATGGTCATGCGCCTGGCCGGTGCCTACGAACGGGCACCCATCGACGACCACGAGGCCGCCTTCCTCAGACTGGCCTCGGCGGTGGCGAAGTACTGGCTGTCGAAGCGGTCCACTCCTGTCGTGCGAGAGGCTCTCGAATGCGTCGGCGGCAACGGCTACGTCGAAGAATCGATCCTCCCCAGGCTCTACCGCGAAGCACCGCTCAACGCCATCTGGGAAGGCGCAGGCAACGTGATCGCCCTCGATGTGCTCCGGGCCCTGCAACGCTCACCCGCAGCCGGCGAAGCGTTCCTGGCCGAACTCGCCCAGGCACGGGGCGCGGATCGGGTCTTCGACCGCGAACTCGACCGACTCCACCAAGCCTTGGCGTCGCCGGTCGCCGAGGCGGATGCTCGGCGTCTGGTCGAGACGCTCGCCGTGTGCTGGGGAGCGTCGCTGTGTCTGCGCCACGAACCCGTGATCGCCGATGCCTACGTCCGTTCCCGGCTCGACGGCGGCTGGGGGGCCGAGCTCGGCACGCTCAGCCCACAGCTCGGCCTGGCCAGCATTGCCCGACGAGCACTTGCAGTCCGAGACGACGACCTGGACCGCGCCGGAACCGGCCAGCCGTGACGCCGCTGACGACCTCTCACGCCGCTGGCCCGAGCGTGCCCGAAGTCCGCGAGCTCACGTTGGGTGAAGCGCTGGCCGAGGCGGCGGCTGAGTGGCCTGACCGGGTTGCGCTCATCGAAGGCCGCCTCGACGGGGTCCCGGGCCGTGCCTGGACCTACGCGGAGTTCCTGAATCAGTCCGAGCAGGCCGCCCGGGCTCTGCGGAGCCGTTTCGAGCCGGGTGACCGCATCGCGGTGTGGGCCCACAACATCCCGGAGTGGGCGCTGCTGCAGTTCGGCACGGCGATGGCGGGGATGGTGCTGGTCACGGTCAACCCGGCCTACCAGCAGTCCGAGCTCGACTACGTCCTGCACCAGTCAGGTGCGCGGGCGTTGTTCACCGTCGACGAACACCGCGGCAATCCGATGCTGACCATGGCCCGAGCCGCACCCGCGAACTGTCCGGGTCTCGAGGCCGTGGTCCGGTTCTTTGACTGGGAGGCGTTCTGCGCGACTGGCTCGGGCGAGTCAGGCGAGCTCCCGGTGATGACGCCCGGGGATCCGGTGATGATCCAGTACACGTCGGGCACCACCGGGTTTCCCAAAGGGGCGGTGCTGCACCATCGGGGTCTGGTCAACAACGGTCACCACTACTTCGACCGGATGGGCGTGAAGCCCGGCGACACCTACATCACCCAGATGCCGCTGTTCCACACTGCCGGGTCGGTCATGTCGATGCTCGGGTGCATCGGCATGCGCTGCACCCAGGTGCTGGTCGACCATTCCGACCCCGGCCTCGTGCTCCGGCTCTGTGAAGAGCATCAGGTCAACGGCATGCTCGGCGTGCCGACGATGCTGATCGCGCTGCTCGAACACCCCGACTTCGACACCACCGACCTGTCGGCGATCACCGCCGTCAGCTCCGGAGGTTCGGTGGTCCCCGAACAGCTGGTGCGCACGTTCGAGGACCGCCTCGGCGCGCCCTTCACGATCCTGTTCGGCCAGACCGAGTGCTCGCCGACCGCCACCATGAACTTCGTCGACGACTCGATCGAGGACAAGGCCGGCACCATCGGCACCGCCATGCCCAACACCGAGGTCAAGATCATCGACCCGGAGACCGGCGCCACGGTTCCGATCGGCGAGATCGGCGAACTCTGTGTTCGGGGCTACCACGTCATGTTGGGCTACCACAACATGCCTCAACAGACCGCCGAGGCAATCGACGAGGACGGGTGGCTGCATACGGGCGATCTCGCCGCCATGGACGAACGTGGCTACTGCACCATCGAGGGCCGCCTCAAGGACATGATCATCCGCGGGGGAGAGAACATCTACCCCAAGGAACTCGAAGAGATGCTGCTCACACATCCGGCAGTGGCCGAGGTCGCCGTGGTGGGTCTCCCCGACGACAAGTACGGCGAGGCCGTCGGCGCGTTCGTCCGCCCCCCTCCTGGCGTGTACATCGACGAAGCCGAGCTGTTCGCCTATGCCCGCGAGCGGCTCGCCCCACACAAGACACCCAAGCACTGGATCACCGTCGACGAGTTTCCCGTCACAGGCTCGGGCAAGATCCAGAAGTACGTCCTCCGTCAGAGGTGGGAGGACACCACCCAATAGCCGTCGGGTGGCGCCCCATCCGATCAGACTCACCGACCAGCTGGTTGCCTGACCAGGCAGTTCGCGTCACGCCGCTACCAGTTCGACGCTCCATGGGGCGCGTGTACTTTGGGTTAAAGTCGCCCCTCCGACACCACGTTTCCCCAGGTCAGAGCAATGGGGATGCTTCAAGGGCTGTCATTTGCAAATGCATCTACTAGTGCCCGGCGAAGTCCTTGCCCGGGAGTGTGGGTGAGGAATATTCAAAGGTCTGTGTTTCAGTAGATGCTGGGTGGATCAACGCATGCGTTTCCGTTAGCATAATTGCATGCAGAGCACGAGCGTGAGAGTTGATGTTGAGACCCATCGAAAACTCAAGGTGCTGGCTGCGTCTTTGGGTGTAAGCGTGGGGGATACCGTCGCTCTCGCAGTGCGCCGGCTTCGTCAGGATCGGATCGGGGCTGATCTTGCTCAGGGTTTGAGCGCCGAAGAGGTTGATTGGCTCGATGCTGACCTCGGGTGATGTCGTCGAATTGGATCTTGGTGCTCCCGCGGGAAGAGAAGCTGGGTTTCGACATCCGGCTATCGTCGTGACGGCGCAGGGGGTCCTGGACGCAGATCCAAGTGTCGTGCAAGTTGTGCCTCTCACTTCGACGCTTCGAGGTTTCTCCTCCGAGGTCGAGATCGATGTCGACGATGCGAACGGTCTCGAGCAGACGTCGTCTGCTCAGTGCCAGCATGTTCGAGCGGTGGCTGCGGGGCGGATCGAACGGACGCGAGGCAATGTTGGGCCCGCTGTCTTGGTGCAGGTCCGTGAGTTGCTTGGGCTCATTCTCGATGTCCCCGGGTGAGGCGATGGGTGTCGCATTGCTAGTGCTCGGCCAACGGCATCTGGCGTCCTGGAACGTGTGGGTGCCCGAAACTGTGTCGTGCCCGGTCAGGCGGCCTTTCGGTATTCGTTGATGAGTCCGTCGCAGCGGGGTGATTTCGCGACCCGAAGGTGACCCTTCTGCTCTGCCGGCGCGAGTTCTACAGCACGAAATGCACTGCCCGACCCAAACAGACGCGTCGCTCAGGTCGCACGTGGCGGCGTGAAGGCGAAGGGTGCAAGCTGTTAGTAGCGGTCGTTTGACTTCTTTTTTGGCGGAGCTTTAAACGGCGCTTCGAGAAGGGATTCGAATCGGGAATCGTCAGGCTGCTTTGGCTCATTGAGACGGCGTAGAAAGTCCTTGAGCGCAGAACGTCCCGCCGCTACATGGTCGCCCTTCATGCCGGTTGAACGGGTGAGAGCATCTTTCGCCTTTTCGACGCGCTCTTTACGGGTTGCCTTCTCTTCGTCTGAACGGATGACAGGCTTCCTGTTTTTCTTGGCTTCTTCCGCTGCCTTCCGGCGAGCTTCTGTCTCTTGGAGTGGGGTGAGCTTCTTTGCGGCCACGACGGCTGATCTCCTGAAATCTGTGGACGGTTGCGCAGGGACTTCCGTCTCTTGGCTTATCTCTCAGGCGGTACGCCTGCTGGTTGAGTTTTGTTATCAACCGGGCCTAGAGCCTAGCGCTTACCGTCATATGACCGAGGCTTGTAGACACCCGAAACATAGTCGGGGCCGTTCATGCGGCGTTTCTGTATTGGTTGGTGAGCCCGTCGCCCACGAGCACAAGTGTCGTCTGGCGCTCAGCCCTCGATACGGTCGAGCTGCCAGGTCCAGTGCTCGCCGTCAGCCGACACCGACAGCTCCCAACTCAACCGGTCACCGGCAGAGACCGCCAACGGCTCGGCCAAGGGTAAGAACCCATGGGACCAGCTTGAGTCGGACCGCGGCGGCATGTTGTCGACGGTGACACCGGGACACAGGAGTGAATCGAACCAGCAAGCAAGCCCATGCAGGGTGCCATCACGGTCCACCTGTAGATGGCCGGCCGAGGTGGTGGTCTCGTTGAGCGCGGTCGCCAAGTCGATGTCGGCGGCCAGTTCTGGCTGGCCGAGGAGGTTGCTTGGCTCAATGTCGGCGAACCACAGAGTCCGCTCCGCTCGGCGTCTGGCTGCGGCATAGTCGTAGGACAGCTCAGGCGACCGCCAGTCTGCGACAACGGCGTGGTCGTCGAACGATTGTGCGGCTGCGACCCACAGGCGAAGCCTTTGGGGCAACAGCACCGCTCCGGGTCGGAGTAGACGCTGCCGGGCATCGCAAATCCAGGCGACGATCCCCTCGTCGAGCCCTGCGCTACCGATGGTCTCGGTGATGACCACGTCGGCGGGCTCGGGGATGTCGACATCGGTCGACCAGCCATCGAGGAACACGATGCGATCAGCGAACCCATTGTCGATGGCCAACTCCCGCGCAGCCTCGATGATGGGCCCGCTCTCAATGGCGTAGACCCGTTTGGCGCCCGCTTCGCACGCCATGAACGACAGAACGCCGGTCCCGCAGCCGATGTCGACTACCACATCTCCCGGCTGCACCGAGGCCTCGATGGCACGCTGGTAGGAATCGATTCGGGCCGCGTCGAGCAGCATGTTCAGGTGATAGTTAAGTACCTGGGAATGGGAGCGGTCACGCTGCCAAACGGCGCTTCCGGGTAGATGAGGCATGGGGCCGAACCTACTGGTTTGGTCGGCCCCCTCAGGCGTGTCGTGACGAGTTTGACTGACGCGTTGCTACCGGCGGGGGAGGGCTTGAGCGATCGCGCCGGGCACGGTCCGGTCGTCGTCGGCGAGTCCAGGTCGGTCTATCTGTTGATTCAGTGCGCTCGACTGGTGGCGCACCACGATGATCTCGAGTTAGTGACGAGCTTCTGCGGCCTACTCACTTCGCAAGCGCGAGCAGAATCTCGGCGAGACTTACAATGTCGTCGTAGCTACGACGGTTTGAAAGCTCGCCGTTGGCGGAGGCATCGATTTGTCCCTCGCCGCCATAAAACAGCGTGATGTCGGGATAGCGATTGCAGTACGCCACGATGAGCGGCTCGGCCTCGAGCGGGATGAGTAAGCGAAATACCGGTTCGCTCAAGTGGCCCATCTTCAGGTGTTCCTGCACCGAGCCGGTCACCGGGCCGATGCCTTGCACCCTCGCCGCCTTAATCTGCATTGTCGTTCGCACCTCGACCCGCGTCTCGTGTTCCCTCTGTGCAATCCTCGTCGCTGCTTGGAAGGAGCGATCACGAGTTACCGAGGCATAGAGCCGAAGGGGGACTCCATCGACGACACCCTCCACGGACGGCCACACACGCTTGAAGACCGCTTTCGGAAAGTCGAACCGGTCCAGACTGTAGGTCTCGGCGAACCGGTGATAGTTCTTCGCTCGCCTGACGTTGACGAACTTCGAGTACGCGAGGATCGACCCGAAGATGGCGCCGAATATCGCGAGGAATACCAGGAAGGCGATCGGATCGTCTATCTCATCGACCGTAGCATCAGCTACGCGTACCCGGCCCCCTCAGGCTTGCTGCAGAGGCATGGGGCCGAACCTGCTGGTTTGGTCGGCCCCTCAGGTGTGTCGCGACGAGTCTGACCGGCGCGTTGCTGCCGGCGAGTGCGAGGCTGAATAAGTCGGTTAGATTCACACGCGACAGATTTCATACGCTGACAGCCGAGGGACGCACCGTGCTGAAGAAAGAATTTATCAATCCCCACCCGATGGGATTCACCAACACGGTGACCTACGGCGCACAAGGCGTCACAACCATCATTGTTTCCGGTCAGGTCGGATATGCGGACGGGCGTATTGGAGAGACGTTCGAGGAACAGGCAGAAATGGCTCATCAAAACCTGATTGATGAGCTTGCCGCTGCGGGGGCGACTGCCGAGGATGTCGTCAAAATCACAACCTTCGTCGTAGATCTCGATTCTGAGCGAAGCAAGGCTGTTTCACGGGCGAAAGCGAAGTTGTTCGCACACACTGATCAGCCGGCATCGACCATGGTTGGGGTATCTGCGCTCGTGATGAAGCCGCTGCTGGTGGAAGTTGAAGCCACTGCCGTGATCGCACGTTCCTAAGGGAGTTCCGCACCGGGGCTGCTATCAAGCAACCTCAGGCCGGGTATTCCTCGTAGAAGCGTGACTCAAGATAGTCAAGATATTTTGGCCACCGGCCAGAATCAATGAAGGCGAGTGAATCACCCTCATCGAGCGTGGCCTTGCGTGGGAGAATGCTGCTCTGTCCTGGATGACCAGTGAGATGGATATCCACATGCTGCTGACGGAGCCGCGCAACAGATTCGATGTATGAGGCGCGAAGGGATTTGGGTAGATCGTGGGCGGTGAGATACTCATCGACCAAGGTGTGTATGCCGGGACCACCTTGCATTCCCACACGAAAGCTTCCTTGATCGCCGGTAATGTCGAAAAAGTACGACATGGTTCCTGGTGTGTGACCAGGGGTATGGACACAGAGCACCTCGGTATTGCCGAGCGTGACTGTGTCGCCATCGCTCAGGGCCTTGTCGACGGTGAAATAGGCGGTGAAATCCATGTCGTACAATTCCGCCTCCGACATCTCCCCTCGATGCTCACAGACGTCAACGTCCTCAGCGCCAATACAGAACGTCGCTTGTGTCAGATCACGCATAGATCGTGACCCACCCATGTGGTCGCAGTGACCATGAGTGTGCAGCACATAACGAATGTCGGCGGGGGCGAACCCGAGACGATAAATGCTGTCAACAGTTTGATACACGGTTTGTGGGAACGTGGTATCGATCAGGATGAGGCCGTCGCCTGTATCGATCAGCCAACTGCAGACGCCTCGGTTACCGACCGAGTACAGATTTCCGTAGACGCAGAATGGTTCCACATAGAATCTCCATGGCTCTTCCAACTTGCGTATCGTCATGGAAATTCTTTCGCTGGGGTATTCAGACGTTTACTCAGTGGGCGCCACTGGCGTTGGCTCCGAGGCTGCCGGGAGCGTAGCCAACCGGCTAATAGCTCTGCAAGTGATAAGCACACGTCTGCGTCACGGGCGCCGACAAAGTAGGTTTGACAGATGGCCTCGGACAGGGACTCCGACTCCCGCCGGCTCGACTCGCGGCATTTGCTCCTAGCCGCGGCGAAGGATTTGCTCGCCTGGTCGGAGCCTTCGTCGATCACAGGTCGCGCGCTCGCTGACGCGGCGGGCGTGAACTACGGACTGTTGCACCGCCACTATCGCACCAAGAATGCTCTGCTACATCAGGCGCTCGACGAGCTCACATCTGACTATGTCGCGGACACGTTCGACGGCCCGGAGCCTCTACCGAAGGCCATGAATCTCCTCAACCACGAACGATTCTGGCGAGCGAGCACCAACGTACTGCTCGACGTAGCGAGCTTCCTTGACTACCACCGGACAAACCCTGTAATCGAACGGTATGTCTCGGCCCTTACCGACTGCCGAGCAGACCTCAGCACGGCCGCCATTGAGGGCGTCGTGGCGCTGTCGGTCTCGCTGCAGATTGGCGCAGTCATCTACGGCGGGCCGTGTGCCCGCGCCGCCGGCCTCACCTCCTCGACTAGGTCGGTCGCAGATGCTGCCGCGCACTACTGCCGCTGCCTCGAGGAAGGATCAACCCCGTTCGAAGTCAACGCGATCGGCTCGAGATGGCGGGAGCGCCGCCCATCGAAACCCACGCTGCCCGAACGCCCGCCAGCAATCGGGGAGGGAAGAGAGGTCGTCGAACAAAAACTCATTCACGCTGGCGCTGCACTTTTGGTCAATCATTCCCCGACTGCGATCTCCGGGCGCGTCCTCGCTGACTGGGCAGGCGTCAACTACGGGATGATTCATCACTACTTCGGGTCAAAGGACGCCGTGTTGGCACGTGCTTTTCGTTTTCATCGCGAGGCGTTCCACGCGGCTGAGGCCTCACCGACGATGCCGCCACAATTCTTCTCGACATGTGATCACCCTGGCTACGTGCGGGCCGCGACTCGGGCTGCGCTCGTGCCGAACGCGTTGGAGGGCGATGAGCAGTTCCCTGTCTTCGATCAATTGCTCCGTCGGCTCGTTGATCGCACTGCCGAGCCCGAGCCGACCGAGGAGCTCCGAGTAGCGCTGGTGCTCGTCGTCGCCAGCCAGCTCGCGTGGGCTCTCCTGGCACCCGTCTTCGAGCAAGCTCTGCAAACGCCGCTGCTCGAGCTTGAAACCTACGCTGGACCCCGGCTTCGGGCGATGCTCGCCTCTCCGATGTCAGTCGATGTGCGCGATGCAGTCCATCTCCACCAAGGCCCCGAGGGCTAGCTCGACAGCCCCAATGGAGATCCGGGCTGGCGGCGATTCCCCGAAGGCGTCCATATAGGCCTCGTTCATCTCACCGAACAGGGACATGTCGGAAACGTAGACGTTCATTTTTGCGACATTGTCGAACGACGCGCCACAGCCTTCAAGGATCTTCCCGATGTTTTCGATCGTCTGTGATGTCTGTGCACCCATTCCGCCCTCAACCAGTTCCATCGAGTCCGGTTTGAGTCCGAACGTGCCCGAGACGTAGATGACGTCTCCGGCGATGGTGGCGTGGCTGAAAGACGGCAGCTTGGCAACGCCTTCGACATTGACCTTCTTCATTGATGGCTCCTTGGTCCCGTAGTGTCTACTCAGAGAAGGTGAGTGACCGATGAACAACGAACATCCAACCGGGTGGCCTGGTGAACCTATCGAACCCCCAGGCCTCGGAGAGATCGAAGCGGCCGCTCGACGGTTGCAGGGCACAGTCGTACGGACTCCGCTGGTTCGCCTCCGGGACCAAATGTCGAATCCCCGGATTCTTTTGAAGCCGGAGACATTGCAGCCAATCGGGTCGTTCAAGGTGCGAGGCGTCGGGAATTGGGCGCTGGGTCTCGATGCCGCAGACGCGGCAAAGGGGCTGAGCACGACGAGTGCCGGTAACACGGCGCAAGCCCTCGGCTATATGGGTCAGCAACTCGGCGTCAGCTCGCGCTCAATGGTGCCGGACAACCTTCATGCGGCCAAACGAGCGGCCATCGAGGCGTACGGGACTGAACTCGTTGGCGTCTCGATGACTGATCTGATGCTCTACATGTTTGATGAGCTTTGGAGAGCAGAGCCGCATTGCTACCTCAACCCCTGGGGCGAGCCGGACATGATCTCCGGTCATGGAACGATCGGTTTGGAGGTCTATGAGGACTTGCCCACGGTTGACTCCGTTTTCGTCCCTGTGGGAGGGGGCGCATTGATTTCTGGTGTTGGGGCCGCACTCAAAGCCATCAAGCCCGATGTGAAGATCTATGCCGTGCAGGCTGAAGTCAACTCGGCGCTTCGAGCGGCATTCTCGGCCGGTGGTGCAACATGGATCGAATACAACGAGACAATCGTCGAGGGAGCCTCCACCCCGGTGATCACCCACAACATGTACCCGATGATTCGCTCGCTCGTGGATGAGTTGGTCGTGGTCTCCGAGGAGGAGACAAAGGCAGCGATGCGACGGCTTGCGATCAGCGACAAACTGGTGACCGAAGGGGCGGGGGCGGCGTCGGTCGCCGCTGCCTTGAAAGTTCCGCTCGACGAACGTGGTGAGACCGTGTGCATTGTCAGCGGGGGCTCCGTCGACCCGGCCGTATTGGCCTCTGTTCTTTCGTGAGTCTCAGCATTGATGGCGTCATCAGCCAGAAGGTGGAAGTGCCGCGATGTGTCCTCGGTCCGGACCACGAGACACTCGTTCAGAAGGCCATGCTCCACAAGGGTGCGTGGTACCGCACCCGGGCTGAACAGGCCCAGCCTTGCGTGTGCAAGGTGCTGTGCGTGTCGAGCGCTGGGCTATTGGAGTACAGGGCGCTTGGAGCGCAACGAGTCGTGGGCGGACCTAGCCGATGACGGCCACCAGACAGGGTCCGCCCAACATCTTGTTCGTCGTGTCCGACCAGCATCGAGCCGACGTCATGGGCTGCGCCGGAAACGATGTGGTGGCGACGCCGCACCTCGACCGCCTCGCCGCAGAAGGTCTTCGATGCACCAACGCCTGGACCGAGAGCCCGGTCTGTCAGCCCGCTCGAGCCTCACTGCTGACCGGCCGCTACCCCCTCGACCACGGCATCATCGGCAATTTCAGCCACGACTGCTCGCCGGAGTGGGACACCATGCCCAAGGCCCTCCAGGCCAAGGGCTACGAAACAGCGTCGATCGGCAAGACGCATTACTCGTCGTGGCCCATGATGCCCGACGGGAAGGTCGGCGGCGCGCCCCCTGCTGACGAATGGATCGGCGCGTTCGGGTTCGACCATGTGGTTGAGGAGTTCGACCGCTACGTGCATGTCGGCCGAGCCGACACGCCCTACATGCGATTCCTCCGAGACCACGATGCTCTCGAGGTATATCGCCAGACGATCAAGGCCCGCTTCCGCGGAGGCGAGCAGCACTGGGAGGCCGACACCAGCCCGTTGCCCCAGGAGCTCGACCTCACATCGTTCCTCGCCGCCGAAGCCGAAACCTGGATCGGCGCCCGCCCCACCGGTCGGCCCTGGTTTTTGCAGCTCTCGTTCGTTCAGCCCCACGTCCCGCTCATCGGTGACCCTGTCTGGGCCGACCACTATGCCGGCGCTGGGATCGAGCGCACCGCCCCGGCGTTACCCGAGTCCAGCCATGATGGCTGGGCTCGCCACCTCGAGTTCCTGCGTGCCCACTCCCACAGCGAACTGCTCACCGACGAGTTTGTCCTCGCCGGTGCCCGTCAGTACTACGCCATGGTTTCGTTGATCGACCAGAAGATTGGGACCTTGCTCGCCCTCCTCGAACGAAAAGGCATCCTCGACAACACCTGGCTGATCTATTCATCCGACCATGGCGAGATGCTCGGCGACCACGGCCTGATGGCCAAGATGAACTTCTACCGCTCGTCGGCACGGGTGCCCTTCATCGTCCGCCCGCCTGAGGGGATCGTGCCTGTCATCCACGACGGTCCCGTCCAAGCGTTCGATACGGTCGGCACAATCCTCGACGTGGCTGGCTCGCCATTGCTCGACGACGTCCCCGCCCGCTCCGTTCGCCCGATGTTCGACGGGGCCGCCGATCATCGGGACGTCGCCACCAGCATCATCCGCCTCCGGCCCGGCTTGCCTACCTGGGTCGCAGTCACCGACGGCCGCTGGCGTGCGACCTACGAACGCGATAGTGGCGCCGTCGTCGAGCTGTTCGACCTGAGCACCGACCCGGACGAGGCGACCAACCGCGCCTCGGATCCATCCGCCGTCGGTGAAGCCGACCGTCTCCGCGTTCAGGCTCCGATAGCCCGAATCTCCTGATCTGTCGTTCTTCGCTTGTTTGGTGCTGATACTGTCTCGCCCTGATGGGATCGATCACGGTTCGACGCCCGATTTTCGAATGGCCCGCCAACCTTCCGTTGCTGCCAATTCCCAACGACCCTCCCCGTTCGTGTGAGCTGGTCGGCATGTCGTTCACGCTCCCGTACCTCGAGCCGTATCTCATTCGCACGATGCAGGTGGCCGCGAATGAGATCGGCGACTCCTCGTTGCGTGCTGATATGAAGGCGTTCTCTGGCCAAGAAGCTCAGCACTACAAGAACCATGTGCGGGTGAACGACATCGTGCGCCATCGGCTGAGCGAGCCCGCGGCCGCAGCGATGCGCGACCTAGAGAACCAACTCGACGCCGACTACCGCCGGTTCAGTGCGAAGAAGTCGCTGGCGTTCAACCTGGCCTACGGCGAGGGTTTCGAAGCCATGACGTTCGCCTTTGCTTGCTGCAGCATGGATGCCACCAGCTCGGAGAAGGCGGTGCCCGAGTGGGCGGATCTGATCGCCTGGCACCTGTGCGAAGAGATCGAGCACCGCACCGTGACGTTCGACGCCTACGAGAAGATCGTCGGCAAGTATCCGTACCGGCTCGGGGTGGGTACTTGGGCGCAGGTCCACTTCCTCAGGTATCTGCTCGCCATGGCCACGGTGGTGCGTCGCGATCTGGTTGAACCTGACATTGGGGTCCGGCGCGTTGCCTGGCAGGCAGCGAAACGGAACTGGCGAACGGGCACGATCCCTGCCACCATCCGGGCGATGTCACCGCGTTACAACCCAAGAAACGTCGAACTTTCCGACAACCTCCGGATGGTGGCGGCTGAGCAAGGCGTGGACCTCGGGTGACAGTGGTCCCGTACCGGCAGGTGCTGCGGGCCAACGGGCTCGAGTTCTCGGCAACCAGGGCGGGCCCGGTGGGTGGCGAGTTGGTGGTGTGCATGCACGGTTTCCCCGACTCACCGGCAACGTTTCGGCATCAACTCCCCGCCCTGGCGGAAGCGGGCTTCGACGTGGTGGCCCCGTACCTGCGGGGCTACGAACCGGGGTCGCAGCCAGATGACGGCGACTACGATCTCATGGCGTTGGCGAGCGATGTGGTTTGCTGGCTCGATGACCTCGGCGTCGACCGCGCTCACCTGGTCGGTCACGACTGGGGGGCCGTGATCGCCTATGTGGTCGCCACCCACTACCCCCACCGAGTTCGGTCGGCCGCGGCGTTGGCGATACCTCCGCTGGCCCGCATCCCCGCCGCCGTGCGTCGGGTGCCGCGGCAGTTCCTGCGGTCGTGGTACATGACCTGGTTCCAGATGCCTTGGCTCGCGGAGCGATCGCTCGCGGCTCGCGATTGGCGCATGATCCGGCGCCTCTGGACTGCTTGGTCGCCCAGCTACCAGATCGATGCCGTCGACTGGGCTGAGGTGAAGGCCACGTTTGAGCAGCCTGGAGTGGGGTCGGCCGCGTTGGCTTACTACCGCCAGAATGCGACTCCGCCCGTCATGCTCGGATTTCGTCACCCTCGGGCCATGCTGGAGCCGGTCGTGGGGGTCAGGACGCTCATCGTGAATGGGGCCGAGGACGGCTGTATGGATCGGCGCTTGTTCGGACACGGCATCCGCGCTGGTGACTTCCCGGCGGGGGTCGTGCATGAGGAGGTGACCGCCGCCGGCCACTTCGTTCACCTCGAACATCCCGACCGAGTCAACGACCTCCTGCGCCGACACCTGTCGGAGGCTGACTCGCCACATGTGGGCGGTTGAGCCGTGAAGCCTTGAATGCCCGGAAACTCTGTCTTCGCTGGTCAGCCGGCATTGTCGGATTCATAGATGAGGCCGTCACATCGGCCGGTTGGAGATGTCGTGATCAGCTGAGTCTGGCGGCCTCGGCGATGCGGTTCTCGGCCATGGCGGCGACCATGGACGCCTCGTTGGGGTAGGCGGCAAAATCCACGCGATCGAGCCGGAAAGGTGCCGGATCGGTGAAGGGTGTCTCATCCATGATGAGTTGGGCAACAAGCTTGCCCATGCCAGGTCCGTGTGTGATGCCGGATTCGCTGTCGCCGGCAAGGGCCCATAGGCCTTCGATGCCAGGAACACCGCCAACGTAGAGTCCGCCATCAACGGTGTAGACGGGGACTCCTTGGATGGTCTCGACCGCAGAAAGCTCAGAGAGCGCCGGGAAGACCTCTGCCACGTTCTCTTGATACGCGTACTGCGCATCAAGCAGTGCCTGCGACACGGGGCGTCCGTACCCAAACGCAAGTCCTTCTTGTTCGAGCGCGGACAGAAGCCGGTATGCGAAGCTGCCGCCCCATGAGAATGCGCCATGCAGTTCCCGTAGCCATAGGTGAAGCTCCAGGCATTGAACCGTCGGCATGAGCGGCGACAGGCCGGCCGGCTCGGATACGAAGCGGGTTGCCACCATCGGAATGAGCGGAAGGCGGCGATCAAGCGACTCCAGGAGCGTCTGGTTCCATGCCCCCGCTGCGAACACCACGGTCGAGGCGTCGATTGTCCCGTTGTCTGTTTCGACTCCGGTGACCGTTCCGTCAACCACACCCACACCGGTTACCGGTGTGTCCCAATGAAACTGCACTTCTGCATCTTCGAGACGGGTGAGAAGTTCTTGCTGCGCGAGCGCAGTGGTCAGCTGAATCCCCTCGGGCATGTACACGCCACCGGCGACGGCTGCTGGATCGACCGCTCCGAGCATCAATTCCCCGACGCCATCGGCGTTGAGTCGGCGTGTCCCAGCGGCTACCTGGGGATGCCCCAAGATGCCGTCGGCCAGCGTGTCGAGCATGGCCGGTGTGCGGGCGAGCACCAGGTTGCCGTTGCTGGCATATTCGAGATCTACGCCGGATTCGTGAAGCCTCTGGTAGAAGCCGAGGCCATAGTCCTGAAGGGGAATGGTGCACGCACCGAGTCGGCGGTTGTGATCAGCGCCGAAGCGTGCCACGAAACCGGCTCCCGCTGGCGTGGTGCCGCTCAGAGGTTCACCGGCATCGATGACGATGACGTCACGCGCACCAGATTCGAGCAGGTGGAATGCGGCTGAAGCGCCGATGATGCCCGCCCCAATGACGCAGATGGGTCCCGGACGCTGAGCCATGCTCGACACTAGCGCTCGCCAGATCTAGCGGAGGACGCGAGCGGCTGGCAATCGGCGAGTGCGAGGATTAGCTGACGAGTTCGCGGATCCCGGCCAGGATGAACCGGACGGTGCGTTCGATGTCGCGGTCTCGGTCGCGGTCAGGACGCTGGGCGGCGACGTTGCTGGCCTCGATCGATGCTGCAGAACCCAACCGCAAGACGAATTCGGTCGCTTCGGGTGTGGCTGGGTGTTCTGCGGCCAGCGCACGGACAAGAACGCGTTCAGCGCTCCGTCCGCCTGCTTGTCGACGTTCATCTCGGATAGCGGCGACCTCGGGCACGACCCGAAGTTGGCCGATTGCCGTCGCCGACGACAATTGATCAAAGTTGGCAGTCACGAAGACCCGCACGATGTCTTCGAAGTCGTTCGCATCGGCGAGGGCGACGCGAACGACATCCTGATATCTGTCGTCCTCGCGGCAGAAGAGCTCTTGGAGCAGCGATGATCGAGTACCGAAGTACTTGTGCACTAGTTGTGGCGTGACGCCGGCTTGGTAGCTCACCGCATCAACCGTGCATGCGCCCACACCGTCTGCCTCGACGATGTCTCGGGCGACGTCGAGCAGCTGGTCACGCCGGTTTTCCGGCGAAAGGCGACGACGCTCCGACATGGCCTGATCGTATCCTTGACAAACACTGTTTGTCTTGATTCAAATAAGAACAGTTCCGTGAGCTTCGGAGCCAAACGCAGGGGAGCACCGCCATGACCTACGCACAAGATCGTCGAATCATCGACGCCGACAGTCACCTCTTCGAGCTCGATGACTTCCTTCATTCGGTCGCAACCGCGGAGGAGGCCGTCTACCTCACGCCGATGGACGAACAGACCGAACTCCCCGTTTCGATGGAAGCCATCGAACGCGGTCGCGAGCACCTCGAGCGGCGAAATGCCGACCCTGAGACGATGGCGAAGTTCGAAGCGAGCATGTTCGACATCCGCCGAAACCCATGGTCCCGGCTTGGTGCGTTCGACCCGGCCGACCGCTCCCACGCGCTTGATGTTCTCGGTTTTGAGCACCAGATCGTGCTCGGCACATTCTCCTTTCACCAAATCGCCCACAGCCGCGACAAGAAGGCGCTCGAGATCGGCGCCCGTGTCCACAACCGTGCGATGGGGCAGTTCTGTGCCAATGACAAGCGGATGCTTGCTGGCGGCTACGTGCCACTCTCACTCGGTCCCGATATCGCCGGCGCACTGCTGGATGAAGCTTTTGCCGATGGCTGCTACACCGTGATGGTCGACACGAACGAGGCCAACCCCGAGGCTCGCTCGTTCACGCATCCTGACTTCGATCCGGTCTGGGCTCGCTTCGCCGACCGCGACGTTCCCATGATCCTGCACATCGCCGTGAACGGCCACTACGACCCGGTCTCGCCGAGCTTCAAGAACAACGGCCGTCGCTCGACTGCTGTCGGCGGAGACGCTCCCGACACGACGTTGGGACTCGTGGCGATGAACAACTCGGTCGAGATGTTCTTGTCGGCCATGATCCTCGATGAGGTCTTCGAGCGCCACGATCGTCTTCGCTGCCTCTCGCTTGAGCATGGTGCCTCGTGGGTGCCGGGCTGGTTGCACAAGCTGGACTTCGTGGGGCATACGACCCGTCACGCGGCCCCTCGAAATCGACCTGCTTCAGAGATCGCCCGCGAGCGGGTCCGGTTCGCGCCGTTCGCCGGCGAACCCGTCGGCTGGCTCATCGAACAACTCGGCCCAGACATGCTCTGCTTCGCGTCCGACTATCCCCATCCCGAAGGTTCGAGCGACCCGATCGGAAAGTTCGAAGCCACCATGGACGGAATCGACTCGACCGCGTATGACGCCTTCTACGCCGGAAATATCGAGCGCTTCCTCGGGCACACGTCAGTCGTCGCCTGAGCGTTCGAACAGACGTATCCGGGAGCCACCGGCACGTCTGCACGCCATCGGATCTGGACTACGTGAAGCGCGGCGCCTTCTGGGTCGCGAGGTCGTCCTGCGTCTACACCCATCGTGGACGGAGACGATGACGATCCTGTCTGGTTCGGTCACGCTGATTAGTCTTGAAGATGGCCGCATGGAGATGTTGCGCGAGTACTAGTTCGTCTCCGACTGACCTCGGGCGGTAGCCGGTAGACGCCGACCACACAAGCGTTCACCATTGCTGGGAGACTCGAGTTCGCTCGCATCGAGATTGAGTAGAACTGTGGGTCATTTACTCAAATGGATCTGATAGGCGCCGAGGTTTCCGCCCACTCCGTTCTCGATCAAGCTGTCATCGACGGATGAATACGGAAGCAGGAATCCCGACACCTGGTCAAGTGGCGAATTGCCGTTCGGGATTGAAATTGTTTGCAGGTCCGCGACCGCTCCGGGGGTCACAACTGTGCTACATCCGCCGCCGCTACAGTTGAAGTAGAGGCCTTGGACATAGACGGCTCGGTAGCCCTTAATAGTCAGGGTTCCGTTATTTCCATTGGGAAACCCGAGCTCGTGGAATTGGGGGACTATCGCGAATCGAGGCGACAGGGTGACGTCTGGAATGTCGTCGCCGTTGGCATCGAAGCCGAGCAGGTTGTCGTAACCCGTGCCAGCATCAAAAGCGAGAAGACATATCGGAATGTTGGCTTCGGCGAGAGCGTGGCTCAGGGCCTCGAAGGTCTCCCTGTGGCAACTTGTGGGGAGCTGGAACGCAGTTTGGCCGTACTTGATGTATTCCCAGATCGGGACATTGTCGATGTCGTGAGTGCCGCTGTTGTTGGCGACATATACCTTGTCTGTGTTCCCCCGACCGAGCCGTCCTGGGAACGCTGAGCCGATCACGACGTCGCCAGAGATGAGTCCCTCGAACAGGCCGCCGGAAATGCCCTGAAACGTCGGGAGAGCGTTTGGCCCGTAAGGCTTAGCGCAATCATCGACGACATTGCCGGGTGGGTTGTCCCAGATACGAACGAAGTGGTCAATGCCAACGGAAATATTGACCGTGAGCTGGTCCGACTTGTTCATCTGACAGGGGAGGGACTCAGTGCCCACGGCTGGGTTGCCCCACTGCCCGATCTCAAGCGCGCCGAAGTTGCCCGATGCTCCCCCCGTGCAGGGTGGAACTGCAGTCCCTGATGACGAGCTCCTCATACAGAGCTCGGTCCCCGTTGTTGCCGAACCCAGAACCGCGAATGGCAGCACCCCTCCGATTCCCTGGATCGTCAGCGAGGCTTCAGCCGTAGCCGAAGTAGTGAACGACTCGAAGCCAAAGACGCTGGTAAATGCGGTCGGAACGGCTTGGTCCGGTACCACAACCCTGAAGGTTCCCAGTCCGTCAGCACTGATGCAGTCGGTGGCAGTTCCTAGTACGTCACCGGTGAACGCGAAGGCTTCGGGATCGACGCAGCTACCCCATGCTGTCGACCACTCTGCATCCGTATACGTAGTGGTGAGATTAGTTCGGACGATCTCGGCAGCCGTATTCGACGCCACCGAAATGCCGAGAGAAAGGTCGAGCCCACCAGCAAGTACGCCTGTGTCGGCGGCGGACTGGTCGTTGCGTCGTTCGGCATACAACATCCCAAGGTCGACAGCAAACCCGGATATGCCCAAGAGGACCGTCATGGTGATAGCGGCCATGACCAATCCGGCCCCGCGATCGCTGGAACTGCGGCTGCTCATAGACATGCCTCAGCTGTCGTTTCCGCATACGTTGCAATTTGTTCTAACCGTGACTGCAACGTACTCGTAATCTCCAACCCGGCAAGCCACGTGTCGAAGACTCCGGTGATGGGCTCTGCCGGGGTAGCGACGGTGATCTCGACGACGCCGCCAATGGCGGACCCGTCTGGCAGCGAGATGGAGATCTCACTGGAGTCCGCCAACTCCATCCGGCTGCATGTTTCGGCGACGATCTGCGAGGTCTGGGTCGCGCCGCTTGATCCGCCTGCTTCCTGGTAGTTCACAGCCGCCAAACGTGATCCCTCGCGTGCGCCTTGACTCACATCGAGTTTCACACCAAACAACAGTCCAAACTCGATGATCCCGAAGACGACAAGGAAAAAAATTGGCAGAACAATTGCTGTTTCCACGAGTGCAGCACCGCGGTCGGAGGCGCCCACTCGATCAGATGTGGCGAAATGGCTTTTGTAGCTGTCTGAGCAGATCTCACTATCAGCCATGGCCATATGCTCTTATCGGCTTTGCGTCAGGGGAATTGAGTTGTTTGCACAGTGCCCAACTGGTCAGGTCGAGACTCTGATCGGACTGGATGGTCGACGCGGTCCTAGCCATCGTTTCAATTGGTTACGGGCATCTGAATCTGGTTACGGGCATCTGAATCGCTCAGATTTTTCCACCTATCGTTAGCACAGAGACTCTTCGAATCCGTACCATCGGCCATGATGGAGCAGGATGCAATAGAGAGAGAGCCAATGGCCGCTGAGCGAAGTCCGGTTGCCTATGTCGAAGCGCTGGTCGTGTCTGTGCCGGCGGAGGGCAACGCCTTTGCCGAGGGATTAGAAGAGACCCTTCTGGTGCGGGTGACCGACGAAGCCGGCAACTACGGAATTGGCGAGTCCGTCTGCACTCCCGAGGTCATCAAGGTGATGATCGATCAGGAGACGATTCACTTCTGGAGTCAGGGCATCGCTGACATCGTGGTTGGGACCGATCCGCTAGAGGCCAAGGCGACCTACGATCGGGTGTATCACGGGAGCTTCTACCACGGCCGCCGCGGGACCCTGATTCAGGCTCTATCGGCCGTCGACATGGCGCTCTATGACCTTGCCGGCAAGCAGATGGGGGTGCCTGTCTACAAGTTGCTCGGCGGAGCCCGAGCCCAACGCATCCGTCCCTACGCAACCCTGTACCCCGGTGACATCTACGACGGCTCGGTGCAGACAATCCTCACCGAGACCCGCCGCCAGGCCGAAATTGCCGTTGACCAAGGCCTACGCGCGGTGAAGGTGCCGGTGCTGTTTGGCGCCGAGAACGATCCAGGTGGCGTTTCGGACAGAACCATCGTCGGCTTCATAGAGAATTGCCGTGAGATGCTGGATGAGATCGCTCCCGATCTGCTCCTCGCGGCCGACTTTGGCTATCGCTGGTGGGACTGGCAGGCAGCGGCGTGGACGTTGAAGCGACTCGAAGATTATGACGTCTATTTTGCCGAGGCCCCACTACGACATGATGATCTGGACGGGCACGCAAGGTTGGCGGATGTATCGCCGGTCCGAGTCGGTGGAGCGGAGTTCGCAGCTGGCCGCTGGGAGGTGCGCGAATGGCTCGAACGGGGCGGTGTATCCCTGGTCCAGCCAGGCATCAGCCGCGCGGGCGGCTTCACCGAACTGATGCGAATCGCCGAAATGTGTGAGATGTACGGCGCCCAACTGATGCCTCACAGTTTCGCCACGGGCATAACCGATGTCGCCAACTTCCATCTTCAAGCAGCATCGCTGACGGTTCCCATGGTCGAGTTCCGATCGTCGCGTCTGGGCCCGTCGAGGCTGCGAGCCGAGCTAGTCTCGCCGCCTGAACCCGAGATCGTCGACGGATACGCCGAGCTTCCCACCGGCGCCGGCTTGGGCATCGAATTGAACGAAGACTTGGTGGCGGCGAACACTCGGCTGGGCTACTGACCCCGGTCCACCACCGGAGACACCTTGACGGAGATAAACCTATGATCACCGCTGATCTCACCGGAAAACGAACCATCGTCACCGGCGGTGCCAGCGGTATTGGCCTCGGCGTCGTCCGTACGTTCGCCCAAAACGGCAGCACCGTAGCGATCGCCGATCTGGCTGGTGGCCGAATCGGCGAATCAGCGCGGGCTCTCGTCGACGATGGGCTCGATGTCTTTGCGGTCCCTTGTGATCTGCGGGTCAACGACTCGGTCGTCTCCATGGTTGAATCGGCCGCCGACCGGATGGGCGGCATCGACTATCTGGTCAACATCGCCGGCCATCCGGTGACGCTGACGGCGATCCCAGCCTCTGACCTCGAATCTCAGAGTGAGGAACTGTGGTCCGAGGTGTTGTCGATCAACCTGATGTCGGCCTTTCGGACAGCGAAGGCGGCTGCCCCGTATCTGCGAGAATCCAAGGGCGCAATCGTCAACACAAGCTCGATGTCGGGCTGGCGCGGTGGAGGCTCGAGTTCGCCCTACAGCGTGGCCAAAGGTGGCATCATTACCCTGACCAAGGAGTTGGCCCGCGGTCTGGGGCCCGAGGTCAGGGTCAACGCCATCTCGCCCAGTTATGTCCATCCCGACTCGACGAACTTCCCCCTGCGCTGGGAGAGCGTGTTCGAGGACTGCGAGGCGCTGCCTCTGGGTCGACCGGGAACCGCCGTCGAATACGCCGATGCCTGCTTGTTCCTTTGCGCCGGAGCGAGCTATATCACTGGCCAGACCATCCACGTGGACGGCGGCTGGAGCGCCTGACGGATATCGTTCTTCTGGCCCCCTGCCCCGACGCGGCTGCGGCGGCATCTGGTGAAAGGTCCATCTGGACCTGATGAAGAGGATGTGCGAGTAATTCGCGCCCGTGCTTCGATAAATGTTGGAAATATTTCGATCGTCTGGACGCCAAGCCAGCTTCAAGGGGCCCGAGGGAAAGCTGGCATTGACTTACTGGATCCCGACCCTCGAGGACGGTACGGACCGAAGAATATTCTTCGTTGGAACTTGGCGGGAGGGCGTGTTGCCCATCTCTGGCCCGTTTGGGACTAGGCCGCAGTACAGCGTGAAACGGCAGGCTTCGCGAGCCGTCGCAGTTACGGCGTGGTCGACTCTTTCTGGGCATCCCAGGTCGTCGGCGTGATGCCGCGGTCGCGGAGAACATCCTTACGGATCTTCTCGGTCGGTGTCCGAGGTAGGCCATCAACGAAGTCGATAAACCTCGGGACCATGTGGCGAGCGGTGCGCTGGGCGCAGAACTCGACCAAGGTCGCGGGGTCGACAGTGCCCCCGGGCCGAGCCACTACCGCCACCATGAGATCGTCTTCGGTGAACTCGCTCGGCACTCCGAACGCCGCGGCATCGAGGACCTCGGGATGCAGTTTCACGACCTCCTCTACTTCGAACGCCGAAATGTTTTCGCCTCGCCGGCGGATGCTGTCGGCACTACGCCCGATGAAATAGTGAAAGCCGTCAGCGTCTCGGCGGAGTCGGTCGCCGGTGTGGAACCACAGGTTTCGTCTGGACGTCAACGTTGCATCGGGCATCCCGAGGTAGCCGTCGGCCATGATCGACGGTTCTGTGGGCCGTACCACGAGTTCACCTACCTCACCGAGGGCGACCTCGAATCCGTCGGCATCGTGCAGTTGGGCCTCGTACGCATCGATCACGGTGCCGCACGAGCCTGGTCGACGGGGTTGGTCGATCGGGTGATACATCGGGATCCCGGCATCGGTGCTGCCGTACAACTCGACAAGATGCAGTCCGAATCGGTGCTCGAACCCGCTCGCGATTTCGTCGGGCACCGGTACTCCCCATGCCAACCGAACTGGATTGGTTGCGTCGTCGTGTGATGCCTCCACCTTGTGCAGCATGGTGAGTGTCGCCCCCATGAAGTCGAACACGGTGGCGCCGAACCGCCGGACCTCAGGCCAAAAACCCGATACCGAAAATCGTTCGCCGATCGCTGCGGTGGCGCCGAGGACGAGTGCGGGTCCGACGGTCAATACGGTGGCGTCGATGTGAAACAACGGGAACGGACAGTAGAGAACGTCGGTCTCCACAAAGCCGAGGTGTCGCGACATCAGTTCTGCCTGGCGAAGCACATATCGATGCGAAAGCACACAACCCTTGGATGTGCCCGTTGTGCCAGATGTGAACAAGACGATGGCCGGGTCGGTGGCGGTATGACTTGAGGACCGGGGGATTGGCGAAGCTGACGCAAGCTCCTCCCAACGGTCACCTACGACGATGCGCATCAGTTCGGCGGGCAAGCTGGAGGCGATTTCGTCGAGATTGGCGACAACCGACGCGTCGAGCAACACAGTTTTTGCTTGTGTCACTCCGATCGCGTGAGCCAGTGCTGGCCCTCTGAACGCGGTATTGATCAGGCATGCGACCGCGCCGAGGCGGGAAAGCGCAAACAGCGAGATCATGAACTCGGCGCTGTTGGACATCACGACCGGCACCGTCGCCCCCGATTCAACGCCGATCGATGCCAGCCCTGCGGCCAGGCGTGCTGCTCGGTCGTGGACTTCAGCGAAGGTGAGATCGCCCGATGCGAACCGAAGGAATACCCGATCGGTGTGGGTGTGAGCCCGCTCGGTGAGTAACCCGTCGATCGTCGGCCCGAGCGCCGTTGCCGCTTCTGTCAGCACTGGCCAGGTCCGACTACCATCACGGCGTGGACGACAAGTACGAGACCAGCGGGTCCTTGCGGTATGCGACGGTGCGATCCGAACTCGATGGTCATGGTGTTCGAACGATTTCGCTCAATCGGCCCGAAAGTCTGAACGCGATGAATCGGCAGTTGATCGACGATGTGGCCCTGGCCTTCAACGATGCCAACCAAGACGCTTCGACTGGCGCGATCGTGTTCACCGGTGTCGGTCGGGCCTTCTGTGCCGGCGACGACCGCAAGGAGCACACGCATCCTGCCGACGAGGCGGAGGCCCGTGATTTCGTCGATGCGATACAGGCCGCAACCGAGGCGATTGTGTTCGGCCCCAAGCCGGTCGTTGGTGCGATCAACGGTTGGGCCGTGGGCGGTGGTTTCGAGTGGGCGATCAATTGTGACTTCCCAATCTGGGCTGAGAGCGCGGTCGGGTTCTTCCCCGAAGTGTCGCTCAATTTGTTCGTGACCGGAGGGGTCACTTCGTTGCTGCCGGCGCTGGTCGGGCTGAACACCGCACGAGAGATGCTGTTGCTCGGCGACCGGTACTCGGCTGGCGAGCTCCAGCGCCTTGGTGTGGCCTGGCGGGTTGCGGCCGACGACAAACTCCTCGACGGGGCGACTGCGGTCGCCCGGCAGCTTGCTGCGCTTCCGGCCCTGTCGGTCCAGGCGATGAAGCGAACCCTCAACCAGGCTGCCGCGACTGATCTGCGAGTCGCTATGCAGCTCGAGACGGAAGCAACGGTCACCGGTTTTCTCGATCCGCTCACTACTGACCTCGTGAAAAAATTCGGTTGAAGAGAGTGCTCGCCACCCCGACACCCTAGGTCGGTACGGCCATGAGGAACTTGTGGAACGGACCTCACCTTGGCGGCAGGCATTTGCCTGATCAAATTACTCAGGTGTCCAGAGGCCCTCGAGACGGCGGGGTGCTGATCTGTCAAGATGTTGGCTATGCGAGAAGTGCCATCCCTGCGTCGTAATCGACAGTGAGAGCCGATTCGTTGACAAGCCGGCACATCCATGGTGCCCGCCACCCGATTCATGAGATCAAATTTCGACGTCGCTGCCGTGATGAACTCGAGACCGAAGGCGTGCTCGTGCTGCGGGGGCTTCTTCACAGATGAAGTGATCGAGCAAGCGGCAGCAGAATCAGCAGCCCTGGAGGCCTCTGCCTTTTACTCCAACGCGGTGCACAACGTGTATCTCACCGCCACCGACCCTGAGTTCACAGGTACTCACCCCTCCAATCGTCCTGTGGTGAGCAACAAGGGCCTCATCGCCGACGACCTGATTGCGAGCAACTCGCCGTTGCGGGAGATTTATGTGGATCCGCTGTTTCGGGCGTTTCTTGGCTTCGTGCTGGGGCTTGAGAGCCTCTACCCCTACCCCGACAAACTGTTGACGATCGTCATCAGCGTGGCAAGCGACGGAATGGAACTCGGCTGGCACTTCGATACTTCGGCATCGTCGGTGACAATGTTGCTGCAGGCCCCAGACGGTGGTGGCGTGTTCGAGTATGTGCCCGAGGCCCGAGACGCTGATGCGGGGGGCATGGGGTTCGACTGCGTTGAGCGTGTGCTCGATGGAGGTGAACCTGTTCGAACCCTTGATTTCAGCCCCGGAGACCTCGTGGTATTTCGAGGTCGGAACGCGTTGCACCGTGTCACAACGGTCGTCGGATCCACGACGAGATCCGTTGTCATTCTTGCGTTCAATGAGCGACCCGATGCCTCGATGTCGCAAGAGGCGCTCAGGACGTTCTTCGGGAGGACAAGCTGATCGCCAGGTTCGTCGCGCGAGTAGCGCGATGATAACCAGCGGGGATGACGAAGTATTTCGAAGATTTTGCGGTGGGCGAGGTTATCGATCTGGGTTCAGTCGAGGTAACCGAGGCGGCAATCATCGAGTTCGCCATGGCGTTCGATCCTCAACCGTTCCACATCGACCCAGAAGCCGCTATGGACACGCCGTTCGGTGGGCTGATCGCAAGCGGATGGCACACCTGCGCCCTCTTCATGCGCCTGATGTGCGATGGCATGCTCAACGATTCCAGTAGCCAAGGGTCATCGGGGATGGAGGAGCTGCGTTGGCTCAAGCCGGTGCGGCCAGGGGACACGTTGACGGGGCACTACACCGTGCTCGATGCACAGCGATCCTCGACGAAGCCGCACCGAGGCACCATCAAGTTTCGGAGCGAGATGTTGAATCAGGACGACGAGATAGTCCTGCGGATGATCGGGCGCGGCCAGTACGGCACACGCGACACCGTGGAGGCCTGAAACTCGGTTGGGGTTCATGTCAAGTCGCGACAGGTCTATGGCTTCACGACCCGGCCGGCAGCGACTGCAGGTGTCCCAGACCACACATCCAACTCCGACAAGACTCCCCGTATGGGAACACTTCTTGACGGTCTCGTCATCGTCGATCTATCCACCGTTGTCTCCGGCCCCTTCGCCGTTCGAATGCTGCGAGAGCAAGGGGCTCGGGTGATCAAGGTTGAGGCACCCGGGCGCGGCGATATCGCTCGCTTCGTCGGCACCAGCCGAAATGGGGTCTCTGCGATGTACACGACATGCAACCTGGGCAAGGAGGTGTGCACGATCGACGTCAAGAGTGAAAGCGGTCTCGCGGAAATCCTCGAACTGATCGATGGCGCTGACATGGTGGTACAGAACTTTCGGCCCGGCGCGATGGAGCGCATCGGACTCGGTTGGGACACACTTCATGCTCGCAACCCAGCCTTGATCTGCTTGTCTATTTCGGGGTTTGGCACCGAAGGGCCGATGTCAGGCTTTCGGGTCTACGACCCGATTATTCAGGCCGCGGCGGGCATCTGCGACACCCAGGTCGATCCCGAGACCGGTGGACCAGCCCTGTTCCAGGGCATCCTGGCCGACAAGGTCACATCTCTCTACGCCGCACAGGCGGCGCTTGGCGCCCTTCTCGATCGAGCGCAGCAACGGATCGAACGCGGCACGAGTGTCGGCAAGCACGTTCAGATCAACATGTTTGATTGCGGTATTCATTTCAACTGGCCCGACGGCATGTACAACCACACGTTCGTCGAGACCGACAACCTTGCCGTCAAGCCCGACTACTCAGGGTTCTACCGTCTGAGCACAGCGGGCGACGGACACCTGGCCTACAGCGTTGTGTCCGACCAGGAGATGACGGGGGCCATGCGGGCGCTCGGACTCGGGGATCTCTTGGACGACCCAGCACTCGCCGACGAACGGTCGCGTCGTAAGGCGAGAGCGGAACTTCTCGTTCTGATCGAGGATGCCGTCACCGCCCACGATGATCTCGATCAGTTGCTGCAAAAGCTGTGGGACCACGATGTTCCTGCCTCACGGGTGGAATCGCGGAGCACACTGCACGAGCATCCCCAGGTGGTCGTCAACCGAAGCATCAACGACATCGACGATCCTGATGTCGGCCGGATCCGACAATCCGCTCCGGTTTTTGAGATCTAGCGCTATCCGACGAGAGCGTCCTGTTCGGGTGACAATTGAGGTACCGGCGGGAGAACGAAGGACCGGTCCGCTTCGGCGAGTACCTGAGGGAACTGGTCGGCGTCGATGAAACGATCGCTCCAGTTCGTGGTCGACGTCCGACTGGCGAGAGCGTCCCTGCGTCTGGCGATTACCGAAGCGTTCGACCGCGAGCGCGGCATCATGCAGACCAAACTGGCGGCGCGGAGCAAGCCTGTTCGAGGATCGCCTTCTGCGTCGATGGCCGGACTTGAGCAATGCACGGTCCGTGAATCCCACAGCAGGAGATCGCCAGCTTCGATGTGGGGCATGATCGGTGGTGATGATGCCAGTAGCGGGTCATCGACGGGGAATCGGAAGTGGTCGATACCCGAGTCGATTCGACCAAGTCGCTCCGTGTAAAGGTCGGGAATCGACTCAAAAAGCTTGTGTGAGCCGGGAATGATGACGTTTCCCCCGGTGGAGGGGGAGGAGGGCAGCAACGACACCAACCCCTGTACGCAGTGAAAACCCGGCCGACCGACCGGATGCTGGTCGATGTGGAGCCAGGAGCCGCCCCGATTGGTCCGCCACCCCGGGTTCACGGCGGTGGGCCGCCAGAGTGCCATGCCATCGAAGCTGACGAGCAGGTCGTCGTCGTCCCACACAGCGGCGAAGGACCGCTTGACGTCGGGCACGGCTCGGATGAACCATTGGGCAGCGCTGTGGCCGATGCCCTGACTTGGGATGATGCCGCCGTGGACAGCCACCGGCCAGCGGTCGTCATCCCACGTGGCCGGATCATGCCGGTCAATGCCGGTGCCGAGCGCCTCGAGATAGTCCCACGTGAGATCGAGTGCCTGAGCGGTCTCGTCGGGCGACAGTGCACCGGCGATGACCACGAAACCTTGCGAATCCAGGTGGGCCATGCTCTCGGCGGAGCCGGCGGCGAGACGAGGAACCTCGCGATAGATCGGTTCAAGCTGCATGGCTGAAAGCTAGTGGCCGATGCGGTTTGAGTAAAAGGACGACCAAGGCGAACGCCTCTGCCACTGGCGATATGGGGCCGGCGGGACGTGAGATCTATGTTCGTCCCTATTCCATCCAGGAGTAGTGTCTCCCATTATGCAGGGGAATCAGCAACTGGGTGGATTCGTGCCGTGAGTGTCCACACTGTAGATCCGGTCGGTTTCAGGGGGGACAGACCTGCGGAATGTCGATCGAACCTCGAGCAGCCGGTGGCGGAGTTCATCGTCATGTCGTTGGTTGATCCGAGCATGATCCGCCGATGTCACTTGTCCTTGACCGCTCAGGCGAGCCGATCGCAGCAACTCACTGTCACGGAGAATCGGCGGCCGCATGCCTGACCAGCCCAACATCCTCCTGATCCAGGTTGACCAGCTCGCGGCATCATTTCTGCCCGCGTATGGAAACGCGGTGGCGAAGACGCCACACCTTGACTCGTTAGCTGAGCAGTCGGTCGTCTTCGAATCGGCGTACACCAACTTCTCTCTCTGTGCCCCGTCGAGATTCTCGATGCTGGCGGGCCGATTGGCATCGGAGATCGGTGCCTTCGATAACGGAGCCGAGTTTGCAAGCTCGACTCCCACGTTCGCGCACTACTTGCGCGCCGCTGGGTATCACACGTCCCTGATCGGCAAGATGCATTTTGTGGGGCCCGACCAACTCCACGGATTCGACGAGCGGCTCACGACCGATATCTATCCATCCAGTTTCGGTTGGACCGGTGACTGGACGCAGGTTCGTGAGGAACACAGCAACGACGAGCGCTCCTTCGAACTGGCGGGTCCGTACCTGCGAACTGTTCAGATGGACTACGACGACGAGGTCGCTCACCGAACCCGCCGAAAGCTCTACGACCTCGCACGCCGAGATGCGCTCGATGGCGGTCAGCCCTGGCTGGTCACGGCCTCGTTCACGCATCCCCACGATCCCTATCAGTGCCGTCCGGAGCACTGGAACCGATATAGCGCCGAAGATATCGACCTGCCGGTGGTTGAGAGAATTCCGGACGCTCAGGCTGATCCGTACAGCTTGCGTCTTCGAGCCCAGTACGGGCTGTCCGACTTCGAACCGACCGAGGAACAGATTCGTCGAGCACGGCACGGCTACTACGGGTCGATCAGCTATATCGACGACCTCGTGGGTCAACTACTGGCAACCCTCACCGAGACGGGGTTCGTCGACAACACGGTGGTGGTCTTCACGACCGACCATGGCGACATGATGGGGGAGCGAGGCCTCTGGTACAAGAAGTCATTTTTTGAGGGTGCCTCGCGAATCCCACTACTGGTTTCGTGGCCAAAACGGTTCCTGCCGAAGCGTGTCAGCGACAATGTGTCTCTCGTCGACCTCTTACCGACCTTCTGCGAGTTGGGTGGCAACCATGGGCTGGCCGAATCAGCCGATCGACTAGATGGCCGAAGCCTTGCCACGCTGCTGGACAACGGCATCGATGAGCGACTTGACGACGTGGTCTATGGGGAGAATCTGGCGGAAGGGGCAACGGCCCCGATCCTGATGGTGAAGCGTGGCGCGCTGAAGCTGATCACCAGCGGGTGCGACCCGGAGCAATTGTTCGACCTTGAAACTGACCCTCACGAGTTGTTCAATCGTGCGGCCGAAGCTCGATACCAGTCGGCGGCCAGCGAACTTCGAGCGCTAACCACAGACCGATGGGACATCGAGGCGTTGAACCGCGAGGTCCACGCCAGTCAACGGCGGCGACAGTTTCTGCGATCGGTGGCCGCCATGTCGGGCACCGCTGACTGGAGCCATGTTCCCCCCGACCAAGCAAGCCAACACGTCCTACGCGACGACGAGACGTACAACGACTGGGCCTATGGATCGAGTCTTCGCAAAGAAACGCCATCATGACCGGGCGTACTCGTCGGCGCCGCGAGCGCGGACGAACCGAACTGCAAACAGCACTACCGCTCGAACGGAACATTCCGCTGTATGAAGTGCTCCCCCAGGAGTCAGTCGAAATGGTGCACGAGGCCTCGATGCGGATCCTCGAAGAGATAGGCATTGAGTTCCGTTATGACGAAGCGGTCCGTATCTGGAGCGCCGCCGGTGCCGATGTTGATGGCACAAGGGTTCGGATTGGTCGTGATCTGCTGATGGCTCTTGTCGGCCAGGCCCCAGCCCAGTTCACGTTGAACGCCCGCAACCCTGCCAACTCTGTGCAGATCGGCGGCCGTCATATGGCTCTCTCGCCCAACTCTGGGAGCCCGTTCTTTCTCGATCGGGATGGTACGCGCCGCTATGCAACGCGCGCCGACAACACCGAGTGCATCAAGCTGAGCCATCAGTTGGCACCGATCAATATTGCCGGTGGGTTTCATTGCGAGGCTACCGATGTCGAAATATCACATCGACACCTTGCTTACTACGCCGACTCGATGCGTTACACAGACAAGATCAGCATCGGATCGTGCCAAGGAGCGGCTCAGGCAGAAGACACCATCGATATGGCAAAGATCGTCCATGGGGCTGGTTTCGTTGAAAAGAATGCCGTGATCACTGGCTTCATGAATGGCAATTCGCCCCTGGTGTGGGACGAGTCGATGCTCAGCGCAGCAATCGTTTATGCCCGCGCTGGCCAGCCCGTGCACTACTCTCCATTCGCTTTGGCGGGCGCGAACACGCCTGCCAGCACGGTCGGCGGCATCGCCCAACTAAACGCTGAAGCGCTCGCCGGCTGTGCGTTCTCCCAGGCGATCAATCCCGGTTCGCCAACGATCTACGGCATGTTCTTGATGATCGTCGACATGCGCACTGGATCACCGATGACCGGCACGCCTGACCTCGCTCACATGCTGCTCATGGCTGGACAGTTGGCTCGCTTCTACGGGCTTCCCGTGCGCAGCGTCGGCATGCACACGGGTTCAAAGAAGCTCGATGCTCAGGCCGGCTACGAGGCCAACATGAACATGCATGCGGCGATTCTTGGCGGTATCAATCTCATCACCCACTGCGGGGGATGGACCGAACACGGACTTACCTGCAACCTGGCCAAGTACTGCACCGATTCCGACATCGCCGAGGGTTGGATTCGCTACGCGCAGGGTCCCCGTCTCGATGATTTCGTTGATGCGATGGAAGCCGTTCGAGAAGTTGGTCCCGCCGGGCACTACCTTGGCGCCGCACACACCGTCGCCAACTACACGACTGCCTTTCATATGCCAGGGCTGATGGATCAAACGAGCTTTGAGCAATGGGAGGAAGCGGGTTCGAAAGACACCGCCACGCTTGGCTTCGAACGCGCTGACGCACTCCTGTCTGCGTATGAGAAGCCACCCATGGATGACGGAGTGGAGGCCGAATTGCTGGACTTCGTGGCACGCCGGGTGTCGGAAATTCCTGCCGAGCAGATGACATGAGCACGACGGATCCACTCCTCGAACCGTTCACGCTTGGCCACCTACAGCTTCGGAACCGGATCTTTTCCAGTAGTCACGCGCCGGGATACAACACCGACGGAACACCAAGCGAACGCTATGTGGCGTATCACGAGGAGAAAGCCAAGGGCGGCATTGGGCTCACCATGATCGGTGGGTCGAGCAACGTGTCACCTGACTCTGCGTCGCTTTGGGGTCAGCTGAATTTTGGATCCGAGGCCATCGTCGAACCGCTCGGTTTGATGACTGAACGAATCCATCGACATGGCACCGCCGTGATCTGCCAGATCACCCACATGGGTCGACGCAATGTCTCCAACGACGGAGACTGGTTGCCGACGGTTGCTCCGTCTCCAATTCGCGAACCCATGCACCGTGGGTGGCCAAAGGAGATGGAGCACGCAGACATTCGTCGAGTGGTGGCCGACTTCGGTGCTGCCGCCGTCCGAGCGCGCGCTGGAGGGCTTGATGGTGTTGAACTCTGCGCTACAAGTCATCTCGTCGACCAATTCTGGACGCCGTTAGCCAACCGTCGAACCGACGAGTACGGCGGCTCGCTTGAGAACCGTCTGCGTTTCACCGTCGAGGTGATCGAGTCGATACGAGACGCAGTCGGGACGGACATTCTGGTCGGCATCCGAATGATCGGTGATGAGGGACAGATCGGCGGGCTGAGCCGTGAGGAAAGTGCTGAGATTGCACAGCGCCTGGCAACCTCCGGATTACTTGACTTCATGAACATCACCAGCTCATCTCTCGCAACCGAGGAAGGTCTCTCCAAGGCCATCCCTCCGTCGGGTACACCGCTGATGCCGTTTGTCTCGCTCGCAGCGTCAATAAAGCAGACCATCGATATCCCTGTGCTTCATGCGACGAGAATTACCGACGTCGCCTCGGCCCGTCATGCCATCGCTTCGGGCCTGATCGACCTCGCAGGTATGACCCGGGCTCACATCGCAGATCCCCACATCGTCGCCAAACTGGAGCGAGGCGACGAGGACCGCATTCGCGTCTGCGTGGGGGCGTCGTTCTGTATCAACCGACTCCATCAAGGACTGGAATCGGTGTGTATTCAGAATCCCGCTACTGGGCGCGAGACCGATCTTCCCCAACTTGTATCCCTATCTCGCGGACCGCAGAAGAAGGCGCTGGTCATCGGCGCTGGCCCCGCAGGTCTCGAGGCAGCTCGTGTTCTTGCCGAGCGAGGCCACCGGGTGGTGCTCTTTGAAGCCCAAGATCGCGTTGGCGGCCAAATCGTTTTGGCCGCCCGGGCCAGTGAGCGCCAAGCCGAACTGGCCGGAATCGTCGGATGGCTCGAGGCCGAGATCGCTCAACTAGGCGTTGACGTCCGCCGGAATACGCTCGCCGATCATGTCGATGTTGCCCGCGAACAACCCGACCTCGTGATCGTTGCCACCGGCGGACTGCCCGACACGAGCTTTCTCTCGTGGGGCGAAAACCTTGTCTACAGCACGTGGGATGTGCTTGGTGGACATGTCGTGGTGCAAGGCAAGGTGCTGATTTACGACGACCATGGTGGAGAGATTGCCCCCTCCGTCGCCGAATACCTGAGCGGACGAGAAGTTTCCGATATCGAACTGGTGACACCAGACCGGTTGGTGGCTCACGATCTCGCCGCAACGACGGGCCCGGCCTATCTGCAAATGTTGTACGAAAACAATGTCGTGATGACCCCCGACCATCAGTTGATCGGGGTGGAGCGTGACGGTTCGTGGTTCAAGGCGACGCTTCGAAACGTCCACACGCGCAATGAGGTTGTCCGCATGGTCGATGCCGTTGTTGTTGAACACGGTGCTGTGCCCAACGATGAGGTGTACCGAGACCTTCGAGACGCATCGACCAATGGGGGAGCGGTGGATATCGCGGCGCTGACCACTGGACAACCGCAACCAGCATTCTCGAGCGGCTTTCGGCTCTTTCGCATCGGTGACGCAGTAGCGAGCCGCGGCATTGCAGCATCGATCTACGAGGCACGGCGTCTTTGCCATCTGCTCTGATCAGGGGCAAAGTCTCGCAGCGAACAACCGGGGCTTATGGCGTCGCTCGAAGAGTTGAGAGGCCAGCGATTAGGTTGTTGGTGTGGCCCGCTGGGATGCCAGGGCGACGTTCTGGTCGACTGGATTGCACGCACGCTCGCAGTCCGATAGGCCAAGCCGATGGATCTCCTCGCTCCCGCTGACTGGAGCTTTCCTGTCCCAATCGCCTACGGGCCTGGTCGTCTCGGCGACTTGCCTTCGATCTGCGCCTCCGCAGGGATGACGAAACCGCTTGTGGTTACCGATCGCGGCAGTGCAGCCCTGCCGTTTATTGGCCAATCCATCGATGCGTTGCGAGGCGCAGGCTTAGAAGCCGACGTGTTTAGCGGAATCTCACCCAACCCGGTCGGCGCTGACATCTCTACGGGCACCGAAGTCTTTCGTCATGGTGGTCACGACGGTGTCGTGGCGATCGGTGGTGGGAGCGGCATGGATGGAGGTAAAGCGATCAGCCTTGTCGCCAATAATGGGGCACCCCTGTGGGCATTCGACTACGACGCCGAAACCAGTCCGGATCTCGCTCCTGCGCATTTGGTTCCGCTGGTGTGCGTTCCGACCACGGCCGGGACCGGAGCAGAGACAGAAAGCACCGCCATGGTCACCGATACCGAGCGTGGAGTGAAGGTGTGCGTGTGGCATCCCCTTCAGCGGCCGGCTGCGGCGATCCTCGATCCGACGTTGACCCTGGGCTTGCCTGCCAACCTCACCGCCTGGACAGGTATCGACGCGCTGGTGCACGCGATCGAGGCGTACTCGGTGCCTGATTTTCATCCGATGTGCGACGCGCTGGCATTGCAGGCGATCCGCGCGATCTGGGCCGCCCTGCCAACGGCGGTGGACGATGGTGCGAACCTTGAAGCACGGGCGGCCATGCTCACCGGCTCGTGCCTGGCGGGCATCTCATTCCTGAAGGGCCTCGGGCTGGTTCATGCGATGAGCCACATGATCGGGGCGGTGTACGACACCCACCATGGTTTGACCAATGCAGTGATGCTGGCGCCCGTTATCGAGTTCAACAAAGAGGTCCTTGGACCAAAGACCGCGGTGATGGCTCAGGCGATGGGCCTTGACGACACAAGCCATGAGTCGTTCGCAGGCGCAATCGACTCGATGTTGGCGCGACTCGAGATTCCCGAACAGCTGAGTGACATCGGGGTGGGGCGCGATCGTCTCAACGAAGTCGCCCACAAGTCGAATGCCGACGCGGCAGCAAGAACCAATCCTCGAGCAGCAACCGTCGAGGAGATCGAAGCGATCCTCTCCTCGCGTCTGTAGCCACGAATTTCGTGGATCATGGTTGCTTCGCACGGTCCGGCAGGTGCTCAGCACCTACGCTCCTAGTCTCAGCGGGAATAGGGGGTTCGAGATGGCGCCTTGGCGCAACTGGTCTGGTCGTCACAGCGTAGAACCGGACCGACTGCAGTTCATTCGGTCAGAAGAAGATGCCGCAGGCCTCGCTCTCGGCGCTCAGGAACGAGGACGGACCATCCGGGTGGCAGGCGCAGGTCACAGCCATGCACCCCTCGTCCCTAACACTCAGGTCATCGCTGATCTCTCAGCGTTGTCCGGAGTGATTTCTGCGGACCAAGACCATCAGCGGGCGTGGGTCCGAGCAGGCACGCCCATCTACGCGCTTGGGCCTGCCCTACACCAGCATGGTTTGGCACTTCACAATCAGGGCGACATTGACCGGCAGACGATTGGCGGTGCCTGTGCCACGGGCACCCATGGCACCGGTCGCGGCGCACGGAATCTGTCGTCGGTGGTCGTTGGAGCCCGAGTCGCCACTGCGACGGGTGAGATTGTTGAGTGGGGTCCGGGCCAGGCCTCCGCTGGATGGAACGTCGCTCGCCTCAATCTCGGATCCATTGGCATCGTCACAGCGCTGGAGCTCAAGCTCCGCGAGACCTACCGGATGGCCGAGAGCGCATTTGTGACCAACGGGGACGAGGCCGAAGCGCGGATCCCGGAGCTGATGGCGGAGAACGACCGCTTCGAGTTTTACTGGTCTCCGCGCACAGACCAGGCGTTCGTGAAACGGATGAACGAGACCGCTGAGCCGGCCCAGTATCCGGTGGCCGGTGAAGGCAAACGGGTGGCCTGGAGCTTTGAGGTTTATCCGAGCCATCGCGCCCAACTTCACACCGAGATGGAGTACAGCGTGCCAATGGAGAGCGGGCCCGCGTGCTTCAGGGCGATCAAGGAGTTGATCACCTCGGACTTTCCCGACGTGGAGATGCCGGTTGAGTACCGAGCGATCGCCTCTGACGACGTCTGGCTGTCCACGGCGAACGGTCGGGAGACCGTCACGATCTCGGTTCACCGGGACATACATCATGATGAAGGTCCGCTGTTTCGGGCTTGCGAAGAGATCTTTCTCGAGTACGAGGGACGCCCACATTGGGGAAAGGTCAACTATCTCGACGGCTCGCAACTCTCGGGTATGCACGTTGACTGGGACCGATGGTGGCTTGAGCGGGATCGCCTTGACCCTTCCGGCACGTTTCTGAATGACTACATGCGGTCAATACGTCCAGCCTGACGCCGAACGACGTCATGACGACGAAGATCGTCATCGATACCGATGTGTCGCCTTCTGCTGGGCGTAGTAGTTGTTGTGGGTCTCTCGAGCTGAAGAGACAGGGTCAGTGGGGGAGAGCAGTGGCAGGTTTGGCAGAAAAGATCGCTGCACGAGCGCTCCGTTACGTGATCGACCCACCGAGCGAACCCGACGAAGTCATCAACTTCGCGAGCCCCGAGGAGTTGCTGGCGGCGTTCGATGCGACAGTTGGTTTGTCGTTCGACGAGGAGGTGGCCGCCGAGAGCAATGGAGCCATCGTCGCCGCGATTGATCTCGTCATCAAGCATTCGGTGCACACCGCCCACCCCCGGTTTCTAAATCAGAACTTCGCCGGCCCGGACGCGGTGGCGGTCGTTGGCGACTGGCTGGGAGCGGCTCTGAACACGACGGGCGCCACGTTCGAGGCTGCACCCGTTTTCACCCTGATGGAAAGCGCGGTGCTATCGAAGCTCGGGCGGGTGGCCGGTTACACGCGCGGCGGAGAACAGGTCCCAACACTGCCACCTGGCCTGTTCTGCCCGGGCGGTTCGACCGCCACGCTGTATGCGTTGCAACTCGCCCGTCATCGGCGCCAGCCAGACATCGTGCGTCTCGGTTCGTCGGGTGAGCGCCTCACCGTGTTTGTCTCACGCACCGGTCACTACGCGGCGACGAAGTCCGCGGCGCTCTTGGGTCTTGGAACAGATGCAGTCATCAAGGTCGATTCAGATACGACCGGAGCGATGGTGCCCGCTGCCCTCGAACTCGCCATCGCCGCATCGAGAGACGTCGGCGATGTTCCGTTCGCAGTGATTGGTACCGCGGGGACCACGGTGACCGCGGCATTTGATGATCTGAATCAGCTGGCCGATATCTGTGATGCTCACGACCTTTGGCTTCACGTGGACGGCTGCTATGGCGGGTCTGCGCTCTTCTCGACCAAGCACCGTCACCTTCTTGGCGGTGTCGAGCGCTCGGATTCGTTCGTTTGGAACCTTCACAAGATGATGGGGATGACCCAGCAGTGCACGGCGCTTCTCGTTCGGGCTCCAGAGCAACTCGCGGCGTGCTTCGCGAGCAACGCTGACTACTTGTTCCAGCCAGACAAGCTCTACGCAGAGTACGACTCTGGCGATCGGACCTTCCAGTGCGCGCGACGAATCGACGTGCTGAAGTTCTGGCTGGCGTGGAAGCATCATGGTGATGTCGGGTTCGAGACGCGGGTGAACCATGCCGTGGAGATGGCCGACTACACGAGAGCACGAATCGCAGCATCCAAGGGTGTCTTCGCAAGTGTTGTGCCCGGCAAGTTTTCGAATGTGGTCTTTGCGTGGGTTCCCGCCCACCTCCGCCCCCTCGAGCTTGATCCGGTATCGATCGGGCGACTTGAGCGCGACGTGCACGCCGAACTGCACGCTCTCGCGCCCAAGATAAAGGCACAGATGCAGGCCCAGGGCACCGCAATGGTCGGGTTTCAGCCGATTGCTGGACTCAACACGTTTCGTATGCTCTTCATGAACCCAGAAGTCACTACCGGCGACGTCGACGCAGTTCTTGACCTCATCGATGAGTACGGGCGGGTCACGTTCAATGCCAGCTGAGCGAACTGCTCGCCGACATCCGCTACAACAGCGAAGACGCGGTGCTCGTTCACAGCCTCGTCCCGGTCATCGCTGAGGCGATGGCTTAGTCCGTCTCTAGCGCTTCGACGACCATCGACTGAAAATGATGGACGGCGTGCTCGGAGATCTCGGGACGGTCGGGGATGCAGATGAACTTTCCCTGGTGGTAGGCCTGGGACCGCAAACCGATCTGGACGTTTTCAACGAGAGCGACATCTTCGGGGCCGAGGACATTGTTGAAGTAGTCGAACGCGGCCTCCTCAACATGGTTTTCCTCCCCATCGGGGGAGTAGTAGGCAACTCGCTGCCTCGTGGTCTCGGGCCCTGTAGGCACGAAGTGGAACATGAAAATGCCCCGATGGCCGGGGAGTTGAGTGAATGAAACATTGGGCCAGACGTAGGCCGATGTGAAGCCGGCGGCCCCTGAGGTCACCTCGTAGACGTCATTTCCGGTGCTGGCGGGACCGGTTTGAATCGACCAGCGCTCAAACGTTTCGTTTCGGTAGCCCGACATATCGATGAGATCCACGAACTCCTTGTGGGTCGGATGGCAGTGGTAGCACTCGAGTAGATTGTCGCCCACGTTCTTCCAGTTGCCAGCGATGTCGAAGGTGGCATCGCGGGCGAGTGAGAGCGTGTCCGGGTTGCGATGAAGAGCAGAAACGGCCTCGCTTAGCCCGGGGTAACAGACGTCCATGGCTTCAGGGGCCTCGCCGAGATGCACAAAGATGAACCCGCAGAAGTTCTCCACCGCGACGTCGCCCAGTCGGAAGTCGGCGACATCGAAATCGGGCATTCGCTCAGACATTCGGGCACCCTTTAAGGCCCCTGTGCTCTCATAGACCCAGGCATGGTATGGGCAGGTGATCAGGCCATTCAGCTTCCCTGAACCTTCGAGTAGCGAATGGCCGCGGTGTAGGCACACGTTGAAGAACGCTCGCAACTCGCCCTCCGTGTCCCGGATGACGAAGATACGTTCGCCGGCGATGGACGCGGTGAAGTAGTCGCCGGCCTCAGCAACGTCGGAGGCGTGTCCGACCCACTGCCAACTGTTGGCGAAGATTGCATCGCGCTCTCGTTCGGCCACATCCGGATCGGTGTAGAGGGAAGCGGCCATCGTGAACGATCTGATTGGATCCGGATCGAAACGATCAACCGTCGTGTCGGGGCGCACCGCACTATTGGTCATACGAGAATCTTACATCGCATACCGGTCGGCTCTGGGCTGAGGTAGGCGCCGGTCACTAGTCTGGCCATGTCGTCTCGAGGGGAGATCATCTGATGTCCGGTCCGTTGAGTGGTTATCGCGTTCTTGAATTGACGTCGACGGTCTCTGGGCCGATGGCGGCGATGATTCTTGCCGACCAGGGTGCGGACGTGATCAAGATTGAGCCGCCTCTGTTTGGTGACACTGCTCGATACCTCGGGAGTTCGCGTGCGGGGATGGGAGCGATGTTCGCAGTTTTGAACCGCAACAAGCGCTCGGTTGCCCTCGATCTGAAGGTGGCGGAGGAGAAGGACGCGTTCCTGGCACTAGCTCAGACCGCTGACGTCGTGATCGAGAACTACCGACCGGGCGTTGTCCAGAGTCTCGGCATCGACTACGAGGCGTTGTCCGCTCGGAACCCGGGGCTGGTGTACGCCTCGATTTCGGGGTACGGGCAGGACGGCCCATACCAGAACCGGCGGGTCTTCGACCCGCTCATCCAGGCCACTGCGGGTACCGCTGCCGAGCAGGGGGGCGAGATACCGGCCAACATGCGAGCGATCGTCTATGACAAGGTCACCGCCCTGACCACCACTCAAGCTGTGACTGCTGCCCTCCTCGAGCGAGGTAGGACAGGACTGGGGCAGTACCTGCCGATCTCTATGCTGGATTCCGCCCTCTATTACATGTGGCCGGACATGATGTGGTCTCGGACCTTGCTCGGCGACGACATCCAACACAAGGGTGAGCTTGCCGACTATTTCCCGATCTTTCGGGCCCGTGATGGCTATGTCTCGATTGTGCTCGTCTCCGATGAGTCTCTTGAGATGCTTTCAATTTGGCGTGGCAGCGAACTACATCTGGACGTGCGTTATTCGACCTTGCCCGCCCGGCTCGCTCGAGCGGCGGCATTCAAGATTGAGGTCGAAGCGCTGCTCGCTGAAGTCTCGACCGACGAGATTTGCGAAATGATGGACGCATTCGGTGTCCCGGTGGCTCGAGTCAACACGCTCGACAACGTGCATGATGATGAGCAGGTACGACACGCTGGCAGCCTTGTGGAGAGCGAGCATCCGAGAGTTGGCCGGATGCGTTACCCCCGACCACCGGCTCGGTTCGCGGTGCCGGTGTTCCCCGAACGGCATGCGCCGTATATCGGTGACGACACGCGCGAGGTCCTTGTCTCGGTCGGCGTTGCCGACGACATCATCAGTGGACTCGAAGAGCGAGATGCACGATATGCCGCAACCCTGCAGGCCGAGATGGAGGCCGCTGGCGGCACCTGAGAACAACGAAGATTGGGGTTGGTTGGTGGGGGAACCTGGCGACCGGCACCCGATGTACCGCTCCCTCTTTGGATTCCGGTTAGCCAGTCTCCAACCTTGATGGGAGCGGCCTCTCGTGGGGGACTCACACGTCACCGACTGGCATGGGCGTGGAGGATGTGAGCGACCGACGCGGTCACCCGCCGTGCGGTGGGAAGATGAAGAAACTCGTTGGGCCCATGGGCATTGGACTCCGGGCCGAGAACGCCGGTGATGACAAACTGAGCGTCAGGAAAGCGTTCGCCAAGCATCCACATAAAGGGGATACCGCCGCCGATACCCATGCTTGCGGCGTGATGTCCGAAATATGCGATGGAGGCCGATTCGAGTGCGTCTCCAAGCCAGGGCTCGGTGGCCGGAGCGTTCCAGCCATTGCCCGCCTTGTCGATCGTCACAGTGACGGTGGCGTTTGATGGGGGATCGGCGGTGAGTACCTCGACCAACTGTTGGGCTGCCGGGCCAGGGTCAGTGAGTGGTGGCAGCCGAAAAGAGAGGCCGAGCGTGGTAGATGGACGCAGCACCATTCCCGCGTCGGCGACGTTCGGTGCGCCGTCGATTCCGACATAGCTCAGGGTGGGACGCCATGTCGTGGCCAGTAGTAATTCGGCGGGATCATCGCTCGGCGGGCTGGTATCCCCCGAGTAGGCAATGTCACTGCGAGGGTCGAGTCCGGCGTCTGCGGCGGCGTGAGCCTCCGCGACCCGCTTCGAAGGGATCTCGCAGTGGAAGCGATCGAGCAGGATCTCGCCGGTCTCGGCGTCCTCTACTCGATCGAGAAGCTGGCGCAGTATTCGCATACTCGACGGTACGGCGCCGCTGACGAGACCCGAATGCATGCCTCGTTCAAGGACATCGACCCGAAGCTCGGCGCTGACCCCACCGCGCAGGGATGTTGTTGACCATAGAGCGTCATAGTCGGCCGCCCCCGAATCAAGCCCGATCACCAAGCTCACATCACCAAGGAAATCGTCGAGCCGTTCGAAATAGGCGGGGAGATCGGGGCTGCCGCTCTCCTCGCTGGCTTCGATCAGCCCAACGCAGCGGCAATGTGCGCCTCCCGAGGCTCGGAGCGCATTGATAGCGGTGACGATGGCGAACGCGGAGTAACCATCGTCGGCTCCGCCGCGACCATACAGGCGGTCACCTCGCAGCACTGGTGTCCATGCGCTCAGGCCGTCGAGCCAACCTTCCATCTCTGGCTGCTTATCGAGGTGCCCATAAAGCATGACTGTCTCGTTGGACGTGGGTTCGCCGTGCGCGGGCAGTTCGATCGTGATCACCGGCGTTCGCCCAGGTATCTCATGCATCACGACGCTCGCATCGGCGGGCGTATTCGTCTCGCACCAACTTCGGATCAACTCCGCCGCCGAGGCGAGATGTCCCTCGGCCTCCCATGCGGGTTCAAATGCCGGTGACTTCGCGGGGATGGCGATGTATTCCTTCAGGACGGGTAGCAAGGCTTCCCACGCGTCGTCGACGAGTTGTTGTAGTCCGGTGGGGGAGAAGTCGGTGTCAGTCACGGTTGTATCCTCGCCGTTCGGTCACGGACTGTGCAACTGACCCCTGTCCGGTTGCTTGAGGCGCCACTTCACAACTATGGGAAGCCCATCAGACCACCGTTCGCGTCGGAGTCGCGCGCCGCTCCAGGGGGGTCTATGACCTGCCTAAACGGTCTAGTTTTCGTCGACTTCCCAACCGACGACATCAACGCTGCCGGTGGGTTCTAGGCCGAGGTATTCAACTGGGAAGCGGAGGATCGCATCACCGATATCTTCGTCCGGATTGTGCCCGGCCAGAACTTTCTCCACGAGGAGGGCTCATCCAGCGAGATCGGTAATCTGCACTATGGGATCTCCAACGCCGCCAACCTGCGGCTCCACAAGGATCCCAAGCCGACCGAGCCCATTCATCTGAACCCTGGCGGCCGTGCGCAACGGCGATGAGATGAGACATGTCGAAAAGGGTGCTTCCCGATCAGCCGAGTGGGCGATAGCCCACCAGCTATTTCAGCCCGCGAACAAATGGTTGGGCGAGCGCTCCGGGTGCCCGAACCCTGTGGGCGAACAAGGCCATACCGAAGAGCGTCACCAGGAATGGGAGAGACTGGAGCAGTTCGCTATTGACCTCATACCCGAGCCCCTGGATCGACAGTCGAAATGACAGCGCTCCTGCGAAGATCACACAACCTGCAATCGTTCCTCGTAACGTCCAGCCACCGAAGATGACGGCTGCAATCGCAATGAAGCCGCGGCCTCCGACGATGGAGTCTTCAAAGAGGCCGACCTGTCCAAAGACCAGGAAGGCGCCGCCGAGACCTGATGTGGCGCCGGCGTAGTAGATGCTCTGACGCCGCCGCTTGTTGACATCAATACCTGAGACGTCAGCGGACTGTGGGTTTTCACCCACCGAGCGAAGCTCGAGGCCCCAACGGGTACGAAAGACAAGCCACCAGGTGAACGGAATGAGGGCGTAGAGCACGTAGAACGGCCAACGTTGGCCAAATAGTGCTTGGCCGACCAGTGGGATGTCGCTCAGCAGCGGGATGTTCCACCTTCCGGCCAGCTTGGTGGCCGGTTCGAGTTCATTGTCGAGGAACCCGGCCAGGCCGAACACCAAGATATTGAGGGTGAGCCCAACGACGAATTGGTCGGCACTGAGGCGATGGCTCATCTCCGCTTGAACGCCAGCAATGATAAGGCCACCGAGGACACCGGCAAAGAGTCCGATCAGTACCGATTCGGTGATGTCGTACCCGATGGCGCTGGTGAATGCCCCTCCGAGCAGCATTCCTTCGACCGAGATGTTGAGTGTCCCAGCCCGCTCTGCTACCCACTCGCCTGAAGCGGCAAAGGCAAGGAACGCAGCGAACAAAGCTCCATTGATATAGGTCGACTCACTGGAGGCGATATCGACAACGGCTTGAAAGAACCCGGAGATCATTACACCCGCTCCGTGGCTGCTGCTCGTGCCCGTCGCCGGTCTCGAAGAAACATCAGAGCCGGGGGTACGAGCAATGCCAGTACGAGGAAGCCTTGGATTACGTCGGTGATGCGCCCTTCGACTCCGGTGGCGCCTACGAAACTCGAGCCGGTCCGCAAACCGGCGAACACGAACGCAACGGGGATAGCGACCAGGGCTTTCTCCCGTGCCACCAGCGCGACGAGGAGGCCGGTCCATCCAATACTGGTCGAGAATCCGGGAACCAACTGATAGTTGCCGAAGGCGAAGCCTCCGCCGGCGAGCATGGCTGCACCCGCCAGCCCGGCGAACGCTCCGCTCAGCATCAATGCACTTGCCCCGTAACGGGTTTGGGCAACCCCAGAGCGTTGTGCGGCGCGGGGATTTCGTCCCAACATCCTCAGCTTGAAGCCCCAGACAGTTCGCGAAAGAGCAAAGCTGACCACGATCGCAAGGACGATTCCGAGCACAACGGCCAACGGAATCTCGTTGCCGAAAATCTCGGGACGAGGAAGGCGATTGTCCTCGGCGAGTTGGACACTGACCTGGTTGCGGTTGCCCCGGTCAGCGAGCGGTGCAAGGAGCAGCCAAGGCTTGCTCAGTCCGTAGGCAACAAGCTGGCCGGCAACGGTGACCAGAAGGAGTGTGGACAGCACCTCAGGAACGTTTCGCCAGAATTTCAGTCCGGCGGCCACTCCGGCCCAAAGTGCGCCCCCGATTGATCCGAAGACAAGAATGAGGATGACGTTGAGCGGGCCTGGTCCACCGAGAAGAAAGCCAAAGTAGGTGGCGAAGGCTGCGCCGACGAAGAGTTGACCTTCCTGGCCGATATTGATCAGACCGGCTTTCGACGAAATGATCGTCCCGGTGGCAACGAGCAGCATTGGCGCTGCCGTACCGAGCGTCTCGCCCCAGCGCCCGGGACGGCGAAGACTGCCATCGAGAAGCGCGTTTACCACCGGGTGCCAGTCGCCCCCGGTTGCTTCGACGAGAGCCGCTGAGAAGACGAGCGCAGCCATGATGCTGAGGGCATAGAGCATGAACCACTCGCCCGAACGAACTCGCGGAGAGACGACCGCGGAAGTCATACCTTGATCCCACCCATCAAGAGGCCGAGCCGCTCGAGATCGGCTTTGTGGCGCGGCATCTCGCCGACGATGGAGCCGGAGTGCATCACGACAATTCGTTCAGCGAGGTCGAGGATCTCTTCGAGTTCGCTTGAGATGAGAAGCACCCCAACCCCCGCAGCTGCAGCCGCCTTCAACCGTTCACCCATGTACTCGATCGCCCCCACATCGAGGCCCCGCGTGGGTTGTGCCGCAACGAGCACTGTCGGCTCTTGAGAGAGTTCGCGGGCGAGGACGACTCGTTGTTGATTCCCTCCTGACAGCGACCACATCGGCGCATCGGGCCCGCTGCAATGGATGTCGAACTCCTCGATCATGGCAGCCGCGAGCTCGTGGAGAGCTGTTGCGTCAATGATGCCGCGCCGGGAAACGAGCGACTGATCGACGAGGATCAAATTCTCTGCCACGCTCATGTCGAGCACGAGTCCGCTGTCGTGGCGGTCTTCGGGTATCACACCGACTCCGGCTCTGGCCATGGCCCCTGATTTGCCGCTGGGAACGTAGGTGTCGCCCACGTGGACTGAGCCGTGATCGAGCGAGAGAAGGCTCGACAGAACATCTCCGAGCTCACGCTGCCCGTTGCCCTCAACGCCGGCGATACCAACGATCTGGCCTGCATGGACATCGAGCGAAAGATCGTCGAGCAAGGTGACGCCGCCAGGTCCTGTAGCTGAAGCATTTCGGATACGCAGGACGGGTGCTTCGCCGCGAGTTCGCTTCGAACTCGTTTGGCTTCCTGCCGCCGTCGTATCAAGTACGCCAAGAGCGGCGCGCTCCGACCGCAACGACACCTCACGGCCAACCATGCTTCGGGCGAGTGTTGGAGCGTCGGTAGAACTGGCGCTCAAGCGATCGACCACGCGGCCTTGGCGCATGATCGTGATGTCATCGGTTGCATGAAGTACTTCGTCGAGTTTGTGGCTGACGAGCACGACGGCGCGGTTTTCGGAGGCGACGACTTGGCGCAAGGAGACGAACAGTTGGTGGGACTCTTCAGGGGTGAGTACCGAGGTGGGTTCGTCGAAGATCACAATGTTCGGGTCACGGCGCAAACACTTGATGATCTCGACACGCTGACGCAGGCCAGCGGCGAGGTCACTGACTCGTGCGTAGGGGTCGATCAAGAGGCCGTAATGGTCGGCGATATCTCCGATACGAGAGCGGACCCCGGCGGGGTCGATTTTGCCGGCCTCGCCAAGCGAAACGTTTTCCCAGACGGTGAGCGCGTCAATAAGGCTGAAGTGCTGATGGACCATTCCGATGCCGAGTGATGCTGCAGTCAAGGGGCTCTGGATCTGTTGAACATCGCCATCGATTCTGATCGAGCCATGGTCGGGCAGGACCAGACCGATCAGCATCTTCATCAGCGTCGATTTCCCAGCGCCGTTCTCACCGAGAATTCCATGAATTCGGCCGCGATGTATCTCTAAATCGATACCGCCACAAGCGGTGACGGCGCCGTAGGTCTTGGTGATGTTGTGGAAGATGACCGCAGGGACGGGCTCCGCAGAGCCCGTCCGCGACTGGTCAGGGGATCCTGCAGTCATCAGCCGCCGTATGCAGCCCCGGAAATCGCTCCGAGTTCGCCGTACAGTGTCTCATCGAAGGATGCGAGCAAGCCGAAAGCGCTGTCAAGCAACGCTTGAGCATCCGCTGAAGGATCGCAGAGCACCGCGCCATTGAGGCCGGCTTGGGTTGGGAACTGGTACGTCGAGCCCTCGGTGAGCTCTCCATCAATGATCAGGCGCAGAGCCTGAGAGGCGTAGAGGCCGCCGTCAAAGACAATGCCGCCTGTCCATGGGATGTCGCGATCGCACACGTCGGCTGGACCGGCGGCAAACACAGCGATGCCTTCGTCTGCTGCGAGTTGTCCAACGGGATCGAGCGCTCCACCGAGGTAGGCATAGGCGAGCGTGGCGCCGTTGGCCTGAGCGTTGGTGAGGGCTGCCGTTGCGTTGGCGGCATTGTCGAAGTCGAACTGGAAGTCGCCGGTACCGACATATTCCATGGTGAAGCTGGGATCGACTGACTGAAGGCCGAACACGGTTGCGTTGTATGCCTCCTGCTCGAAGTTGATGTCGCAACAACCAAGGAAGACAGCATGGGTGCTGCCCTGATCCTGAAGCACAGCACCCATGGCAACGCCCGCCGAGTAGTGAATTGATGCACCCCAGTCTGTGGCCTGAGCGAGACCGGGAAGCTCGGCGAAGCCGGCACCACAGTTGCAGTACCAGAAGATATCGGGGAACTGCTCGGTGAGGTCTGCGAGAGGCTCAGCGATTTCGCTTGCGCCAACCATCAAGATGTCGACTCCTTGCTGAGCGAGGTCAGAGATTGCCTGAGCAGCTTCTGCAGGACCGATGTTGTCGCTCACGATCGGAGCGGCGAAGCCGTTGGCTGCCGAGAACTCTTCCGCGAAGTTGACAAGCGACTGGTAGTAGCCGTTGTCATCGCGCGGTCCGGCAGCCGCTACACCAATGGTGACGGTGCCGTCGCCGTTGGAGTCGAACGCTTCGACGAGGACGTCAACTTCGATGGGCGCATCGTCGTCCATGTCATCCGGGTCGTCCATGGCGTCGTCGGTGTCCATGTCCGCGGAGTCACTGGTCGAGTCTGATCCTGAAGAGGTATCCGTTTCGTCATCGTTGCCACAGGCAACAGCAATCATCGTCAGTGCCAGCATTAGTGCCAGCGACTTCATCCTTTTGGCTCTCATCAGATTCCCCTCTGAGCAGTAGTTACCGCGTTGATTGTGTATTTGTAGTGCCTTCTCGACTGAATTCAGCCCGACGCGGCGCGATATAGCGTTGCGAGGCATCGGTTGAACTGCACATGGCTTTCCTCTTCGCACGAGTGCCGACACTGAGGGGCGAATTCATCGTCACCAACAAAGACACTTTCTCCATGTCGGATTCCTCGGGGTACGAGGTTGCCTCAGTCTGGCCGATCACGCTGCGATCTGTTTCTTGGAACGCATTATGGTCCAGGAAGCGGCAGTACTGACCCGACAGGTTCATGCCTGGTTTCCCGTCAGAGCGGCAAACTGCTGCTGGTCGGCATCAAGGTCAAGGGGGCGAACAATGGCCTGTTTTTCGTCTGCTCCCCAGTGCGCGGGGGGGACAAGCCACATCACCTCGAATTCAAGACCGTCAGGGTCGAAGCAGTAGAGGCTCTTATTTACACCATGGTCAGAGGCGCCAGCCAACGCACCGGCTGCTTCGAGGCGGGAGCGCATGGCCACAAGCTCATCGAGCGTGGCGACCTCCCAGGCAAGGTGGTACATGCCAACGGTTCGCTGGCCGGCTTCTGAGGGAGCGGCGTCGCTACCGATCGTAAAGAATGCGATGTCGTGGTGATTCTGCGATGCAGGCGCTCGCATGAAGACGAAGGGTCCGGGACCGTCGATGACGGTGACGAACCCCAGTACGTCCTCGTAGAACTCTTTGTGCCGTTGAGCGTCGCGCACGTAGAGCACTGCGTGGTTCATCCCTGTAATACTCATGGCACCTCCGATGGACCGATGGTCTGACCATATCGCTCGACCCGTGCTGCGCCAATCGGTACGGTGCATGGGTGACCGCATTTCCAATAGCCAATACCCCGGCCAAAATTGCGAGTGCATACCTGGAATCGTTTGCTGAACGGGACCCTAAACAAATCGCCGCACATGTGGCGGAACATTTTGTGAACGAACACACGTCGGCGTTGGGCTCGGGTTGTGTGGGTCGCTCCGCCTACCTCGATCGTTTGCCGGGATTCCTGGCTGACATGGCTGAGCTGCGCTATGAGATCGAGGAACTCGTGGTCGACGGCGCAGCGGTGGCCGCCTTCTACACCATGACCGCGAGGTGGCAGGGTGAAGCCCCGATTTCAATCCGCGGAGTGCAACGCCTCGTCATTGTTGATGGACTCATCAGCCATCGAACCGACTACTGGGACAGCCAGCTATTCCTTCAGCAGGTTGAGGCGTTCAACACCGTCGCCGCTCAAGTCGCGCGCGATATCTAGTCGAGTTCGTCCAGCATCGCGTGCTCGACCTGATCGAGGTGCGATTGCGTGAAATCACGGACCGCTTCGGCATCGTGCAACGTGAATGCGCCCGCAATGGATCGGTGTGCGGCTGACGAATCGGCGATGATCTGCTCCACCTCGAGGCGGTTCTTCTCCGCGCCGAGCACCTCATCGAATTCGCCCGAGCGGAAGAGTTCGTCGAGCACCTTGCCGTACAACTCAATCAACAAAGGGTTGCCACAGCTTTGCGCGATGGTGGTGTGGAATTCGCGGTCGAGTTCTCTGAACTCAGCGATGCCGAGAGACGCAGTGAATGAGTCGGCAAGCGCTGCGATCTGTTGCCGCGAGTCGTCGCTCGCTCGTTCGGCCGCCATCGCGAAGATCGGGACCTCGAGCACTCGCCGGGTCTCGAAGAGTTCCGTCACGAACGATTTCCGATTGGCGCCGCGCTCAACAACGACCGTTGGCAGATGCTCGGCTACGTATGAGCGATTGCCGCGCCGCTCGACAACTCCCATGGAGAGCAGGCCCTGTAGTGCTTCGCGTACTGAAGTGCGGGCGACTTCGAAGCGTTCGCTCAGCTCGCGCTCGGAGGGCAGCGGCGAGCCGGGTGCAAGCTCTCCGATCGTGATGCGCTTGAGAAGCTGGGCGCGAATCTGGGAGCTCACCGTTTCTCGTGAGATTGGCGCGAATGGCTGTGGGTCTGACATTCTCGTCCTCGCCTAGCTGATTTCAACAGTGTAGATGGCTTGTTGGTCTTACCATTAGTCCATTATGAGCAGTCCGGCAGCGGGGAACGGCTGGGCGGCAGATATGGTCTGACCAACTGACCGCTGCTAAGGTGCCGTGAATCCGGAGAGGTAGCCTCATGAGCGAGTCGACATACGAGACGCATCCCTCCGAACCCCGTTGGACCCATATCGCGCTTCGAGTGACAGATATGGACGCCACGGTTTCCTGGTTCACCGAGTTCACCCCATTGGCACTGATAGACCGCCGAGAAGACGACATGGGATACGGCGCATGGCTCGGTATGGAGGGTGAGACCAACAATCCGTTCATTCTTGTGCTCGCACAGTTCTTCGAGGGATCGGACCCGTTCGCTGACGCACCCCCAGCGAAGCTGGCTCCCTTCGCTCACTTCGGCATTGAGATGCCCAATAAGCAAGACGTTGACGATATTGCAGCCAAGGCCATCGACGCAGGGTGTCTCGGCATGCCGCCGACGATGATGCCGGCGCCAATCGGCTACATCTGTATGTTGCGCGATCCGGACGGCAATATGGTCGAGTTCTCGTGGGACCAGGGTGTCTACGCCACGCTTGCGGATCGGTGGGGCACCGCTTAGCGAACGATCGGTAGTACCGATGACCCCATGAGGTCGATGACATCGGCGACGACATCGTCGGGGACACCTCCCGCATCGATCAAGAACATTTGTCGATCGAGGTCGAGGATGTCGTTGATGTCAGCGATCCGTTCGGCGACTTCTGCTGGGCTGCCGCAGACTACTGGTCCCTCGAGCAGCGACTCGAAGTCCATGGGGCGACCGAACCCTATTCGAGTGGTCTTCGCAAACGAGATGTAGCGCTCCAATCGCGGCATGAACCGTGCCCTGGCCTCTTGCGACGTGCGTGCCACGTGAAGATAGGTGGGGAACCCCACCCGGGCGGTATTGGCTGCGGCCGCTGATCGGTCTCGATAGCGCTGCACGATGTCGAGATAGTCGACGGGCCACCTGAAGAGGCTGGGAAGTAGCAAGGGCAAGCCGAGTTCGGCGGCAAGGTCAGCCGAGACCTGAGATAAGCCTCCGCCCACCCAGATCGAGTCAGTGGGGTGTTGTATGGGGCGCGGCTGAAGCCTGATCTGATTGAGAGAGCCGCGATGCTCGCCCGACCATGTCACTTCATCCTCGCTCAAGAGCCGAAGGACAAGACGCAGGTGTTCTTCGAATCGGGGACGAACCTGATCGAAATCGGGGAACCCGAAGGCTTGGGCGGTTGCGAGCGAGATACCGCGGGCGAATGTTGCTTCGGCCCGTCCGTCAGTGAGTACATCGAGTAGCGCCAACTCTTCCGCGACGCGTACCGGGTCATGGTTGGCGAGAAGGGTCACCGACGTCCCGAGTCGAATGGTGGACGTCGCCGACGCCGCATAGGACAGCAAGATGAGCGGGGCGGGCAGGATGTACTCGCTGAAATGGTGCTCGCCGACTCCAAACGAGTCGAACCCGGCCTGCTCCGCGAGCGAGGCCTGGTGTGCCACGCTGCGAAGGCGTTCTCCCTGTGAGACTGCGGCACCGGTGATTGGGTCGGTGAGATGGTCACAGAGGCTGTAAATGCCCCACTCGACGTTCGACATGACGTGAACCTATCCGCGGAGCGTGCCGCGCCGCGAAGAGCGGGGGCACTGAAGATCGCGCTACGGTCCGATGGTCAGACCAGCCGATGAGGGGATTCAATGACGACGTTCGTTGAGAGCGAGCCGCTGAAGGGATATTGGTATCCCGTTCTCCGAGCCGATGCAGTGACCGATGAGCCACACGCGGTTCGATTGCTGGGCGAGGCACTGGTGATATGGCGCGATGCGACAGGAACCTTGGTCGTGGCACCTGATCAATGCCCCCACCGTGAAGCGCCACTGTCAATCGGATCACTCAGCGACGGCGTCCTCAGCTGTGCGTACCACGGCTGGGGATTCGGCGCTGATGGCGAGTGCGTCAGCGTTCCGTCGTCGGGGCCGTCAGGCGCGATTCCCCCGACCGCTCACCTCGCGTGCCGTCACGCCCAAGAGAGGTATGGCCTTGTTTGGGTGTGCCCCGGTAAGCCAACGGGAGAGATCCCGGAGATCACCCAAGAACACGATTCGACGTACCGCCGAATCAATACTCCTGTGGACGTGTGGGCCGCCTCGACCCCTCGGCTTGTCGACAACTTCATGGACTTCAGCCATTTCCCCTGGGTACACGCGGGAACCTTCGGCGGGGCCCAGGACCCGTACGTTCCGAAGCTCGACCTCGAACAACTCGACGAGACGTTCTATGGCTATCGCTATGAAGTCGAGGCGGCGAACCCGGATGAAGCTGTCGCGGTCAGCGGGTCCGAAGACGAGACGGTGCACCGTGTGATGACTACTGGTTTCTCGCTCCCGTTCGCGGTTCGAAGCACAATTCGTTATGACGACGGTCTTGAGCACATCTTGTTGCTCCTGAGCACCCCCGTCGACGATCTCAACTCCTTGTTCACCTTTGTGGTGTGGCGCAATGACGATCACAGCACCGGTGCCGACGAGATCATCGCCTTCGATCTGGCGATTGGAGCAGAGGATAAAGCAATGCTCGAACAGGTGCCGGGCACGCTCTCGCTGACCCGAACTGGTGTGACCAATGTTCAGTCGGACAAGCCTTCCGTGGAATGGCGACGGCGCTTCGCCGAACTCGTAGGCTCGACCGAGTGAAGCTCATCCGGGGTGCCATCGTCACGATGAACCCCGCCCGGCGCGTGATTGAAAACGGCGCGGTTCTGATCGATGGCGCCGAGATTGCGGCCGTTGATGACTTTGCAAAGCTCCGTGCCCTCCATCCTGACGTCGTTGTCGTTGGGTCCGGCACTGACCTTGTGGCCCCGGGGTACATCAACTCCCACCAGCACCTCACCGGCGATCGGCTGATCCAGTCGTCGATCCCCGATGACTTACCGCCGGGTGACTCGATCTTCAAATGGTCTGTTCCGGTACATGCGCAACACTCCGGCGATGACGACGAGCTGGCGGCCACGCTCACGCTGGCTGAGTCGTTACTGAACGGCATCACGTCGACCTTCGAGGCCGGCACGGTTGCTCACCCCGACCGAGTTGTTGCTGCCGCAGCGCGTGTTGGTGCTCGCTTGACCATCGGATCGTGGGGATGGGATTTCGTCGATGGGCCGTTTGCGGGCACTCCTGACGAGGTCATCGAGCGTCAACGCGAGTCCCTCGCTCTTCGCGACGGTGGGCTCATCAACGCGTGGGTGACCTTGGTCGGCCACGATCTGATGTCAGACGAGCTCTTTCTTCGAGCCTCTGAACTGGCCAAGAGCGAGGGCGTCGGCCTGACGTTTCATCTTTCGCCGAGTACTTCCGACACCGCTGCCTATCTCGCCCGCACCGGCCGAGCACCGCTCGTGCACCTCAACGAGGTGGGCGGGCTTGGCTCACATGTGAAAATCGCGCATGGTGTTCACCTCGACGACGACGAGGTGAAGATCGTGCTCGAGTCCGAGGCTGCCGTGCTCGCCTGTCCGTGGGCGTACCTACGTCTGGGGCAGGGAACGTCGCAGTCCTTTCGGCACCTTGATCTGTGGCGGGCCGGGGGACGGCTGGCGCTCGGTTGTGATGCCGAGAACGCCGGCGACATGGTTGATGGGCTTCGAACTGCCGCACTCTTTGCCGGTTTGGCTAAGGACACGACCATGGATCCAACGATTTTTGGAGCTGTTGATGCCCTTGACATGCTGACGATCGGTGGAGCGCGGGCGCTTGGCGTGAGTTCGACTGTGGGTTCGATTGAAGTCGGTAAGCAGGCGGATCTCGTGGTCCACGACCGCACGAGGATTGAATGGATCCCGCGCAGTGATGATCCTGTCATGCAACTCGTGTGGGGGAGCGACGGCCGGTCGGTGCGCGACGTGTATGTGGCCGGAAACCAGGTTGTGAGAGACAGCGAGATGACGTCAATCAACCTGGCGGACATGGCTCTTGAGGCCCAGGAGGCTGGACGAAGCTTGCGACGTCGAGCGGGTCTACCGACCGAGTAGTCGCAGCACTTCGCTACGCCTTCTGTCGTCTCGCGTAAACCATCAAACATCAAGTCGAGCACGACCCCGGGAATGCCAAACTGATCGAATCCGGCATCTTGCCGACCATGGTGAACCCGTAACGGACCTTCAGGGCGGGGGTGGGGTAGTGAGCGACGTGGGAGCCGGCCTCCGCCATGATCCTGAGTTCGCTGTCATGAACCTGCACACAGTGAGTCATCGACATATCGGGTCCGAGGACGCCGAGCTCAGCCAGGTGAACCGTCGTCCGTTGACCGAACTTGTTGATGAAGCCTTCGGGGGTCGGAGGCCGTGGTATGGCCGACAGTTGTTCCTCGGCCGCGGTATGAACCGAATAGAGCGGACAGAGCCATATGAAGACGTTTTCTTCGAACGGCGCATCGTCGGGTCCGTACCCCCGAGTCAGCGGTTCTCCGGTGACGTGAATGTGGGAGTTGATCATTCCCGGCGTCACCACGAAATGGTCGCCTCCGAGGGTCTCCTTGGCGGTGTAGTGCGCCTCCTATTGGCTGGCTTTGCCGACGGCGACGATCCTGTCGTCTCGTATCGCGACCGGGCCATCATGGATGATGTCGCGGGTGGCGTTCATGGTGACGACATACCAACCCTTGATCGGCAGGTCGATGTTTTCCGCCACGGCTGCCTCCAGGTCGGGCCAACTGGTAAGACCATCAGTTCACCAACCGAGGTTTATTGCATTTGCTACGCCGGGATAATGTTGTGTTCTGGGCCGTAGGGATACGCCGTGATGTTCGTGACGCTGTCTTCGCGCACCACCAGGATGTCGTGCTCTCTGTAGCCGCCGGCTCCTGGCTGGCCTTCCGGGATCATGATCATCGGTTCCATGGAGACGACCATGCCGGGCTGGAGCTCAGTCTTGATGTCCTCTCGCAGCTCTACGCCGGCCTCGCGACCGTAGTAGTGGCTGAGCACGCCGAAGCTGTGCCCGTAGCCGAATGAACGGTACTGAAGGAGGTCGTGTCGGCGATAGATGTCGTTGAGCTCGATGGCGATGTCCATGCAGCGCGCCCCAGGCTGAATGAGCTTGAGGCCGGCCTCGTGAACGTCGACGTTGATCTGCCAAAGGCGCAGGTGTTCGGCCGATGCATGCTCACAGAACATTGTTCGCTCGAGCGCCGTGTAGTAGCCGAAGATCATTGGGAACGTATTGAGGCTCAGGATGTCGCCCGCCTCGATGCGCTTGTTCGTGACGGGGTTGTGGGCGCCGTCGGTGTTGATGCCTGACTGGAACCATGTCCAGGTGTCCATGAGTTCGACAAAGTCAAAGCGTGAACTAATTTCACGAACCATGGCTTGTGTGGAAGCGAGCGCGACCTCGTGTTCGGGCACGCCGGCGGCGACTGCTTCGGCCGCGGCGGCGCCGCCGATGTCGGCAACATTGGCACCGATGGTGATGTGGGCGATTTCCTCTTCGGACTTGATCGTGCGCATCCACATCGTGTCCACGCCAACGTCCACGAGCTGAACCCCCGGAAGTGCGTCTTCGAGTTGGGCTTTGATGTCCAGAGTGATGTGATCGAACTCGACTCCGAGGCGCCGTGTGCCCTTGGTGAGATTCTGAACGGCGAACCAGAAGTTGTCCTTGCGCCAGTCGGTGTAGGTGATGTTTTGCCCTTGGGTCATGCGGAACGGCTGTCCGCCGTCGATCCCGGCGCTGATGGACGTGGCAGCGACTTGGTCGACAACGAAGCCGTACTTGCGCCCGAACGCGCAATAGATGAATCCGGAGAAGTAGCCAATGTTCTGCATCGATGTGAACAGGCAGGCGTCGATGTCGTGCAGTCCCATATGGTTTCGCAGCAATATCTGGCGCCGGTCCATCTCGGCGTCGGAGAACGGCCCGGAGACCTTGTCGCCGTTATGCCATTCGATCGTGCGGATCATGTCGTCGCTCATGTGGCAGTTCGCTTTCTGGAAACCCATGCGGGGAGAGGCGCCGGGAGCTTCGCCCAGCATCGCGGCTTGGTCAAGGGGTTCACGACCATCGTGCCGAGTCCCGATCACTCAACGGCATCCTGTACCCATGGGAACGAACGCGATGACGTGGATCCGCCGTCTGGCTGTGGTGCTCGCAGTATGCCTGATGCTCTCTGGATGCGGCAGCGAGTCAGTGATGGAGCCGGTCACGCCGGCAGATAATGCTGTTGCGGAGACCGACGACTCGGCCGGGGATGCCGAGGTCGACGACGCTGCGATCTCGGGCGGATCCAGCTATCTCGGCTCCTACACACTCGATGATGCGGAGTTCGGCACCCATGTGACCGTCACTGTCGAGGGTGCGAGTCGGACCATCGAGACTAATGCTCTGCCTGACCATGAGACGGGTGACTTTCCCAACGATGGAAATCCCAACACCATTTCCGCCCAAGATCTCCGCTACGAGTACACGACCGAGCCGGAATTTACTGGCGAGGCCAGTTCGCCGCTCGTGATTGGCGTTGCCGTCAACGGCATCAAGTTCGAGCCCGGAACTGCGGAGTCGGTGAGCTGCGCGAGTGGGGAGACCTATCGCGTCGAGGCACTACAAGACATCTACAACCTTGGTCTCGACTTCAACAACGCCCACGTCCAGCCAACGGGCGAGTACCACTACCACGGAGCTTCTCAGCTCCTAGCGGACGCGTACGGCTTGGATGACGATCTAGTGTTAGTCGGCTTCGCTGCCGATGGATACCTCATGTATTACTCGAAGTCGGGCGCCTACCAGTCCGGCTACGAGCTGGTATCGGCCGCCCGGACGGGGACCGGCTGCACCGCCTCGAGTGCACTGCGAGCCGGTGGCGTCGAGGTTGACGGAACCAGCCCCGATGGCACCTTCACCTCTGACTGGTTTTGGAGCGACGAGGCTGGTGATCTCGACAGCTGCAACGGCGTCACGATCGATGGCAGCTACGCCTATGTCATCACCCATGAATTCCCGTTCATCAGCCGGTGCCTCAACGGCGATGTGGGTGATGCCGGCGGCCCTGGAGCCGGCGGGGCCCCGCTGGAAGGTGCCGAGGGCAATGCTCCTGGCGAGGGTGGTGCTCCTGATCTGAGTGAGGCTGCTGACGCGCTCGGTATCTCCGAGGCTGAGCTTGTCGCGGCGCTTGGTGGTCCGCCCCCCGACTTCGATGCCGCGGCGAAAACGCTTGGAGTCTCGGTCCAAGAACTGATGGCTGTTCTGCCTGGTCCCCGTAGCGCTGGTTGAGATTTGCTGATGGAGACGCGCCCAATAGCCGAATCCTTGCCGCGTTGCAGGATCACGAACTGCTGCCTGTTGAATCCCCCAACTCACAGGACTGTGCGATAGTGCCCTCTGGTCGACATTCAGTTTGACCGGAGAGAGGCCACCATGGCCGGTAAAGACAAGGGTGGGCGAGCAGCCAAGACGCCCGCTGCCAAATCTGCCAAAGAGAAGCGCCAGTCCAAGAAGGACAAGAAGGCATCGAAGGGAAGCCTCTAGTTCCGAGTTCGCTCTGATCGGGCGACCCTCAGGGTCGTCCGATCTGCGACGGACACTCTGGCAAATCAGACGCGGTTCGGGACCAGGCGAATTGTTGAAGTGGCCTTTGCGAGCACCTGGCCGTCGGAGTTAAGGACGCGGCCTTCGGCGAAAACGGTCTGCTTGCCAGCTCGCTCGATCCATCCTTCGGCCACAACTGGACCGGGTGCCGCCGGTCGATAGAAGCTCACCTTCAACTCGAGCGTGGCGATCCAGAAGTCGGTTGTATAGCGGGCGATGCAGGCATGAGCCATCGCGGCATCGACCCAGCCCGTCACGAACCCACCCTGGGCAACGCCGCCTGAATGACACATCTCGGGCTTGCAGGTAAACTCGAGGACCGACCGGCCTTCGTCGGCATTGAACTCGCGGACGCGTCCGTCGCCGAGAGTCTCGAATACGTCGCCTCTGGTCTGTTCTACGTCTGTTGGTTCGCTCATCGAGTGGGCATCGTACGCATTGACGCAGCTCGTACGGCGAATCGCGTTGTATTGGTGGACTGCGCTAATAATGGCGTTCATGACCGGCCCTTCATTGCCGGTGCCGACGCCGCCGTTTACCGGCCGCATCGGCACCTACATCCCTGAATCCTCTGCGGTCCCGCTGGAGGCGACCGGGGCACCGCCAGGCGCGCCGAACATCGTGTTGATCATGCTAGATGACGTGGGATTCGGCTCGGGTTCGACCTTCGGAGGGCCGGTACCGATGCCGACCGTTGATCGAGTTGCGGCCACCGGATTGTGCTACAACCAGTTCCACACGACCGGATTGTGCTCGCCGACGCGAGCCTCGCTGCTGACAGGCCGCAACCATCATGTCGTCCATATGGGCGGCATCACCGAGATCTCGAACAGTTTCCCGGGCTACGACTCGGCCATTCCCCGCGAATCGGCGACGGTCGCAGAGATCCTTCGGCTCAACGGATACTCAACAGGTTGCTTCGGTAAGTGGCATCTGACCCCATCGTGGGAGCAGAGCCCGGCCGGTCCGTTCGATCGATGGCCCACGGGGATGGGCTTCGAACGGTTCTATGGAATCCTCGGGGCCGAGGCTTCGCACTGGGAACCCGCCGCCTACGACCAGACGACCCCAGTCGAACCACACGTTGGTCCTGACGGTCGTCATCGAGACGACTATCACCTCACTGAAGATCTGGCCGACCGCTCCATTGAGTGGATCCAGCGGCAGAAAGCATCGGCCCCGGACCGTCCTTTCTTTTGCTATTTTGCGCCGGCAGCCGTCCACGCGCCACATCATGTGTGGCCCGACCTCATCGAGCAGTTCAAAGGCCAGTTCGATCAGGGCTGGGACATCTTGCGAGATGAGATTTACGCCCGTCAGCTCGAGTTGGGAGTCATCCCGCCCGACACCGCGTTGACACCACGTCCCGAGCAGGTTCCGTCATGGGAGGAGTATCCCGACCGCTACAAGCCGGTGGCACGTCGTCTGATGGAGGTCTTCGCGGCCTTTTTGCACCATACGGACTTGCAGGTGGGGCGAGTTCTGGATGCCATCGACGACCTGGGTTTGAGCGACGACACCCTGGTGTTGTATCTCACCGGGGATAACGGCGCGTCGGCGGAGGGCACGCTTCATGGCGCGTGGAGTGCTCCCGCATTCCAGAACGGACAGCCCGAGGATCCTGAGTGGCTTCTTGAGCACATCGATGACTTTGGCTCGGCCCGTTGCGAGAACCACTTCAACATCGGCTGGGCATGGGCCCTCGACTCTCCGTTCCAATGGATGAAGCAGGTGGCGTCTCACTTCGGTGGCACGCGAAACGGGCTCGCAGTGTCATGGCCGAACGGCATCGACGATGCCGGTGGTCTCCGGGACCAGTTTCACCACGTCAATGATCTGGCACCCACGATTCTCGAAGCGGCCGGCATCCGCTGGCCCAACCGAGTCGACGGTCTCGAGCAGTTGCCAGTGGATGGCACGCCGATGGGGTACACATTCGACGCCGCAGATGCAGAGAGCAATCGTCGGACTCAATACTTTGAAATTCTCGGCAACCGGGCCATCTACCACGAAGGCTGGATGGCGTCATGCTTCCACGGCCGAGTGCCATGGATCCGAATGGCCGCTTATGAGTTCGATGGTCCCAATGAACGTTGGGAGCTCTACGACATTGTCAACGACTTCTCCCAAAGTCGAGACCTTGCGGATGAGTACCCAGAGAAGCTCGCTGAGCTGCGAGCACTGTTTGATGCCGAGGCTGGGCGCAACGGAGTGTTCCCGCTACGTGATGCCGGGTCATCTCGGCGCGGTGCGCTGAGTACGCCGCACTCGCTGGGCGTGGTCCAAAAGATGACGTACACGACAGCCCATGTGCGTATGCCGGAGTGGTCGGTGATCGATCTCAAAAACGTGTCCTATGAAATCACCGCGGAGATCACGATCCCCGAGGGAGGGGCGCAAGGCGTGATCGCTTGCCAAGGTGGCAACATGTCCGGCTGGTCGATGTACCTCGATGTCGATGGCGCCCCCAACTATCTTTACAACTGTTTTGGACGTGACTTCACCAAGGTTGCCGGTGAGCCGCTGGAACCCGGCCGCCATGTCCTCGTTGCTCACTACGACCACGACGGTGGTTTCGGCGCGGGTGGCGAAGTCCATCTCCTCGTCGACGAAATCGAAACTGAGCGGGCACGTATGCATCGCACCGTGCCGGTTGTTTTCTCCATGAGTGGAGAGACCTTCGACGTCGGTATCGACACCGGCGCTGCCGTGGGTCACTATCCCGAACGGTTTGCGTGCAGTGCAGAGATCCACGGCGTGACGCTCGAGCGTCTCTCGACGCCCGACAGGGCAACACGGCAGGCGCGAGCCGATGGCGACATTCAGGCAGGGCTGCGGTCGCAATAGCAGGCCCGAGGTGTCAGCTCGTTGGTCAGAGTTGAAAGCTTGGATGATCGAAACAAGCGAGGACCTTGTCGATGCGATGCCGCTCGCCGGTGACCGTGATCGAGCCGTCGTCGATGGCAGAAGCGACTGAGGTTCGACCAGAACAAATGCCAGCCCACGTGCCGAGGTCGAGCGAGAGGACGAGTTCGGCCTCCTGCCCGTCGGTCGGAACGGCGATGTGATTTCGCAGCCGCAGGCCAACCGTCGTCCCATCGGAGAATGAGAAGGCGACCTCCTCGTTGACACCGTGCGAAGCCTCGGGATCAACGAGAACCCGTAAGGCGTGCACACTGGTAGCCGGCCCCGCATCCATCACGGCACCACGGCTGAAGAGATGGACGCGGAAGCGGTCAAGGTCAAGGGACCCTTCGAGCTCGCGGGCGCGAGTGATACACCAGTTCCGCACATTCGCAGACGTCGTGCGCTGACCGATCAAACGGACCGCCTCGGCCAGAAGCACGCGATCGGCGGGTTCAGCCTCATGGCGTCGAACCAGCCAACTTCCCATCTCGATCGCCCACCGAAGATCGCCGCCGCTGATGGCTTCTCGTACCTGAGACCGGACCGCTTCTGGACCGCCGAAGCCGGCGACGAGGCGAGCTGATCGCTCGGCGGGAACCAGGGGGAATAGCTGGCCTTCGTCACCGTCGAACCAGCCAACGAGGCCGTGGTGAATCTGGCGCACGTGATGCTCGGCGATTCCATAGAGCTGCCGTGTGAGCGTGCCGCGGTGGAAGACCTCCGGGAGCTGCACCGAGTCTGCCAGTTCGGCAACGGTGAGATCCTTGTTGACGCCGCGAACAGTTTGATCCCACATGAACTGGATGGAGTCTCGATACAACGTCAGTTCGGTGTCGATATCGGCCGCCCCGCTGATCGGAACACCATGGGCACAAACTAGATGAGTAGCCCCGAGTGACCGCAGATGATCGAGTCCGGTCACGAGTACTGCTGGATCGCGGTAGGGCTCCCCGCGGATTGCAAAGATGTTGAACAGTGCTGGCCAGGCAATGTTGTGTACCGCGGTCTCGAGTTCAGGGAACCAAATAGTGAGCGAGTCGTCGGCATCGGACGGAGCGGGAGTGAATTCGACCCGAAGCCCCGCGATCGTTGCCGAGCACGTCGAATCGATCGTCTCGGTTGGAGGAATGAAGCCCACTTCGTGGGGCGCATGGTCAGCTCTCCGAAACGACTCACCAAGTCCGATATTGACCAAGCCGTCAGGGCCGTCGGAATCGAGCAGTAGTCCGAACTGATGGACGGCGCCTCGGGTGGCCGACGCGCTGAGGTCCAGTCCCGTTCGTTGGCGATTGATGGTGATGCGCTCGTGGCCCCATATCGCGATGTGGTCCCCGGCGCTGCTGATGGCGGCAGTGCCACCGACATAGTGCGAGTGGGTGTAAATCACGGCAACGACCGGCGCATCGGTAACGCGTGTCATGGCATCGAGGGACCAAGCCATCTCCTGGACCGACTCGCCGGTGTCGATGGCAATCAGTCCACCGGGACCCTCGACAAAGTTCTGGTTTGAGAGTCCGTTCCCCACGATGGACCAGACACCCTCGCGCACCTGGTGTACGTGCCGCTCGAACTGTGCAGTGTGATCGATGTGGTCTCGATGTGCGACCTGTCCCTTCGGACCGGTGATGACGGCGGCCGAATCACTTGAGAAGCTTGCCGAGATGTGGTTCACGGCTTACTCCTACTACTGATGGGAAGCGTTGTCAGATGGCGTAGTCGCTTGGCTCGATCGGCCGTGGCAGATCAGAGGATCTCGACGGACCAGGTCGAGGCATCGGTGAGCTGACCGAGATTTACGTGGCATCGGAGGGAGTCACCCTTGGCGACTTCCTTGTCGAATCGAAACATCCGATTTCCCCAGCTGGTCACCGCCGCAAGCGGTGACGTCGAGAGCTTGGTCTGACTGTCAAAGGCGGCCTCGAACCAGATGCAGAAACCGTCGACGATGACGTCCTTGTCGGCCTCGCGCTCGACCACATGATCGAGTTGAAGAGACTCGACGGATTCGAGCGTGTGGAGGTCAAATTCCAGGATCGGGGATGGCGTGCCGACCGTCGACTCCACTGAGCCGGGGCGGACCCAAAGCTGTTCGCTGCGGCCGGTGTCGAAGCGAGCCGCCGTGATCGACTGTTCGAGCGGACTCAAGTCGATCCCGTCCGGCAACGGCGTGTTCCAGAATCGGCGGACCCGCATCTCGTCGGTGAACGACACCGGCTCGACGAAGAGCTTGAAGTGGGCGGGAAGGATCCGGCCTCCGGGAGCGAGGACGCGGTCACGGAGGTCAAGGATGTTCTCGAGCATGTTCTCGTTGAACAGCTCGTCGCCCATCTGCTCGTGGAGAACCAGGTCGACAGGCTCGGGTGGCGTGAACTCGCGGCTGTTGGCCTGAACGAACTCGATGTTGGTGATCTTGTTATGGGCGGCGATCTCGCGGGCCACCTCGATGAAGTCAGAGTGCTCGACGGCATAGATCTTGGACGCGCCCGCTCGGCTCGCCATGAATGCCAAAAGCCCGGAGCCGGTGCCGAGATCGAGCACCACGTCCCCGCGCCGGACGTTGCGACGGATGCCCTCGTGGTACCCGCTGACGCGGATGCTGTCGTTCAGCATCTCCTCGTGCTCGGAAAGCCCGGAGAAGTTGGACTCGTTGCTGAGGTCGTAGATGGCCCCCATAAGCCGTGGGCTGGAGGCGAGCTTGGCTGCCCCATAGCCGAGAGTTGAACGGAAGGCTCGGGTTAGTGCCATGGACAGCCGACTACGCATATCGAGAGGCTAAGCCACTGGGCGTCGTCCTGCGGCGGCGTCCCCCGCCGACCCGACGAAGAACAAGACACCGCTTACTCCAACGATGACGCCGCTGACGATGAGTGCCGTCGACAGCGATGTCGCCTCGCTCAATAGCCCGAGGAGCGGTGGCGCGGCGAGAAACCCAACGTCGCCCGCCGATCGATACATGGCGATGGCAAGACCGCGCTTTCCCGGTGGCGCAATGTCGGCCACATACGCCGCGGGAGCCGGGCCAGAGGTGCCTGTGCCCAGTGACATGACAATGGCACCTGCGACAAAACCCAGCGAGCTTGTGAACGTTCCGATCATCACTGCCCCGATACAGGCGACCACGCCGGAGAAGCACATGACATTTCGGCGCCCAATAGCGTCGGCGGCCCAGGCCGACGGCATCAGGGTGAAGAGCGTGAGGAGCCCGGTCGCCATGAACACAATGCCGATCTCCGAGGGACCCCATCCCAGCTCAGCGTCGGCGTGCAGTGGCATCAATGTGCCACGGGTACCTGCTCGAACCATGAATATTGTGGCTGAGACGAACGCGACAAGGAGGAATCGTCGGCTGGCCAGGAATGTCCACGCACTGACCTCTGGTGCGGACGAGTCGGTCTCCTCGCTGATCGTTCCTCGAGTCTCCGGGAGGCGAATCCCGGCATAGATGGCGGTGAGGATCCCGAGCGCTCCGACGACATAGAACGGCGCGGCCAAGCCGTACGCCTCGCCGACGAGTCCGCCAATCCCTGGCCCCAATGCAACGCCAAGGCTGAGGGCCCACTGGTTCGTGGCGACGTAGCGGGTTCGTGAAGCGGGCGGCGCAATATCGATCAGATAAATCATGGCCCCCGACATGAAGAAGGCTGATCCGCCTCCGGCAATGAAACGCCAGACGAGTAGTTCCCAGATGTCATCGGCCTGACCCGACCCGAACATGCCAATCGATGTGATCATCGGTCCGCCGACCAGTAGGACTCGCCGACCGAAGCGATCCGCAATCAGTCCTGCGGGGATGTTGACGATGAGCCTGGCGAGCGCGAAGACGGTGAGCGTGAGCCCGACCATCGTGGCGCTGACCCCGAACTCCTTCGCGTACAGGGGGAGGACGGGGGACACGACGCCCTGGCCTGCCATCACGAGGAACGTCGCTCCACAAAGAATGATCAGCTCCTGCGATTGGCGAAGCTGGCGGAAGAACGAAGTCACTGACGTTTACTACACCGCCGGGGGAGTGGAGACCTACCTGGTGGGTGGCGTACGCTTGATGCCGTGGCTGGCCTTACCGACGCCCAAGTGGCGCACTATCGACAGCATGGTTGGGTTGCCCCTATCGACGTTATGGGTGAGGACGAGGCTGGCGAGCTGCTTCGGCTGTTGGAGGAGGCAGAGGCGGGCTTCCCTATGGAGCTCAATGCCGAGCATCGCAACAATGCGCACTTGGCATTCCCGTTTCTCGCTGATCTGGCTCTCGATGCTCGAATTGTCGACCATGCGGAGAGTCTCATCGGTCCCGATATCTCGCTGTCATCGACCGTGCTCTTCATCAAGGAGCCGGGCTCGTCGTCTTTTGTCAGCTGGCATCAGGATGCCTTCTACCTCGGGCTGGAACCGGACAACTTTGTGACCGCGTGGATAGCGCTCACTCCCTCAGCTCGCCAGAGCGGTTGCGTGTCTGTGATCCCTGATTCGCATGAGACTCGGGTCGAGCACATTGATACGTTCGGCGAAGACAATATTTTGACGCGAGGCCAAACCGTCGCTGGCATCAATGAAGCGTCGGCAGTCGACTTGGTGCTTCGTCCCGGCCAGATGTCGTTGCATCATCCGTGGCTAGTCCACGGATCTCAGCCCAATCGAACGGACCGTCGCCGTGTAGGCGTGGCTTTGCAAGGCTTTTTGGGTGCTGACGTGCGCCCGACCCGTGGCGAGCACCACGTCCTAGCGGTGCGGGGTGCCCCGCCTCACACATCGTTCGTCACGGTTCCAGCGCCGGTCGCCGATCTCGATCCGGCGGCAGTCACGGCGCGTGCGGCGGCGAACGACGCGTTGTCTGCGGTTCTCTACGATGGGGCTGAGCGAACCCGGTCGTTGTAGGCGTCTTAGCCCGTGGCGTTGTGCATCCAGAGAGACAATCCGCGAAGATCGAGCCATGGATCAAGATCAGGTACGGATCACTGGGGTTGAGACGTTGCATTGTCATGCGGGATGGCGCAACTACCACTTTTGCAAGATCACGACCGACGAGGGCATCGTCGGCTGGAGCGAATTTGATGAGGGTTTCGGCTCGCCGGGGGTGAGCACAGTGATCGAGGCGTTGACCGCTCGCCTGATCGGTCAGTCTGTGTTTGACCACGAGCCGATCTATACCGCACTGTTCTATGCAACCCGACCGGCAGCGGGTTCGGTGGTTGGGCAGGGAATCGGCGCTATCGAGAATGCGTTACTCGACGCGAAGGCCAAGGCACTGGGTGTACCGGTGGCAACCCTGCTCGGTGGGCGGGTGCGTGATCGGGTGCCCGTGTACTGGTCGCACTGCGGCATGTGGCGGATCGCCTACGGAAAGTATGTGGGGAATCCGATTACCGACCTGGCCGGGATCAGGGCTCTTGGTGAGGAGGTTCGCGACAAGGGCTTCAGCGCGCTGAAGACCAACCTCTTCGTGGACCGCGATGGATCCCTGCTGCCGTGGGCACCCGGTTTCGGGATCAATGGCAGCCCGGCGCTAAACGCTGACCGTGATGTACTCGATGGCGTACACAAGGTGTTGACAGCATTTCGGGAGGGCGCGGGCGACGATGTCGGACTGCTCTTGGATCTCAACTTCAACATGAAGACCGCCGGCGTGTTGGAGCTCCTCCGCCACCTGGAGGACATCGACCTCTTCTGGCTCGAGTACGACAACGACTCCCCCGAGGCACTCAGGCTCATCCGAGACCACGCTCACACCCAGATCGCGTCACTCGAAACGAAGATCGGCCTGCCCGCATTCGTTCCCTACTTCAACCAGCAATCTGTCGACGTGGCCATCATCGACACGATCTGGAACGGCACCTGGCAATCGATGAAGATCGCGGCGATGGCGGCGGCTCATGAGATCCAGGTTGCTCCGCACAACTTCTACGGACACCTCTGCACGATGATGGTCGCTCAGTTCGCCGCGGCGGTCCCGCATCTACGGATCATGGAGACCGACATCGACCGAATCGCTCTCGACGATGAACTATTCACGGTCACCCCAACGATCGAGAACGGTGAACTGATCGTCAGCGACGCTCCAGGATGGGGAACCGAGCCGCTCGAGGAGGTCATTCGAGCACATCCGCCCAAGCGCGGTCCTGGATTCCTCGTAGGGCGCGGCAACTGATGGGATCTCCGGCGGATAGGGGCAGCCTCGGGTCTTTCGTAATGTTGCCAACCTGGGGTGCTACGACGGTGGGAGCCAACCAGCGAGCGCTTCGCCGATTTCGTCGGCACTGTCTTCCTGGATGAAATGTCGGCCCGCGACGGTGACCTCAGCCTGGTTCGGCCAGGAGCGGCAGAAGTCGCGTTGGGCGCCAGTGAGAATCGCGCCGGGATCGGCATTGATGAAAAGCTTCGGTAGTTCCGAGGTCGAGAGCCAGTTGGCGTACGACTGCACGATTTTGACGACGTCAGCCGGGTCATCGCCGAGTGGAATCTGGCGAGGCCAGGTGAGTGTCGGACGACGGTCCTCGCCCTCGTTGACGAAGGCTCGACGGTACTCGTTCGTTTCCTCCTCGCTCAGCTCGCGAATTATCGACCTCGGAAGGATTTGCTCGACGAAGATGTTTTTCGTAAGGATCATCTCCTCACCCGCCTCAGACCGCATGGCCTGAAAGATCGGTGTCGCACTCTCGGGCCACTCGTCCCAGCTCATTGGTCGAACGATCGCCTCCATGTAGCAGATCCCCTTGACACGATTGCGATGCCGGTTGGCCCAGTCGAAGCCGAGCGCCGAACCCCAGTCATGGATGACGAGTGTGACCCTGTCGCCGAGATCGAGCTGGTCGAGTAGGCCATCGAGATACTCGCGGTGCTCAACGAAGGTGTAGGAGTCCGGGCCGGTGTCGTCGAGTTTGTCAGAGTCGCCTTGTCCGACCAGGTCGGGTACCACGCACCGAGCTTGGTCAGACACGTGGGGCACGATGTCACGCCAGAGGTACGAAGAAGTCGGATTGCCGTGTAGGAACAGCACGGTGTCACCCGTACCTACATCGTGGTACGCCATCTGCTTGCCGTTGACGGTCTTGTACTGCTTGCTCAGCGGTGTCGTGCTCATGAGAGGAGTCTGACCGTGTCGCCCCATTGAGTCCAACCGGTGTGCACCCGGTGAGCGGCTATTCGCCGAACGCTTTGGCCTGAGTGGACCGGTACTGCTCCATCGGGGCGAAGCCCGGCTCACTCGCAAACTGCGCCTCGACGGAGGCAAGCACCTCCTCAGCGCTTTTCGATGGATCCCATCCTCGTAGCTGGGGCTGGGGCACATGCCATGGTGTATCGCAGAAGATCTCGATGCCGTTGCCCTCTGGGTCCTTGAAATACACCGACACCGCGTTGCCATGGGTGACGGGAAACCCGTCACCAATTCGGTCGTCGGCGTTGACCCACTCGACCATGCCCTGCACATCCTCGACCGAGTCGACTCGAAACGCATTGTGATCAAGGCTGGTGGTGTCGTCGTCGCTGCGTCCTTCGAGTAGGCCAAGTTGGTGGTGGTCGCTGGAGTTGCCGCTCAGGAAGGCGAGGCCTTGGTCGGGTCCGATCGCACCGCGATCGGCCACCACGAAACCAAGCGCTTCACAATAGAACGTCACCATGGCGTCAAGATCTCGCACCTTGAGGACACAGTGCGACCAGCGGACATTCATAAGAGCTCCTTCGCTATGGCCCAGCCAACCGACTCGGTCATCTAAGTTCAGGTATGAGTTCAGGGTTGATCGTAATGCAGGGCGCTGCTGGGTTCTTGAGACGTCCGTATGCGTCCCGCGCCTTTATGCCGATTGGCTTCTTCGACGTGTCGGAGAATTCGGGCCAGAGTTCGCGGGTGAGTCCGTGCCCCACGAGGGATGGCATGGATCTGAAAGGATGGGTCCATGCCGACTCCGCTGAGACTGCCAACCAAACTTGAGCAGTTGCCTCGGGTAGCACTCGCTCACTTGCCTACACCGTTGGAGCCGATGGTCAATCTCACGAGACACGTGGGCGGCGCCCAGATGCTCGTGAAGCGAGACGACTGCACTGGCCTAGCGATGGGTGGCAACAAGATCCGTCAGCTCGAGTTTTACCTCGGCGACGCCCTGTCGCGAGAGGCGGACGCGTTACTGATCACTGGAGCCGTCCAGTCCAACTTTGTTCGATCGGCCATCGCTGGCGGCAATCGGTTCGGGATGCAGAGCCATGTTCAACTCGAGCGGCGGGTGCAGCGTGACGATCATCTCTATGCCACGTCAGGCAACGTTCTTCTCGACCATCTTCTGGGTGCAACCATCCACGAGTACCCCGACGGTGAGGACGAAGCGGGAGCCGATCGACGGCTCGAAGCAATTGCGGCGGAGCTGCGAAACGATGGACACACGCCCTATGTCATTCATCTCGCTCCCGGGCATGCCCCTCTCGGCGCGCTCGGCTATGTGGTCGCGGCCGAGGAGCTCGTGCAGCAGGTGCAATCGGGCGCGCCTGTCTTTGACGAAGTGGTGGTTGCATCGGGCAGCGGGCACACTCACGCTGGCTTGCTTTTCGGTCTTCGATGGCTGGGTTGCCCGGCCGTTGTCACAGGCGTTTGTGTGCGTCGAGATGCAGCACAACAAAGGGAGCGAATCCTTACCCGAACCCACGAAATCGCCGAACTTCTCGAGGTCGACAATCCGGTCACGGCGGACGACATCGTCCTTACCGATGCCTTCCTCGCACCGGGTTATGGCCTCTTCAGTGACGGGACGCGGGATGCGATCTCGCTGGCCGCGAAATATGAATCTCTCCTGGTGGATCCGGTGTACACCGGCAAAGTGATGGCGGCCACGGTTGAACGTGCGACCGAGACTGACGCCACGATTGTCTTCGTCCATACCGGAGGCACACCGGCGTTGTTTGCATACCAACAAGAGCTTGCCGAGTAGCCATCAAGGGCTACAGTCCGGGCGTGCCCTCGGCCCCGCAGGAACCCATGCTGCCGGAAGTTCGTTCATTCACTCTTGATTCCTCCGACACAGCGCCGTCTGGGGCAGCGGAGGCATTGAACGGTGACGGAGTCGTGTGCCTTCGCAGAGCGTTTGATGATTCCTGGTTGTCCATGATTGAAACAGGGATCGCTGATGCGGTCGGCGGCGCGAGCGCTGACGTGGATGTTGTTCATCGCGACGGGGACGAAGGATCGTTCTCGTTCAGTTCCGGCGCGTGGAACTCTGTCGAGGGATTTCGATCCTTCATTTTCGACTCGCGTCTGCCCGACCTGGTCTGGTCGTTGCTCAATACCACCGAACTCGTGCTGTTCTACGATTTCCTCCTGATCAAGGAAGCCCGGAGCGATACCGCGTTGACGCCGTGGCACCAGGATCATTCGTACTACCCGATCGATGGGGTGAAAGTGGTCAATAGCTGGGTTGCGCTCGACGACATCCCGGTTGAGTCGGCTCTCCGGTTTTTGGCCGGCTCTCATCGCGCCCAGACCCTGTACCGGGCAGTCGACTTCGACGACCCCGCCGCCGAGTATCGCCACGCGCGCACGGAGCTGCCGTTGCCCCAGATCGAAACCGATGCCTCCGAGATTCTTGTCGCGCCGCTCATGGCCGGCGACATGCTCGTGTGGTGGTCGTACACCCTGCACTGTGCTCCCGGGAACCGACTGCCCAGTCGACGTGCTGCGTTTTCCGTCAACTGGGTTGGAGACGACGTTGTCTACAACGCCAAGCCTGCCCTCGACACGTACCGCGAAGCCTCGCTTCAGATCGGTCAACCGATCATCTGCGCCAAGTTTCCCCTTGTCCGTGGGGGCGAAACGGCGATGGGGAGACACGAGTAAACGATGCGCTGGAATGACGTCTGCTCGACCCCGCCCCGCGTTATTGGCGACAGCGGCCGCCGCCAATGGGATGAGCTGGGTTATCTAGTGTTCTCCGGCATGCTCGGTAACGCCGAACTCAAGCGACTCACCACGGCGCTAGACACGATTATCGAAGCCAGCCGGTCGATGTCAGAGTCGACTCATCTGGTGGATCTCGACGCTGGTCATCGACGTGATTCGCCGCGGCTTCGGCGTGCCGCCTTGATCGATGACGTCGATGCCGTCTTCTGGGACTTCTGTCGCTATTCCGTTCTGGTGGACATCGCCGCCGATGTTCTCGGCCCCAACGTTCGTTTCCGAGACGCGTTCGCCAACCTCAAGTGGTCGGGGGGAGGAGCGGCCATCGACTGGCATCAGGACCTCGCCTTTTACCCCCACACCAACGTGGGAACGATCCAGTTCGTTGTGGCTCTCGAGGAGCTCACATCCGAACGAGGCCCGCTAACTGTGGTGCCTGGCAGCCACAAAGGACCGATGTACTCCCACTACGACGGCGATGGCGCGTGGGTTGGCGCGATCGGGATCGAGCAGCTCGACGCCGCCATGATCGACTCGGCTGTGGAGATCACGGGCCGGGCCGGCTCGGTCAGCGTGCACCATGCACTCACGTTGCACTACTCGGCTCCGAACCACAGCGACACGAACAGGCCCGCACTCGTCATCACCTATAGCGCGGCTGATGCCATCCCCTATACAGCGCCGCCCTATCGCAGCTCGCACTATGGCCAGATTGTGCGGGGGGTCGAACCAGGCATCGCCCACCATGACGCCATGACCATGATCCTCCCGCCCGATTGGACCCACGGGTACACCTCGATCTTTCGCCACCAAGACACCCTGTCCACCAATAGCGAACCGACACCGGAGAACCCCTGATGCCACCCGCATTTCCCAAGTCCGAGTACGAGACTCGGCTTGCCAAGGTTCGAACAGAGATGGGTCTTCGTGGGCTCGATGCTTTAGTTATCGCTGACCCGAACAGCCATAACTGGCTCACGGGCTACGACGCCTGGTCGTTCTACACGCCACAGGTCGTGCTGGTTCAACACGGCGCTGAGCCCATCTGGATGGGCCGCAAAATGGATGGTGGTGCCGCCAGGTTCACCACCTACCTGACCGATGATCAGGTGCGTCCCTACCCCGAGGACTGTGTTCAACGCGAGGGAATTCACCCGATGGACTTCATTGGTGCGTCGATGGCGGAGCTGGGGTTAGACGGCTATGTCATCGGATACGAGAGCGACACGTACTTCTTTACCCCGAAGGCGTTTGCTCGGCTCCAGGCGGCGCTTCCGAACGCTCGCTGGCAGGACGCCGATCTGCTCGTGAACTGGTGTCGAGCCATCAAGAGCGATGCTGAGGTCGAGGTTATGCGACAGGCCGCTCGCCTCGTGGAAGGAGCGATGACCGTGGCCTATGAGACGATCGCTCCAGGCGTGCGCCAATGCGATCTCATGTCGGCGGTCGTAGCCAAGCAGGTCGGCGGCAACGAAGACTTCGGCGGCGATCTCACTGCGTTATCGCCCTTGATCCTTGCGGGAGAGGCAGCGACGACCGCTCACCCGATGTGGACCGACGAGAAATTTGAGGCCGGCCAGACGGTGGCGCTCGAGTTGGGCGGCACACGTAAGCGCTATAACGCGGGGCTTGCTCGAACTGTGCAATTGGGAGCGGGTCCGCAGCGCCTGTTCGACACTGCCAATGCTGTCATCGAAGGCCTCGAGGCCGTCCTAGAGGCGATGAAACCTGGAGCGATCGCCCACGATGTTCATCGCGCATGGCAGGACGTTCTCGACCAATACGGCCTCACCAAGGAGAGCCGCATCGGCTACGGCATTGGTGTCGGCTACGGACCCGACTGGGGAGAACACACGGTCAGTTTGCGTCCGGGTGAAACCACGGTGTTGCAAGAAAACATGACCATTCACGTGATGTTGGGAATGTGGCTGGACGATTGGGGAATGGAGATGAGCGAGACGACGCTCGTCACCTCCAGCGGCGTCGAGTGTCTGACCACCTTTCCGCGTCAAGTCCACGTCGTGACGTGAGCATCACAACGCGCCTGTCCATCATCGGCGCCGGCGAGCTATCGGCGGGTGACTTTGACCGGTAGGTTTGTGTAACCGTGAACGAAGGACGAGAACGTGCGTTCCGGTTCCTCTTGGACTTCGACACGCGTGAAGCGAGCGAGTACTTCTTCCCACAAGATGCGAAGCTGTAGTTCTGCGAGTCGGCTGCCCATACAGAAATGGATGCCGTAGCCGAACGAAAGTTGTCGATCAGCGTTATGGCGATCGATGTCGATCACGTTGGCATTCTCGAAGACTTCTTCGTCCCGGTTGGCCGAGATGTACCACATCAACAGTTGATCGCCTTCGAGGATCTTTTTGTCGCGGATCTGCGTGTCCTCGGTGGCGGTGCGGCGCATGTATGACAGCGGCGTTTGCCAGCGGATGATCTCGGGGACCATCTGGGGGACCAGGCTCGGATCAGCGAGTAGCTTGTCGTACTCGTCAGGGAACTTGTTGAGGCCGTAAACACTGCCTGACATGGTGTTTCGGGTGGTGTCGTTGCCGCCGACGATCAGCAAGAGCAAATTGCCGAGGTGGGCCATGGTTGGCATGTCTTTGGTGGCCTCGCCGTTGGCAAGCATCGAAACGAGATCGAATCCGGGGTTCTCGCGGCGTTCGGACCAAAGGCCCTCGAAGTAGCCGACCATTTCCAACAGTTCGCCGATGCGTTGCTCTTGTGTTTCCACGACACCACCAGGCTCGGGCACCGCGAACACGATGTCGGACCAGCGGGTCAACTTTCGTCGATCCTCGAGTGGGAAGTCGAAAAGCGTGGCCAGCAGGAGGGTGGTGAGTTCGATCGAGACAGTGTCAACCCAGTCGAAGGTCTCGCCTTCGGGCAGGGAGTCGAGAACGTCGATCGTGCGCTCACGGATTTGCGGCTCGAGGTTTCGCAGGTTGCTGGGCGCAGACACGGAGCGAACGGTCTTTCGCTGTTCCGTGTGCGTCGGTGGGTCCATGGAGATGAACGAGCTGACTCGTTCATTCATTTCGTCCACCACGGCGCTTGGACGAAGTCCGAGAGTGATGCCGCGGGCGGAGGAGAATGTCTTCCAGTCGCCGTCAACGGCGCGGACATCTTCGTGCTTGGTGATCGACCAGTACCGGCCGGATGTCTCGAGTTCATTGAGGTGGACGGGATCTTCAGCGCGCAGGCGGGTGAAGTAGTCTTCCCAGCGGTTTTCCTTGAACAGATGTGGGTTCGCCGGATTGATCTCCGCGATGGGGAGGTCGGCCGCGTCCGCAACATTGCCCCCGGTTTCGGCCATCTCCATCTCTGGGGTCCTGATATTGGTCAAGAGAATTTCGGCCTGTGGCTCGGTTGTGTCAGTCATAGCGTCCTCTCCTGGGTCCGGTCTCAGTCTGGCCCGTGCGACCTGCCAAAGGGTAACTCGGCCCTGCTTTGTTAGGGGAGGCGGTGATGTGCGGCTTCTATCCAGCGGCTCGATGCCCGGCCCAAGAGTGGAAGAACCGCGCCTCGGAGTCCAATGAGTGTTTCGACCAAACCTGGAACGCAGGGGCTATCTTTGCCGCACTTCCAAGTGTGAGAAGGAGTCCCGTGTCAGACCCCAGTGAACTCGATCCCGCCTCGGTCACGGTGTGGGGAGGGGAGGAGCGCTATCTCCTTGACCGGGCAACCCAGGTCCCGGTGGTACACAGCGTGGCGTTCGGCTACCCGGACTTCGACGAGTGGTACGACGTGGCGACAGGCGTGGCTGCAGGCCATATCTATGGACGCAACACCAATCCAACAGTTGCCGTATTCGAAGAGAAAGTCCGCTTGCTGGAGGGCGGCGAAGCTGTCACCTCCGCCTCAACCGGTATGGCGGCGATCTCCAATACCCTGCATGCCCTGCTGCGCCCCGGTGACCGGGTTGTGTCCGTGAAGGACACCTATGGCGGCACGAGTCTGCTGTTCACAGAGTTTCTTCCGTCGTTCGGAATCACGTGCGATCTCATCGACACGACCGACACCGCAGCAATCGAGACGGCAGTCTCTCAGGGCTGCGATCTGCTCTATTTGGAGACCCCAACCAACCCGACGCTGAAGGTTTTGGACCTCCGACGGCTCATTGCTGCTGGTCATGGGGTCAAGGCCACGGTTGTGGTGGACAATACGTTCGCCACACCCATGAATCAGCTTCCGCTTGCCCTTGGTGCCGACCTTGTGGTGCACAGCGCCACCAAGTTCCTCGGCGGCCATGCTGATGCACTCGGCGGTGTGGTGGTCGGCCGCGCCGATCTGGTGAAGAAGGTGTACCAATACCGCGAGATCAACGGAGCCACGCTCGATCCGATGGCCGCCTATCTGTTGTTGCGGGGAATGAAGACCTTGCAAATTCGCGTAGAGCGCCAAGCCGAGAACGCGATGGCGGTCGCCGTATTCCTCGAAGCTCACCCCAAGGTCACCAGAGTGAACTATCCAGGCCTCGCCTCGCATCCCCAACATGAGATAGCGGCCTCTCAGATGACGGGGTTCGGCTCAATGTTGAGCTTCGCCATCGAGGGAGGCCTCGATGCGGTGAAGGGCTTCCTCCCGCACCTGAAGCTCGCGCATCGCGCAGCAAATCTCGGAGCAGTGGAGACCACGGTGGGGCCGCCGGCGACTACGAGCCATGTCGAGTGCACGCCACAAGAGCGGGAGGCCCTTGGGATCCCGGAGGGACTGGTTCGTTACTCGGCCGGCATCGAACACGTCGATGATCTGCTCGCGGATCTGGCGCAAGCACTGGATGCCGTATGAGCGATGCCATCCTTCATTTTGGTCGCGATGAATACGCGTCGCGTCTGGCCGCGACACGCGCGGCAATGGCCGAGCAGAGCATCGACACACTGATAGTGCACGACCCATCGAACATGTCGTGGCTCACTGGCTACGACGGCTGGTCGTTTTACACTCCTCAGTGTGTAATTGTCGGAGGCGCCGGTGACCCGGTCTGGTTCGGGCGTGGCATGGACGCGAACGGCGCGAGGCGAACGACCTATCTCAGCGACGGCGACATCGTCGGCTATCCCGATCACTACGTCATGTCCACCGAGCGTCACGCCATGGACTATCTCGCCACCACGACACTGAGCGACCGCGGATGGGGAACGGGACGGATCGGGGTTGAGTTCGATAACTACTACTACTCCGCACGTGCCCATGCCCGTCTGGTCGAGCACGTACCCAACGCCACGATTGTGGATGCCACCAGCCTCGTGAACTGGCTTCGCCTGGTGAAGTCGCCCCGAGAGATCGACTACATGCGTATTGCGGGCACGATTGTGACCCAAATGCACCAGCGCATTCTTGAGGTGATGGAGCCAGGGATCCGCAAGAACGATCTGGTCGCGGAGATCTATCACACCGGAATCAAAGGAACGCCGGAACACGGAGGCGACTATCCGGCCATCGTGCCAATGATGCCGACGGGTGCGGACGCAAGCGCCGCTCATCTCACATGGGACGACCGCGAACTCGTGACCGGTGAAGGATCATTCTTTGAGGTCGCCGGCGTGCATCGTCGCTATCACGTGCCCCTGTCGCGCACGATCCATCTTGGCCCTGCTCCCGCTTCATGGATGGCTGCCGAAGAGGCGCTGTTGTCCTCGATCGAGGCCGGACTCGGCGCAGTCACTCCGGGAAACACGTTCGAGGACATGCACCACGCGTTCATCACTGATCTCCGGTCCTACGGCTACGACAAGGAAAGCCGCGCCGGATACGGCATTGGGCTGAGCTATCCGCCTGACTGGGGCGAGAGAAACATCAGCATCCGGCCCGGTGAGCTCACGGAGATGAAGCCGGGTATGACCTTCCACTTCATGCCTGCGCTCTGGCAGGAGGACTGGGGACTCGAGATCACCGAATCGGTGCTCGTGACCGAGACCGGGTACGAGTTGCTGGCAGATGTGCCCCGCAAGTTGTTCGTGAAGAGCTAACCGAGTGAGGAATCAGGGCGCTGGCGTGAGGGTTGCCTGCATGGCGATCGCATCACCCATCTTCACCGTGCCCGGGTAGTGGCGCATGGCGAGTACTCCGTCAATGGTGGCGAGGATTTCTTCTGGCGCATTCCCGAGGTGCACGGTGCTGTAGACCTGTGCGATCGGCTGCCCTGCTGCAATTGGGTCGCCGAGATTGACGAGCCACTCAATCAGTCCTTCACCGGCGCTGATGACGTAGGCGTTGTCGTCGGGGATGTGAAGCACGGCAGAGGCCGCTGGTGCGGTCGTGCCCGTCATAGCACCCCAATGGCGCAACACGTTCACGACTCCTTGGCTAGCGATGCGCATCAGGTCGGGCCGGGTCGTGCCGCCGCCGCCGAGTTCTGTCGTGACGAACCCCGTACCGGATTCCTCGACTGTGCAATCCCACATACCGATCTGATCGAGCTCGACCAAGCAGGTGACGTATGGCGCGCCGAAAGCCGCAGCGGCCTCGCGATTTCGGGCCTCGTCGCCCTTGTTCTCGAGAACATGAGTTGACGCCATCGGCATGAACTCGAGCGTCCGGCCGCCGTCGTGGATATCCAGGACGGCGTCGGCCATGGGAAGCAGATAGCGGGTCATGTAGTCGGCGATCCGCTGGGTGACGGTGCCGGTTGGCGAGCCGGGGAAGACGCGATTGAGATTGCCGTCATCGATGGGCGACGTGCGGGCCCCGGCCGAGAAGGCCGGGTAGTTCATGTATGGCACGACGATCACTCGACCGGTAATCGTGGCGGGATCAATTGTGGCGAGAAAGCGGGTCAGCGCCAGCGGACCGTAGTACTCGTCGCCATGGTTTCCGCCGGTGAGTAGCACGGTTGGACCCTGCCCGTTGTTAATGACGGAGATCGGAATCATGATTGCCCCGTAGGCCGAGTCATCGCGACTATGAGGTAGATGCAGATGCCCGTGGAGGACTCCTGGCTGGTCGTAGGGAATGGTCGAGGTAATCGACGAATCGGCGAGCATAGGAAACCGTAGCGCCGTGGCTTCCGGCCGGCGACGATCGCACGTACGATGAACCGATCACACTCGGTCGTCAATCGGAGGATCATGACCAGTCAATCTTCACCAGTCGAGGCAGCAGATCCTTTTGCGGCTCCCTTTGGCACGCTCTTCGGCGACAAGATCACAATCGCCCGGATGGAAGCAGGTGATGACTACCGATATAGCGGTTCGGCCGAGCCGATGGAAAATTTTTCGCTTCATCCGGCCACACACGCATTGCACTACGGCAGCACCTGCTTCGAAGGTCTGAAAGCGTTTCGCCAAGACGATGGCTCGCTGGCGATCTTTCGACTCGATGAACACGTCCGTCGTCTGGCCAAGACTGTCGCCCAGCTGTACATGTCGGTTCCCGACGTTGAGCTGGTCAAGACCATGATCATCGACGCGGCCGAGGCCAACGCATCCCACACTCCCGATGCCCCAGGATCGCTTTACCTACGTCCAACGCTGCTCGGAATGCAGGTCAATATCGGGGCTGCTGCCACACCGAGCAATTCGGCCTTGTTCTACGTTTTCGCTTCTCCAGTCGGCGACTATTTTGCTGGAGGAGTGCGCCCGCTCACCATCTATGTCGAGACGAACACGCCGCGAACGACGCCTCAATTCGGCCGGGCCAAGGCCGGCGCGAACTATGCAATGGCGCTCGGCCCGACGCTGGACGCGAAGGCAACACACGGTTCTGACCAGGTGCTGTTTGCCTCCGGTGGCGATGTCACGGAGACGGGCGCCGCGAACTTCTTCCTGGTCGACAACGATCGGGTCATCACTCGAGAGCTCGACGATTCGTTCCTGCACGGTGTTACCCGGTCATCGGTTCTGGCTCTTGCCGCCGATCTCGGTTACGAAGTCGAGGAGCGTCGCATCTCGCTTGATGAGTTGCGTGAGTGGGCGACTCGTGGTGAGGCCTTCCTGTCGGGAACGGCCGCCATCATCGCCCCTGTCGGCACGCTCAAACTCGAGGGCGACACTGTGCTGGTCGGAGATGGCAAGCCGGGACCGAACACGCTGAGGCTCCGCGAGGCACTGACTGATATCCAGGTTGGAGCGGCCGTCGATAGCCATCGGTGGTTAACACCCATCGCCGGCTAAAGGTGCTGGCCGAGGTCTGAGCTGCGGAAAGTTGTGCTCGGCGGTGGTATCACGGCTTTCCTCGAGGCCCATGGCGCCTTGTGGGAATGCCAGCGATCGCGGTGCGCGTTAGAAGGCAGGAAAGACGGGGTCGGTGGCTGATCGTTCAGCGCGGGCGAGCGCATAGAGAACGTTCCAGTCGCCATGCGTGTGTCGAGCGATTCCTACGGAGATGTCAATAACGATCGCGGTGCCGGTCGGGTCTGTCACGGGGCGGCTTTGACCCGTACTGACAGCGAGGTCATCGAGGTGGAGAAGCACTTCGATCATGCGCGTGCGGCAGAAATCGTCGAGCGTAAGAAATCGATCACCTAGGGCGCCGACGGTCATGCCCTCAAGGGCGGAGGCTTCGTCCCACTGGTCCGCTACGGGGGACGATTCCATCAGTTCGGCGGATGCTTCGACCGCTTCGACGACCAAGGCTCGAACCTGAGCCGAGTCAACGGTGGAAGTTGCGGGGCTTGTCATTGCGCTTCCTCGAAAGGTCAGAAGGCCGTTCGTATGGCCCAAAGGTCGGGAAATGCCGGCCGGAACAAGGTGGTTGCCAGATACGCGGCTCCGTCAGAACCGCCTGTACCCATCTTTGTGCCGATGGTGCGCCTGACCATCATCACATGGCGATAACGCCACTCCTGAAGGCCTTCGTCGAGATCGGTAAGCGTCTCGCAGAGCCCGGCGAAGCCCTCGTCGCTATAACGGTCGATGATCACTGCTTGCAGTTCGGCGTTCTCGACAACTGTCTCACGAACATCACGGTTCAGAACGTGGGTGGGCACTGGCGCACCCTGACGATGCATGACACCAACGAACGCATCCCAAAGGGTGGGGGAATGGTGGCGTTGAGCGAGTCGTTCCCCTTCGTCGCCGGTGAACCAGTCGATCTGGATGCGGTCCTTGATGCCGAGCGCGAATTCGAGTTCCCTGAACTGTGCGGACTGGAAACCGCTGGCATTGGCGAGGAACGATCGAAAGCTGGCGAACTCGGCCGGTGTCATGGTTTCCAGGACATCGAGTTGGCCGACCAGAGTCTTCAGGATTTTCAGCACTCGTTTGAGGTGATTCTGGGCGGCGCTGATCTGATCGTCGTTGAGCTGTGCGACGATGAAGTCGACCTCGTGCAGGATCTGCTTGAACCAGAGTTCGTAGACCTGATGAATGATGATGAACAGCGTCTCGTCATGCTCAGGCTTGCCTGTTTCTGGGTCATGGGAGACACAGCGCTGCAAGGTCAACAGTTCCGGCACCATCAGATAGTTGCCGTAGGTGAATTTGTCGTCGTTTTCGAAGGGAAGGCTCATGATGTGGAGAGGGCTCTGGGGTCGGCAAGTGGGTCATTATCGGGGAGTAGCGGAAGTGCGCTGACTAGGGCGTCGACGTCGAGGGATGGATCGGCGATGGCAGCCTCGATGATCTCGCCTTGTCGGGCGGCTCGGTCTTGCGCCTCGGCGTAGGGCATGGTGGAGAACATCACCATGTTGTAGCGAGGGCTCAGATGGGCCGGGTGGCGCCGCTGGAGCTCGAGGGCCAGTGTTCGTTTGGCGAGATAGTCAGGGTCGACGACTCCGGCCCGCATCTCGATGTAGTTGTTGATGGCCATATCGGCGATGGCATCGGTATCGGGTTTTCGTTCGGTCTCGTAGGCGTCGAAGGCGGCGGCGAGGTCATCGGGTGAGGCACGGAGGTGGTGGTCAAGCACTCGAACTGATTCCATTGCCGCGTTCATGCCTTGGCCATGGAATGGAACGACACCGTGGGCGGCGTCGCCCATCAGCACCGCTCGGTCTTGATAGCTCCAGCCGGTCACCCGGACCGTTGCGAGCTTGCCCGTGGGGTTTTCGACGAACTGCGCTTCGAGGTCGGGGACGAGTGCTGCGAACTCCGGGAAATACTTGTCAAAGAACGACCCGATCTCGTCCACCGAGGTCAGCGAGTCGAATGTCTCCGTTGGAGCGAAGAGCGTGACGGTGAAGTCGCCGCCGGGGTTGGCGAGCGCAATGAGCATGAATTCGCCCCTTGGCCAGATGTGAAGCGCGAAGGGATCAAGAAGGTACGTCCCATCGTCGGCCGAGGGCACGGTGAGTTCCTTGTACCGGTGACCGAGCGCCTGGGGATCAAAGGTGCAGGCTCCTTGGGCGATGAGTGATTCGCGAATTGGAGAGTTGGCGCCGTCGGCACCGAATACCACGCCGAACGGCTCAGTGGTGGTGTCGTGGAAATGCAGAAGCGACTGGTCGAAGTCGACGGCGTCGAGTCGACGCTCGAACTCGATCGTCACGCGCCCAGTGGCCTCCGCCGCATCAAGCAGGATCGCGTTGAGTCCCCTCCGAGAAACTGAATGGATGACTTCGTGTTCGAGGATGCCGTACGGCTGGAGCACGGGGGTCGGGTCGTCAACGGCATGAACCATCCGGCCTCGCATCGGGATGGTGATCTCATTCACCTTGTCGATCACGCCGACATCGACCAGGGGGACAATGCCCCGTGTGGCGAGCGCAAGATTGATTGACCGGCCAGCTCCGATGTCGGCTCGCCGCAGGTCGGGACGGCTCTCATAGACCGTGATGTCGTGGCCCTGGCGAGCGAGATAGATGGCGAGAAGCGATCCCGCTGGCCCGGCCCCTGCAATGGCGATCGGACCCTTCATCGCACAATCCCGTCAAGGATGTCGACGAACCTATCGATGTCGTCGAATGAGTTGTAGAGAGGCACTGCCGCGACCCGAATCACGTCGGGGTGGCGCCAATCGCAACGCACTCGGGCGTTCTCCAACGCTTCGAAGACTCGCCGGCCATCGTCGTTGGTGACGCGCAACGCGAACTGGCAGCCGCGTTCGGCAAGCGCCTTGGGCGTGATGTTCTCAACGCGGTCCCCGAGGGACTCCTTGAGGCGCCGGTCGAAGAACTCAATCTGCTGCTCCGTCTTTCGGCGAAGCGGACCCATTCCTCCGGCCTTGTCAAAGATGTCGAGCGAGGCGCGCAGTGATGCCATGAGCAGGACTGGTGCGTTTGAGAGCTGCCACGATTCCACCGTAGGGATCGCGTCAAAGTCGGTTGCCATCTCGAAACGACTCGTCTTGTTCGTTCCCCACCAGCCGTGAAGTTTGGGTAGGCGCTGGTCGGTGACATGACGCTGATGCACGAACGCCCCCGCGACGCCGCCGGGGCCGCTGTTGAGGTACTTGTACGTGCACCAGGCGGCGAAGTCGACATCCCAGTCATGAAGGCTGAGTTCAAGGTTGCCGACTGCGTGGGCGAGGTCGAATCCAACGATGGCGCCGACAGCGTGTCCGGCTGTAGTGATCTCGTGCATCGCCAGGACCTGTCCGGTGTAGTACTGAACTCCCGGGAGGAAAACCAGGGCCAGTTCGTCGCCGTGGTCGGCGATAGCGGCGAGGGTGTCCTCGAGTCGAAGCGTTTGTTCGCCGCTGCGGGGCTCAAGAAGGATCAGGGAGTCGCTCGGATCAAATCCGCGTTGACGGATTTGCGATTCGACGGCGAAATGGTCTGAAGGAAAGGCGTGACCCTCGATCAGGATCTTGTGGCGTGCTGCCGTCGGCTGGTAGAAGCTGACCATCAGCAGATGCAGGTTGACGGTCAACGAGTTCATCGCCACGACCTCGTCAGGCAGTGCTCCGGTGAGCGCCGCGAACTGGCCGGTCACTAACTCGTGGTAATCCTTCCAGGCGAGGTCGCCGGTGAAGTGACCCTCAACTCCCAACGTGCTCCAACGATCGAACTCCGTGTTTACGTAGTCCCGTGCTGCCTTGGGCAACGCACCGAGCGAGTTGCCGACGAGATAGATCCCATCAGGAAGTTCAAATTCGTCTCGTAACGCGGCCAATGGGTCCGCGGCATCAAGTTGGGCCGGGGTGGGTCTGTGGTCAGGCACTGACGTCTCCTCTTTGGGGCACACGGGTGGACACACTCGTGGTCAGAATTTCAAGTTGTGCAACAAGTGCAGAGAGGTCGCCTGCGTTCGCGAGAGCATCGGCCTCGAGCGTCTTGGCTTCACGCGCCAGCGCCCTGGTGAGTTTGATCCCGGCGGCCGTGATCGAAACAAATCGCTGGCGCCTGTCTTCGGTTCCTTGAGTCCGGGTGACTAGACCGCGTCCTTCGAGTCGGCGCACGGCATGGGTAACGGTCGGCTGAGGGCTGAGCGAGGCGTCGGCCAACTCGATCACGCTGAGTTCTTCGAACTCCTCAAGAACCGCAAGGACCCGCCATTCAGAACGAGCTACCTCGTGCTTGGTCAGCACGGCGTAGAAGGGGGCTGAAAGAGTTTGGTCTGCCTGGCGCAAAAGGTAGGGCAGATAGTTGGCGAGAAAGCTCGTTTCCGCTGGCTTCATTTACAGGAAACTACATTCACACGAATATGACGTCAACATTCTTATGAATCTATATGCCGGGCCTTGGGGGCCAGGCTCCCTCCGGACAGCCGGAGATTGGACACCGGTGGCTCGACTGAGTTCGGGTCGAGGAACGGTCGGTCTCCGAGGATCGTCACCCGGTTGCCTTTCCGTTCGTTGGGCCAGTAGTCCCATATGGCGAAGTGCTGGACACATCGGTTGTCCCAGAGCGCAAGATCGTTCTTGGCCCAACGGAGACGAACTTGGAACTCGGGACGTTCCACATGGCGAAACAGCCACCGGAGCAATTCATCGCTCTCGGTCAGGTCCATCCCCACGATGCGAGTGGTGAATGAGCGGTTGACATAGATACTCAGCCGTCCGGTCTCCGGATGGGTACGAACCACAGGATGCTCGGCTGTGGGGTACGTCGTCTCCCGATCGTCGACACCACGATCTGCATAGCGACCTCGATAGACGTGTTCTGACTCGTGGAGGGCGCTCAACCCCCGGAGTCTCTCCCTCAACTGGCCGGGCAATGCTTGATAGGCGGCTTCCATACTGGCAAACAGCGTGTCGCCTCCTCCGCCCTCGGGAAGGGTGTGGATATGAAGCATCGTGGCCATGGGGGGCTCTTCGTCGCACGAGACATCGGTGTGCCAGCCGTTGCCGTTAGCCACGATGGAGTCCCGATGGGTATGGATCACAAAGACTGCGGCGTCGGCATCGGTGGTCGGCGCGGCCGGATGTGTGTGGAGCGGTCCAAAGCGACGGGCGAGGGCCACCTGCGTCGCCTCGGATATGACCTGTTGGTTGCGGAAGAAGAGCACGCCATAGCGAACGAATGCCTGATGCATTGCGGCGAACGTCGAGTCGTCGAGCGATACGTCGAGATCGATACCGGACACGTCGGCGCCAAAGACTGGCGAGACCGGCTTGATCACCATGTCAGACATGGTCCGAGCGTAGACGCAGCCAACGGTCCCACGACCAGCTTCCTCAGAGGACTGGTGGTCACTAGGGTCCTTGAGATGTCGGGTAACAACGGAATCCATCATCTGGCGATCGCCACCAAGGACATCAAGGCACAGATCGCGTTCTTCAACGACGTATTGGGATGCGAGTTGGTGGCCCTCTACTGGATGCATGGTGTGGAGGGTGCGTGGCACGGGTTTGTCAAGATGAACGACAGTTGTTATGTCGCCTTCGTGGAAACGCCAGATATTGCCGGAATCGACCGCACGATTGGTGTGACGCATGCGGGTAGCGCCGGCACCCCCTGCGCTGGCGGCGCGATGCAGCACGTGGCGTTCAACGTGGACACGCACGACGACCTTTTGGCCATGCGAGACCGGATCCGGTCGAGGGGTGTCACGGTGTTCGGTCCTCTTGATCACGGCATTTGCCACTCGATCTATTTCGCTGGCCCCGAGGACATGAGCCTGGAGATCGCCACATCCGCTCAGCCCATTGACGGCCGGGCCTGGATAGATCCAGAGGTTGTCGACCTTGCCGGGATTTCGGCCGACGAACTGAACCGCTACCGGAGTCCAACGGCCTTCGAGCGCGGAGAGAGTCCGGTGCCGCAGCCAGCGTTCGACGAGAGCAAGCCGTATCCACGCGGGATACCAGTCGAGCAGTACAAGAAGACGATCGCCATTCCCGACGAGGTCTTCACCGCCCGCTTCAGCGAAAACATCCCGCCCGTGCTGATCGAAGACTGACGGATCGGTGAGAACAACGCTGACTAGTCCAACGGAAACACGGTCTTTGCCTACAACGTGCCGGATGTGATGCACATTGCACACGGGATTGGCCGACCCGGGCGAACTCAACAGCCGGACGCACAAGACGACCAGAGCCGACATGGCCACGACCGAACCACTCTGACAATCTGCGGACCTCGGGGTTGAGATTCAGGTTGGAGCGGGCTTGCCCCGAGGGGAGGCATCTACCAAGCTGCCCGAATGTCCTTCTCCACACAGATCGCCGGGAATGGCACCGTGCCCCAAGGCATGGTCGCAGCGAGCTTCTCGAACTACCCAGGCTTCTGAGATGGCTGGCTTCGACATAGTGATTCGCGGTGCCCTCGTCGTTGACGGCTCAGGGGCGCCAGGCCTGATTCAGGATGTGGGGCTTCCCGCCGACGGCATCGATCACCTTCTCGTCAACGGTGTGCCCGCCTTCAGTGACGGCGTGCACCATCCAGACCATGCTGGTCAAGTCCTGCGCCTCAGCAGCTGATGCCGGCCTTTCACCGCAACCAACACATTGATGATCCTGGCGCCGTTCCGGTTAGCGACGCGGCCACCGTGCTTGTCATCAGAGATGGGCCAGACCTTGAGGTCCTGATGGTGCAGCGTGCTCGCCAACTCGCCTTCGGCGCCAACGCGTGGGTGTATCCGGGCGGGCGTGTCGACCAGGCGGACGCAGCCAACGCCGCAAGGGTCGGCATCAACCTCAGTGATGCCGATGCGTCCGTAATGCTCGACGTTGAGTCGGGTGGCCTGGCCTGGTGGTTCGCCGCGGTGCGCGAGACCGTCGAGGAGGTTGGAATGCTCCTTGGCACACCTGCGGTCGACGCGCGTCTCCTCGCCGAGCTGCGAACCGCCCTTGATCAGGACGGGGGCGATGGCTTCTGCGCATTGCTCGAGCAGCATGAGATCGTCCTAGACCTGTCAGCTCTGCATGAGGTCGCTCGCTTCGTCACTCCGGTGGGTCCGCCTCGACGATTCGACGCACGCTTCTTTGTGACCAAAGCGCCGCTGGAACAGGTCCCTCGGCATGATTCGAGCGAGATCGTTGCCACCCAATGGATCAAGCCCGGGGATGCCATAGGCGCGTGGCGAGCGGGGGAGTTGGAGCTGATGGCGGTCACCCACCGGATGCTCGCCTGCCTCGACCGGTTCGAGACGGCTGGGGAGGCGCTTGCCCGCGCCGCCCTACGGCCCGAGGCCGCGCATCTACGGGTCGACGATCCCGACGGGGAATACCTGGTGTACATGCCCGGCGATCCCGAGTACGAGACAGCCGAAGTCGACGTTGAGCACGGCTCGATCCGTCTGTACTGACCCTCACGTGTGATTGAGTACTGCTTGTGACGTTTCCTCTCGTAGATACGTGGTTTGAACGACGCAAGATCGATGACGACATCACAATGCTGTGGGAACCACACGTCATCGAGTTGATGCGTTGCAATATCTGGCACGTGCGCGGTCTGAACCGCGACCTGATCGTTGACACGGGTATGGGTGTGGCAAGCCTGTCGACGGAGGTGGCCGACATCGTTGACAAGCCTGTGCTTGCGGTGGCGACCCACGGCCATGACGACCACATCGGCTCGCATCACGAATTCGACTCCGTGTTGGTACACCCGGCTGAGGCTGCCCAACTCGAGGATCCGCCCCTCACGTCGCTCGACATGGTTGAGGCGTGGGGTATCGAGGAGGTCGAGGGCCTGGCCCGGGCCGGATACGAGGTCACCGACTCTCTGTTCGTCAGAGCACTACCCGCCGGGGTTGAGCTCGAGACTTTTTGCCAGAAGCCGGCTCGGGTCACGAGGCTTATCGACGAAGGCGACATTATCGACCTGGGTGATCGTCAGTTTGAGGTCTTGCACCTCCCCGGCCATTCACCGGGATCGATCGGCCTATGGGAGGCAGCGACTGGAACGCTGTTCTCCGGTGACGCGATCTATGACGGACCTCTGCTCGACGAACTCCACCACTCCAACGTCGCCGACTACTGCACCACGATGCAGCGCTTGCTCGAACTTCCGGTCAACGTGGTTCATGGTGGGCACGATCCGAGCTTTGGACGCGAGAGACTTCAGCAGATTGCTCGCGCCTACCTCGACCGACGCCTTTGAGGTCGTTCATGCGTGCCCGCTCGGCGAGCGTATTTACCTGCGCGTGACCTGAACAGGCAGTTCCGTGTAGCCGTGCACGAACGACGAGAACGCGAAACTTGGCTCTTCTTGAACCTCGATGCGTGCGAAGCGCTGGTGGATTTCTTCCCAGAGAATACGGAGCTGCAATTCAGCCATCCGGCTACCCATACAGAAGTGGATGCCGTAGCCAAAGGCGAGGTGTCGGTCGGCGTTGTGTCGTTCGATATCGAGCACATCGCCGTGCTCGAACAGTTCCTCGTCGCGATTGCCCGAGATGTACCACATGAGTAGCTGGTCATCCTTACGGATCTTCTTGCCGCGAATCTCGGTGTCCTCATTTGCGGTACGGCGCATGTAGGAAAGCGGGGTTTGCCAGCGAATGATCTCCGGAACCATCTTTGGGATCAGGCCAGGATCGGCCAAGAACTTGTCGAATTGATCGGGAAACTTGTTCAGCGCGTAGACGCCGCCCGACATGGTGTTGCGGGTCGTGTCGTTGCCACCGACAATCAGAAGGATGAGGTTGCCGAGATGTTCGATCGTGGGCATGTCCTTGGTGTTTTCGCCATGAACCAGCATCGTCACCAGATCGTTGCCCGGATTGGTGCGACGGTCCTCCCATAGGTGTTCGAAGTACTCGAGGCACTCCAAGAATTCGTCGCGCTTTTGCGCCTGGGTCTCGACAATGCCACCAGGCTCCGGGATCGCAAAGACGATGTCGGACCAGCGCGTGAGCTTTCGGCGATCCTCGAGTGGGAAGTCGAAGAGTGTCGCGAGCATGAGAGTCGTGAGCTCGATCGAGACGGTATCGACCCAGTCGAAGGTCTCGCCCTCGGGGAGGGAGTCCAGTACCCGTGCCGTGCGCTCGCGAATGAGTGGCTCGATATTACGGAGATTGCTGGGTGCCGAAACGGGCTGAACCGTGCGCCGTTGTTCCCTGTGAGTCGGTGGATCCATGGCGATGAAAGAGCCCTGCTGGGTGGCGGCACTCTGGCGCTCGCTGCCCAGCGGAGGGCCAAGGGTGATCCCGCCCGCTGATGAAAAGGTTTTCCAGTCGCCGTCTACTGCCCGGATGTCTTCCCACTTCGTCAGATTCCAGTAGCGGCCTGATGACTCGAGTTCGTTGAAGTGAACTGGATCTTCGGCGCGTAGACGGGCGAAATGCTCCTGCCAGCGGTTCTCCTTGAACAGGTGGGGGTTGAGCGGGTTGACCTCCTCAAGCGGGATGTCATACGCGCCGGGAACGTCGCCGCTGTTTTCGGCCTGTTCTTGGTCAGGGGAGAGGAACGTGCGCGCTGGCAAGCGACTGTTTTGCGTCTCGGTCTGACTCAATGGAGGCTCCTCTACGACTTCAGTTCAGTCTGGCAGATCGTCTACGTACAGCGTAAACCGCGAGCGAATGTCATGAGAGGCGCTCAACGACTGACGCCGCGATTTCCCACCCACGCCCTAGTCGTCAGAGATCGTCGCTCGGACTTGAGTAGTTTGGCGGGGCACCCGGCTGACAGAGCTAAGAATCTTGGCTAGCTTCATTCGCTGCCGAACGAAATTGGGGAGTTTGATCGATGGCATCTGAAATTGCGGGATCTGACCGCGTCAGGGTGATGTTCCCAGATCACCTCGGCTTGGCCCGAGGCAAGTATCTGCCGACCCATCTCGCCGAGCGCGGTACCGGTCATTGCGCCGCGCTTTATGGCCTTGGCTATGACCGGAGCATGAGCCCTGCACCCGGCTCTTATCTTCTCGAAGGCCTGATCGACTTCCACGCCACGATGGATCCGTCGTCGCTTCGTCCTGGATGGGAGGATGACTCAACTGCAGTTGCCATCGCCGATCTCTCGATGCACGGCGAACCCTTTCCATATTCCGCTCGCCACGTCCTCAAGCAAGCCATCGCGGCATGGGGCGAACTCGGGTACACGGTTCAGATCGGGGTCGAGCTTGAGGCATACGTCATCGAACCCGATGGAGAAGGCGGCTGGAAGCGTTACGACAACCCACGGGCGATGGTCTACGGCACCGGCCCCGCCAACGACCCCACCGGCATCATCGACGACATCATGCGCACGGCTTCGAAATGCGGTTTCCGTCCCGAATCGATCAACGCTGAGTTCGATGAGTCCCAGTTTGAGTTGACGCTGGAGTTCGGCGATGCCCTCGCTGTCGCCGACGACATCTTCCTGTTCAGGGTGATGGCGCGTGAGATCGCCTTGTCCCACGGCCTCGACCTGACCTTTCTGGGCAAACCATTTGCCGACATCAGCGGTACGGGTGTGCACTTCAACATGTCTCTCGTGGACGCTGACGGCAACAACGCGTTCGCCGACACGTCGGACGAAGACGGCATTTCCACGCTCGCCAAACAGTCGATTGCCGGTTTGTGTGCCCACCATCAGGCGATGGCGGCGATCCTTGCCCCGACCGTCAACGCCTACCGTCGACTTCAGCCCGCTCAGCTCAGTGGCTATTGGGCGAACTGGGGCTGGGACCATCGCTGCGTCGCCACTCGCGTGCCGCCGGCGCGTGGAGCCGGTACCCGCATCGAGAGCCGTGTCGCAGATGGCGCCGTCAACATCCATAGCGGAATGGCTGCCGTTCTCACCGCCGCCCGCCTCGGAGTGGTGAACGAACTTGACTGTCCGCCCGCGGAAACCGGTGATGGATTCGAAGAGGTCAACACCGATGTGTGTGTGGCCGCGAACCTGAACGAGGCGCTTGATCAACTTGAAGCCGACACATCATTCTCTGTGGCTCTCGGTCAAGACTTGGTCGACAACTATGTCGCCAACAAGCGCGAGGAATGGGGTCGATACCTGGCCGCCGAGGGTTCGTTCGATGGAGCGGAGCCGCCGTCAGCGTGGGAACTCAACGAATACATGATGTACCACTAGGCGCCAACACGTTGTTTAGGACTGCAGCGTCCAGACTTCGGGGTAGAGGTGGGTGCCGAGTCGGTCGCCTGGCCCCAGCCCCACTGCCGTCATCGCCTCGGAGTGGTCAGGGTCCATCCCGGTCTTTCTGAAGTCGACCCGTACATCGTCGCCGAGCCATTTCGTATTGAAGACCTTCAGGTCGCGGTCATCGGGAAGATTTCCTGAGCCGCCGTGGATGCAGCGGCCGTTGAAACACATGACATCGCCGGGCTCCATGTCCCAGCTGAGGATCTCGTATCGATCTCGATTGCCTTCGATGTCAGGGATCGGCACCGTGTCATGACCGAATGCCACCTGATCGCGGGCGTCGCCGGTGAGTGCACCGAAATTTGGCTGCTCGAAGGTCTGAGCCCAGAGATGGGACCCCCGCACCACCTCGAGCGCGCTCGAACTCGCAACTGAGACAAGCGGCATCCACGAGGACACGGTCTGAAACCCGTTGACCGACCAGACCGGCTCATCCTGGTGGAACGGGGTTCGGAACTGAGTGCCGGGAGCCCGAGAGAACATGGCATCGAAGAAGAAGTTCACGCGTGACGACCGCATCAGGCGCCCGGCAATCTCGCCCAGGGGGGAGCTGCGGACGAAATCGCCGTATTCCGGTCGAGTTCGCCAGACCTGACTGTCGTAGCGGGACTCTCGTCCTTCGCTATCACGATTCCATAGGCGGCCTCGCGGACTTGGATTGGCCAGCGTGTGTTCTACGCCGTTGAGAAGACGATCGATCCAGTCCTGTTCGATTATGCCCCTCAGACAGACAACTCCATCGGTTGCAAATGTGTGGATGTCCTCGGTGCATACACGCTCGGTGGTCATGGCGAAAGGGTGCTCCTTGGTGGACTCTGTGGCAAGAGATTCTTACGCCGGCTCGACCATGAAGAAGGCAGCGAGCAAAACGGCGATAGTACCTGCGCCGGAAGCAACGACCATGAGCATGGTGAAGCCCTGGCTGACGTAAATTGCCGTCGCCAGCAGGGTGATGACCGCACGAACGACGGTGGAGATACTGATGGCGCGCCCGACCATCTCGGCGCGAGCCCCGGGGTCCAGCTCTGAGACCAGTGGTATGGCGGACACGATCCCGTATTCGAATCCGAGAAACGCAATCACGAGGATTAGGAGCCCAAGCCACAGCGGCGGCGAACTGTAGGCGGCGAGGACGATCAACGCGCTGGTCATCAAGAGAGCACCGCCGAGCATGGAGCGTCGCTTCCCGAGGCGATCCGTCAATCGGGATGAACCCATTGTGGCGATGACCTCTACCGCTCCAACGGCCACGATGGCCAGGCCGATCTCAGCCGTGTCGAGCCCATAGGTGTCCTCAAGCCAGAGTCCGTGACCAAGAAAGAGGAACTGGGCTGCGGCGGTCATCGCTGCGTTCGTGGCAAGAGCTGCGACCGCCGTCTTGGTCATGTGGGGCTTTCGAGCCTCATGGTTCGTCTGGCGTGCTCGCCGCGGTTCCTGGGCGCGCACGCGCAGTGCCGACACGAGGGCGAGAACGCCCAAGAGGCTGAATGGTGCCCACCACGCAACACCGTCGATCAGGAGCCCGGCCACCGGTAAGCCGACGAGTGCCGCGCCGCCCCAGGTGAGCTCAATCAAGCCGGTGGCTCGCCCCCGTCGCTCGTAGGCAACGACGTTGCCGATCCACGAGCCCATGGCGACCTGATGCGCAGTGCGACCAAATCCGAAGATCAGCATGCCGGCGATCAACCCTGGCGCGCCAAGTGTGGCGATGAGTAGACCTGCCGCCGCGACCAAGCCGCCATAGCTCATGATCGTCAACGGTCCGAGTCGGTCGCTGGCCTTGCCGGCTATGGGTGCCGTGAGGGCGGTGAGTTCGCGCGCGCTGAGTGCGCTGCTCATTGACTCGACCGATAGACCCGCGCCACGGGCGAAGGCGGGAAGAAAGGTATAGGTCATTCGCATGGCGACGTTGATGGCGAAGCGCAAAATGATCACTGCGGGCAGCGCTCGACGAACCTCGGGGCGAAAACTGGATTCAGCCATAGGAGATCGAACCGCCCGTTAGGGCGCGACGACGTCGTTGTAGTGACGGGCAGCCACGTCGGGATGAGAGCGGAGGCGAACCTTCAGATTGTTCTCACCGAAGAGACGATGGATTGGCTCGCCCTTCAGATCGACATCCTCAGGGCGGGCCTGGCTCGCCAGTTCCGGCGGAAGGTTCAACGCTTCGAAGGTGGACTCGAAAGCAGGGTTGAAGAACAGAGCGATGGACAGCCGGTCGTGATCGCCACGCGGACTCGTCACACGATGCGGGGTGGCCGAGAAGTAGCCGCTGGTCGCGGCCTGCATCATGGCACCGAGATTCATGACGTAGGCACCGGGGAGCGGCTGGATCGGGATCATGTCGCCGTCTATTCGCACCTCGAGACCGGGAATCTCGCTCTGAAGAATGAAGGTGAGGAGTCCGGAGTCGTGATGAAGTCCGACACCTTGGTCGGTCGCTGGGTTGCCGGCCGGATAGCGGATGATCTTGGCGTGTAGATCATGGGTGGGGATGAATGCGGAATCGAAGGTATCGATGGGCTGTCCGAGTGCGAGTGCCAGAGCCCGTAGCATCTGAATCCCCAGGACCAGCATGTTGTCGAGCCATTCGAGTGCCAGGGGTCCAAGATTGGGAACGGTCTCTGGCCACTGGTTGGGTCCCCGAAGCCGGAGCCAGGGGGGTCCCAGTTCATTGGGGTCGGGCGCGAGTTGCTCGGGCCCGAAGTCAAGCTGGTCACGCCAATCAGCGCCGCCGGCCGTCTGCTCCTCCCCGACTCTCGTGTAGCCGCGAAATGCAGGGCTGTTCACGAGGGCCAACTGTTCTCGCGTTGCCAGTGGGAGATCAAGGAACCGCCGACTCTCGGAGAAAAGTTTTGTCTCGAGCGCTGGATTGATGCCGTGCCCGACGATGTGCGCGAATCCGACCTGGTGGCAGGCCGTGCGTAGCGCGTCCACGAATGCCTTGGCCTCAACCGACGACGGGTCGGCGAGAAATGGCGCAACATCGAGAACTGGGAGTCCTTCCATCAGTGAAGGACTCTACGGCTGCACGCTTTGGTTGATTGTGTCCTGGCGCCCAACGAATCCTCCGCGATCTCAGCGCAATTGATCGACGGCACCAACGAAACGGTCGATCTCGTCCTCGGAGTTGTAGTAGTGAACCGAGGCGCGCACGAGGGTCGGCAGGCCGCGATGAGGCAGGTCCAATCGGGCGTGCCCCACTGGTGATGTTGACGTGTTGATCCGTTGGGCGCTGAGCTGGGCCTGCGCGTCCTCTGAGCGAATTCCGTCTACTGCGAAGGTGACGATGCCGCCCCGGATCTCGCCCTTGTCGTGGGTGGTCACCGCATCCAGAGCGTCGAGCGCGCTGCGGAGCTCGGAGCCGAGAGCCAGGATGCGTTTGGATGTGGCCTCTACTCCAAGCTCGAGGGTGTAGTCGATCGCCGCGCCAAGGCCGAGCTTGCCTGCGTAGTACGTCTCCCAGTTTTCAAAACGACGGGCGTCGGAGCGGATCTCATAGGTCCTGTCACCAGTCCACTCTGCGGCGTGGAGATCAAGGAATGGCGGTTCGATACGTTCGAGCGCTCGAGGTCCGGCATAAAGGAAGCCTGTGCCACGCGGACCTCGCAGGTACTTACGACCCGTGCCTGACAAGACGTCACATTTGAGGACTCCGACGTCGAGGGGAACCTGCCCGGCCGACTGGCAGGCGTCGAGTACATAGAACGCGCCGTGCTCCTCGCAGAGTGCCCCCACCGCCGCGGCCGGATTGATCAGACCGCCGTTGGTTGGGGCGTGGGTGAGTGCAACCATCGCCGCTCCCTGGGCGAGTTCGTCCTCAAGATGGTCGAGGTCGATCTGGCCGTACTCGTCATCTTCGATGAGCACGACCTCAATACCGTGGCGCTCCTGAAGTTGAAGGAGGGCGAGAACGTTGCTCACATATTCGCCTCGACACGTCAGGACTCGATCACCGGCCACAAAGGGATAGCCATAGACGGCCATGTCCCAGGCGCGAGTAGCGTTCTCCACCACAGCCATCTGGTCCGGCTTCGCTCCAAGCAAGGTGGCGAGCGAGTCGTACACGGCTTCGAGGCGATCGGTGGCCTCCGCTGCGGCCTCGTACCCGCCGATGGTGGCCTCTCGTTCGAGGTGGCTGATCACTGTCGAGAGCACAACATCGGGGGGGAGGGCAGCGCCAGCGTTGTTGAAGTGCAGGACATGCTCGACGCCAGGAGTCGCAGCTCGCAGCCGATCGAGAGATACTGGAGTGTTCACGGCTCCAACCTAGTGGGGGGCCTTCGAATCGATGGAGTGTGAGTTGAGCCCTGAGCGAGGATTCCCGGCCGCCGAGTACGCGGAACGAACCCGGCGGTGTCAGATCGCCATGGTCGACCGTGGCATTGGCGCGATCCTGGTCTGTACCGAACCAGAGGTGCGCTACTTCACCGGCTTCCACACACCGTTCTGGCAGAGCCCGACCCGGCCCTGGTTCACTGTGGTGCCCGCCTCCGGCAAGCCGATCGCCGTCATCCCATCCATTGGTGGCGCTTCGATGTCGGCAACATGGATCGATGACGTCCGAACCTGGTCGTCCCCGGCCCCTGATGACGATGGTATTTCCCTTCTCGTTGACTGCATTCAAGAGGTCGTAGGCGAAGGTTCCCTCGGTGTCCCGATGGGGCCGGAAACGCATCTCCGGATGCCGCTTCGAGACGTCGATCGACTGCGCGCTCAGCTTGGGACGTTCGTGGACGTCACCGACATCATCAGCGGGCTGCGCATGGTGAAGAGCGAGCGGGAGATTGCCAAGCATCGACACATTTGCGGACTCGTTTCGAATGCATTCGACGAGTTGCCCGACCTGTTGTCGACAGGTATGACCGAGCGCCAGGCCTTTGCTGCATTCCGGGCCGAGATACTGCGCCAAGGCGCAGACGATGTGCCATACCTTGTGGGTGCGACTGGGCCCGGTGGCATCGATGACATCATCCGTCAACCTTCTGATCGGGAGATCTCCGATGGCGATCTGTTGATCTTTGACACGGGCTCGACGTTCGATGGCTACTTCAGCGACTTCGATCGCAACTTCGCGTTCACCACATCGACACAGGGTGCCCGCGACGCCTATAGCGCCGTGTGGGAAGCAACAGAGGCCGCACTTGCGATCCTTCGTCCCGGTGTGACGACATCGGAAGTTTTCACCGCGATGAATGACGTGTTGAAAGCCAACGGCTCCCTTGGCAATGACGTCGGCCGGATGGGCCATGGCCTTGGCATGCAGGTGACGGAATGGCCATCACATACTGCCAGCGATGACACCGTGATTCAGGAGAATATGGTGCTCACGCTTGAGCCAGGCCTCCTGTGGGAACCGGGCAAAGTAATGGTCCATGAAGAAAACTTGGTTGTCCGTGCGAATGGCCCCGAGTTGCTCAGCCGCAGGGCCACTCCTGAACTACCGGTGATCTGATGAATACTCCCGTACTTTCCAAAGCAGACATCGAGTCCTACTGGACCAACGGCTACATCTTTGTCGAAAGCGCACTCACGCCCGACCAACTTGACGGCTTGGTCAGCGACTTCGCCGCGTGGGTTGATGAGAGCCGCGAGTACTCAGAGCCCTACGGCGAGACGTTGGCCAACCGACCTCGCTTTGATCTCGAGGTCGATCACGGCCCCGAGCATCCGGCCCTTCGCCGAGTGGCCTCACCCGTCGAAGTTTCTGATGCGTATCTCGAGGTGATGCGAGACAATCGAGCTCTCGACGCGGTGGCCCAGCTCATAGGTCCCGACATCGAGTTCAACAACTCGAAGATCAACGCCAAGCATCCCGGGACAGCAACGGAGGTGAAGTACCACCAGGACTTCATGTTCCAGCCACACAGTAACGAGGACCTGGTCACCGTGCTCTTCTTCCTCGACGACGTGACACTCGAGAACGGCCCACTCAACGTCGTGCCGGGTACACACCGCGGCGAACTATTCGATCACTGGCACGACGGTGTTTACACCGGTGCCGTCAGCGCTGAGGTGGAAGCAGCGCACCTCGACGATGGTGTACCGGTGTTCGGGCCAGCGGGTTCCGCCTGCCTGATGCATACCCGCTTGCTTCACGGTTCAGCGCCGAACAACTCGGATCGACCCCGGACTCTGTTCATCAGCGAGTACCGAGCCGAGGACTCCAAGGCGCTACAGGAGAACCATCTCCCGAGCCGCTATCAGGGCGACGTCGTGCGGGGAGAGCGCACGAACCGTGTGCGTTGCTCTAACTATGCGATGGAATTCCCAGAAGTCCCTACGGGAGCATCCTTCTTCTCGCAGCAAGCGAAGGCCGAGAGGGTCGCGGAGTGAGCATTCCTGAACTGATACCGCTGTCGTTCGACACCGACAACGGGTTTGGCGCTCGGGCCCGACTCGGGCTCATCGTGCTTGAATCAGACCAGACGATCGAAGCTGAAGCTCGGATGCTTGATCTTGATGGCGTCGACTTCTTTCACTCGCGGATACCTAACGCACTCGAGGTCACGCCGGAGACGCTCACGGACATGGAGGCGAGGCTTCCCATCGCGGCTGCCTTATTGCCTCCGGAGTTTGACTTCGATGCCATCGGCTACGGATGCACGTCGGCGGCCACGCTCATCGGCGCTGCAGGCGTCGCTGCCGGGATCCAGGCGGCACATCCCGGCATTGCGAGCACGAACCCGATCTCGGCCGCAGTTGAAGCGTTCCGAGCTCTTGATGCGCAACGGATCGCCGTGGTCACGCCCTACACGGCGGACGTGACGGGCCCGATCGCCCAGCATTTTACCGATGCCGGCTTGGACGTTGCGGCACTAGGCTCGTTCCTCGAATCGAGCGACCTCGTGGTCGCCCGCATCTCCGAAGCATCGATCGCCGCGGGCGTCCGCACGGTCGTAGGTAACGCGGACTGTGATGCCGTGTTCGTTTCCTGCACCAGCCTTCGAATGATGGCTGCAGCCAGTGCCCTCGAGCGCGAGGTGGGCATCCCTGTCGTGTCAAGCAATATGGCGTTGCTGTGGCATTTGCTCCGCCTGGCCGGCGTGGCCGACGAGGTCCCGGGACGCGGCACGCTGTTCAGCCGTCAGCTCGCTTCGAGCTGATCAGCTCACCAGGTCGGCGGCGAACTCCAGTAGCTGGGGTGGCCCCGAGATCAGCAGGGTGTTGACGACCGACTCCTCCCATAGTGCAAGCTCGTCCTTGATCTTGCTCGGTGGACCGAGCAATGCAACCGCCTCGCACATCTCAAGGGGTACCGCGGCAATGGCCTCGGCCTTGTTGCCGCTCAGGTAGAGCTGTTGGATCTTGTCGCACTCAGCTTCAAAGCCCATGCGAACAAAGACGTCGAAGTGAAAGTTCTTTCCCTTCGCACCCATACCGCCCACGTACAGCGCCAGCATCGGGCGGATTTTGTTGGCGCAATCGTCGACGTCGGCGCCGGGGATGAGGCTGCACATCGCGGCAATCTCGAAGTCGTCCCAGTTGTTGCGTCCACCGGCATCCATGCCGGACTGGAGGGCGTCCTTGTAGAACTGATTGTCTTTTGGGGCAAAGAAGAGGGGAAGCCAACCGTCACAGATCTCGGCGGAGAGTGCCACGTTCTTCGGCCCCTCCGCGGCGAGATAGATGGGGATGTCTTCGCGATACGGATGCACCGTGGACTTCAACGATTTGCCCAGACCGGTACCGTGGGGGAAGGGGAGCTGGAAGTGCTTGCCTTCGAACCCGACGGTGTCCTCACGGGCAAAGATCTGCCGCATGATGTTGACGTATTCCCTCGTGCGCTCGAGGGGTCGAGAGTAGGGCTGGCCGTACCAACCCTCCACGACCTGTGGGCCAGAGGCGCCGATGCCTGCGATGAAACGACCTCCGCTGAGGTGATCCATGGTCATAGCTGCCATAGCGGTGGCGGCAGGCGTGCGGGCCGACATCTGCATGATCGAGGTGCCGAGCTTTACGTTCTGGGTAGCGGCGCCCCACCATGCCAGTGGCGTGAGGGCATCGCTGCCGTAGGCCTCAGCAGTCCAGATGTGTTCGAACCCGAGTCGGTCGGCCACCTCGATCGCCTCAACGACTCCGGAAGGCGGACCTGAACCCCAATAACCAGTGCTTAGACCTAGACGCATGAGCCGAGGTTAGGGACCGTCCAAGTTTCAGACCAAGTCGATCTTGGCTGCCCGACTCGTCGTTCGTTCTGAGATGTGCTGAATTGTTCGGATGGATTATGAGACGTTGGTTGGCGAGCGCCGCAGTATTCGCGGCTACCAGAAGACGCAGGTGCCCAAGGAAGTGATCGACGAGATCATCACAGTGGCCAAGGGAGCGCCGTCTTCGATGAACACGCAGCCCTGGCACTTCCATGTGATCACGGGTGCTCCTCTAGAACTCATTCGCGAGGGCAACAGCGAACGGATGATGGCGGGTGCCGGTGTCGATCGTGAGATCAAGATGGGACATGGTTACGAGGGCATCCACCGAGATCGACAGGTTGAGATCGCCATTCAACTCTTCGAGGCGATGGGGATTCAGCGTGACGACAAGGAACGTCGTCAGGACTGGGTGATGCGCGGGTTCCGGCAGTTTGATGCACCGGTGTCGATCGTGGTCACGATGGACAAGGAACTCGCCGACGACACGGTCGCCCACTTTGACGTGGGCATGGCCACCTATGGCCTCGTGCTGGCTGCCTGTGACAGAGGTCTCGGAACGGTGATCAACGGCCAGGGAATCATGCAGTCGTCGGTGGTTCGTGAACACGGCAACATCCCCGAAGACGAGGTGATCATGACTTGCGTGGCCATGGGGTATCCCGACGCACGGTTCGTTGCCAACGATGTGAAGTCGCGTCGGGCTTCCAATGACAGCGTTGTCACCTATGTCGGGTTCGAGGACTGATCACTGGCGAGGTAGAGCGCTTTCGCTATCGGACGTCAACGACGACCTTGCCCTTGGCCCGACGCTCAGCGAGTTCGCGGATCGCCGCGGCACCGTCGGCGAGAGAATAGCGGCTGGTCACGTGGGGCTTGATCTGGTTTGCCGAATACATGGAAAACAACTCGTCAACGTTTGTCTGATGGACATCGGGCTGGGTGAACACGAAGGCGCCCCAGAACACGCCCACGATTTGGCATGACTTGAGTAATGCAAGGTTGAGGGGGATGGATGGAATGCCAGCAGGGAAGCCGATCACCAGGAATCGCCCCTCCCAGTTCAGGGCACGGATCGCCGGCTCCGCGTAGCTGCCGCCCACCGCGTCGTAGACAATGTCTACGCCACCGCCTCCGGCCGTCTTGATCTCACTCGACAGCTCCTTTTGCTGCGTGCGGTCGAGAGGTCCTGGCGGATAGACGATGCCGGCATCGGCGCCGTTGGCAATGCAGAGATCGACCTTCTCCTGGCTGGAACAACCGGCAATGACGGTGAGGCCCATCGCCTTGCCGAGTTGAACAGCGGCGAGTCCAACGCCCCCAGCAGCGCCGAGGATAAACAGTGACTCGCCTTCACGAGCGACCGCTCGGCTGCGGAGCGCGTAGTGGCTCGTGCCATACGTCAACAGGAACGAGGCTGCCTCGTCGTACGGCATGTCGTCGGGGATCTTGTGGCATCCGGCCGCGTCGACCGAGATCTGTTCGACCATGCCGCCGTGCCCCGGCGCAGCCAGCACTCGGTCGCCGGGAGTGAACGTGGTGACTCCGTCGCCGACCGCCGTAACGACCCCGGCGACTTCGGCCCCAGGGGCAAACGGGCGCGCTGGTTTGACCTGGTACAGATCCTCGATGATCAGCACATCGGGATAGTTCACGGATGCAGCGTGAACCTCGATCAACAGTTCGCCAGGGCCAGCGGTTGGCGCGTCGATGTCGGACAACACGAGCGTGTCAGGCCCGCCGAGTTCGATGGAGAGAAGAGCCTTCATGGGTTTCCTTTATTGCGGTGAGATGATTGGTTCGGCGTTGACGGTGGCGACGAGATCCATGAGTTGGCCCAGGCTGTCGAGGCGTTCATCGAGCGTGTCACCGGCTGGCCCGAGGCGAAGCGTAGTGACACCGCAATCCCGGTATTCCCGGAGGCGCCGCTTCACCTCGTGAGGTGGGCCGATCAGATTCTGCTGAAGGCCGATCTCGGTCGGTACTGCAGCAGCGGCCGCCTCGCGGTCCCCGGCCAACCAGAGCCGTTGGACCTCGGCCACTGCATCGCCCCAGCCTTGACGGGTGAAGGCGTCGTTGTAGAAGTTTGTGGACGCTGAGCCCATGGCCCCGAAGGTGAAAGCGAAACCCTCGGCATGGCGGCGGCCTGCTTCCTCGACATCGTCGGTGATCTCAACGCCCACGGAGACTGTGAGATCGAGTTCGCCGAACGAGCGGCCGGCTGAGGTGGCCCCTGAGCGAAGCGAGTCGAAGAACGTGTCAGCGGTCTCGCAGAAGAACGAGTTTCCGATCCAACCCTGTGCCAGCTCGCCGGTGAGATGGAGGTTCTTTGGGCCGAGCGACGCGATATAGATCGGGACCTCGACTGGGGGAGCAGCGCAACGAAGGGCCCGACCCTGCCCATCAGCCAGAGGGAGTTGGTAGACGTCGCCGTCGTATCGGAGACGTTCGCCACTCATGACCATGCGGATGATCTCGATTGTCTCCCGAGTCCTGGTCACCGGCTTAGAGAAGGGCACGCCGTGCCAGCCCTCCATGACCTGGGGTCCGCTGGTGCCAAGCCCAAGAATAAAGCGCCCCTCGCTGATTCGTTGCAGAGACAGCGCTGTCATGGCGAGCATCGCAGGGGTGCGAGTGCCGAGTTGGACGATCCCCGAAGCCAAACGGATGCGGTCAGTTACTGCGGCGGCTGCGGCGATGGGGGCCAAAGCGTCGTAGCCCCAGAACTCGGGGACCCATACGGAATCGACACCCAGGCGTTCCGCTTCGATCACGAAATCCAGGCCTGCCTGGTCGACGGGTTGTGCCCAGACGCCGATGGTAAGACTCATGGCGGAAAGGTACGCCATACTGGCGATGATGAAAATCCGCCCGAAACTTTCTGCCGCGCCCTTGGGCTACACATTGACCAAGGTTGACGGTGCCGCCGATGCCTACAAGGCTTTCGGGTCAGCGTTATGGAGTGATGAAAGCGCCGTCCCGCTGAGGCTGAAGGAACTCATCTTCATTCGAACGTCGATGGTCAATCAGTGCTCCACTTGACTGACTAGCCATGTTGTCTCGGCGAGACAACGAGGAGTGACCGACGCCGAGATTGACGCGCTGGAGACACCGGAGGCCTGGAGTGGCGCGTTTGATGCTCGATCGGAAAGTGTTCTCCGGTTCACCGATGCGATGTGTGGGGATACGCACGCACTCGACCCGGCGCTGGTGACTGAGCTGAGGACGCACTTCAGCGAAACCGAGTTAGCTGAACTGGTGTTGGTTGCTGGCCAGGCGAACCTCAACAATCGTGCGGGAAACGCCGCGAAACAGTTGTTCGGAAATTAGTTACTGGTTGCCCAGATCTCCGGGAAGAAATGATGCCGGGTCACCTGATCGAGCCACCCGACCCCTGCCGAACCGCCCGTGCCGGGCTTGTAGCCGATGATGCGTTCGACAGATGTGAAGTGGCGCCAGCGATAGATCGAAAACTGCTGGTCCAGTGAGATCAGCGCTTCCCCGAGGCTGCGAATCTCGTTCCCCGCGCTGATGTCCTGATAGATCTCGCGCCAAGCTCGCTCCACTGATGCGTTCGGCGCGTATGCCTGGGACCAGTCTCTGTCGAGGGCCGCGTCATCAATGGCGTAGCCGCGACGGGCGAGGAGGGCGATGACATCGTCGTACAGGCTCGGAGACTCGAGCGCCTCGAGCAGCGCCGGCCATACATGTGGGACGTTGCGATGCGCCTCGGCGAGAGTGCGGTTCTTGTTGCCGAGCACGAACTCGACGTGGCGATACATGAAGGAAAGCTGGCCCGACGCGGTGCCGAGATGATCGCGGAACTGATTGAACCCCTCCGTCGTGATCGTTGACAGCACGTTCCATGAGTCGGTTATGTAGGTCAGCAGGACCTTGGCCCGGCTGAGGATTTGGAGCGCGTTGGCGATCTCGCCAGCACGAATCTGAAGCTGGGCATTAGCGAGTTCGAAGTGGATGCCGCGGAACAGCAACTCCTTCACCTGTCCCATCACAAAGAAGCACATCTCGTCGTAGCCGTCGCTGCGGGGGTGCTGCAGGGAGAGAAGGAGATCGATGCTCTGATAGTCGATGTAGGGGTTTGAGGTTCCGGCAAAGTCGGTGAGCGGATCACCGCCCGTCTGTATCGCGGTGGCGATCCGGGTGTCGTCAGTTGTGATCTGCATAGGTCGTGCTGCGGCGGCATCGCTCACGCCTGAGGGGTCGACGATCTGGGGCAGGAATGGTTCGAAGGTGGGCATCGCTCTCCTAGGTCGACTCAATGAGGCGATGGACCGCCGCACCAAGTTCGCTGGCCTCGCGTCCGAGGTCGGTCAGGATGTCGAAGTGGTTGCGTCCCGCCACTTCGTACTCGATCGTCCGGGCGCCGGCAGCACGCAGGCTTTGGGCGAAAAGCCGGCTCTGACACTTGAACTGATCCGTCTCGTCATCTCCCCATGCCACGAGAGCAGAAGGAGGGGTTGTGATACGGAGACGGGCCGGGCTGCTGCGGTGTGCTGCCTCCAGATCAAGCCCGAGGGCGTTGTTGATTGGGGTACCGATCAGAGGTTCGAGTTCGTAGATGCCGGAAAGAAGGACCATGGCTGCAGGTCGCCATGAGGCGGTCGGGTCGAGCGACACCATTGCGGTCAGGTGAGCGCCCGCTGAGCTTCCAGCGACCACGATGCGCTGAGCGTCGATTCCGAGCTCGTCGGCCGCCTCGCGGATCATTGCCATCGCTTGTCGGCATTCGGCGATGATCTCCTCAAGAGTGGCGGATGGAGCAAGCGTGTAGTCGACGGCGGCGTAGGCCACGCCGCGAGACAGCAAGCCTTGTGCCGGACCGAATGAGTCGAGCTTCGACAGTTCCTGCCAGTAGCCGCCATGAATGAACACGACCAGGGGAGCTGGATCGCCACCGGGAGTCACGACATCGATGCTCTGGGAGTCCAATGCGCCGTAGCTCAGGGTTTGTAGCTCGAACCCTTGCTGCCGACACCACGCTCGAGATGTGGCGCTGCGCTCGGAATACTCGGTGAGGAAGGGTTGAAGGTCGCCGCCAACGCACGAGCTCGGAGAGTATTCCCGCTCTCGTGCCGCATCGCTGAGTGACCGCCAATCAAGCTGGTCGCTGAACGTTCCCTCAGACATGGGTGTCGACGGTCTCCTCAGTGCCCGATAGTCGGGAACCACACTCATTCAACCCGTCCAACATGGCCAGTGCCGACTCCTGCCAACGAAATAGCACAAATGGCTGCGTAGCCCGCCAAGCTAGTATCTCGGTGATGGACCCTGAGGGCTTCGATTCACAGATCACTTTCGTTTACGTCGGCGACCTCGATCGTGCAGCAGCGTTCTATGGCGGACAACTTGGGCTTGAGCTTGCCCGAGACCAGGGTGCCTGTCTCATCTATCGTGTGACGCCCAATGCGTATCTGGGTGTCTGCACTCATCGCACGCCGGATCCCGGCGGCATCATCCTCACACTCGTAACTGATGACGTTGACGCTTGGGCCAGGCGTCTAAGGGCGGCCGATATCGAGGTGGACGGACCGCACGCCAACGAACGCTTCGAGCTGTACCACTGCTTCGTTCACGATCCCGATGGGCATCTGGTAGAGATTCAGCGATTCGACAACCCTCTGTAGCGGCGGCCAATCCCGTCTCAGAGCATGTCGGTGACGAGTGGTTCGATCCCCGCCTCAATCTTGCCCGCAAGCTGTGCCGCCCGGTCCCAGTCATAGACCACATGGCCCTTCAAGGTGACAAGGTCGCGATGGATTCGGCCGATGTCCGAATCGGTGAAGTGGACCGACGCGCCCGCCCCTTCGACGATGATGCTGACGGCATGCAGTGACTGTCTCACGGTGTATGCCGTGGCGAGGCGAAGGCGGCCTCTTTCGTTGCGGCTGATCGATCCCCCGGAGCGGTACGTGGCGGTTACTTGCTCGATCGCGTCCTCCCAGACGAGACGGGCGGCGTGCACCGTGGCAAGTGCCTCAGCGAGTCGGATCTGTGATGCCTGTTGTTCGACCTGACGGTCGCCGGGCGAATAGGGCAGAACCCGGTTCTTGATGTACTCCCGATAGTGATCGACGGCGGCCTCGGCTCCACCGAGCGCGGGAGCCGCGGCGACCATGGTCAGCACCGGCGTAAACGGAAAAGCAACGAACGGATCGTCGCAAAGGAGTGCGCCTGGGGGATGGTCGCCGCGAAGTTCGGCCGCGGCGATTGTCTGAGCTTCGGGGACAAATACGCCGTCCGCAACAACGTCGTTGCTGCCTGTGCCTCGCATCCCCGACGTGTGCCAGGTGTCGATGACTTCGACCTCATCGATTCGGAGTAGGCAGAAGCGACCCTCGGGCGCCTCGCCATCACGTTCGACCATTGAATTGACCATCACCCAGTCCCCGTGCTGAATACCGGTGGCCCACTGCCAGCGACCGGTGAGCACGTAGCCGCCATCGGTGGGCACGCCCGTCCCTGTGGGAGCGAGGGGACACGGGATCAGGGCGAAGGAGCGGTCGGCGAAGACAGCCTCCTGAAGCTCCCTCGGGCCTCGGGCAACGAACCAGTTGTGCAGGACCAGAAACGAGAGCGTCCATGCCGAGGACATGCAGCCGTGAGCGAGGGATCGCGTCGTCTGCGCGATGGTGCGGAGGTCGAGGCCATGGCCCCCAAGATGTTCGGGCACCAACATCTTGAAGACATCGGCGTCGAGTGCGTCTTTGATGGTGCTCTCGGGGAGTCTCCGGAGACTCTCGGTGTCGCTGGCGCGTTCTCGAAGCGACTCGACCATGCCTGAGGCCCAGGCGAGGGCGTCCTCGTGGTTCACTCGCCGCGCCACGGCGTGTCGAACGTGTTGTGAGCAGCCATGACGTCAGCGCCTTTTCTCGTGATGGGACCGTGGCCCCGGCCGACTGGATAACCGATGGGGATGAGGGCCAGCGTGCCCCACGAGTCGGGGATGCGCAACAGTTCTTTGACGGCACCTTCACGCAGGCAGTGCAACGTGGTGAGCGTGCAGCCAAGCCCTTCTGCCACACAAGCGAGCATGGCGTTTTGTACCGCCGGGTAGACCGATCCACCGCCCACCATGCTGACCCGGTCAAGCTTGGCATCGGTGATGGCCATCAGGGCGGGATTGGCGCAAAAGACGAGGATGGCGGGAGCTTCATGCAGGTTGTCGGCCAGATAGTTCCCGGCTCTGACCACCCGTTGCCATGGCTCCATTACGGCCTCAGGCTGACCTTCCATGCGCGCGAGAAATCCCTTTGCATAGCGCTGCCACTCGGGTCGATAGATGTCCTGTAGGCCAGCCTTGAGGTCCGGACTGGTCACAACAATGACCTTCCAGGGTTGCTGGTTTCCGCCGGTTGGCGCCCAGCACGCGGCCTGAAGTACCCGGTCCATCACGTCATCGGGAATGGGATCGGTTCGGAGTCGGCGCACCGCGCGCAGGGTGCTCATGGCTTCGTAGAGGTCAGTTGTCACAGGTTGAGTCCTTTAGAGCAGATATCCAACTGCATTACACCTAGCAGACTGCGCGAGACTCAACCCAGGGGAGGGGATCGATGGGTCAGTTTGTTGGAGCTGCCTTTGTCTGGAGATTGGCAAAGGAAATCGCACGCTACGTTCTGCGCCTGGCGGGGACCATCGCCGGCGCGACCCTGGCGGTTTTCTTGCTGATCGAGGTGTCGATCTCGGGTGGCTTCCGAGCCGTCGTCTTTCCCGCTGGACCAAACCCCAACTCCGAACGAGATCAGGCACTCGTCGAGATCTTTCATCTGGATACGAACGTGATGCAACGTTGGATCAGCTGGATGCTCGACGCCACTCGGGGCGAATTCGGATTCTCGATGCGGGCGCGTACGTCGGTGTGGGACCTGATCGGGCCGCGGCTTTCGATCTCGGGTGAACTCATGCTGGTTGGCGTCGTTGCCACGCTTCTAATCGGCGTTCCAATGGGACTATTGGCGGCGGCCTGGTCGCGGCGCCGGGCCGGGCGAGTGATCGATGGTGCGCTTGGGCTCTCACAGTCGCTCCCGGTCTTCGTCACTCCGTACTTCCTGATCTGGCTGTTCGCACTTGAACTGGGGTGGCTGCCGGCAGCGACTTGGGTTCGACCGACAGTGTCATTGAGCGACCACGTTCGACATCTCGTTTTGCCGGTCGTTTCACTCGTGTTGGCCGAGTTTGGAGCGATCGGACGGATCGTGCGCGCAGACGTTCTCCGAGTGTTGGAGCAGGACTACATCGTGAGCGCGGTGGGTAAGGGCCTCAGCACCCGTTTCGTACTGTTTCGCCACGCTCTTCGTCCTGCGTCGCTCGGGCTGCTCAACATCGTTGGCGTAAATATTGGCTCGATGCTGTCCGGGGCTGTTGTCATCGAGTTGATCTTCGGCATCGGTGGGCTTGGTCGACTGCTCTTCGAATCCACGATCAGTCGCGACCTGAACCTGATACTGGCTCTCACGACATACATGGTCGTGGTGTTCGTCACCCTCGGCACGATCGTCGATATTTTGACTCGGGCGCTAGACCCTCGTATCGCTGAGCGATAAGGAACCCACATGACCGAGGACCAGAACTGCCGAGAAGATGAACGCTTCGATGTCGTCGTTATCGGCTCAGGTATGGGTGGGATGTGTAGTGCGGCATGGCTGGCAAGTGCGGGCCTCACGGTCGCAGTTCTTGAACGATCCCGGTATCTCGGGGGACGAGCCTCTCACCGCGTTCGCCGGGACGCCGTTGTGACCACTGGCGCAATCATGATTCCGATGGGGCCAGGGAGCGCGATACGGCAAGCCTTCGACGCTGTTGGAGCCGAGATGAACATGATCGACACCACAGGGCGCATGCGATATCGCCTTGCGCACGGCGACTACGACCTTCCGCCGGGCGGCGGAGGGCTCTACGGGATGATCGAGTTCGCCCTTGAAGGAGACGTCGATCAGGCGCAGGCGTTGTTCGCCCGGTTCCGCGAGGCCATGGGATGGTGGACGCCCCTCGACTCCATCACCATGCGCGAATGGCTCGACCAGTACACGGCCAACGAAAATGTGAAGAGCCTGTTCAACGGCTACACGGCCGCACTGATGGGCGTTGGCATTCATGAGATGGGAGCCGGCACCTTCTTTCAGTTCCTAAAGGGGAGCAGCAAGGGGAGTCGGTTCGGACTCGCCGCGGAAGGCAACGGTGATCTGATGGCGGCGCTGGCTGCTGGACTCGAAAGTCATGGAGCCACAATCCTGCGCCGGACACAGGTCAACGAGATCGTCGTCGAGAACGACTGCGTCGCTGGTGTTCGGGTGGTCACAGACGGCCAGGAGCGCGTCATCTCTGCCGACTACGTACTTTCCAACACTGGGCCCGATCGGACGGTTGAGCTTGCGGGCGGAGACGATGCGTTCGAGTCAAGTTACATTGCTCGGCTTCGCACGCAGGCCCACGCCGCAACCATCTTCCATGTGAGCTTTCTGATGGATCGACCATTGATCGACGATCTCGACGGCAGCCTGGTGCTCGGGAACAACACGAATCTGATCTATCTGGAGATCCCGTCCAACATCTCACCGCACATCGCGCCCCCTGGTCGACATCTCCACACCGCCTACGGCGCGCCGGTCGACTCGGCCAACGTCGACTATCAAGGCGAACTCGACAACACCCTTGCCGAGTTGGAACAAAACTTTCCAGGTGTGCTCGAGGAGGCAGAGTTCGTTGTCAAGGCCATGCATCGAGGCCGTTCTCCGGGAATGCATAGGTGGGTCGGACGCACGATGCCAGTGACCACGCCCATCCGAGGCCTGTACAACGTTGGTGACGGCTGCACGGCTCCAGGGACCATTGGTACAGAGGGCGCAGCATCCTCGGCGAAGCTGGCCACCTCGCACCTACTCGAACGACACAGGAGGTAGCCAGGATGGATCTTGAGGCGCCGCAGTTTGTGATCGGATGTGATGATCTCGAACCCACAGTCGAATGGTTCACGAGCAATGCCGGTTTCAGGATGGTGATGCTTCAGCCCGCTGATGACCCGTCGGTTGCAGTGCTTGAGGGGCATGGTGTGTCGGTGCGTCTGGATCGCTCCATGCCCTCGGGCGCCAGCGGGTTACGGATTGCAGTTATGGAGCTCCCAGACGAGTCGAGGCTTGTTGCCCCCAATGGCACGGTGGTCGAGTTCATCCGGGTCGATGCGCCGATGCTTCTTGGAGAGAACTGCCCGGAGTTCGTGCATGACCGGGCACTCGACGCCACCTTCGGTACAGGCCGGGCCGGGATGCAATACCGCGATCTCATCCCCGAGCGACAGGGTGGTCGCTATATCGCCAGCCACATCAGGATTTCCGAGGGTGGACCGGTGCTCGACTATGTCCATCATCATCAGATCCGCTTCCAGATGATCTTCTGTCACGCTGGCTGGGCAGACCTCGTCTACGAGGATCAGGGCCCGAGTTTTCGCTTCGAGGCAGGGGACTGTGTGCTGCAGCCTCCGCACATCCGTCATCGCGTGTTGGAGACGTCGGATGCGTTCGAGGTGGTGGAGATTGGCTCACCTGCAGCCCATGAGACCTTCCGAGATCACGACCTTGAGCTGCCCACAACGACAATCGATCGGAATCGCGACTTTGGCGGCCAACTGTTCGTATGGCATCGGGGGGCGGCTGCGACCGCTTCGCCCTGGCGTTTCGACGGTTTTTCCTACGTTGACTTCGGCATCGACGGCGCGACGAGTGGTCTGGCTGAAGTGGGGATCGTGCGAGCCGAGTCCGGGGCCGAACTGCCCCGTCATCTACCTGATCACGAGTTCCTGTTCTGGTTCGTTCGATCCGGGAGCGCCACACTTCACCGCAACGACGAGACCCATTCACTCGTTGCGCGTGATGGCGTTACTCTCGCTCCACACGAGAGCCATGCACTAACGGACGTCTCCGATGACTTCGAGGTGCTCGAAGTTCGTGTTAGCTGATTGTTACGGTTGGCGACCGACGAAGCCAATCAGCTTGCTTTGTGCGCTGGCATCAGCCGCGACCTCAACCTCGGGGCCGAACATGTTTGGGCTGCGAAGCATCTCGACGGGCATTCGCTGGAGTCCGAACATGGCCGCTTCAGCCGCTTCTTCCGGTAGCGCGATCTCGGCACCGATCGAGATGGCGAGATCCCAGGAGTGAACCAGGAGGTCTGTGAGCATCAGGCCGAACACCCGATGCCGGGGCATATCGCTGAACCTTTCGTCGTTACCTTCGAGGCAGGCTGGATCATCTAGCGCCGCTGATATTGCGCTGTGAAGGGTGTTCCAGTCGTCACCCTTTTGGGTACCGGCGCTCAGGAGGCGCCCGGCCATGCCCTGCCAGTAAAGGGTGTGATCAACCAGTTCACGCACCGTCCATTCGTCGCACGTCGACGGCTTGTCCCAATGGTCGTCGCCCATCGCGCTTGTCAGCGCCGACCACGTGTCCGCGCCCATCCGCCAGGCTTCCGCTTGTCCGATCATGGTCCTATTCCCGTCACTCGGTTCCGACCGCCAGAGTATTGGTTCGAACGCGATCGTGCGTCATTTCGCCTCTGACCAGTGTTTGATGACGCTCACGTCGGCCGAGAATCGAACGTTGGGGTCAGGCGACCAATAGTGGGCGGCCTCGCCAATGGCATCGGCGACGAGTGCTGCTACTTCACTGGCGTGCTCGACGCGAGCGTGGACCAGAAGTTCGTCGTGCAGGCAGAGGACGACTTCGGCCGCCAGAGCGCGACCTCGACGCCGCACCGTGATTGCCCACACCTTGAAGAACTCTGCCGCTGACCCTTGCACGATCGCATTACGGGCATAACGCCCCCGAGCGGCGGCCGCAGCAACGGCGCGATCGAGGTCGCCATCGCCTGGAGTGGTGCTCGACATTCGCACGCGGCGACCACCGCTGGTGAAGACATCTTGGTTCTTGCGTCCGGCCTCCGCCGCCTCTTCGAGGAGGCCCATGGCTACGGGATAGTTCTTGTTCAGTCCTGCCAGCGCGTGGGCAGATTCGCCAGTCGTCGCCCCGTACATGGCACCGAGAACGGCGACTTTGGCAATGTCGCGAGTAACGCCGAGGCGAGAGGCGATCGGCTTGTACAAGTCGTCCCCTTGGGTCGCGGCGATCAACGCCGCGTCGCCCGATACCGATGCAAGCACCCGGGGCTCGATTTGACCGAGATCTGCACGAACGAAGACATAGCCGTCTTCAGCCTTGACGAGCGAGCGCATTGCGGCTGGCAGGTTGTGCAACCCAGCAGATGCGGTCATTCGACCGGCGGCGCCATCAGAACTTGCCCAGCCACCGCGAAGACGCCCATCCCGAACATGTTCATCTATCCAGCTGTACCCATAGGTGGTGGAGATTCGTTCAGCCTTTCGCCACTTCAGTAGGGCCGGGATCAGAGGGTCCGTGTCGCCCAACTGCTCAAGGCGCCAGGCTCGAGTGTCCGGGAGTTCGTGGCCCTGGCGGCGCAGCATGGCCTTCACCTCTGCCGGGTTTCTCAGGTTGACGGGTTGGCGTGGTGTGAGATGGACGAGAACTTCCTCGTCACGCTCTTCGCGAATTCGTTCTTCATCGAGCGCAGATGCGGCGCGGGGCCCGGCGAACTCACCGATGAGTCGGAGCGCTTCCTCCTCGTCGATCGGTAAGCCCTCTGTGGCCATCTCCGCGCAGAGGAGTTCTGCAGCCGACTCCGAACGAGCCGTGGAGTGGGCGCGATCCGGGTCGGGGAGTGCATCGAGCATTGGTTGCTGGAGCCGCATGGCTCGCAATACCAACGACGCCCACGAGGCGAGACGCTCGACCGAGGTCTGGGAGCCGCCGCTGATCCATTCCGGCCGCAGGTGTCCATCGGGTTGGATCGGGCTGTCACGGTCGCCGTTGTCGTCGGGCATGTCGAGTAATCCGAGCTGACCCATACGGGGGAGGGTGTCGAGGGGCAGCCCATTCAGCGAGGCCCAGACTTCGCCAACAGACGTCTTCCATCCGCCGAAGATCAGCCGGTGAACGGTGGCCACATCCCAGCAACGGTCGATGGGTACTCGGGCCTGGGCGATCTGGGTCGCCGTGGAGCGGTCCCACCACACCCAGCGTGGCGCAGTCTGATCGTCTAATTCGGCTAGCAAGGCGAGAGGGTCGGGCGTTTGCACGAACCACTGGTCGCTGTCACGCGCGAAGCCGATGCCAACTCCTGGTTGGAGGGCGATGGCAACATTGTCGCCCCGCGCAAGCTCAGGCCTTCTTGACAAACTCCGCCTTGATCACGATGGCTCGGCCGTTGATCTTGCCGTCGATCGGATGGTCGCCGGGGACCAGACGGATTCCCTTCATCTTGGTGCCAGCTTTGACCCCGCCGGCCTTGCCATCGAGTTTCAGGTCTTTGATCACGGTGACGTCGTCGCCGTTGGCGAGGAGGTTGCCGTTGGCATCGTGAACGTCGCCCACGCCGTCGCTGAGCTCGGCGAGCCATTCGTGGCCACAGGTGGCGCACTCGAACCCATCTTCTGACAGAAGGGGGTCGGGCATCGTGCAGATTGGACAGGCAAGGGCGTCGGCCATGAACTGTGTCTATCGGCTTGAGAGCCGACGCGTTGTGTTTGCCTCAGCGCTTGTTGTAGTCGGCCGTGTACCAGGTCTCGGGTGTAATGGAGACGACGATGTTGTCGTCGCCGCCCTCTGATGCCGCGGCGTACTGCGGGCCGAGCTCCGCGCCGAGATAGCGGACAGCCATGTGCAAGATGTGGTCGTGGGTTCGCTGGGCGATGCTGAACGGACCCTCGATAGAAACGTAGGAGTACGGGGCCTGCTCCGATTGTGCGCACAGGCTGATTCGGTCGACATCGGCGAGGAGTTTGCCCTTGAGCGAGTCCCGGCTCATGACCATCCAGACGTCGCCGCCGGGCTCGTAGTCGTACCAGATCGGCACGGTGAGCGGAGCTTTGGCCTTGCGTTCGATCGCGACGATTCCGACGTGAAGATCAGCAAGAAATGCGTCCCGTTCCTCGATTGACATGGCAAGTGACATAGTCGGTTCCTAGCTGTCAGGGCCCTGCTGCTGGGCGAAGATCGAGGTGTATTTGCCCTTGTACCAATCTGGAGCGGCGGGCATGGTGCGACCGCCGACCGTGATCCGGTTAGGGGCTGCACCACGGACAAGAGAGTGTGCGGATCCGCTGATCTTGCCGTTGGTGCCAACGCCGAGCAGTGGGTACGAGTCGGCCCGAGAGTATGTCTGGAGAAGGAGCGGCCGCATCCGAGGCGAGGTGTTCGGTGCCGATCCGTGGATGGCGCAGCAATTGTGGACCGTTGCGCTTCCTGCCGGGCCCTTGAGGTAGACGGCCGTGGCCGTATCTGCACGGTCAAGGTCCTCGTCGCGGATCGCGCCGGCCCAACTGCCATCGTCGGCTCGTAGATCGAAGAGTTCGCCGCGATGGCTGCCGGGGACAATCCCCATCGGGCCCATCTGGTCGTCAACCTCGTTGAGATAGATGCCGATGGTGAGCGGCGAGAAATCGGTGTGGGGCCAGAACTGGATATCTTGATGCCACTTCACTTCCTCGCCTCCGCCACTCCACTTGATGTTGAGCTTCGAGTGGTGGAAACGGACGTCGGGTCCGAGCATGTCGACGGCGAGATCGGTCGCGGGCCCATCGAGGGCAAACTCGGCGAATGTCGGATCAAGATCGACCGGGGTGTTGATCCGACGAAGGCGAGGGGCGTCGGCCGTGTGGTCAGGCTCAGGGTCGAATCGCCAGTCGCCGGGTGCGGCGGCCCTGGACTCATCGATCAATCGCTCCATTGCTGCGTTGAGTCGACTCAACCAGTCGGCAGCCACAAATGATTCAAGGCAGACGAAGCCGTCGCGCTCGTAGGTCTCAAGTTCGTGCGCCCTGTCGCGAGCCGTCATGGGTGTCAACGCTAGTCGGTAAGGTCGCGACGATGAACTTCTACGATGACCACCACACCGAACTGCAAGAGCAGTTCGAGAGTCGAGATCTGGCCCAGGCGATGGAGTTCGCCATCGTGCAGTCGGAGTTGAACGATGAGGCCGGTCGCTTCATCGAACAGCGCGAGTTTTTCTTTCTCTCGACAGTTCGGTCCGATGGGCAGCCGACCGTGTCGCACAAGGGTGGAGCGCCTGGATTCGTGAGGGTGATCGATCCGAGCACGATCGTATTCCCAAGCTACGACGGCAACGGCATGTTCTTCTCTATGGGGAACATCGCGGCCACCGCAAAGATCGGGATGCTGTTTATCGACTTCGAAACGCCTCACCGGGTTCGCGTCCACGCCGACGCCACGGTGTCGACGAACGATCCCTTGATCGACGACTTCCCTGGGGCCCAGTTACTCGTTCGTGCGACGGTCACGGAGTCGTTTATCAACTGCCCCCGCTACATCGTGAAGCATCAGCGAATCGAGGCGTCGCGGTACGTGCCAGACAAGGATGGCAAGGCGCCGATCGCGGCGTGGAAGAAGCTGCCCGACCTGCAACCATTTCTCCGTCCGGCGGACCAAGCGGCGATCGAAAAGAGTGGCGAGTCGCTGACCCATGAGGAGTATGGCGAACTACTTCGTCGCGGCGAGTCCTGATTCGCTTCCGAGCACTGAGGCCACGATCGACTCGCTCGGATGTCGCTACGGGGAGCCCAATGAGGCACGCGCTTCGATGACGATGCGCTGCACGACCTCTGCAGCCGATGGCACATCGGACAACTGATCGACCCCTGAACCGGCATAGAGCGGCTGCAGTTGGTCATCATTGAGCTTCTTGGCTCTGCTGAACAGATCCTGGCCGGCTGCTGCTTGGAGTAAGCCGGGCAGGGCTTGGGCCCCCGACGTCTCCCACTCCTGGGTGAACTCCGACGTCAGGACTCGGGCCCATTGGCCGGTGAAGCCGTCGGTGAATGTGGTGGCGCGCTCGCCGGTGGTGAGCCGAGTCTTCCAGAGATCCGAAGCACCCGATTCCTGGGTCGCCACGAAACGGGTACCGAGGAGAGCGCCCTCTGCCCCGAGCTTCATCATCTCGGCCAGTCCACGGCCATCGACAATGCCTCCGGCCGCGAGGACCGGGACCTTGGCTCCCACCGCGGCGACCACTTCGGACACGAGTTCAGCGGTGGGGTTCTTGTCAGCCGCGCTGCGATCGTGTTTCTGTCCGTAGCTGCGGTGCCCTCCGGCCTCGCCGCCCTGAGCAGCGATTGCGTCCACGCCGTTCGCAACGGCAGCCATGGCATCGTCAACGGTGGCGACCATGCAGACGACCTTGGTCCCGACGCGATGAAAGCGTTCGACCAGTTGAGGCTCGGGGATGCCGAGACCGGCGGAGAAGATCGGAATCTTCTCCTCGATCATGACCTGCAGTGCGGTGTCGACGAGATCGACGGCCGCGGGCGGTCGATCGAGCGTCGTCTCAAGTTCCAAGCGAATTCGAAACTGGTTGAGGACCGCTTGTGCGCTCCGTACGACGTCGTCGGGGATCGATTGTGGATCCGGCGAAGTTCGAACGTCATCGTGCAGCCAGATGTTGACGCCGAATGGCTGGTCGGTGGCAGCTCGGACCTTTCGAATTGAATTGCGAACCTCGTCGGGAGCGAGGCGCAGTGCTGCCACGACACCTAGCCCACCGGCGTTGGAGACGGCGGCCACGAGTCGAGGGCCGGCAACGCCCGCCATGCCGGACTGTATGAGTGGCGCCTGAATGCCAAGGACACGCGTCAGACGCGGGCTGAGTGGATCCGTAACGGTCATCGTGGAACTGCGGTTTCGAGATGCTTGGACCGCCAGTGGGTCACGGTGCGGGCAAGGTCCTCGGGCGTACTACTCGCGAGGGCCCGAGCGATCAGGTCAGCGAGGCCCGGCATGTCGTTGGCCGTTGCCCCAAGGCGAATGAGTTCGTTTGTGCCGATCCGCACGCCGTCGTCACCACCCGTCGGTAACCCAATTGCCGAAGCCAAAATATTGGCCCGACGAAGATGCAGAGCCGTGGCGCTACCCCCTCCGGTTTGTCGAGCGTCAAGAGCGAACGCGTGGGACTGGGTGGCGATTTCGCCACAGTGATGGACTGCCACGCCCAGGGAAACCAGCTCGGCAGCGAGCCGTTGGGCGCACTTGATCATCGCTTGAGCACGCCGGGCACCGTCGGTCAACCATTCGGCGAGTGTGACTGCGAGCGCCGCGGTTTTGCCGACGTCGAAGTTGGCGGTGAGCCCAGGGAAGGCGATGTGATCGATGCGTTCGGCCAGTTCGGCGTCGTTGGTGGCCACAAGTCCCGCCGTTGGCCCACCGAGACTCTTGTACGTGCTCATGGTCATGAGATGGGCGCCCTGATCGAGCGGATTCGGCCAGGCCCCACCCGCGATTGGGCCGGATAGGTGTGCGGCGTCGAATAGAACGTGGGCGCCATTAAGGTCGGCGGCTTCCCTGATACCGGCCACGTTGTGGTGGGTCAGGTTGAGGCTCGCACCAACGGTGATCAGGCGGGGTTGTACGCGTTCGGCAAGCGAGGCGAGCGCCTCGATATCGATCGTGTAGTTGGTGGCGTCGATGGGCGCCTCATGAATATCGAGTCCGTAGAGGCCGGCGGCACCGGGAGAGTGGTGGGTGACATGGCCAGCGATTGAGCTCGGCGGCACGATGATCGAATCACCGGGCTTGGTGGTGGCCATGAACGCGTACAGGTTGGCCATTGTCCCGGATGGAACACGGATCTCGGCGTGATCTGAGTTGAAGATCGAGGCCGCGAGTTCGGCTGCGACCACTTCGATCTGCTCGATTGCCTCAAGCCCCATCTCATACTTGTCTCCTGCGTAGCCCAGCGACGTGCGAGAGCTGAGATTGGAACGCAGCGCAGATGTGGCTCGTTGGCTCATCGTGTTGGTGGCCGGATTCAGGTTCACGGCGTCGATGTCGTGAATTTGGGTGTTGTGGGTGATCAGGCCCTCGATGGCGTCGAGGATCGATGCGGTGTCGCGGGGGAGGGCGGAACAGATCTCGTCGACGCGATTCTCTGACGCATCGGAGACCCAGCTGCGGCGAGCGAGGCGGCGAGTGAAGGAACTCATCGCCACACGCTAGACGGGGCGCCGGCGTGTGAAACAAGTAGCGTCAGGGGTGATGGAGATGCACGATCGATTGACGGCGGTGGAGGTCCACGCGGAGGGTGAACCGGGTCGCGTGATTACTGCCGGGATGCCCGACCTCCCGGGCGAGACGATGCTCGAGAAGATGCAGTGGCTTGAGGCAAATGCCGACCACATCCGGCTCCGGATGCTCCGCGAGCCGAACGGGTATCCGGCACTGTGTTGCAATGCAATCGTTCCCTCGAACCATCCGGATGCCGATGCCGGTTTCATCATCATGGAACAGACGGAGTATGCGCCGATGTCGGGCAGCAACACCATCTGTGTGGTGACGGCGCTGCTCGAGACAGGCATCATCGACATGGTGGAGCCGATCACCGAGTTGACCTTGGAGGCACCGGCCGGCCTGATCGGAGTGCGAGCTGAGTGTGCGGGCGGCAAGGTCACTCGGGTTTCATTCCGCAACGTTCCGGCGTTTGTTGTGCACCTCGGCCGAGAGATCAAGGTGCCAGGCTTCGGAACAGTGCCAGTCGACGTGGCCTGGGGTGGCATGTTCTTTGCGATCGCTGACGGTGATGCTCTCGGCATTGATCTGTCGGCGGATAATGGCACCGAGATTGCTCGCGTGAGCGAGACCATCCGACTCGCGACCTTGGAACAGGCGCCGGTGAGTCATCCGCAGCATCCCAGTCTGAAGGGCCCGACGGTCTCACAACTCGTCGGCAAGGCAACGATTCCAGGCGCAAGCCGACGCGGCACCGTAACTGTGGCAACCGGGACCCCGTCGTGGCATCGCCCTGAATCATTTACTGGAGCCCTCGACCGCTGCCCGTGCGGCACGGGTACCTCGGCGGCCATGGCAGTGTTGCACGCCCGAGGTGAGCTGGGGATTGGTGAGGAATTCGTCCAGCAGGGCCCACTCGACACCACGTTTCGCTGCCGACTGCTGGAGAAGGCGGAGGTCGGTGGGTATTCGGCAGTCATCCCAGAGATCAGCGGGCAAGCGTGGATTACCGGCTACAGCGAGTACGTCCTCGACCCGACAGATCCGTTCCCGGCTGGCTATCGAGTCGGCGACCTCTGGTGATGCCGCGGTAGGGAACGTCCGACGGCCCGACTTTTCGAAGGTGTCGGATAGACCTCGCCACTAGCGTGGCGAGATGAAACTCTGCACAGGACTCTTTTTCGACGGTGATCCCGAACGGTTCGCGGCTCGCATCCTCGACCTCGAGGCGGCGGGCGTCGACATGGTGCTGATCCCGGAGATCTACGGCTTTGACCAGATCTCCGTACTCGGCTACATCGCGGCCAAGACCGAGCGCATCGAACTCATGACTGGCATCGTCAATGTTTTTTCACGATCGCCAGCCCTGATCGCACAAAGTGCAGCCACCATCGACGCGCTGTCAGGCGGGCGCTTCACGCTCGGCATCGGTACATCGGGCGCCCAAGTCATCGAGGGATGGCACGGGGTGCCGTTCAGGCGGCCACTCGGGCGCACTCGAGACACGGTCGATATCTGCCGCAAGGTCTGGTCCGGCGACAAGGTCACCCACGATGGCAAGTCGGTCTCGCTCCCGCTGCCCGTCGACGAAGGCACAGGTCTGGGCAAGCCACTGAAGTTCATGAATCGGATGCAACGTCAAGACATCCCGATCGTCATTGCGTCGATTGGCCCCTCCAACGTCGAGATGACGGCGGAGATCGCCGATGGCTGGCAGCCGATTCACTTCGTGCCGGATCGCTTCGAACGCGTGTGGGGCGATGCACTCGCGGTCGGCAACGCTAAACGTTCTCCGGACCTTGGCCCGCTCTCGATCTTCGGTGATGCTCATTTGGCCATCGGTGAGACAGAAGATGTGACAGAAGCCCGCGAGGGTTCCCGAGGCCACATCGCCTTCTATGTCGGCGGTATGGGCGCGAAGTCCAAGAACTATTACAACGATCTGTTCCGCCGCTACGGATGGGAAGAGGAGGCAGAGAAGATCCAGGATCTCTTCCTTGGTGGTCAGCGCGCCGAAGCGACCGCAGCGGTTCCGGACGAATACATCGACACGGCCAATCTGATCGGTCCCGAGTCGCACATCAAGAAACGCCTCGCGGTATACAAGGACGTGGGCGTGACCCATCTCACGTTGAGCGCTCAAGGCGCCAACTCGCTCGATGACCTCGCCGCGGTGAAGTCCTGGATCGAATAGACAGCGGAACTCTGGATGGTTGATCTGCACGAGCCAGCCCAAGCGGCACGAGCCAAGCTGCCAAAGGACCGACTCGGGAAGAACTATTTCAAGCTCTTCGGCGCGAGCACGATCTCCAATCTCGGAGACGGCATCGGCGTTATTGCGTATCCCTGGCTGGCCAGTGCACTGACCCGTAACGCCCTCTTTATCGCCTTGGTCGCTGTCGTGCAGCGGCTTCCCTGGCTGCTGTTCAGCCTCCCGGCGGGTGTGCTCACCGATCGCAAAGATCGTCGTTCGTTAATGATCACGGCGAATGTCGTTCGGACCGTGGTGACCTTGGGTGTGGCGTTCGGCGTGCTCGCCCAAGCGCGTGAACTGCCCGGCGTGGACATCCTGAATGATCCGGACGCGTACCTTCCGACGAACGTCACGCTCTACCTCCTGGTGCTGTTCGCCACCTTTCTCCTCGGAACAGCGGAGGTTCTGTACGACAACGCAGCGCAGACATTTATGCCTGCGATTGTGCACAGCGAACAGCTTGAGAAAGCCAATGGTCGCCTGTGGAGCACCGAGATGCTGGCGAATACCTTCGTCGGCCCACCCCTTGGCGCGGTGTTGATCGCGGGCGCATTCGCTCTGCCGTTCTTCGTAGATGCGGCAACATTTGCCCTCTCGGCGGTTCTCATCGCCCTGATACCTCGCACGGCACCGAATGGGCCATCTGGTCCTGTGGCGAAGACGTCGTGGCGTAGTGAGTTGGCGGAGGGAATTCGTTGGTTGTGGAATCATGAACTGTTGCGACCACTGGCGATCATCCTCGGCATGCTCAACGCACTGGGAGCGCTCACTGGAGCGGTCCTGATCCTGTTTGCCCAGGAGGTGCTCCACACAAGTGCCACCGAGTTCGCCATCCTCATGACGGGTGGCGCTGTAGGCGGCTTGATCGGTGGCTGGACGGCATCCACTATCAGTCGCCGCATTGGGTCAGGGCCGTCGCTCTACCTCACAATGCTCGGTGCGGGAGCGACAAATATCGCGATCGGACTCTCGAGTTCGTGGATGTTTGCGTGGGTGATGTTCGCGTTCGGCACGTTGACCGCCGTGCTGTGGAACGTGATCACCGTCAGTTTGCGACAGACCATCATCCCCGATCACCTGCTCGGCCGGGTCAACAGCGTCTATCGCTTCTTCGCGTGGGGAATGATGCCGATCGGGTCCGTGGCCGGTGGCCTACTCGTTCTCGTCGCAGACGCAACGCTTTCACGGGAGTGGGCGCTACGTCTGCCGGCGCTGATCGGTGGTGCTCTCCACGTTGTGCTGTTCGCCTATGCCGCGCCCAAGTTGACGACGGCCAAGATTGACGCGGCGCGAGTCGTAGTAGCGGCCGAGGAACCGGACTAGCTGAAGATGTCGCGAGTGTCCTCGCTCATTTCTGGCCCGAAGCCCGTGGCCGACGTGTGGTTCTTTTCCGCTGTTCGACGCGGCAGTTGGCGGCGAATACTCTGAGCGGCCAAGAGGAGCGCGGAACCAATGGTGTATGGAGCGAATGATGTCCAGCGAGTCGGCCTCGTAGGCGGTGGGGTCATCGGCACGGGTTGGGCCGTGCGCTGCCTGGCCCAAGGCCTCGATGTCTCGATGACCGATCCGGCGGATGGAGTCGAGGAGCGAACCCGAGCCGACATCGAGCGAATCTGGCCGGTGATGGAACAGGTCGGTCTTGGTGAGGGAGCGAGTCCTGACCGGTTCAGCTTCCATCCAACGATCGAGGCGGCGGTAGCTGCGGCCCAGTTCGTCCAGGAAAATGTGCCTGAACGAGAAGAGCTCAAGACGGACGTCATCGCTGAGATCTCGCGCCATGCGTCCTCAGAGGCGGTGATTGCCTCGAGCTCGTCCGGCCTCTTGCCGAGCGCGCTGCAATCCCGAGCGAATGGGCCAGAACGGGTCGTGATCGGTCATCCGTTCACGCCCCTCTACCTTCTACCTCTGGTCGAGGTGATGGGCGGCGAGCAAACCAGTTCGGAGACCATTGTCGCTGCCGCCGGCTACTACAAACGCCTGGGTATGCGACCGCTGCATGTCCGTAATGAGATCGAGGCCTATATCGGCGATCGACTCCAAGAGGCGCTGTGGCGAGAGGCCCTTCATCTCGTGAACGACGGTGTTGCCACGATCCCCGAGATCGATGCGGCAATAACGGGCGGCCCTGGCCTGAGATGGGCTTTCATGGGGATCGCCATGGGATGGCATGTCGGGGCAGGCGAGGGCGGGATGCGAGTGAACATGAAGCACTTCGCGCCGACGCTTGAGCTTCCATGGACCAAGCTGGAAGCTCCAGCCTTCACCGACCGCCTCGACGAGCTCGTCGGACAAGGCTGCGAGGACGAGACCGGCGAGCGAGACTGGCGGGAGATGCAGGCTCGGCGAGATCAGACATTGATCAAGATTCAAGAGGTCATCAACGAGTACTGGTATCCCGAAGATGAAGACGGCTGGCCACCGATCACGGGCGTGGCATGAGCGACACCGACCTGCGACAGGATCTGGCCGCGAGCTTCCGGCTCCTGGACAAGTACGGGATGTCGGACCTGACCAATGGTTCGGTCGTCGCTCGCGATCCAGATCACCCGGAAACCTTCCTCACCCACCCGCACGGCATGTTCTTCCACGAGTTACGGGCATCGGATTTCGTGCGGGTGAACCTCGATGGCAGCCCGGTCGACCCCAATGTGGCAGTGAACATGGCCGTATGTCGGCCGGCATCGGCGATCTTCTCGGCCCGTCCGGACGTGAACTCGATAGTCCACGCCCATGGTCACGGTGTCATGGGGGTCGCCGCGCTCGAATGCGGACTGTTGCCGATCTCGGAGGCTGCCTTTCCGTTCTATAACGATATTGGCTACATCGACGGCGACTTTTACTTCGACGATGACTATGTCGCTGCGATACCGAAGGCTCTCGGCTCCCACAAGGCGCTCATCTATCGTCATCACGCGTTCGCGGCGGTGGGCGAAACCGTCGCCGAAGCGTTCTTTTGGGCGTTTCAGCTCAATGTGGCGTGCGAAATTCAGCTCAAGGTGCTCGCCACAGACAAGAAGGTTCTACTCCCTGAACCAGAGGAAGCACAGCGGCACCATGACGCGTTCTTTGCCGATGGTTGGGTGGCAAATGGCTCCGTTGAATGGCCGGGCCTGCGGCGGCTGCTGGATGCCGAGGGCACCGACTACAAGGAATGACTGCGACCCGTGAGCTTAGAGATGCTCGGCGTCGGCAGCCGCAGACTCGATGAGGCCAAACGTACGTTGGCGCATCTCCTCGAGTTCGTCAGGGTCGATCATCTTCTGGCCTCGCCTATAGCGGGCGTAAACGCCGTGCAGAATGCAGGTGAGCTTGAAGCGATTGAATGCCCGGTAGTAGGGCAGAGCTGAGACGTCGCGGCCAGTAGCGGTTGCGTAGCGGTCGATAAGGTGCTGTCGAGACGGAAATCCCTTGGCGAGGCTCGTTGCTTCGGACTTGTCGATCACTGGGTCACCGGGTTCTGCCCAGGCATTCATGGCGTAGCCGAGATCAGCCATCGGATCGCCCAAGGTGGCGATCTCCCAGTCGACGACAGCGGCCACGGTTGAGTCAGCATCGAACATCACGTTGTGAGTGCCGTAGTCGCCGTGGACAACTGTGGTCGGACCCGGTTCGGGCATACCGGCGATGAGGGCATCATAAAGATCGTGAATGCGCTGGTCGTCGATCTCTGCTGCCTCCACTGACGAGGTCCACGAGCGGTACCAGGTCTTCATCTGTCGCTCGATATAGCCATCGCGCCTCCCGAGATCGCCAAGCCCGATCTCGTCGATATCGAGAGAATGCAGCGCGGCCAAGGCATCGATCCAGGATTCGGCGGCCTTCACTCTGTTTTCGGCCGGGATCCAGGCCTCTACATCGGCTCGGCCATACATCGCCTTTGCATCGACAAGGCCCATCACATAAAAGTGGGCTCCGGTGACGTCAGGGCTCTCGCAGAAGGCAAGAGGTTCGGCAACGGGCACTCGTCCCCACAACGCCGAGATGCAGGCCCACTCCCGTCCCATGTCATGGGCCTTGGGTAAGAGTTCGCCCATCGGTGGGCGCCGGATCACCGCTGATTTCGCTCCGTCGGCGCCGTCGATTCGATAGGTGAGATTGGAGTGACCGCCCTCCAGTTTTGTCCATACGTATGGCGCGACAAGCGAAGACAACTGTGAGGAGAGCCACTCCTCGACGGCAGGTATGTCGTAGCCGGGAGTCTGGTCATCACTCATACGCAGTCAGCTTGGCACATGGCCGATGTGGAGCACGGATCGTCTGGCCGGCTCCCTAGCGAGCCCAGAGATGCTCGGCCATGACACCGACTCGAGTCTCGATGGCCTGGGCGGCATCGAGGCAGATGTCCTCCCGGAAGGGACGGCCGATCAATTGGACGCCGATTGGGCCGTCATCGGTCAGAGTCGTCGGAACTGCCGCAGCCGGCAAGCCGAGATAGTTCACGGCCACGAGCGCGGTGTGGCCGCGCAGGATCTCGTGGAACCTCTCCTTACTCGATGCGTCCGCGTTGGGGGCAAACGGCACCTCTTGGGACACTGGGGTGAGCACGATCGGATATTGGTCGAGGAATTTCGTCCATGCTGCGAGGATCTCGCCTCGCCGGGTATAGGCGGCGATATAGCCAGCCAGATCGAGGACCACGTTGTCCTCGAACATCCAGGTGACGGCCCTGGAAAAATCTTCGCTTCCGACCGCCAGAAGTTGGTCCAGTACCGTCACCGAGGTTTCGGTGGCAAGCAGCGATTGCCAGCCGAAGCGGATCTCGTTGAGCGCTGGTGGCTCCACGAACTCCACCTCGTAGCCGGCGTCGGCCAGGTGTTTGGCGGCTGCATCGATGGCGTCGCGGACGGGCTGCTGCGTAGGAATGTCCTCAGCGCCGTACGTCGCCGCCACGCGGATCGGGCCGTCTACTGGTCGTCCACCGATCGGGACGTCACGGTGCCAGGGATCGCGGGGACTCGGCTGGGCCATCACCTCAAGGCCGAGCCGGACGTCGGCGACCTCGCGGGCGAGTGGTCCCTGGGTAGACATCAGTTGCAGCGAAAGGCTTCGGCCCGACGCAGCGCTGGCGTTGTGTGACGGAACACGTCCCAGCGTTGGGCGAATCGTGGCCAGGCCGTTGCAGTTCGCCGGCTGGCGAAGAGACCCGCCGAGATCGTTGCCGTGGGCGATCGTGCCGATACCCGAAACCACAGCCGCAGCGGCGCCACCACTGGACCCTCCCGGGGTGCGGTTACTGGACCAGGGATTCTTCGTCTCACCCCGAAGGGGGTTGTCGGTGTGCCACCGGTAACTCATCTCGGGAGTATTGGTGCGGCCGATGGTTACCGCTCCAGCAGCATGGAGGTGGGCCACGAGCGGAGAGTCCGACGGGGCGACAAGGTCGGCGAACACCGGCATGCCGTTTGGTGTTACCTGCCCGGCAACGTCGATGTTTTCCTTGATTGTGATGGGGACACCGTGGAGTGGCCCGATAGGGCCAGTGGCAGCAAACGTCGTGTCGAGCGCGGCGGCTTTTGCAACGGCGTCCTCACGCACATCGTTGGTGACAGCATTCAGTGCGGGATTGACGGCATCAAGGCGGTCCAGATGGGCCTGGGTTACTTCAGTTGCGCTGATCTCGCCACTTGCGATGTGTGCGGTGGTGGTGGCGGTGTTCCATTGCCAAATCTCGGTCATCGCGTGACTATGCCAGGTCTCGCCGGTGGCTGCATCTCGGCGCTAGTTTTTGGCTATGGATTTCGAGTCGTTGCGAACATGCCGAGTCGACCAGGTGGGAAGCCTCCTGCGGCCGCAAACACTTATCGAGTCGTTCCTAGCCCGGGGCAAGGATGAGATAAGTGAGAGCGCTCTCAGCGAACGCCAGGATGCGGCTATTGGCGCTGTGATAGCGGAGCAGGAGCGACGAGGGCTCCCCATTCTTTCCGACGGTGAATTTCGTCGGCTGAGCTGGCAGACAAGCTTCTGGGAAGTCGAGGGTTGGGAATTGTGGTCGGGATCGTGGGCTGCCACGTTGGCGAACCCCAGCCTGCGCGGCGAGCATGAAACGGCCAATACGAAGGCCGACAATGCGGTCGTGTCGTATGGCGTTGCAGCCACGGGAAAGCTGCGGCTCGTTGAGAGCTTACCCCTGCAGGAATGGAGCTTCGCCGCGGGATGCACCGACCGACCAGTGAAAGCGATGATCATGGGGCCGGATCGGGTGGCCCAGATGTGTCACATTGAGGACTCAGCCCCGCACTATCTGGACCGCCAGGAATTTCTCGATGATGTGGTCAGGATTCACCATCAGATCGTTTCGGGTCTCGTCGACGCAGGCTGCCCATATGTGCAACTCGACGAACCCAGCTACACGGGCTATGTCGACCCTGAGAGCCTTGAACACATGCGAACTCGGGGTCAGGATCCGCTGGCCAACCTCAACGCGGCGATCACTGCCAGCAACGGGGCCATTGCCGGACACGAGGGGCGAGCGGTCTTTGGGGTGCACATCTGTCGCGGTAATCGGGCGAGCATGTGGCATCGCGAGGGTCACTACGACGAGATCGCCGAAGCAGTGTTTGGCCAGCTTGAATTCGACCGACTGTTGCTCGAATACGACACTGAGCGCGCCGGCGGGTTCGAACCGTTGCGCTTCGTACCCAAGGGCAGAATGGTTGTGCTCGGGTTGGTTACGACCAAGACTGCGGAGGTCGAATCGGTGGACGAGATCGTTGCGAGAATCGAGGAAGCATCACGCTTCATCGACATCGATCAGCTTGCTGTGAGCCCGCAGTGTGGATTCGCGTCAGGCATCTCAGGCAACGACCTGACGAGCGATGAGCAGTGGGCGAAGCTGGAGCTCCTGCACGAGGTGTCGGATCGGATCTGGGGTGCCTAGCTCGGTCGAGGTTGGAGCACGGCAAAGCTTGCGGTGGATGAGGCCACGAGTCGGTCGTCGGCGTCAGTGGTCTTGCACTCCAGTTGGATCACCCGGCTTCCAGCCGTGAGCACCTGGGCTATCGCGGTGAGGGTGCCTTGGGCGGCACCGCGATGAAACCGTGTGTGCATTTCGATCGTGGCACAGATGTGGTCATCGGGAATGACGCTGACTGCGGCCGCTCCCATCGCCGTGTCCATCAACGCAAAGGCGACGGATCCATGGGCCACCGCGTTCGGGTTGTGGTGCCTCGCATCGAGCTCAAGCGACGCGGTCCCTGTACCTTCGCCATGGATGGTTGTGAAGCCAAGAAACTCCTGGAGGGGAAAGGACGGACTCTCGGAACTGTTGGTCACGAGTCGGTGAGCGTCGCCATTTGTCGGGTGTAGCTCCCCATGTCGAAATAGTCGCGCCACAAAGAGATCTTGTTGTCGTCGTTGATTTCGAAGATGCCGGCGAGGGGAAGTTCGAGCCATCCAGCACCGATCTCGAATCGGTCAAGGCGTTCGTTGATCACTGTTCGACCCATCTCCCACTGTTCGAGAATCTGCCAGTCAACCCTGTCCGCTGGAGCGAGGAAGACCTCAAGAGTCGCCATCATGGCCTCTCGGCCAACGATCGGCGCCATCGGCATGTTCTCGTAGGAGATGTTCTCAGCGACAAAGCTTGCGGCAGCATCAATGTCCTTTCGCTCGATGGCGCGAATGAACTCGGTGACGATTTCGGCGGGAGTCATGGCGCCCACTATGCAACCGGATGGGGGAGATTGAAAAGGCGGGCTTCGCCGCATGATCGGGAATCTGGCCTGCCGTTCTGTGATGTTTCGCCGCTCCTTGACAGGCTTTGCACCGATGAATGAGCTGCATTTGGGAGACCGAGGTGTTGACAGGCAATAGCCCATCTTCGAGCTGAGAAGCATCCGAATCTGATCGACACCTGCTCTCGAAACTATGGTCTGGCCCATGAGCGATCTCACTGGCAAGACTTTCATCATCACGGGCGGCAATGGCGGGATCGGCCTGGGGATGGCCGAGGGCATCGTGAGTGCTGGTGGCTCGGTGGTGATCTGGGGCCGCAACGAAGGCAAGAATGCCGAAGCGGTGGCGTCGCTCGAAGCACTGGGTGGGAAAGCAGCGGCCTTCGTCTGCGACGTGACCGACGAGGAGCAGGTCGTCGAGACCACGCGACGATCCGCTGAAGCGTTTGGTCGACTGGATGGACTCTTCGCCAATGCCGGCCGAGGGGGTACGAAAGTGCCGTTCCTTCAGCTTTCGCTAGAGGACTGGCGGGCGGTCATGGATACAAATCTCGATGGCGTATTTCTCTGCATGCGGGAGGCGGCACGGTTTCTCGTCGAGCAAGGCGAGGGAGGGAGCCTCGTCGCGGTGTCCTCCACATCGGCGATCCACGGAGCCGCGGGTAACGAAGCGTACGGCACCGCCAAGACCGCTCTGAATGGACTCGTTCGGGCCCTTGCGGTAGGTCTGGCGCGCTATCAGATCCGCGTGAACTCGTTGCTCCCGGGCTGGACGATCACCGAACTGGCGAGCGGAGGCTACGAGAGTGACGTGTTCCGAGAAGCGACGATCAAGCGGACCCCGGTTCGTCGATGGGCTGACCCGGCCGAGTTCCGAGAGATCGGAGCGTTCCTTGCTGATCCGACGCAGACCTACCATACGGGTCAGGAGATCTGCGTCGATGGCGGCTACACGGTCTTCTAGGAGGACCCGAACGGCTCGGGCGTCGCCTCGGTGGCTTTACCGTTCCGGATGCGCTCCCGGGTGCCGTCTCGTTGCGCGGTGTTCACCTCGACTGCCTGTCCGGCGGCCAACTCATCGAGCCGGAGCCCGTTATAGCGTGGCACGACTCTGCCTTCGTCAGCGATGCCTTGGAGACGCGGCGATACCGCAAGCTTCTTTCGCACCTGATGGGGCTGGTACTCGCTCATTTCGGCCGGGCCAATCTCGCGTTCAATAACGAGCGCTCCGTCTCGTTCGGCTGCTTCCATCAACTCCTGACCGATGGCAGTCCTGGCGATGATCGCGTTCGTGCCTGGATCGTCAACGCTGCCCTCACGAGTGGGAGACCCTCCCGGCCATGCATCGGATGCTGCGATGTCGGCGGACTCGCCGATCCCGTCGGGGCAGATCTTGCAGCGCCAGGGGAGCGACCACTGGCTGGCGTCATCGCCCCAATAGTCGAGATAGTGCGCCTCGACGGAACCCTCAGCAGTTTCGGCCCGGGTTGGTCCTGGGCATCCTCTTCCGCGATAGCGAAAGCCGGTGAGCTCGTCGGGACCGACTCCCATGCGCTCGAGGAAGCTCGCGGCAAAAGTTGGTGTGCCCCAGCCACCGCAGACGGGAGTGAGCCAGTAGCGGACGAGTTCATCAACACGCGTATCGTGCCGAGCCCAGTTTCGTAGCGCACCGATATCGCAAGGTTTGCCGATGAACGCAAATGGTCGTCCTCGGTCGAGAACATCGTGCACATTGAGGAGAGGAGCAGTCGGCCCATAACGGGAGCCGGCGGCGGCCATGACATCGGCTTCGGTGAAGCTGAGGGTTGGCTCCCCAAACAATGGCTCGACGGTGGACGCTCGGACATGCAGGATGAAGTCGACTCGGTCGCTGGCCAGGAGGTACTGGCCAAGGGCGGTGAGAACCCCACCCGTGGAACCCTCGTAACGCACCGCCGGGTCTCCGGCCCAGCCTAAAGCGATTCTCCTCCAGGGACCCCAAACCGGGTCGATAGACGTGCCTTCGGTGACATGTCCATCGGGCATGCCATCAACCCGAGTTCCGGGGCAGACGTCGTAGATCGTGTCGACCGTCGAGTGCTCAAGTTGACCGATCACAACCGGGTGTTGGTATCCCGACGGAACCTTCATCATCGAAACCGTCTCGCGACCAGCGACTGATTCGCAAAGGCCACAACCGATGCAGAGCCCCTGCTCAACGATTTGGTAGAGCCGTTCGGTCGGTGTCGGAGAGGTAGCCAAGGTGTGGTGGCTAGGCGAGGGCATAGCCCGCGTCGGAGATCGTCGACTCGGTCTGGCGGCTCTCGGCGCTGGACACCGTGTTAGCGCGAGTGTCGTTCATGGGGAGACCTTACTGGCCGGTCGGCATGGGACGGCGTGTGGATTGGTCCATGGGCGCCGAGTTCGTTAGCGGCGCCGTATTCAGGCAGGCACTGGCAGGTATTCGGGGGCGAGACGCTTTTCATCGTGCGCCCTCATCGACGCAGGGATACTCATCGCTCGACGGCTGATCGTGTCGAAGGCGACACTCACGGACTCTTGCGTATGGAGGAGATCGCGACGGTCAAGATCGTAGACCCATTGCACACGGTGGGTCGCCTTGTCAGCAATTTTGACGACTGCCTCGAATGTCTGGATCGAGTCGCCGAGACGGACCCGCCGGTTGACAACGAGGCGGTTCTCCATCGCAGCGAAGCCCATCTTTTCGCCATTGGGTCCATCGAGAAGCGTGGGCTCCGACGCTTGTCCATCGGAGCGCAGTCCTAACCAACTCATTGAGCTCAAGCAGGCATCCAGATGGGTACCGGAGCTGTCGCACTCATCGGCGCCGATCTCACGGGGCAAGCGGACCATGAGGCCTCGGCTGGTGGCTTCGTCGAGAGATGGTGCCGGCCCGAGTAGGTCGGCATCGAGGGAAATTGAGCGAGGCGCCCCGTGCGCGGGGATGGCGATCGCGTCGGCCTGGAGTCCATCGACGATGTCGTGCTCAAAAAGTTGCGATGTTGGGTCCAGACCGTGCACAAAGGTGGCCGCAATGACATCGGTCTCCACATTGTGTAGCTCGTGGTACAGCGTGATCCGAGAGGGGCTTGCATCAAGGACGGCTGTCCGGACTTCAAGCGCGGCGCCCTGCGTTTGTTCGGTGAAGTGGCGCGTGTAGACATCGACCAGTCGGGTGTCGGCCGCGCTCCGACCGAGACCCGCGAGTAATGCCAGGGTTCCCTCACGAGCATTGACGCCGTAGAAGCGTACGTTCATGTGGCCGAGATGGTCAATCTGCTCGCGGGTGACAGAACTTTCGTGAGTGATCTTCATCGGTCGTGTCGGCTCTAGTCCTTGGGGGAGTCGCCACGTTACTGGCCCATCTTCGAATGTGTGTTCGTATTCCTTACTCGCTCGGGCCCGTGAATCTGCCGTCTATCGGTCACCAGGGGTCATGTAGAACCACAGGGCATGTTTGGCCCCTGCGTCGCGCATGGCCGCGCGGGCAGCAAGGATGATCTTGCCCGTCTCGGTCTCGTCCAGGAACCATCGGGTCCCGGCCCACGCAGAGGGCGCGTGGTCAACCATGGCGAGAGCCGCGGTCTCGTAGTAGCCGCGAATGTCCTGGCTGACCCGAGATGGGATTCCAGGGACACCCGCCTCCTTCCAGGGCACACCATCGGCGACGCGAATGAACGCTTCGATGGCGGCCGGTATGTCATCGGCAGAGACGACTCGTCCGGCCCCGTTGCGAGTTCCGGTTTGAACCGCGCCGCGCTCATAGGCATTTCGTAGCCCGCGGGCCTCGTCAACTGCGGGGTGAGCGTCGGGATCATGACGAGGCGGAAGAGCGCAGGCGATCATCTCGGACGCATCCTCCTCGATACTGATCGGATACTGAGCGAAGACGGGTTCTGTGGCGTCAAGCAGACCGAACGCAGTGGCCAGTACCGCGTGCTGGAAGTCGGCGTCACCAGGAACACCGAGCGGGCGCCCAAGCGGGAAGTCGCAGAAGAGTCCCCGGGGCGGTGCCGTGTGTTCGATGGCGTCCCGCATTGAACCGAGTGCGATCGTGGCGAGACCCTCGGCCTCAAAGACGTGGGCGAGCGTACTCACGGTACGCGTGCAAAGCGGTCAAACAGGGGTCAGTAGCACGACGTCAACGCCCTGCTCTTTTAGCCATCGACCGCCGGCGGGGCCACTGTCCATTCGTACCGCGCTGAGGTCGAACTGGTTGCCCGCATACGCCAGATGATGGTCTGCCACCTTGCCAATGACGCCCTGTGAGGCGAGTTCATCGAGTCGATCGAGCGGGAAGACCGTGTTCATGTCGAAGGCGAACCCGATCGCGTCGAAGTTTGGGCTCCAATGACCGGTTACGTAGTCTCGGCGATTGCCGTCGAGCACCCGATATCCGGCATCGGCGGGCGCGAAGTCATCTTGGTCGGGGTGGTGTAGCGAGGCAGTGGTGACGAGTGCCACGGTGGCCTCAGAAAGTGGCGGCGGCGCGGTGAATGCTGTCGTCTCGAAATCTGGAGTTTCGATGTCGGCGGTCATCGCCTTGAGATCCTGATCTGGCATCGTGAGCCCCTCGGGTCAGTGGTACCTGGAACCTAGACGCTGCTTTCCGCCGATTGGAAACTCAGCTGCCTGAGTTGGGCTGCGCTTCCATCGTTGTGAGGAGCCAGCGATGGAAGCGGGCTAGTGCGCCCTCGAGATGGCTGAGGCGTCCGATGTCTGAGAACTTTGAACGCAGCCCTTCCGCGGTACGCCGATTGATGACGGCGTCCTCGTCATTGATCGCCGTCAAGGTCTGGATGAATGCGTCGCCGATTCCCTCTTCGTCGGCGAACTCGGGCAGGACGAACGCCTCGATCTCGAGGATCGAGTCGCCAGCCGTGATCGGCTCCAATCGGAACCAGGTCATCCCGAAGTTTCGGGATATGGCGATGAGGAGATTCGGGAACGCAACGAGGACGAGGAACGGATCTCGGCCTTCGACGATGCTGACGTGATCGAGGAACACCCAGGGCTCGTGGCCGACACTGCCGATGAAGCTCCGGAAGCCGGGGTATGTGCTCTCGAGAGTGTCCGGGTGAATACCACGATGGTGATACGACTCGGCGAAGTTATTGACGATGATTTTCCAGTTGCAGGCCGTGGGGAACCGGGTCCTGGCCACCGACACCATCTCGGCGACGCGATGCTCCTCGAAGATCTCGCCGAGGGCCGGTGCAACGTCGGGGAGGGGATCAGCATTGGAATCGACATTGACCAGTGCCCAGCCGTGCCACTCGACGACCGCGAACCGGGGGAGGCAGACGGAATCGACCCCAAAGCCCTCGGCTTTATCCATTTGGGGAGCGACCAGTAGCTGTCCGTCGTGGCGGTAGGTCCACAAGTGGTAGGGGCACTTGAGCGATGGTGCCGAGCCTGACGGTTCATCGATCAGCGTCGTGAACCGGTGGCGGCATATGTTGGACAATGCATTGAGTCCACCGGCGCGGTCGCGCACGACGAGACATGGTTCGCCGCCGATCCGGGTCGTGATGAAATCGTTCGGGTTCGCCAGTTCGGTTAACCGAGCGACGGCTACCCACCCCGAGTGGAAGACGCGGTTGCATTCGGCGGCGAACCATTGCGGATCGTTGAACAGCGCCGGCGGGAGTGTCGTTGCGTATGCGTCCTCGTTGCGAGCAGGCTCGGCAAGTGCGATGAGGCTATTGATGTGCTCCTCGGACATGCTGCCATTCTTGTGTAGCGGGTGTTGCATCCGCACATCGGAGCGACGTCGGACGGCTTCTCCCGGTGAATGAAACCAGGCGCGTGACAGTCCCGCAGAGCGGATGTAGTGGCACCGAGTATTCGTTACCGCTGATAGGCGTCCGATCTGGTGTGCCTCATGTTCACAACCCGGCCGCTACCGTCAAGAAGGTGACTCGCCTCCTACCACCAGATCCGCGCAGTGTCGGCAAGGAGCCCGACTATCGCTTCACCCTTGCCAACGAGCGCACGTTCCTGGCATGGGTGCGAACATCACTTGCCCTCGCTGCTGGTGGTCTGGGAGCGGTGAGCCTCATCCCTGACGTCTTCGGCTCGCACGTCCTCGGCATCTTGTTGCTCTTGCTGAGCTTCGCCACGGCGGGAACCGCTTACCGACGCTGGGCCTTGAACGAGACCGCGATGCGCTTGGGTGAGCCGTTGCCACCCTCTCGGCTTCCCCAGTTTATGGCAGCCGGTACCGCGCTGGTGGGTGTGGTGGCCGCGGTGCTGTTCGTTGTCGAAGCCGTCTGACATGGGTTCAGCGGACTCGGGCCTACCGGCCCGGCGCCCGATGAACAGCATCGGCGGTGGTCTTCAACATGAGCGGACGGCACTGGCCTGGGAGCGCACGGCGATCTCGATGATGGTCGCAGGTGTTGTGCTCGCTCGCTTCGGTGCACAAGAGGTGCATTTCTCCGTTGGCTTCCTTGGCATTGCGGAAACGGTCGCGGGTGCGCTGTTGTTGTTGTGGGCTGGACGCCATGACGACGAGCTCCACAGCCCGGCAACCCCACCGGACTCCGTGCCGCAGGTAGCGCTCACACGCGTGATCGGTGGTCTCAGCGTGGTCTTCAGCGCGGTCGCTCTCGCTGTGGTTATTGTGCGTTTACTCAACTAGGGCTTTTGGTCAACGGACCCGGCCGTAGAAGGTTTCGAGCGCTGAGTGCGAAAGCGTCACTCCGGGTGCATCGTTGAACGCAAAGACAACCAGCATCCGCGTGGTGGCCCCCTCGGTGGGTGTCACTCGGTGGATTGCGTCGCGCCCGCGGAACATCACGAGGGCTCCGGGCTTGAACTGGAGGACCTCCACTGGCTGTTCTCGATCAAGGACCGCGGCAACTCGCTGGTAGCCCTGCTCGCCCGAATCGGCATTGCGCACTGAGGGCACGTACTCGAACACGCCGCCGGCTTCGGGCGCTTGGAGGAGCATGGTCACCGCGAAGGATGAGTTATCGAAGTGCCAGCCGAGCTCGCGCCCTTGTGCCGCGAAATGAACATTGATCGAGGACAAGGCATCGGCGTACGGGTAGATCGAATCGACGCCGAGCACGGCGCTAAGGAACACCCGGAATGTTTCGTCGTTGTAGATGTCGCGCAGGGGGGAGTCGGCGGGGACTTGATCATCGGCCAGGAGTCCCTTGCTGCTCGCGACCTGACGATTGAATGCGTGGTCCGGCGCGAGCGACGCATCGGTCGGCGTGAGATACACGTTGTGCGTTGACGCGGCGTAGAACGCCTCATCTTCACGATGAGCGGACTCGCGGACAATGGCATTGATCGCCTCGGCTGTGAAGAAGCCTGGCAGCACCAATGCTCCTGCAGCGTCGAGCTCTTGTTTGCACGTCGTTGCGTAGTCGGGGTCGTTGATCGGATGCGACCGCGAATCGATGTGGAGCGTCGTCATGGTCAGAACTCCGAACCAAGAGGGCCAATCGTGTGGCGGATCAGGGGGACGCCGGGACGGTACGCAAGGTGATGATGTGATGGCGCGTCGAGGATCACCAGATGTCCCGCGGCGCCGGGGGAGAGGTGCCCCACATCGTTGCGGCGAAGCGCCGCCGCGCCTCCGGTGGTGACGGCCTGGATGGCCTCATCGATCGTCATGTGCATCTCGCGGACGGCGATCGCAATGCAAAACGACATTGAGGTCGTATACGAAGATCCGGGGTTGCAGTTGGATGCGATGGCGACGGTCGCGCCGGCATCGATGACCCGGCGGGCATCCGGGTAGGGCTGGCGAGTCGAGAAGTCGGCGGCGGGGAGGAACGTCGCGACCGTGTCGCTTCCGGCCAGCGCCTCGATGTCGGCGTTGGTGAGATGGGTGCAGTGGTCCACGGATGCACAACCGCACTCGACCGCAAGTTGAACCCCTGGTCCGGTGCCGAGTTGGTTGCCGTGTAGGCGAAGGCCTAGTCCGGCAGCCTTTCCCGCTTCAAGAACGGCTCGGCTTTGGTCTTCGTCGAATGCGCCCGTTTCGCAGAATGCGTCGATCCATTTGGCGTGGGGCCGCGACGCCGCGAGCATCTCGTTGCACACGAGGTGGATGTACTCGTCTGCTCGCCCTTCGTATTCGCTGGGCAGGAGGTGCGCACCCAGGAAGGTGGTTTCGCTGGTGTGGCGCTTCGCTATCTCAAGGGAACGTGCTTCGTCGGCCACGTTCAATCCGTAACCAGACTTGATTTCAATAGTGGTCGTGCCAGCCCGGTGGGCCTCATGCAACCGCAAGCGGACGAGGCGGTCCAGTTCGCTGGTTTCGGTTGCTCGTGTGGCGTCGGTTGTCACTCGAATGCCTCCGCCATCGTAGGGTTGGCCGGCCATGCGGGTCGTGAACTCTTCGGAGCGGTCGCCGGCGAAGACGAGATGGGTGTGGGAATCAACAAACCCCGGTAGTACGCATGCTCCTTCGGCATCAATGTGATCGTCAGCGGTCGCACCAGCCGGACCCACGAACTCGACATCGCCATCGGTGACCACCACACAGGCATCAGTGAGGATTCCGAGGGGGCCCTCGCCGATCGTTGGGTCGTTGGTGATCAGCGAGCCGATGTTGTCGATGATAATCGAGTGAGCGAGTGCCATGGGTCAGTCCTCCATGAGGTCGGTAATCGAGGCGGCGAGTTCGGTGGCGACGTCAATGCCCAGGTGTCGATGATCCTCGACGATGAGTCGACCATCGACCACCACGGAACGAACGTCGGAGGCCGAAGCGGCAAAGACGGATGTTGCCACGGGATCGGAGGGGTCGGCACCCGCGGTGCGAACGCTGTCGAGGGCGACGGTCACAAGATCAGCACGATGACCAACGGCGAGTGTGCCTGCGTCGTGCCAGCCGATGCTTTGCTGCCCTGTCGCTGTGGCCATTCGCAACAGATCCCCGGCGGTATGAACGCCTCGCTCCTCGCTTATGAGTCGCTCGTCGAGTTCGATGGCCCGACTTTCCTCGAAGTGATCAATCACCGCATGTGAGTCAGAGCCAAGGGTGATGGGAATGCCGGCATCGGCGAACTCTCGAGTGGGGCCTACCCCATCGCCAAGGTCCCGCTCGGTCGTCGGGCACATGCAGACCGTCGATCCGGTTTCGTGCAGGAGTGCGATATCTGTGGGACTGAGGTGTGTTGCATGGACGGCGCTGAATCTCGGACTCAGCAGGCCATGGGAGTGAAGGAGTTGGCATGGGGTGCAGCCGTGATGGGCGGAGCATTGCTCGTTCTCCGCTATTTGCTCTGAAACGTGGGCGTGGACAGGGGCGCCCTTTTCTGTGGCCCACGTTGCCACCCCAGCAATCGCCTCTGGATCCACCGCTCGAACCGAATGCACGGCGGCCCCAACGATTTGGCCCTCGTTCGGCCGCAGGCTGTCGACGCGTTCGGCCCAGGCATCAACGGAGCCGTCGCTGTACCTGCGTTGAGCGCCAGTTGGTGCGACATAGCCGTTCGGGCCAAGGCCGCCGTGGAGGTAGAGCGTGTCCAGCAGTGTGATACGGATCCCGGCATCGGCGGCGGCTCCGAGTAGGGCTTCGCTCATGGCATTGGGATCGTCGTAGGGCCGCCCGTCGAGTTGATGGTGTACATAGTGGAATTCACCGACCGCGGTGATGCCTGCCATGGCCATTTCCGCGAACGTGGCCCGGGCCAGGCGGCGGTAGTTGTCGGGAGTGAGTCGCTCTGCCGCGCGGTACATCACCTCCCGCCAATTCCAGAAGGTTCCACGGTTCGCCTGGGTGCGCGAACGCAAGGCCCGGTGAAAGGCGTGGCTGTGGGCGTTGGCCATCCCCGGAATGGTGAAGCCGTAGAGTCGCTGGGCATCGGGGGCCGGCGGTACTCCTGAGGCGATGGCCGTGATTCGGCCGCCATTGACCATGATGTCGACGTCGCGTTCGCTGGTGCCGCCGATGAGCGCTTGCTCGCAGTGAAATCGGGTCACGAGCCGACTCGCTCGACGAATGCCGTGATTCGCTCGACGAACGCATCGCGATGATGCGTTTCGTACTCAGCCCAGGTGGCGAGTGATCCGGGCGCCGCTCGGTCAGTGATCAGTACACCGTCGAGATGGTCGACCTCATGCTGCCATGTACCGGCAGTGAGACCACGTTTCGTCTCGCGGTGAGCGACCCCGTCACGATCGAGGTACTCGACCCGGATATTGACGTTGCGCTGGACATTTCCCCGAAGGGGGACGGAGAGACAGCCCTCGTTGATCTCGACCATCTCGTCGTCGAGTGCGGTGATGACGGGATTGATGGCAACCGTCAGGGGGAGACGAGGCTTGTAGGGGTAGCGGGGGTTCTCGCCGACCTCCATGACGATGATGCGTTGAGGCACTCCGATCTGGTTTGCCGCCAGCCCTGCTCCACTTGCGTCGCGCATCGTGTCGATCAGGTCGTTGATCAGCGAGCGGACATCTTCGCCCTCGATCTCGTCGACCACGACATCAACGGCGACCTCTCGCAGGACGGGGTGGCCGATCGAGAGGATCGGACGGATGCTCATGGCTTCTGCGCCATCGGAACCTGAATCCCTCGTTCTTGCGCAACGTCTGTGGCGCGGTCGTAGCCGGCGTCGACATGACGGATGACACCCATGGCAGGGTCGTTGGTCAGGACTCGTTCGAGTTTCTCGTCTGCCAAGTCCGTGCCGTCGGCCACACAGACCTGGCCCGCATGGATGGAGCGACCGATGCCCACCCCGCCTCCGTGGTGAATGCTGACCCAGGTGGCCCCCGAGCACGTGTTGACCAAGCCGTTTAGGAGGGGCCAGTCGGCGATGGCGTCGGAGCCGTCGAGCATGCCTTCGGTCTCGCGGTACGGCGATGCCACAGAACCGGAGTCGAGATGATCTCGGCCGATTACCAGCGGAGCTTTCAGCTCTCCGGACCTCACCATCTCGTTGAAGCGGAGCCCAAGGCGATGACGTTCGCCGTAGCCGAGCCAGCAGATACGAGCAGGCAGGCCTTGAAACGCTACGCGCTCACCGGCGAGGCGAATCCAACGGGCAAGCCCTTCATTGTCTGGGAACTCCTCGAGTACCGCGCGGTCGGTGGCTGCGATGTCGGCGGGATCACCTGATAACGCAACCCAACGGAACGGACCGAGACCCTCGCAGAACAAGGGTCGAATGTACGCAGGCAAGAAGCCGGGGTAGTCGAAGGCTCGCTCGTAGCCACCAAGTTGGGCCTCGGCTCGCAGGCTGTTGCCATAGTCGAAAACCTCGGCGCCCGCATCCATGAAACCCACCATGGCCTGACAGTGGGTGGCCATGGCACCGCGGGCCCGTCGGGTGAACTCCTGTGGGTCGTTGTCCTTTAGCTCGGCGGCTGCTTGCGGTGAGATGTCGTTCGGTATATAGCTCAGGGGATCGTGAGCGCTCGTCTGGTCGGTGACGATGTCGGCCTCGATTCCGTCAGCAAGGAGACGGGGAAGAAGATCGGCGGCGTTGCCGAGTAAGCCGACCGAGAGCGGCTTGCGGAGTCGCTTCGCTTCGGTGACCCGAGCGATAGCCGACGCATAGTCAGGTGCGATCTCATCGAGATAACGATGGTCGACGCGGCGCTGAAGCATGCGTTGGTCAACGTCGATCACGAGCACGACACCGTCATTCATGGTGACGGCCAGTGGCTGTGCGCCGCCCATGCCACCGGCGCCGGCAGTGATAGTGAGCGTGCCAGCCAGCGTTCCCCCAAAGCGCTTTCGACCAATCTCGGCGAAGCACTCATAGGTGCCTTGCAGGATTCCCTGCGTCCCGATATAGATCCACGAGCCCGCAGTCATCTGGCCGTACATGGTCAGGCCCTGGTGCTCGAGTCGACGGAACTCGTCCCAGTTCGCCCAGTCAGGAACAAGGTTGGAGTTGGCCATCAACACTCGAGGCGCCCACTCGTGGGTACGCATCACGCCGACAGGCTTACCCGACTGCACGAGCATGGTCTCGTCATTGTCCAGGGTGGTGAGAGTTCTGAGCATGGCCCGATAGGCGTCCCATGAGCGGGCAGCTCTGCCCGTGCCGCCGTAGACCACCAGTTGGTCCGGGTTTTCTGCCACCTCAGGATCGAGATTGTTCTGCAACATCCGGTAGGCGGCTTCTTGGGGCCATGCCTTGCAGTTCAGGTCCGTGCCTCGGGGCGCAGAGACGCCAGTCTCTGGTGTGCCAACGTCAAGAGTGCTCATGCTTGCAGTGTGTGCATCCGTCCCGTACCTTGTCAACACGCAACAAGCAATGTCACCTGTTGACATTCACGGAGCTTGAGGATCGATGACGGAACTCAGCAAGTTGGGCGAGCAGAATGACCTGGTGCCAAGGTCGATTGGTCGGGTCCTAGACCTGTTGGAGATCGTGTTGGAGGCGGGCGGGTGCAACCTGGCGTCCGCCGCAACGGCTGCAGATCTCACGCCCACCACGGCCCTGCGTCACCTGCGCGCCCTTGAGGCCCGGGGGTACCTCGAGCGTGATGGATCGGGAACGTTCTCGGCCGGGCCGACCCTGCTTCGGATCTCCGCCACCTTGCACGAGGCAGGACCGCTCGGTCGATTGGTAACGGTGGCACAGCCCCATCTCGATGCCCTCGCCCTTGCAACCGGGGAGTCGACCTATCTCGTCGTGCTCGATGGCAGGGTGGCGACGTATGTGGCGTGCGCAGAGAGCTCGCGAGCAATCCGCCATGTCGGCTGGGTCGGACAGAATGTGCCCCTCAAGGGCAGCGCCGCCGGCGAAGCATTCGCCAATCCCGGGACCACGGCCACTCGCACCGGCGCTGTGGAAGCCGACATCAGCGCCATTTCGTTGGCGATATCAGGGACTGGGGCGCTCGCCGTCGCAGTTTCGGTGGTCGGTCCCTCACACCGCTTTACGGTAAGGACGATGAATCAAATCGAACGAGAGCTCCGCAGCGTGGTTGACGCGATCGCCCAAGACCTCGGACTCGCCCACGAGGAGGCGGCCTCATGAGCGAGCCCTCAGATTCCGGCCACGTTGACCTCGATGGACCCGGTGTCAGCATCGCCGATGTCGTAGCGGTCGCCCGCCACGACGCATCAGTCACCCTCACCGACGGCGCCATCGAACGAATGAGTCGTTCACGCGAAGTCGTCGACCGGCTTGCTGAAGGTGAACCCAAGTACGGCATCTCCACTGGTTTCGGAGCATTGGCCAACGTCTCGATTCCCCTGGATCGACGCCGAGACCTCCAAACCGCACTCGTACGATCCCACGCTGCGGGCATGGGCGATCCTGTCGAGAACGAGGTGGTGCGAGCGATGATTCTGCTGCGAGCACGCACATTGGCCCTTGGTTTCAGTGGCGCTCGTCCTCTGGTGGCACAAGCCATGGTCGATCTGCTCAACGCGCAGATCACGCCCATGGTTCCCGAGTACGGCTCGCTCGGTGCCAGCGGTGACCTGGCACCACTGGCCCATGGCGCTCTCGCACTCCTCGGCGAAGGCCAAGTTTTCTATGCCGATGCGTGGCGACCCGCCGCCGAGGCCCTCGATGCCGCCGGCCTCGCTCCGATCTCTCTCGTGGAAAAGGAAGGCCTTGCGGTCACCAACGGCACCGATGCCATCCTTGGGATGCTTTGCCTTGCTATCGACGACTCGGAGCGCTTGTTGCAACAGGCTGACATGGTCACGGCGCTCACCGTTGAAGGGCTCCTTGCCACGGATGGCCCATTCGCCGCTGACCTTCAGGCCCTTCGGCCTCAACCCGGCCAGGCCATCAGTGCGGCCAACCTTCGAGCGCTCCTCAACGACTCACCGATCGTGGCCAGCCACAAGATCGACGACTCACGCGTTCAGGACGCCTACTCGGTTCGATGTACTCCCGCCGTACACGGGGCCGCTCGAGACACCCTCGATCATGTGCGTCGTGTCGCTGGCTACGAACTTGCCTCAGCGATCGACAATCCGATGGTCCTGCCCGATGGACGGGTGGAGTCCTGCGGGAACTTCCATGGCGCTCCACTGGGGTTCGCCGCCGACTTCCTCGCCATAGCGCTGGCGGAGGTTGGTGCGATCGCAGAACGCCGAATGGATCGCATGCTCGACAAGAACCGCAGCCATGGATTACCGCCGTTCCTCGCCGCGGAGGCCGGCGTTGATTCCGGCTTGATGATCGGGCATTACACGGCTGCCGGAATGGCGTCGGAAAACAAGCGGCTGGCCGCTCCGGCATCTGTGGATTCCCTGCCGACATCTGGGATGCAAGAAGACCACGTATCGATGGCATGGGCCTCCGTTCGCAAGCTGCGAAAGCTGATTGACAATCTGAGGCGCATCTTGGCCGTGGAGTACGTGATCGCCGCCCGGGCGGTAGATCTGCGCGCACCCTTGGAGCCGGCGCCGGCCACCGGCGCAGCCATCGCCGTTCTGCGCACCGTGGTGGCCGGGGTTGGCCCTGATCGGTATCTGGCCCCGGAACTGGCCGCGGCAGAAGAGATCCTTCGTGCCGACACCCCGGCGGAGGCTATGGCTGCACACGGTGTCGTTCTCGACTGAATCGTGGATGGCGCTACTGTCGAGCCATGACGATCGAGTTCCTGGATCCACGTGGTGTGCCCGAGACGGCCGCCGTTCCCTATGAGTTGAGCGCCGATCTTTCCGGCCAAGCGACGGTTGGCTTGCTGGCCAACGGTTTCCCCGACTCCGTTGTCTTTCTCGACCAGGTCGAAGCCGCGATGAGAGCACTGCGGCCCGAGTTGTCCTACGCCCGCTACGACAAGGGCAACGCATCAGCCATCGCAGACGAGACAATGCTCGACTCCATCGTGGGTGAGTGCCAGGCGGTCGTGGCCGCCTACGGTCATTGAGGGAGTTGCACCACCGGCACCGTGCGTGACGGACTGAATGCAGCCCACCGGGGTATCCCGGCGGTGGCATTGGTGACCAAGGACTTCTGGCCCCAAGGCGATTTCGTCGCGTCCGCATTCGGGATGCCTGATGTTCCTCGTGTGCAACTGCCGCATCCTGTGGCGGGCACCGGCCTCGAGAACATGCGATTGGTCGCTGAGAAGGTCGCCGACGAGGTCATCGCCGCCCTCGAGGCCAGCACGAGATGAGCGACACTCTGCGCGCCGATTCCGAGTTCGATGCGGTCGAGGAACTCCATCGCCTTGGCTGCACGGATGGGCTGCCCGTGATCGTGCCCACGACGACTCGCGTTGCACGCATGATCCTTGCAGCCGGCGTTGACGCAGACGCAGCACTTGGCACCATGGGTCCGCTCCACGGCGTCTGCACGGTCGAAAAGTTGGCCACAGCAGCGGTGATGGCCGGCTGTCTCCCTGACCACATGCCCATTGTCTTGGCGGCGGTCAGAGCCGTGATGGAGCCTGAGTTTGATTTGACCGAGATGCAGTCGACGACGTTTGGCACCGCGCCGCTGATCATTGTCAATGGTCCGGCCCGCCACCTGTGCGCGGTTGCTTCAGGCTTCGGTGCCCTCGGACCCGGTCACCGGGCCAATGCCAGCATCGGGCGAGCGCTGCGCCTGGCGATGATCAACCTTGGGGGTGCCCGACCCGGGTCGTCAGATATGACATTGCTTGGACATGGCGGCAAGTTCGGGCAGTGCATGGCTGAGGACGAGGAGCACAGTCCTTTCACGCCTCTTCATGTGAGCCGCGGATTCGATCTGGACCAGTCCGTAGTGACGGTCATCGGTACGGAGGCCCCACACTCCGTCGCTCACCAAGCCGATGCCGACGATCCCACCTCGCCCACCCGCCTGTTGGATGGCCTTGCGGACTCTGTCTGTGCCCCAGGCACGAACAACGCATGGCTTGGTCGGGGCCAGGCCGTGGTGGCGATTACGCCAGAGCAGACCGCGGAGCTTGCCGCGGCGGGCCATGACCGCACGTCGATCTGCGAGTACATCGTGAGCCGGGCTCAGACGCGTGACGGGCGTCGGTCGTTCCGTTCGCCCGATGATGTTTTGTTGGTCGCCGCCGGGGGTGCAGGCCTGTACTCGTTCACCTTCCCAACATGGTGTGCGGGTGCGAATCGAAATCGGGCAGTGAGCGTTGAAGTCGGTGTCGGCCAGGCGTGCGAGATTCCCTGGAAATGATGGTCCCTGGCTCCGTGATGGCAGAGTGACTCTATGGACTTCGATCTCGCTCAGACTGACGCTCTCCTTTCAACCACCCGGGCCGTGCGGAAACGCCTCGACTTCGACCGTGAGGTTCCCGATGACGTCCTGCTCGAGTGTCTTCAACTCGCGGTGCAGGCGCCTACCGGTTCGAACCGGCAGGGCTGGCGTTGGATGGTCATCCGTGATGGCGCGAAGAAGGCGGCGCTGGCCGATATGTATCGGCGTGCCGGCGGCGAGTACCTGGCGGCCGCGGCCGCACAGAGCGACAGCGCGAGCCAGAGCGGCCGCGTCATGGATTCGGCCAACTATCTGGCGCAAAACTTGCAGGACGTGCCCGTCATGGTGATCCCTCTGATCGTGGGCCGAATGGAAGAGTTGGTGGGAAACACCCCAGGTGGTGGAAACCTCACCAATGCAGCAGCGGGACTCATGGGCTCGATCATTCCTGCCATGTGGAGCTTTCAGCTGGCGCTTCGTAGCCGGGGCCTGGGCAGCGTCCTCACCACGATCCATCTTGGCCTTGAGGCGGAGGCAGCCGAGTTGCTCGGCATACCCGCCCACATCTCACAGGCTGGTCTGCTCCCTGTCGCTTACACCAAGGGGACTGACTTCAAACCTGCGGCGCGACCATCGGTCAGCGAGATCACCTATCTCGACAGCTACAAGAACCCGATCGCCTAGTCGGTCGGCCTAGAACGGGTCGAGATCGATCCCGAGCGCGAGCCGACCGAGCTGGTGGGTGACTCTGTCGTGATGCACGTTGATATGCAGGGGCATGGATCGAAAATCGCGGCTCCGACGGTCAAACAAACTGCTCTCGCGCTGCCCATTACCGCCGTAGGTCCGGCCGAGCAGAGCCATCGCCGCCTCTAGATGCTCCACGGCCATGGTGACAATGGCTTGCTGGCGGTAGTAGTCGGCGTCTGTTGGAGGGATCGCGAGCTCAATGCGATGGTCAACCTCATGCGTGGCTTCCTCGATCGCGGCACGAGCGGATGCAGTGAACGCCAGCGCTCGGCCGATATTGGTTTGCACGGTCGGGCGATCGATCATTGACCGACCCATAATTGCCTTACGCGTCCGGAACTCGGCGGCAGCCTCGCTGAGCGAAGCACGAACGACCCCGACTGCCATAGATCCGAGCCAGAGATCTGACAGTCCCACCCAGTCTTCTCGGTAGCGGTGGTTGATCACGGGGACAGTTCGCAGGCTCTCCGCGCGGTTCGCGCCGAACCATTCCACGCAACGGTCGAGTGGTACCTCGACGTCGGTGTAGTGAACATCGTCGGTGGCTGAAGCGCGCAAACCCGATCCATCCCAGGTCGGATCGATCCCGACGCCGGGCTCGGTGGTCGGCACCATCGTGAAGCGGAGGTCGAGTGGCTTGACCGGGTTGGCTGACTCGTCGACAACGGCAAAAACTACGCCGCACCAGTCGGCGTAGCGGGCCCCGGTGCCAAAGGCGGCTCGCCCGTTGAGTACGGCCACATCGCCTGCGACTCGACCATGAACGCCTGAGCCGGCGCCCGCGGGGAATGACACCCACTCACCGCGCTCGACAATTCTGTTGAGAAAAGACAAATGATCGGGGCCCAGGGAGCCGACGAAGAGGTGAAACACACACAGGTGGTTCCACAAACACCACGCCGTGCTCGGGCAGCGTGGTGAGATAGCTTCGAGTTCGAGGCCGATGTGATGCATCGAACGACCGCTGCCCCCGAGCTCGTCGCTTGCCGACATTCTCATGACGTCAGAGCCTCGAATGGCGGCGACGAGTTGGCCATCGATCGATCTGGTCGCGTCGGCCCGCTGAGCTTGAGCCGCGATGGCGTCGAGCAGAGGCGCAATCGTGAGGTGTGATTCGTCTCTGGGAAGGAAGTCAGAAACTGGATCGGATGGCCCTGGGCTATTTGTCACGCGCTCTCTCCTTACCGAGCAGAAACGTAGCCGACAGACTCTTTCACCTTAAACTGCGCTCCACCTGCAGCGAATGAAAACGGGAGTAGCAAATGGACTTGAGCCAGGGGACACCGATGGTCGCCATACCCGGCCCGTCGATTCTTCCGGACGCGGTTCGGGCCGCCCTGGGCCGTGCCATGCCCGACATCTACGGCGGCGGCCTCGTTGATCTGGCCTTCGGGTTACTCGATCGGCTTCCTGATATCGCCCGCACCTCTGGGCGAGCCTTTATCGTCGCGTCGAACGGTCATGGCGCATGGCAGATGGCGATCGCCAACACCATCGCACCGGGTGAATCGGTTCTCGCGCTCGAATCGGGTCGTTTCGCCGTGTTCTGGGGCGCTGCAGCCGAACTCGCGGGGGCCAACGTTGAGATTCTTCCCGGCGACTTCCAGAATCCGGTCGACCCGGCAACGCTCGAGGCTCGGCTCCGGGCCGACACCGACAAATCCATCAAGGCGATCCTCGTCTCCCACGTTGACACCAGTAGTTCGGTGCGCAACGACCTCCCGGCCCTTCGCTCGGCGATTGATGCTGCCCGTCATCCGGCCTTACTCATGGTGGACTGCATCGCCTCACTCGGATGCGACCGATATGAGATGGACGAATGGGGGGTGGATCTCACAGTAGGTGCCTCGCAGAAGGGTCTGATGTGTCCGCCAGGCCTTGGTTTCGTCTGGGCCGGAGAGCGTGCACTCGCCGCGATGGATCCCGATCGCCCCCGAGTTAGCTATCTCGATTGGTCGAAGCGGCTCGATCCGCAAATGTTCTACGAGATCTTTGCGGGCACACCTCCGGTGGCGCACCTCCATGCACTTGAGGCGGCCCTGGGACTGATCGATGAAGAGGGAGGCCTCGAAGCAGTGTGGGCTCGTCACCAGGCCCACGCCGATGCCGTGCGAGCCGCCGTCGCCGCATGGGCGTCCCCTGGGGGCCTGTCCTTGAACATCACCAGCCCTGCCCATCGCTCGAATGCTGTCACCACGGTCCAGACCGGCGACATCGATGCAAACGAGCTGCGGCGGCGGTGTGCGGAGCAGGCGGGACTCACACTCGGCATCGGGATGGTCATCAACCCCAACCACACCTTCCGGGTCGGGCACATGGGTTGGCACAACCCTCCGATGGTGCTTGGCACTCTTGCAACCATCGAGGCAGCATTGAGCTCGATGGGTGCGCCCATGGCAAGCTCGGGTATCGCCGCGGCAGCAGCCTCGATCGGCGAAGCGTTGAACCGCGAGTAGGGAACGAGAAAGGCGCCGTCGGAATGAGCGAACCAGACTCCTGGGAACCAGAACTCGAAGAGCTGTCGCACCGTGAGTCGCTGGCTGAGGAAATGGGCGGCGAGGAGAAGGTTTCTCGCCAGCACGGGCGCGGCAAGCTTGATGTCCGCCAACGGATCCAAAAGCTCGTCGACGCGGGCTCATTTCATGAGATCGGCAAGACTGCCGGATCCGCGACCTATGACGAGGACGGCAACCTCATCACCTTTAGCCCTGCCAACTTCGTCTTCGGCCGGGCAACGATCGATGAGCGCCCGGTGGTGATCGCCGGCGACGACTTCACCGTGCGCGGCGGTGCGGCGGACGCATCGATCGCAGAGAAGCAAATTGCGGCGGAAGCAATGGCCGGCGAGCTGGGATTGCCGATTGTGCGCCTTCTCGATGGGACCGGGGGCGGGGGATCAGTAAAGACCCTCGACCCGGAGCATCAGGACGGTCCCAATGGTGGGTACGGGCGCGGGTTACGTACCTATGTCCCCGCGAATCCGGCATGGGATCATGTGGTAGCGAACCTTTCCCGAGTACCCGTTGTGAGCCTGTGCCTAGGTCCGGTCGCCGGGCTGGGGGCGGCGAGAGCGGTGACCAGCCACTTCTCCGTGATGGTGAAAGGCCTCAGCCAACTCTTTGTGGCCGGGCCAGTCGTAGTGAACCGACTCGGCGGCGAGCAGGTGACGAAGGAGTCGCTCGGCGGCAGCAAGGTCCATACGCGCAACGGGGCCATCGACGTCGAGGTGAACAGCGAGGACGAGGCCTTTGCCGTCGCCCGGCGCTTCCTGTCGTATCTCCCGTCACGGGTTGGCGAGCTTGTGGCGAGGGTGGAGCCGACCGACGACCCTGCTCGCACCACACCGGCGCTACGGGCCACGATTCCCCGTGACCGCCGCAAGGTCTACAAAATGCGTCCGATCATCGAGTCGGTGGTGGACGAAGGAACATTCTTCGAGATGGGACGCTTTCACGGTCGCTCGCTCATCACCGGCTTGGCTCGACTCGATGGTTGGCCGGTGGCGCTGATGGCCGGCGATCCTTATCACTATGGGGGCGGTTGGACCACTGCTACAGCCCAGAAGGCCACCCGGTTCGTGGACTTGGCCGAAACCTTTCGTCTGCCAGTCGTGCACCTTGTCGACAACCCCGGCTTCGTGATCGGTTCGGACAATGAAGATGCAGCCGCCATTCGTCATGGTTCTCATGCACTGGCCGCCATCTATCAATCCACGATTCCGTGGTGCTCAGTATTGGTGCGAAAGGTGTTCGGCGTGGCCGGCGCCGGTCACAGCAATGCCCACCGATGGCAGCACCGTTACGCCTGGCCCTCAGGTGACTGGGGTTCACTCCCTGTCGAGGGCGGCGTGGAGGCCGCATACACCCGCGAGTTGGCAGCTAGTGATGATCCTGAAGCCTTGCTTGAGGAGATCACGGATCGACTCAACCTGGTGCGCAATCCGTTCCGCACCGCCGATGCCTTTCTCGTCGAAGAGATCATCGACCCCGCACGCACTCGGCCGTTGCTGTGCGAGTTCGCCAACCTTGTCGCGCCATTACGTGACCGGGATACGGCCTCGTCGCCATACCGACCCTGAGGAGCCTTGTGTCCAGTCCCGTAGAGAGCCCGGTGGTCGGCACCGTGTGGAAGATCGAGAAAGAGGTTGGGCAGGCCGTGGGTATCGGCGATGTCGTGATGATTCTCGAGTCAATGAAGATGGAGATTCCCGTCGAAGCCGAAGACGCTGGCGTGATTGAGAACATCACAGTTGTTGAGGGTGACTCGGTGGGCGAAGGTGACACGCTCGCAACAATCGGCTAATCAAGGCGGCCGTTTCGGTCGCTGACGACGCAGACCCCTCGATAGCGTTGCACGGATGGAAACGGTCGCCGTCGCAGGCGCAGTCTTTGTGCTCTCGCTGCTGGGAGGATTCGGGCCGCGTTGGTTCGCGCCTCGGCTGTCGGACGGGCGTCTTCATGACATCACGGGCATCTCCGCAGGTTTGTTGCTTGCCTCCGCCCTTCTGGTGGTGATCCCCGAGGGTTTCGACCTGGCGACAGCCGGGCAGAATTCTGGGTTCACCGATGCCCCCGTTGCGCTCGGCGCGGCAATCCTGGCCGGGTTCTCCCTGATGCTCGTGCTCGAGGGCTTCGGTGTCGGCCACGACATCCATGAGGAGCACCACAGCCATGCTGAGGGACATGGGCACGGCCATGTGCACCATCCGTCATCGATGGGTGTCGTCGCCGCTGGACTCTCTGTGCACGCCATGGCTGACGGCCTCGCTATCGGCGCAGCCGCTTTGTCAGGCGAGACCGCTTTCGGCGTGCTCGTGGCGGTGGCGGTCGTCATCCATCGTGTTCCTGCCGCATTCAGCCTCGGCCTGTTCGCGCTCCATGAGACGGTGGATCGGAGCAGAGTGGCGCTCGGGGTCATCGCCTTTGCACTTTCCACTCCCGCAGCAATCCTCGTCACCTACCTAGTTCTTGACGAGGCAAGTGATCGATGGATCGCTCTCGCCCTGCTCTTCTCCGCCGGCACCTTCGTGTATGTCGCAACCGTCGACACGCTCCCGGCGATCCACAACCCCGAAACTGGCCGCCGTTCGGTGACGATGGTGGTGCTGGGCGCCCTGATGTTCGCCGTCGTCTTCATTGCCATCGACCAAGCCTTCGATCTCTCACACAACCACTGAGACAGGGCGCGCGGCCAGGTCGAAACCCACGCCCGGACACCACATCTGACCACCTCTCATCAATGACCGCGACCGGGCTAGGGAGGCGAGTGGCTGTAGCGCCGCGTCGCTAGGGTGCGTCGCCAGAGGAGGGGCACATGGCTGACAAAGAGTGGGACTACATCATCATCGGAGGCGGCTCGGCGGGCTGTGCGCTCGCCAACCGGTTAAGCGCGGATCCGAACAAGCAGGTACTGGTACTAGAAGCGGGTCGCAAGGACTGGCGCTGGGATGTGTTCATCCACATGCCCGCAGCGCTTACGTACCCGATCGGGAATCGCTTCTACGACTGGAAGTACGAGTCAGAACCTGAGCCATTCATGGGCGGCCGCCGGGTCTACCACGCTCGAGGCAAGGTCCTCGGAGGCTCCTCGAGCATCAACGGGATGATCTTTCAGCGGGGCAACCCGATGGACTTCGACAAGTGGGCGGCGGAGCCCGGCATGGAGACGTGGGACTATGCCCACTGCCTTCCTTACTTCAAACGTATGGAGAACCGTCTCGTTGGTGGCGACAAGTGGCGCGGTGAAGAGGGACCCCTACGGCTGGAAACGGGCCCGGCCTCGAACCCGCTGTTCGGCGCATGGCTCGAAGCAGGACCACAAGCAGGTTTTGAGCGGACCGACGACGTCAACGGCTTTCGCCAAGAAGGCTTCGCGGCCTTCGACAAAAACATGGTTCGGGGCCGACGGCTCAGCGCGGCTCGCGCCTACCTGCATCCGGTACTCAAGCGAAAGAACCTGACGCTCCGCACCCTCGCTCAGGTCAATAAGATTCTCTTTGAGGGCACGCGCGCCGTAGGTGTTGAGTACCGCCGGGGCCGACGAACTCACACCGCCACAGGAGCCGAGATCATCAGCTGTGGCGGAGCCTTCAACTCTCCCCAACTGCTTCAGTTGTCCGGCGTTGGCGATGCCAAGCATCTTCAGTCGCTTGGTATCGATTCTGTGGTCGACCTACCCGGGGTAGGAGCCAATCTTCAGGATCACCTTGAGGTGTATATCCAATACAGCTGCAAGGAACCCGTATCCATGCAGCCGTATCTGGCGAAGTGGCGAATGCCGATCATCGGGCTCCAGTGGCTTTTCCGTCGCGGGCCCGCTGCCACCAACCATTTCGAAGCCGGCGCATTCGTCCGAGGCAACGATGAGGTCGACTACCCGAACCTGATGTTTCATTTCCTGCCGATCGCCATCCGCTACGACGGGTCGGCGCCCGAGGGTGGCCACGGCTACCAGGTGCACATCGGCCCCATGTACTCCGATGTGCGCGGCACTGTGAAGATCACCTCCACCAACCCGCGCACGCACCCGGCCGTGCAGTTCAACTATCTGTCGACGGGGAACGATCGTCGAGAATGGATCGAAGCTGTCCGCACAGCCCGTCACATTCTCAACCAGCCTGCTTTTGATTGCTACAACGGAGGAGAGGTCACGCCCGGGCCATCGGTCGAGACCGACGAAGAGATCCTTGAGTGGATCGCTCGTGATGCCGAGACGGCACTGCACCCGTCGTGCACAACGAAGATGGGTGTTGACGATATGGCCGTGATCGATCCGCGCACCATGCGGGTGCACGGCACCCAAGGTCTGCGAGTGGTCGATGCATCGGTTATGCCGATCGTCAGCAACGGCAACATTTACGCTCCAACGATGATGATCGCGGAGAAAGCTGCTGACATGATTCTTGGCAATGAGCCCTTACCCGCTGACCCGACCTCCGTCTACCGGGCACCGGCATCGCACTAACGCGGCGGTCCCGTGATGACCTCGCTTGACCGCTCTGAGTCTCATCCCGGGTACTGGCCATCACCGTGGCCAGTTGAGTGCGGCGGCAATCGACGCCAGAAGTCAGCGCCAGGCCGACTTGACGCGGCGATAGGCAGCGCCACGGTGATCTCACGACGTACTGACCGTTGGGATGTCATGACCATCCGTAGGGAGCCAGGGGAGTGGTACGTGGGCGGCACGATGCCTGCCTTCGTGGGGCCGCCGCCGTTTGGATGGGTCGAGCGGTTTGATCCTGACACGCTCGATCCAATCGTTCGGTCACCCAACCTGGCGTGCGGTGAACATGTGTGGTGCGGGGCCATCTTGGCTCATGCCAACGGTTCGATCCTGTCGGTGAACGGGTCGTACCTGCACCGACTCGATGCGGGAGACCTCACGATCCAAGCTGAGCGTCAACTCGTGGACTGCAGCCACAACGGTCTGCTCGCACTCAGCGACGGCACGCTGATAACCAAAGATCTACGACTCGAGGGCCAAGGGGGCACGACGGTTACGCGCCTTTCCGCCGAAACGCTCGAAACAATTGGCGAACCCCTGCAACTGGTCGAAGGCTCCATGGGTCGTATCGCCTCTGACCTGATCGACGGTGTCGACCATGTGTATGTTCCCGGCACGGAACATCTCTGGCGAATTTCGGTTAGCGACGACGCTCTGGTGGTCGACGACTGGCGTCCGCGCTATCGAAGCCCTGGCGATCAGTGGGGCTTGTGTTGGGATGCCTGCCTGTCCGATGGCCACTGTTGGGTCATGGACTGCGGGGACATCGAGTCTGTCCGCCATATTCATACGACCTTTCCGAACGGACGATTCCACTTCGCGCCAGCACTGTCTTGGCGTCAACCGGCACCGTGGCGTGGGGCACAGCGTTTACTTCGGGTGAGTCTTGATGACCCCACCAACGTGACGGCGATCGAGCCGTTCGGAACGCCGGGGGGCGGCATCATCGCCCCACCCGTCCATGTGCCCGAGCACGAGATGGCGATCGCCTGGGATTCGGTGAACGGCGGACTCGCCGGAGTAGCAACGGGCGACGATCGGCTGGAGGTGGCGTGGCATCTCGACATCCGCCCCAGCATGCAACCAGTGGTATATCCCGAGTCGGGCGAGCTTGTCATCAACGACTTCACCGATGGTGGCAGCGATGATGTCGTGGTCGTCGATGTCAGTTCAGGAGAGCTCATCGACCGAGTCGAGACCGGCTCGCGAATCGCCAACGGGATGTTCCTCAGCGCAGGCGATGATCGAGACGTGTACTACTGCTCGACGACTAGGTTGGCCCGAGTCTGTTGGACCTGAGGGTCACCGGCTTGTCGCCCATGGAAAAGGTGAGCACTCCGTCTTCGATCTCGGCCTTACCGATGAGCTTCTTCTCCGCGAGATAATCCTGAGTGTTGAGCCAGGGTTGCCGGTCGCCCTGTCGAGGAAACTCATGCATGGTCCGCTGCATGTAACCCGACGAGAAGCCATCGACCCACGGGCGTTGGGCCATGTCGGTGTCGGATTCTCGGAGCTGCGGAGTCACAACCAATGTCCCGGTAGCACGCATGTGGTTGAGCACACGGGTGACCCACTTGGAGGTCAGATCGGCTCGAAGCGTCCATGAGGCATTGATATAGCCAAAGCACGATGCCAGGTTTGGTAGGCCCGAGTAGGCCATCCCCTTATAGGTCCATCGTGCCGAGAAGTCGACGGGCGTTCCATCCATCGAGAAGTCCATCTCTCCGAGGGCCACCATCCGCAACCCGGTTGCGGTAATGATGATGTCGGCGTCGAGGTGCTCCCCGGATTTGAGCTCTATACCGGTCTCGGTAAACGACTCGATCTCGTCGGTGACGACCGAGGCCTTCCCCTGATTGAGCGCGTCGAAGAAGTCATTATCTGGCACCAGACAAAGCCGCTGGTCCCATGGGTCGTAGTTGGGTGTGAAGTGAGTGTCGACGTCGTAGCCCTCGGGCAGTGCTTCGGTAATCGCCTCGAGCAGCATCTTCTTGACCTCAGCGGGGTGGCTTCTCGATCGGCGGTAGATCAGGGCAGAGCGGTGTATGTTTTTCCAGCGGGTGAGCCGATAGGCGAGCCGGTCAGGAAGGAGCCTTCGCAGCCGCACCGCGGTCTGATCGACGGAGGGTCCAACGGCCATGTAGGTAGGGGATCGCTGCAGCATGGTGGTGTGGGCGCTCTTGGAGGCGATCGCGGGGACAATCGTCACCGCGGTTGCACCTGAACCGATCACGACCACTCGTTTGCCGCCATAGTCGAGGTCTTCGGGCCACTGCTGTGGATGGAGGATTAACCCAGGGAATCGGTCGCGACCTGGGAAATCCGGGACGTAGCCCTCCTTGTACGAGTAGTAACCGGCGCACATGTACAGATAGCTGGCAGTGAGTTCGATGTCGTCGCCGGTGTCGGTGCGGCGGCCAGATATGTGCCATCGAGACTCGTCGCTGCGCCAATGGGCTCCATCAATATGGTGGTTGAAACGAATCCGAGGGGTCAGGTCGTAGTCCTGCACTGTCTCCCGCAAATACGCCAGGATGGACGGGCCGTCGGCGATCGCCTTGTCGGCCGTCCATGGCTTGAACTCAAAGCCGAGGGTGTGCATGTCGCTGTCGGAGCGGACGCCGGGGTATCTGAAGAGATCCCAGGTGCCACCGAGGTCGGCGCGGCCCTCAAAGATTAAGAATGATCGGTCAGGCGCCTGGTCTTGGAGGTGATAGCCGGCCCCGATGCCAGATATTCCGGCACCGATGACGAGTACGTCGACGTGTTCCACTCTGGCAGTTTGGCCCGAGGATGACCTCAGGTTCGAATCGTCGGTTAGTTCTCGATCGGTGGTTTCGTCACCACAACTTCACTGGCCGCCTTCGCCGCACTGGGTAGCGTGGGCCCGAACCCCGGCTGCGGATGCCCTGGAGCGTACCAGTGAGGCTTTTGGCACGGCAGTCCCCGGCCTAGCATTGGGTCATGTCGATGACCACGCTCCCTGCTGAGCTTCGCCTGACCCATCTGCGACAACTCGAATCGGAGAGCATTCACATCATTCGTGAAGTCGTGGCGCAGTTCGACCGGCCCGTAATGCTGTATTCGATTGGCAAGGATTCGTCGGTTCTGCTCCATCTCGCCCGCAAGGCGTTTGCGCCGGGGAAGATCCCTTTCCCACTGCTGCACGTTGACACGACGTGGAAGTTCAGGGAAATGATCGAGTTCCGAGAGCGGATGGCGGCCGAATTGGGACTCGAAATTCTCTCCCACACCAACCAAGACGGTGTCGCCCAAGGGATCAACCCCTTCGACCACGGGTCGAAAAACTACACCGACATTATGAAGACTCAGGCGCTAAAGCAGGCGCTCGACGCTGGCGGTTACGACGCAGCGTTTGGTGGCGCTCGTCGCGATGAAGAGAAGTCTCGGGCCAAGGAGCGGGTGTTCAGCTTTCGTGACAAGTTTCATCGCTGGGATCCAAAAAGTCAGCGGCCCGAACTCTGGAACCTCTACAACGGACGGGTTAACAAGGGAGAATCCATCAGGGTCTTTCCGATCAGTAACTGGACAGAACTCGATGTGTGGCAATACATCCACCTTGAGGAGATTCCGATCGTTCCCCTCTACTACTCGGCGGTTCGCCCCGTCGTTGAGCGCGACGGCACCCTGATCATGGTCGACGATGACCGCTTCCAGTTCGAACCGGGCGAAGAGCCGCAGATGCGCTCTGTGCGGTTCCGGACATTGGGTTGTTATCCGCTGTCCGGCGCCGTGGAATCGACGGCGACCACACTGCCCGAGATCATCCAAGAAATGTTGCTCGCAACCCGTTCAGAGCGCGAGGGGCGCGTCATTGACTATGACCAGTCGGGGTCCATGGAAGAAAAGAAGCGGGAAGGATATTTCTAGTGAGCCACCAGAGCGAACTCATCGCTACCGACATCGACGCCTATCTCGCCGAGCACGAGCGTAAGGACCTTCTTCGCTTCCTGACGTGCGGCAGCGTCGACGACGGCAAGTCCACCCTCATCGGCCGTCTTTTGCACGACTCGAAGATGATCTATGAAGACACCCTGGCCACCCTCGAAGCCGACTCGACCATCACCGGTCATGCCGGCGAGGCCGTCGACTTGGCGTTGCTCATGGATGGGTTGAAGTCCGAGCGTGAGCAGGGCATCACGATCGATGTTGCCTACCGCTACTTCTCGACCACTCGCCGCAAGTTCATCATCGCCGATACACCTGGGCACGAGCAGTACACCCGCAATATGGTCACGGGGGCATCAACCTGTCAACTGGCCATCATCTTGATCGACGCTCGCTACGGCGTGATGGCCCAGACGAAACGACACAGCTTCATCGCGAGCCTGCTCGGGATCCGAAACGTGGTTGTCGCCGTCAACAAGATGGACCTCGTCGATTGGGATCAGGTCCGCTTTGAGGAGATAGGTGAGAGCTACCGGGAATTCAGCAAGAGTCTAGATCTCGGAGACCCGTACTTCCTGCCGATGTCCGCTCTCCTTGGCGACAACGTTGTTGATGTAAGCGAGAACCTTGGTTGGTTCCATGGTCCGCCACTGATGGAGCACCTCGAGACGGTGGACGTCGAGGTTGGCGTGGATCTCGAAAACTTCCGAATGCCTGTGCAAATGGTCGTGCGACCGGACCTCGACTTCCGTGGGTTTGCCGGCACCATTGCCTCTGGGACTGTCCGTCCAGGTGACGATGTCGTCTCGATGCCGTCTGGCGTGTGCTCGACGGTTGAGCGGATTGTCACCTTTGATGGGGATCTCGAAGTTGCCGGTCCCGGTAGCGCTGTGACACTCACGCTGGCCGACGAGATCGACGCCAGCCGCGGTGGTCTGCTCGTCAGCCCCGGCGCCCAGCCGCGCCGCGCTCATGAGGTCGAGGCCATGGTCGTCTGGATGGGCGAAGAGCCAGCCGAGCGCGGGCACCAGTACCTCCTTCAATCGACCAATGGGGTGAGCAATGCGATCATTTCGGCTATTCGTCACCGCGTGGAGATCAACACGCTCGCCGAGGAAAGCGCTTCAGAGCTGAACCTCAACGACATTGCACTGTGTGCGGTGACTTCTGACCGCGAACTGCTCTTTGATCCATACACCGACAACCGGACCACTGGTTCATTCATCCTGGTAGATCGACTCTCGAATGCCACCGTCGGTGCGGCGATGATCGTCGCCGAGTCAACGGTATGGGATCAGGTTCCTGAGTCGAGCCTGACCCGTCAGGTGTCGGGTATCGAGCCAACGGAGCGATCCATCCGATTCGGCCAGCAACCGTGCACCGTGCTGATTACCGGTTTGACCGCCGCAGGCAAGTCAACACTGGCCACCGCCCTCGAGCGTGAGCTCTTTGACAGGGGGAAGGTCAGTATTCGTCTCGATGGCGAGAACGTGCGGATGGGCATCAGCCGAGACCTCGGTTTCGGCAGCCAAGATCGATCGGAAAATCTTCGACGGGTGTCGGAGGTAGCGCGACTGGTCAACAGCCAGGGGCTGATTGCCATTGCTGCGCTCGTCGCACCTGACGGTGAGGTCCGAGGCCGGGTGAAGACCCTCATCGGTGTCGAGCGCTATGTTGAGATATTTGTCGACACGCCTATTGGTGTGTGTCGCGAGCGCGACTCTAACGGTATGTACGAGGCCGCCGACAGCGGCGAAATCGCCGGGTTCCCGGGTGTTAGCGCCGAGTATGACCGGCCGACCGACATGGATCTCCAACTCGACACATCACGTCAAGGCGTGGAGGAATGCGTCGACCGGATACTCGCCGTGATGCAGGCGCGAGGGTTCCTTCGTGGCTGATGGCCCCGTCTCCAAGAACATCGTTCGAGCCGAAGGCCGCGTCACCGGCGAAGAACGGGAGTCTCTACTTGGCCACACCAGCGTCACGGTTTGGTTCACCGGCTTGTCTGGCTCGGGCAAGTCGACGCTCGCGTTTGCCGTCGAGGAAGCGCTGGTGCACGGCGGATCGGGGGCCTACGTACTCGATGGCGACAACATCCGGTTCGGACTCAACCGGGATCTTGGCTTCTCGCCCGAGGATCGCACTGAGAACATTCGCCGCATCGGCGAGGTATGCCGCTTGTTTCAGGACTCGGGGATGATTGTGCTCACGGCGTTCATCTCGCCGTATCAGGCCGACCGTGATCAGGTGCGTTCCCTACATCCGGATGGTCGGTTCATCGAGGTCTTTGTGGATACGCCGCTCGAGGTCTGCGAGAAGCGCGACGTGAAAGGTCTCTATCAGAAGGCGCGGACCGGGGAGATTCCGGAGTTCAGTGGAATCTCCGCCCCGTATGAAGCCCCAACGAATCCTGAGCTTCGAATCGACACCAGCAAGCCACTCGATGAGTGTGTCGCTGAGGTCCTCGCCCGTCTCTTGCCCTGAGTTGTTGCTCGAGAAGTCGAAGGCGGACCGCCATCGAGATTCGATAGGTCCCGCCAAACGACGACTCAGTTCAAGAAGCCGGGATCGTCACGCATGAGCTCGTCCCACCAGGGCTGGAACTGGAACCAACCGGCGAGATCGTGTCCCTGGGTGGCGTAGCCCGACTCACAAAGCCCAGCGGGGATCTCAATCGGGTCACCGGCGGCCTCGGCCACAAGCTGGCTCTGCATGCAACGTTCGAGGGCCACGTACCACCACACGGCGGCATCGACGCTGCCACCACAGGTGATATGGCCATGGTTCTGGTGAATGAGCGCCTTGCGGTCACCAAGAGCCTCAGCCATCTGGCGCCCTATTTCGAGGTCCACCACGACCGCTCCACTGCCCACGCTGCAGAGGGCAACATCGTTGTAGAACGCAGTGGCGTCCTGGGTGATCATCTTCAGCGGCTTGCCTAGCGTCGAGAAGGTGCGGCCGTACATCGCGTGCGTGTGAGCCGCCGCCACAACGTCCGGGCGAGCCTGGTGGAGCTGGGAGTGGATGGCGAATGCTGCGGCGTTGACGGGCCGGTCGCCTTCAACAACCTCTCCCTCGTGGTTCACGAGGATGAGGTCGGACACGGTCATCAGCTTGAAGTTGTGACCAAATGGGTTGACCCAGAAATGGTCAGTGAACTCCGGATCGCGAGCGGTCACATGACCGGCGACGCCTTCGGCCAGATGAAGGCGCCCCAAGATGCGAAGGCCAGCGGCCAGACGTTCTTTGCGGTCCTTTCGCACCGCGTCAACGTCCTCGATGACCGCCGGCGTCGGCAGGCTGAACTGATTGTTACTCGCGGTGACGCCCTTTGCTGTTTCGGTGGGTTCCTGGATATCAGTCATGGGTACTCCTGTGGCCTGGGATCAGCGTACGAGGGCGGAAGGCTCAGTGCGAGTCGGATGCCTCGGCGCAGCAGCGAGACGAACGGCAAGCGGTTGACGTCTGCTCGCTAGCTGAGAACGTTACGGACCGATGCGAGACGATCAGCGTCAACGCGAAACCATGCCCACTTGCCGCGCTGCTCTCGTTCAAGGATCCCCGCGTTGACGAGTTGTGACAGATGGTGGCTAACGGTTGGTTGTGACTTGCCCGTGGCGGCAGGGAAATCGCAGGCACACCCTTCGCCGTTGGCCGCGATGATACTGACCAGCTTGAGGCGAACGGGATCGGCAAGCGCTTTAAGGATAGCGGCCAACTCGAAAGCGTCGTCATCAGTCAGCGGTGATGAAAGCAGCGGAGAACAGCAGATCTCGCTCATGTCGTAGATGCTACTGGATCTATCGACAGTGGTCGATGTGTGCTGCTCCAGAGGATCGGGAGAACAGTCAGCATTCCGATAGTGGCCCCGGTTGCGCCATAGATGACCGCAGCGGTGTAGCCAAAGTGATCGATGAGCCAGCCGGCCAGCGGTGGGCTAAAGAACGCGCCGACAGCGGCCGCGGTGTAGAGCATCCCGATCATTCCGCCTAGGCCAGCCAGCCCGAACCGATCGGCAAGCACGGCCGGGGCGAGTGCGATGAACCCGCCGTAGCCGAGGCCGAGCAGCACCGCATAGGTCACCAGCATGGAGTACGAAGATCCTGCGATCGACCACGTCCAGTGCGCAATAGCCATGAGGAAAAAGCTGGCGACGTACAGGCGGAGGCTGCCGAGTCGATCGGCCAGGCCTCCGAGCCCGAGTCGACTGATGACGCTGACGCCGCCGATGATGCCGACGAGGGCCGCCGCCTTCACATCCGATATTCCGCGATCTTCGGCATAATCGGCCAGGAAGACGAAGGGAACGAAAAGCCCCAGGGTCGAGAAGATGATGGAGACGTAGAGGAGGGCGAAGTCGCCATTTCCCAGCAAGGTTCTCAGCGACTGAGGCTTGGGAGCCAGCACCGCGGCCGGGCCCGGCTCGATCACGAGGCTGGCGAGCATGAGCACAGTGCCACCAAACAGGGCAAAGATCACATAGGTCGTGCGCCATGACGTGGCGTCAATCAAGCGAGCCGCCGTCGGAGATCCGACAAGGGTTCCAAGCCCGATTCCGGTCACCGAGAGGCCAAGGGCGGTGGCGCGACGGCGCTCGAACCATCCCCCGACGGTGGCGACCATGGGGACGTAGGCACAAGCGATCGCGAACCCGACGCCGCCGCCGTACGTCACATAACCCAGCCAGAGGTTCGGCACCGCAGCGGTCAATAGGAGACCGATCGTCAAAGATGCAGCTGCGGCGCGCATTACCGGCTTCGGGCCGACCCGGTCACACCACCGTCCGGTCAACAGTCCGAGCAAAAATGACAGCGAGATTGTGATCGAGAACACGAGGGCCGTTGCCGATGACGATGTCTCGAACTCTTCACTCATTGAGTTGAAGAAGGCCCCAAAGCTATAGCCGACGCCAAAGACGGCAAACATCCCTGATGCCGCGGCAGCAGCAATGAGCCATGCGCGGCGTGAGTCCAGGCCCGCGTCCATTGTCGGGGGTGACGCTCTAGTCCAGCTGAGCGTGGAGGAATTCGATGACCTGGGGCCAGAGTTCGCCAGCTAGCCCTTGGTCGTAGATGCCGAAGGGGTCTTCTTCGTTCATGAATGCATGGGCAGCATCGTGGAACGAGATTTGGATGTCCTTGCCCATTTCCTGAAGTCGGCGCTCCATATCTCGGGCTCCGGCGGATGGAAAGTGTTCGTCCTGTTCCGCGAAATGACCGCGTATGACAGCGGAGAGACCATCCCAATCGGGCTCACCGCCAGCGGGATAGCCATAGAAGGGGACGGCAGCCTTGACCACGTCACCACGTGTAGCGGCAACCATGAAGGTCATCAGCCCACCCATGCAGAAGCCGATCGCACCAATGCCGATGCCGGTCGTCGCTTGGTGAGCGGTGAGGTAGTCGACGGCCGCGCTCATGTCGCCGACAGCTCGCTCGGGAGCCAGGGTGGTCATCAGATGACCAGCCTTGTCCATCTCGTCATGACCGGCCAGCTCACCTCGGTACAGGTCGGGAGCCATGGCCACGAACCCCTTGGCCGCCATCATGTCGGTGACGCCCATGATCTGGGGATTCAACCCCCACCATTCTTGAAGGACAAGCACGCCCGGGCCATGTCCCGATTCGGGAATCGACACATAACCGCGTGCCCCTTCGCTGCCGTCGAGATCAACGAGTTCGCCCATGAGCGGACCTTAGTGCAATGCCCTGGCAGTGCTCGGATCACGCAAAGAATGCAACGACGTCGCGACGGACGACCTTGCCGAGTGAGTTGCGTGGGAGTTCGTGCACGACCTGGATCTCGGAGGGAACTCGGTCGCCGCTGAGGGTGGCGCGAGCATGAGCGCGAAGCGCTTCGGCATCGATGGCGTCACTATCGAGGAGTTCGCTGACGATGACTTCACTGTCGATGACCACTGCGGCGGCGATGCGTTCACCCAGGCGTGCATCGGGCACACCGACGACGGCAACCTCACAGACGAGCGGATGGCTGAGCAGGGCGGCTTCGATTTCTGCGGGCATCACGTTGGTGCCTCCCCGAACGATCACATCATTTATGCGACCGACAACGCGAAGACGTCCGTGCTCGTCGATCTGACCGAGATCCTCGGTTAGTAGACCCTCACCGTCGAGGGCTGCGGCGGTGCCGGCGGGATGATGCCAGTACCCGAGCATGGGTTGCCAACTACCGGCCCAGGGGCCCTCCATCGTCGGCTCGATACGGATACGACCCGTGGTGCCGACGGGTGTTTCGCGTCCATCCTCATCGACAGTCGAGATACGAACGGGTGGCATTGCGGCTGCACTGTGAGGATGCTGGCTGTCCGTTCGAGCGACTCCAGTGGGCGTCTCGGACAATCCATAGCTGAGCACAGGACGTATCCCGACAACGGTCTCGAATCGTTGGCGTAAGTCGGGAGCAGTGCCGGCGCCTCCGACAAGTACGGAACGAAGAGTGACCGGGGGAGACGCCCCGGTTTCTTGCAGCTCCTGAGCGAGGTCGTGTAGAAGCGTCGGCACGGCGATCAGGCGTGTGACGGAGTGTTTCTCGATCGCGTTCAGGAGCGCGGCCGGGGACGCGGTGGAGCCGATGACCACGGTTCCGCCCCGAAGCATTGACGTCAGTGGGCCAATGGTCATCAGTGTCAGTGTGGTGAGCGGGAGCGCGCAGAGTGTGCGTTCGTTCTCCTCGAATGGCTCTGTCGCGATGCTGGACAGGCCAGGCCACAGCAGGCCGTGCTGAGAATGGACGACCAGTTTCGGCTGCCCCGTGGTCCCTGACGTTGGCGACATCACCGCTGGGGCATGCGGGTCAATGGGTTTGTTGGCGAGAAACGGCGTGGACTCCGGAGCCACTGGCCACTTGAAGCCGACGTCGACGACGATCTGGGCGCCGCTTCGCCTCACCAGATCGGCACGAGCGTCACCGGGCAGCCGAGGATTGACGCCGAGCCAGACTCGGCCCACTCGTAGGGTGGCCAGGAATCCGATCACAAGCTCGGCAGAGTTGGGTACGCACCAGGCGAGTACCTCTCCGGGCCTGGTGCCGGCTTGAATCGCGGCTGCGACGCGGTGCACCTCCTGGTCCAGTTCGATATAGCTCAAGACGCCCATATCATCGATCACTGCGGGACGATTGGGATGATCTCGGACGCCAGCGTCAAGGACTGCCGCGACAGACACAGGTCCAGACGGGTAGGGCCGCGGCGCGGGTCGGCGAATGAGCCCGGTTTCGAGGTCTATGTCGTTACGGTCGGCCATCGTGACGAAGTCTGGCATGCCGACGAGTCGGGGCCGATACAGTCCGGGCACGATGCGTGATCCCGAGAAACTCGAAGCGGAGACGTGGCTTGTCTCCGCGGGTCGGCCTGAAGAGGCTGGCCAGCCACTGAATACCCCTCTGGTGGCGGCCTCCACATTCCGTCACGGCGCTGATCGCGGCTATTCCCGTAACGAGGGTTCTCCCTCATGGGAGTCGTTTGAGGCAATCATGGCCGGGCTTGAGGGGGGAGAGGCAACGTCGTTCTCGTCGGGCATGGCGGCTATTGCTGCAGCAATCGATCTCGTGCCTGTCGGTGGGGAGATCGTCTATCCCGATGACTGTTATCAGGGCCTCGCTACTCTTTTGTCCAAGGGTGCGTCGCAGGGCCGATGGACCGTGCGGAAACTCCCGGCGGAAGATACCGAGGGTTGGCTTGCCGCCATCGACTCCGCCGCGATGCTCTGGCTCGAGTCGCCGTCGAATCCACTCCTCGCGATCGGCGATGTTTCGGGAATCTGTGAAGCGGCGCGAGACAGCGCAACGCTTGTTGTGGTCGATAACACCTTCGCAACGCCGCTCAATCAACGCCCGCTCGAACGCGGGGCCGATGTCGTCGTGCACTCAGCGACGAAATACATCGGCGGTCACTCTGACCTGCTGTGTGGCATCACAGTGGCGCGGTCTTCAGAACATGCCGCGCAGATTCGCTCCTCACGCACCATCCAGGGTGCTACTCCTGGGACCATGGAAGTCTTTCTCGCAACACGGGGGATCCGTACACTCGCGGTGCGGCTTCGCGCGGCTGAAGCCAACGCTCTTGAACTGGCTGTCCGCCTTCAGGCCCACCCCGCGATCATGGCGACCCGCTATCCGGGCCTTCCTGATCATCCAGGCCATCAGCTTGCGGCCCGGCAGCTCGATGGTTTCGGGTCGATGATCAGCTTTGATCTCGTCGACGCCAGCGCTGCGGATCACGCTTGTGAGCGTGTCCAACTTATTGAACACGCCACCAGCCTGGGCGGGGTTGAGAGCACGATTGAGCGGCGAGCAACGACACCCGGCCAGGAGCACCTGCCTCCGGGCCTCTTGCGGATGAGTGTGGGGATCGAGGCAGTTGAGGATCTCTGGGCTGACCTAGAGCAGGCAATTACGCCCTGAGGATCGGAGGTGCTCCGTTAGGCGCTACTCCATCAGGCCTGCGGCCATCGCGGCTCCGAGCTCCCAGCACGCTTCGAGCGCGGTCTGTTCCGGCGCCCCGATACACGACACGGGTGGCTGGGCGAGTCTCCAACACAGACCGGTGGCGATCTTCTTCACTCCCAGAAGGGCGCCTGATGTGTCGGATTCGCCGTGTACGAAAACCCCGTAGGGCAACGCTTCAGTCGTTCCCAGGCACTCATTGTACGCGGTGTCAAAGAAGTGCTTGAGCGCTCCGCTCATGTATCCGAGGTTGGCTGGCGTCCCTAAGATGATCCCGTCGGCCGCTCGCACCAGCGATGCATTGGCATGTAGCGCCTCCACCGCGTGGCTCTCGACGCCCTCGATGCCCGCAGTAGTCGCGCCCGCAAGAAGCTGGGCGAGCATGGCGCTGAGCGCTGGCCCGGGGGAGTGGTGCACGATGAGCAGAACGGCCATGGGCCGACAAGTTAGTCGAGGCAGTTCGCTGCCCCGTTCAGTGCCGTTGCCGGAAGATCTAGACATTCTGATCGCGATGAGTACGATGCCGCAATGAACGACTCATCCGCACATGACTACGACGCCATCATCATTGGGGCGGGCGTAATAGGTGGCGCCGTCGCCCACGAACTCTCCGGCCGCGGGTGGCGGACGCTGACTATAGACAAGGCCGACTCGGCGGGAGCGGGATCAACGATCAACTCTTGTGCAATTGTCCGTTTTTCGTACTCGACCGTTGATGGCGTGATGCTCGCGTGGGAGGGCTACCACTACTGGCCAGACTGGGCGAACTACATCGGCACCGACGATGAGCGGGGACTGATCGAGTACCACCAGGTCGGCCAACTCTTGGTCACAACCTCCGACGAGGACAGTCACACGGAGAAGGTCAAGAAGGTCTGGGACAAGTGCGGTATTGCGTATGAGACCTGGACCGCAGAGGAACTGACTGAGCGGATTCCGATCCTCGACCTGGGGCTCTACGGCCCGCCGCGCCGTCCTGACGACGAAGGCTTCTGGGATGACGCACACGGCCAGATGACCGGTGGCTACTTCACCGGCGAAGGCGGCTACGTCAGCGACCCACAATTGTCGTGTCACAACCTGCAGCGCGGCGCAGAAGCCCGTGGCGCTACGTTCTGGTTCAACGCGCAGGTCGCCGGTGTCAACAAGGTTGACGGTCGGGTTTGTGGTGTCACGCTCGCCGACGGACGTACCCCCACCGCGCCCGTGGTCGTGAATGTCGCCGGGCCGCACTCGAAGATCATCAACCAGATGGCCGACGTCTATGACTCGATGAACATCAAGACCAAAGCGTTACGCCATGAGGTTCACCATGTGCCCTCACCTGAGGGGTTCGACTTCGAAGCTCAAGGTGTGGTTGCCTCCGACGATGACCTCGGTATTTACTTCCGGCCCGAGGTCGGGAATCACATTCTCGTCGGCAGCGGTGACCCGGTTTGCGATCCGCGCGAGTTTGTCGACCCTGACAACTACGACCGGGCAATCAGCGAGAGCCAATGGGAAGCCCAGGTCCTTCGGGCCAACCGTCGGATGCCCTCGCTGGGCGTGCCGCACGAAAAAAAGGGCATCGTCGATCTCTACGACGTCTCCGACGACTGGATCCCGATATACGACCGCACGGATCTCGATGGCTTCTATGTCGCCATCGGTACGAGCGGCAACCAGTACAAGAACGCCGGGGTTGCCGGCCAACTCATGGCAGACCTGATCGAGGCGGTGGAAGACGGCCATGACCATGACAACGACCCGGTTGTATCAATCGGCCGCTACACGGGTACGGAGATGAACATCGGCTTCTTCAGTCGAAACCGAGAGATCAATCCCGACTCTTCCATGTCCGTGCACGGCTGAGCCTGGGCGCTGTTCGGCGTCGCAGCTGACGCGGATACGCCATACAGTCGAGGTGGCGGGCATGGCCAGCTACGAGGAGTGCGACATGGGTGTGGGCCGAGTTCGACCAATCGTGAGAGATCTCGCGCCATACCGGCCCGGCAAGGGTGCAGGGCAGGCCGAGGCCGAGCACGGCATCACAGATGCCATCAAGCTTGCCAGTAACGAGAATCCCTACTCGCCGCCGTCCTCGGTGCAGAAGGCCATTCAGGCTGCCGCGGCGGGTGTCAACCGCTACAGCGACCACGGGGCAACCGAACTCCGATCAAAATTGGCTGCCTGGCTCGGAGTCGACTCTGCCTGCGTGGCCGTCGGTTGCGGCTCCTCGGGACTCCTGCAGCAAGTGTGCGTCGCCTACATCGAGCCCGGTGACGAGGTCGTGTCACCGTGGCGATCGTTTGAGGCGTACCCAATCTTCGTTTCGCTGACCAATGGGGAGCTCGTGACGGTCCCATTGACCAGTGATTATCGGATCGATCTCGACGCTGTTGCCGCTGCGGTCGGCGCCAAAACGAAGGCCGTCATGTTGGCAACGCCCAATAATCCGACCGGGCTGGCGCTGTCAACGGCAGAGATCGCTGAGTTCATGGGCAAGGTCCCTGGCGATGTGCTCGTCGTCGTTGACGAGGCGTACCGCGAGTTCAGTGATCCGGCGTTTGGTGATCCCGTTGAGGATCTCGTGGGTCGCTTCCCCAATGTCGTGGTAACTCGAACGTTCTCCAAGGCCTATGGCCTCGCTGGTCTCCGAACCGGTTATGCCGTGGCCGACCCTTCTGTTATTGAAGAACTCGACAAGGTGCTCTTGGCCTTCTCGGTCAATCTGCTCGCTCAGGCGGGCGCAATCGCAGCCTTAGACTCTCTTGACGAGATTCAGGTTTTGGTCGCCTCGCTACTGAGTGAGCGGGCGCGTGTGGTCGATGGTCTGAGGACAGCTGGAGCGGATTTCCCGGATCCCCAAGGCAACTTCGTCTGGCTCCCGATCGGCGCCAGCACCGACCACGTCGCCCATGCCCTTGAACAACGCGGCGTGGTGGTACGTCCGTTCAGCGGCGAGGGAATCCGAGTCACTATCGGTACGCCCGAGGAGAACGACCGTTTCCTCGCTACCTACGCCGAGGTCATCGCCTGAGCGGATAGCTCAACTGAGGAACCCATCGAGCACGTTCACCATGTTGGTGCCGAGTGCTTCAGTGGCATAGCCACCTTCCATCACGAAGACCATCGGCCGGTCCACGCTGGCGAGGCGTTCTCCGAGCCGGATGAAATCCTCCGACACCAACCGGAACTGTGAGATCGGATCATCGACAAAGGTGTCGACGCCAAGGGAGACAACGATCGCGTCCGCCTCGCGTCGCTCGGTCCACTGAAGCAAGGTTTCCAGCGCGGTGAACCATTCGCCTGATTGAGTCCCGTGGGGGAGTGGCACGTTCAGGTTGGCCCCGACGCCGCCAGCCATGCCGTCCTCGTCGGCATGGCCAAGGAAGTAGGGGAACTCCACCTTCGGGTCCGCGTGGATTGAGCAGAACGAGACATCGTCACGATGGTAGAAAATGTCCTGCGTGCCATTGCCGTGGTGGTAGTCGATATCAAGCACGGCCACCCGGTCTGCTCCACTTTGGCGCAGACGCTCCGCCGCGATTGCTGCGTTGTTCAGATAGCAATAGCCGCCGAACTGATCCCTTGAGGCATGGTGCCCGGGTGGCCGACAACGAGCAAATGCGGAGCGAGCCCCGGCCGCCACGTACTGAGCCGCAGCATCGGCCGATCGGGCAGCGTCGGCCGCGGCCATCCATGTGTCCGCGGCGATTGAGCAGTCGGCGGCGAAGCTGTAGTAGCCGAGTTGGGCCAGGAGTCCCTCGGGCCGGATATCGCGCATCCGTCGCGCGGGCCAACCATTTGACATGGCGCAGGATCCCGCCCTGCCTTCGGCCACCCAACGCTGGTGGGCAGTTTCTAAGAAGGCGACATAGGTGGGGGCATGCACGTGTTCGACGAGCGCTCGATCCAGGTCGCCGGGTTGTCGAACGTCGGTGAATCCGCGAGCGAGCAGCTCGGCATCGACGATGTCGGCTCGATCCGGGCTTTCCCAGCTCTGGCTGAGCCGGCCGTCGTCGAGTTCGAGGCAATGATGCTGGTGATGGGCCGTGGTGGCGTAGATCCGCATTCGTACTCCTGTGGTCGGCGGCAAATCGGGCCATGAGCTACCCGTGGGCCGCGCGTGCACTCTAGGTTTCTAGATATGTCTCAGAACCTTAAGTTCGGTTGGTTGTCTCCGGTGATCGGAAACCAGTGGAGTGGACACGAAGCGATCGTCCTCCATCAAGAGCGCCACGTCCTGCCTGAAGCGCTTCAGTATTTCGATTCTTTGTGGATCGCAGATCACTTCTATGGCTTCGATGCGCGTACGGATCCGTTCCTCGAGGCCTGGACGACCCTCACTTGGCTCGCTGCGAAATTCCCCAATGTGATGCTGTGCCATCACGTTCTGGGGCACGGGTATCGCCCGCCAGCCCTCACCGCGAAAATGGCGGCCACACTGCAGACCCTGTCGGGCGGTCGGTTCATCCTGGGTATCGGGGCTGGCTGGCGAGGCGACGAGTACGCCGCGTACGGTTACGACTTCCCGAAGCCGTCAGTCCGGTTTGCCCAGCTCGAAGAAGTCATACAGATCTGTCGCCTGATGTGGACGCAGGACCATCCGTCCTTTGACGGGACGCACTACTCAATCGTTGATGCAGCCGCCCCGCCGCTGCCTGACGTCGTGCCCCCGATCTGCATTGGCGCCGCCGGCGAAAAGATCGGGCTCCCCCTTGTGGGACGTCAGGCTGACATGTGGAACTCGGCATTCCGTGGCGAAGAGGACTGGAAGCGCAAGGTCGGAATCGTCCACGACAGCGCCGTTGCCGCAGGCCGGGACCCAAAGGCGATCGAGATCGGCACCACGCTCGAGACCCCACTCCCGACCAGTGACGACGAAAGCGAGCGTCTGCTGGAGCGGGTGGCCAATCTCGCCGCCAGCGGAGTTCAGCACTTCACCATGGACTTTGGGCATCCGCCCACGGCGGAGCACGTGCATCGCTTCGCAGAACAGGTGATCCGCCCAGCTCGTGCCACCTGAGTCAAACACACTGACCCCAGATCGGACGCCAGACCGCACCATCCCGTGGGCGCTGCGCGGATTGTTTCTCTCGTTCTTCCTGTCTGGCTTTGCCATCGTTGGCCAAATCACGGTCATTGGAAAGCAGGTCTTCGACATGACTGGGCGGGAGCTCGATCTTGGGCTTTTGGGCCTGGCCGAGTTCTTACCGGTGGCCTTCCTCGTGCCTTTTTCTGGCGCGGCCGCTGACCGTTTCGACCGCAGGCACGTCTACGCCATCAGTCTCGGGGGCGAACTTCTTTGTTCCCTTGGCTTGTTCTTCTACATCTCGTCTGAGCCCACATCGGTGAAGCCGATCTTCATTCTCGTCGCCCTGTTTGGCGTCGCCCGCTCCTTTGCTTCGCCCTCCGGCCAGGCCTTACCGATCGACCTCGCCACGTCGGAGAATCTGGAACGGGTGATGGCATTGAGGTCGGTGGCGTTCCAGTCGGGATTCATTGCCGGCCCGGTCGCGATGGGCTTCATCTTCGTCGTCGATCCGGCATTCCCGTACCTGGCCGCCGTCGTTGCGTTTTCTCTCGCCATCCCCATCCTGGTCATGATCCCTCGGCCTGGTACCCGGCGACTTCAGACGCGAGGTGGGATGCAGGCCCTTCGAGACGCGCGGGAGGGACTGCGTTTCATGCGCCGCCAACCCGTGGTGTTCGGGGCGATTTCCCTCGACCTCTTCGCGGTTCTCTTTGGCGGCATCATCGCCCTGCTTCCTGCGATCGCCGAGGATCGTCTCGGTGTCGGCGCCGTCGGCCTCGGCTGGCTACGCGCCGCCACAGGGATCGGCGCAGGGACTACGGCGCTCATGCTCTCCGTTCGACCGGTGCGGCGGCACGTCGGGCGAACGCTGCTCCTCGTAATCGCCATCTTTGGTGTGATGACGATCCTCATAGGCCTCGTCGACAGCTATGCGATTGTCTTCGTTGCTCTACTCGTCGCGTCCGCCGCTGACTCCGTTTCGGTCTTCATCCGGTCGACCCTGGTTCCCTTGGCCACCCCTGAGGTGATGCGGGGGCGGGTGCTCGCAGTTGAGCGGGTGTTCATTGGCGCCTCCAACGAGCTTGGAGCGGCCGAGAGTGGACTGAGCGCGGCCGTCTTCGGTCTTATGGGGGCAATTCTGTTTGGAGGGATTGGCACCCTCGCCGTGGTGGCTATCTGGTGGAGATGGTTCCCCGCCCTCCGCGATGTCGACCGCTTCGATGAAGTACGAGTCCCAAGTTCTTGAACGAGTTGGGACGCCGGTGACCTAGCCTCCGTGCGTGGCCATTCTTCTCAGCCTGCTGACGGCCTTTCTCTTCGGCACCGGTGACTTTTTCGGCGGTATGGCGGGCAAGCGCATTCGAATCGCCCAAGTGCTTCTCTGCGCTCACATCATCGGCGGCATCGGGATCTTCGTTATCTCGCTGGCGATCGCTGACCAGTTCCGCTTCCAAGACCTCGGCTGGGGAGCGATCGCCGGGGCGTCAGGCATTCTTGGCCTCGCTCTGCTGTATCGGGGTCTGGCTCGCGGACCTATGGGAGTTGTCGGGGCGCTCACTGCGATCACCTCAGCCGCGGTGCCCGCCGCGTGGGGCACCCTCGTAGGCGGTGATCGCCTCGCCACACTGGCCTGGATCGGTGTGGGGATAGCACTGGTCGCGATTGGGCTGGTGTCCTGGTCACCAAACGAGTCGAACACCAGCGTCACGAGTCGAACCATCGTCGAGAGCCTGATTGCCGGGGCCGGCTTTGGCTTCATGTTTGTCTTGCTTGATTACAGCGATCCGGCATCCGCGCCGTGGCCGATTGTCGGTGCCCGGGCGCTTACCGCTCCACTGCTGCTCGCCAGCTTTCTGGTCAAGCGATCGCCGGTCTGGCCGCGTGATCCCGTTGCACTCGGTCTGGTGTTTGGCGTCGGTGTCACGGACACGGTTTCGAACGCACTTTTCCTCTACGCGACCCAACACGGCTCGCTGACCGTGGTGGCAGTGCTTTCCAGTCTCTATCCGGTAGCCACGGTGGTGCTGGCGCGTACCCTCTTGCACGAACGCTTGACGCGCGTTCAGTTTGGTGGCTTCGTGCTTGCTATGGCGGCCACCACCATGATCGCTGCTAGCTAAGGAGTCGCTATTAGAGCATCGAACAGATATGGCTCACGGTCTAACCTTGCGGAATCGACTCCCAGGCTGCACAATAAGTCCGTACAAATGTCAATCGGCATTGACGCCTACGGGGCAGGAGATACGTGACCAGACTTGGATTCCTTCTCGACAGCGATTCGTGTATCGGTTGTCATGCGTGCACGGTTGCCTGCAAGAGCGAGCACGACGTGCCGCTGGGCGTCAACCGAACATGGGTGAAATACATCGAGACCGGTTCGTTCCCCAACGTCAGTCGACACTTTTCGGTGATGCGCTGCAATCAGTGCGAAGACGCACCCTGCATGTCTATCTGCCCAACAAACGCCCTGTTCCGAGCTGACAACGGTGTCGTCGACTTTAACGACGACAACTGCATCGGCTGCAAGGGCTGCATGAACGCGTGCCCCTATGACGCGCTATACATCAACCCAGCGACCAACACGGCCAACAAGTGCAACTTCTGCAACCACCGGGTGGAAGTCGGCCTCGAGCCTTCATGCGTGGTGGTTTGCCCCACCCACGCCATCAAGGTCGCTGACCTTGATGATCCAAACAATGAGGCAACCAAGATCATCGCCCGCGATGATGTGGCCGTTCGGTCTCCCGAGCAAGGGACAAACCCGAAGGTTTACTATCGCGGCGCCGACCAGGCATCCCTCAACCCCTTGCGTACGGCGATCGCTGCCGATGGCCTGATCTGGGCCGATCAAACGCCCGGCCATCCAACCCTTCCGCCCGACGCTCACGGAGTGGTGGCGCGCACCACCTACACGACGTCGCACCAGATGACCTGGAAAGAGAAAGTTTCCGGCTATTTGGTCACCAAGGCGATCGCTGCTGGCGTGATGCTCGTCGCCACGATGCTGGTGATGATGGGCCACGCCGGTGAGCAGGCCGCTGTCGGTGTTATTCCACCAATCATCGCCGGCGTATTCCTCGGACTCACGGGCGTCCTGCTCGTGACCGACCTGAAGCAGCCCGGACGTTTCCACTACCTGATTACGAGGGGTTCGTGGGAGTCCTGGCTTGTCAAGGGCGCATATATTCTGATGGGCTTTGCACTCCTCCTGGCCTGTTGGTGGGTGGGTGGCCTCACCGAATCTTCCGGCTTGATCGAACTGATAGCGATCCCCACCGCCTTGTTTGCGGCCGGAACCGCTGGTTACACCGCGTTCCTGTTCGGCCAGTGCGAGGGTCGTGATCTTTGGCAAACGCCACTTTTGCTACCTACCCTGCTGGCTCAGGCCGTGACAGCGGGTGGAGCCACGTACGCCATTGCTGACCTGTTCATGGACGTCCCCGAAGTGAATGCCATTCGTTGGACGCTTCTCGGTGGCGTCATCGCCACCGGGGCCCTGATCTGGGTCGAGATCACCTCGAAGGGCACGCCGCACGTAGAGGCCGCCATTTACCAGATGACCATGGGCGAGTATCGCAAGAAGTTCTCCACCGGTGTGGTGCTTGGATTACTGATCCCTGGCGCTCTCGTGCTCATCGCACTGTTTGTCGACGCCGGCCCTGGCCTTCCAGCCATCGCCGGCTTCGCCGCCCTCATTGGCATGTGGGCGTATGAAGATTCGTTTGTCCGTGCCGGCCAATCCGTGCCGTTGTCCTGAGGAAATGACCGATGACTGACCTCACCCAATACCCGCCCCACGAAGACTGGCACGACTACACCTCGCTCAACGCGAAGGCATGGCCGGACAAGGTTGAAGAGCATCACACCTTGGTGCCCACGACCTGCTTCAACTGTGAAGCCGCCTGCGGCCTCCTCGCCCACGTCAATCACGAGACAGGTGAGATCGACAAGATTGAGGGCAACCCACTACACCCGGCGAGCCGCGGCCGCAACTGTGCCAAGGGACCAGCGACACTCAACCAGGTCTACGACCCCGAGCGGATCATGCATCCGATGCGCCGCGTCGGCGAGCGGGGGAGCGGCCAGTGGGAGCGGGTCAGCTGGGAAGAGGCACTCGACGACATCGGTAACCGGATCGGCGTTGCCATGGACGAGGATCGTCGTGATGGCGTCATGTATCACGTCGGCCGTCCCGGTGAGGATGGTTACGCCGACCGAGTGCTCAAGGCATGGGGCGTGGACGGCCACAACAGCCACACCAACATCTGTTCGAGCAACGCCCGTATCGGCTACCAGAGTTGGATGGGCCACGATCGGCCGTCATCGGACTTCGCCAACGCCGAGGTGATCTTCCTCATCTCATCGCACCTGGAGGCCGGTCACTACTTCAATCCACACGCCCAGCGCATCATTGAGGCGCAAGGCAAGGGCGCCACCGTCATCTGTGTCGACCCGCGACTGTCGAACACGGGCTCCAAGGCCGACCATTGGCTGCCTGCATGGCCCGGCACCGAGCCGTTCATGCTGCTCGCCATTGCCCGCTTGCTCATCGAGAGCGGCAGTTGGCAGAAGGACTTCGTGCGCCGTTGGGTCAATTGGGAGACGTACCTGCGAGAGACCCGTCCTGACCTGCCCGTCGAAATTGACTCCATGCAGCAGGCGTGGCTCGACGAGTATTGCGAGTACACGCCCGAGCGTGCCGCCGAAGTCTGTGGCATCGACGCCGATCAACTACGCGAAATTGCCGACATCATCGGCGCTCACCCCACCAAGTTTGCGTCGCACAACTGGCGTGCCGCTGGTGCGGGCAACCTCGGTGGCTGGCAGACAGCGCGCTGTCTCTTCTTCTTGAACGTACTTACCGGCTCCGTTGCCACTGTCGGAGGCACGAGCGGAACCGGCTGGAACAAGTTCAAGCCCCACCAACCCAAGGGCGCACCGGCACTGCATGAGTGGAACGAGATGAGCTGGCCAAAGGAATATCCGCTCTCGTACCACGAGATGTCAATCCTGCTCCCGCACTTTCTGAACGAAGGGCGAGGCACGCTGGACGTCTATTTTAGCCGGGTCTACAACCCGGTTTGGACCAACCCCGACGGGTTCTCCTGGCTCGAAGCACTCAAGGACGAGGAGAAGGTCAAGTGCCACGTGGCGCTGACTCCGACCTGGTCTGAAACTGCCTGGTTCGCCGACTACGTCCTCCCCATGGGCGTCGGCACGGAGCGGCACGACATCGCCAGCTTCGAGACCCATGCCGGCCGCTGGATCGGTTTCCGTCAACCCGTGTTTCGTCGTTACGCGGAGATCCGCGGCGAGGAACTCAACCACGAAACTCGCACGCATGAATTCAACCCCGGGGAAGTCTGGGAAGAGAACGAATTCTGGATCGACCTCTCGTGGCGTATCGACCCCGATGGCTCTCGCGGCATCCGCCAGTGGTTTGAGTCCGATGAGAAGCCCGGCACTCCAATCAGCGTCGACGAATACTACGGCACGATGTTCTCCGAGTCGGTTCCCGGACTCGCAGAGAAAGCGGTGGAAGCGGGCAAGACTCCACTTGAGTACATGCGCGACATTGGTGCGTATGCCATACCCGGCGATGTGATCACACCCTACGAGCGCATCGTGGGCGCTGAGGCTCTCGAAGGCTGCGAGAAGGACGACCAAGGCGTGTTCCGCAAGCCGGGCACGAGTGGGATGTGGGACGGCACGACCGACGGACTCGACGACATTGCCTTGGCTCCTCTTGGCGACGGTTCGCCCGGAGTCGAGGTTGACGGTGAGATCAAGGAAGGATTCCCGACACCGTCGCGAAAGCTCGAACTGTTCTCCACGACGCTCAAGGACTGGGGTTGGCCGGAGTACGCCACCCCGACCTGGATTCCATCCCATGTCCATCATGAGGACCTGGACATGGAGCCTGATGCCGACGGCGCTGGAGGCAACGAGCGCATCCTGCTGCCCACATTCCGAATCCCCACACTGATCCACACCCGCTCGGCCAACTCCAAGTGGCTGAGTGAGTTGAGCCATCGTCACCCGCTCTGGATTCATCCAGAGGACGCCGAGAAGCTCGGTATCGAGGTGAACGGTCTCGTTCGTATCTCGACCCGCATTGGTCACTTCGTTATTCAGGCTTGGCGCACCGAGGGCATCCGTCCTGGCGTGGTCGCTGCCTCTCATCACATGGGTCGCTGGCGCCTTGAGGAGGACAAGGCTCGTTCATGGGGTACTGGCAAAGCGGAGATCACTCAGGACGGCTCCTCGTGGAAGCTTCGCCGTACGGATGGCATCAAGAAGTGGAAGTCCAAGGACGACGACACCGGTCGGGTGTGGTGGAACGACACCGGTGTGCATCAGAATCTCACCTTTTCTGTCCAGCCCGATCCGATCTCCGGTATGCAGTGCTGGCACCAGCGGGTCAGGGTCACTGCGGCCGAATCCGGTGATCAGTACGGAGATGTTGTTGTCGACACGGCCAAGAGCCGTGAGGCATACCTGGACTGGTTGTCAAAGACCCGCCCGGCTCCCGGTCCCGGCGGTCTACGACGTCCGCTATGGTACGCCCGACCGCTCAAGCCGTCGGCGGAGATGTACAACCTCGGCGACTGAGTCATCCCGCGTTTGCGGGTTCTGTAAGGAGTTTCATGGACCCCGTTGTCGGCCATCTTGAGGCGCTCGGAGTCGAGTACGAAATCGTGCCATGCGATCCCGAACTGGCAGACACGGCCGCGTTCTGCGAGGCGTATGGTTTTTCTCCCGACGACAGCGCCAATGCAATCCTGGTAGTTGGAAAGGCGGAAGCCCGGCCGATGGCGTGCTGTGTCGTGTTGGCCTCCACGCGGCTCAATGTGAACGGCACCGTGCGCCAACGGCTGGGCACCCGCAAGGCCTCGTTCGCTGGTGCCGAAGAGACGATCGAGCGCAGCGGCGGCATGGAGATCGGCGGCGTGACCCCGTTCGGTCTGCCCCCTCACCTGATGGTCTGGGTCGACGCAGCCGTCAAGGCCCGCGAGCGAGTCATCGTCGGCGGCGGCTCCAGAGACCGCAAGATCCTGTGCCCACCAGCATCGCTGCTGGCAATATCTGGTGCCGAACTCGTCGACGGTCTCGCGAAGCCAGCACCCCCACCAGAGCTGCCAGAGACGTAGCGGCGGATGCTCCTGCATCGGCCACATGCGATTCATCAGATCGTTCGCGATGATTACGGCGGGCCCCTGTCGCGCCTCAGCGGGCTTGAAGGCCTAGGGCGATCGGTCACGGTCACCGTGCTGCCACTGGCCGCGTTCGCCTCGCTCGGATCCAAGGAAGCCGTCACCTACGCCTATTTCGCGGGCTCCCTTGTTGCTTTGTTCGCAACGCTCAACGTGGGCACGCTTGAGAGTTGGATGGCCCGGCGTTGGGTAGTGACGCTCGGTATCTCGAGCCTTGTCGTGGCCAACCTGATCGTGCTCAGTGACCTGGAGCCACTCATCCCCATTGCCATGGGATTGGTGGCAACTGAGGCGGCGATCTTTACCGTTTGCATGTCCCTGTTCATCATGGACTACATCGACAAGCGTGAGCTTCGCCGCAACGAGTCCCGACGGATGATGCATAACGGCCTGGCATGGGCCATCGGGCCGATGGTGTCGATTCTTCTCTATACCGAGGTGGACGACCGTCTCCCGTTTCTCGTGGCAATCCTTTGCGCCCTCGTCGCACTGACATACTTCTGGGTGTTGCGAATGGGCACCAACCCCGTGCTCTCGACGCCGAAGTCGAAGGCGCCCAATCCGCTGCAGAACATCCCGCGCTACTTCCAACAGAGATACCTTCGGATCGCGTATCTCATCACCCTGGTCCGCGGCACGTTCTGGGCGTCATTCTTCATCTACGCGCCGCTCTACACCGTGGAGGCCGGCCTTCCGGCATGGACGGCTGGGGGAATCGTGTCGGCGGTCGCGGTACTGCTGATCCTGAGCCCCACGGTGCTCTGGCTCACCGATCACACATCAACACGATTCATGATCATGGCCGGATTCGTACTCATGGCGGTATCGCTACTCGCTCTTGGCGTTCTCGGCGACGCTCAAGCGATCGGCGTGGTCTTCTGGATCACTGGCGCATGGGGCGCTTCTTGGCTCGACGTGCTCGGCAACATCCCGTTCATGCGCACAGTGAAGCCACGAGAACGTATTGCGATGACCACGGTCTTCTCCTCGTGGCGAGAGACATCGTCCTTTGTCGCTCCCGGCCTGGCGGTCTTGATCTTGCTAACGGGACCATTCTGGATCTATTACTTCGTCCTTGCTGCGGCGTGTCTCGCCACGGTGTTCGCGGCATCGACGCTCCCACGGAGAATTTAGGGAACAACGATAGGGGCATCCTCGGTCACGGCTCGAAGAGCGAAGCTAGAGCGCAGGTTTGCGACACCGGGAAGCCGGGCCATATGGGTGCGGTGGATGCGTTCGTAATCGGCCACATCAGCGACGGCGACCTTTACCAGGTAGTCGGAGTTACCGGCCATCAGGTAACAGCTGACCACCTCGGGTACCTGACGGACGGCATCCTCGAATTCGTCGAGCAGGTCCTCGTTCTGACTATTCAGCGAGATCTCGATGAAAACTGTGGTGCCTAGCCCCACGGCCTCGCGATCGAGACGGGCGACATAACCGCAGATCACGCCTTCTTCTTCGAGACGGCGTACTCGACGCAAACACGCCGAGGGCGACAGGTGCACGAGGTCAGCGAGAGCGACATGGGTGGCCCGGCCATCTCGCTGCAATTCGGCGATGATGGCGCGGTCAGTGGCGTCGAGTTCGATGAGCACAGGAATACCCCGGTTATAAGTCGTTTGGTGCACCGATCATGCACATGATTAGCCTATACCTAGTAAAGACGCACGGAAAGGTACCGCAATTCGTCGTATCGTGCGTGAGCTACTCCAGCATGAGAAAAAGTGGGCCAGCAATGCACATCGGTATTCCCAAAGAAGTCAAAGTCGCAGAGCGCCGGGTGGGCCTGACCCCGATTGGGGTACGCGAACTGGTCGCCCATGGTCATCGGGTCACCATCGAAACCACTGCTGGTACTGGTATCGGGGCCCCTGACTCCGTCTATGTCGAAGCCGGTGCCGGCATCGCGGCCGCTGCCGCCGAGGTCTGGGGCACGGCTGAAATGATCGTCAAGGTGAAGGAGCCGCAGGCCGCGGAGCGCGCCATGCTGTCCTCGGACCAGACGCTTTTCACCTATTTGCACCTGGCCCCCGATGTGCCACAGACAGATGATCTCATCACGAGCGGTGCCACGTGTATCGCCTATGAGACTGTCACCGACGGGCATGGGGGTCTCCCCCTCCTCGCCCCCATGTCGCAGGTAGCCGGTCGAATGTCCATCCAGGCCGGCGCTCACTGCCTCGAGGCGCCGAACGGTGGTGCCGGGCTGCTGCTCGGCGGCGTGCCCGGCGTTCCGTCGGCCCGTACCGTCGTGATTGGCGGAGGTGTGGTTGGAGAGAATGCCATCGAGATGGCGATCGGCCTCGGCTCCCAGGTCACGGTCCTGGACCGAAGCCTTGAGGTACTCGACCGACTAGCCCGTCGTTTCGGCGCTGAGCTAGAAACCGTGTACTCGACCACGGCGTCCCTCGAAGAGGCTGTGCTCGCTGCGGATCTCGTTGTCGGCGCGGTACTGGTGAAAGGGGCAACTGCCCCCAAGCTCGTGACTGCCAAGATGGTGAAGGCCATGAAGCCTGGCTCTGTCCTCGTAGACGTAGCCATTGATCAAGGAGGCTGCTTCGAGACATCACGGGCCACCACCCATGCAGAGCCGACATATGTCATTGATGATGTTGTGCACTATTGCGTGGCGAACATGCCTGGCGGAGTGCCTCGCACCTCCACTTACGCCCTCAACAACGCAACCCTCCCGTTCACCCTCTCGATTGCCGACCGCGGTCCCCGCGACGCCCTGCTTTCTGACCAGCACCTGCTGGGCGGTCTGAACGTCTGCGGGGGAATGATCACCGAAAGTCACGTCGCCGAGGCCCAGGGGCTCACGTACGTGGAGCCAAAGAAGGCGCTCGAGATCGTCTACGGCTGAGGCCGATGGGTGGCGTTCGCACTACGGTTCGAACGTGATCCCAACTCCAGCACTCGTCGTCGAACAAGCCGACCTCGACCACAACATCTCCACCATCGGCGCCACCTTGCCGGGGGCGAAGCTGCGTCCGCACGTGAAAGCCTTCAAGTGCACGGCCCTCGCTCATCGGCTCGTCGCTGCCGGCCATAGCTCCTTTACTTGTGCCACCGTGCGGGAGGTGGAGGGAATGGCGTCGGCCGGGCTGGGTGAAGATCTTCTGCTTGCCAATGAGGTTCTGGACCGTGACCAACTCGAGCGGCTTGCCGCGGTCGAAGCCAACGTCACTCTCGCCGTCGACAGCAGCGAGGGAATCGCCCGAGCGGCCGCGGCCGGCATCCGCAATGTGTTGATTGACGTCGACGTCGGCCTTCCCCGTTGTGGCTGCACGCCCGACGATGCCGGACGCCTCGCTGACCAAGGGCGGGCCGCCGGCATGCATGTCCGCGGAGTCATGGGCTACGAGGGACATCTGATGATGGTTCGCGATCGCGCCGAGCGCATCTCCAAGGTCGAACATTCCATGAGCAAGCTTCTGCGGGCCGCTGACGCAGTTGGTGGCGAGCTCGTCTCGGGCGGTGGCACTGGCACATACGACACCAACACGTGGGCCAACGAAATCCAGGCCGGCACCTTTCTGCTCGGTGACACGCAGTACGCCTCCCTTGACTTGCCGTTCCGCCAGGCGGTGCACTTGGAGTGCTCGATCCTGTCGTTGAACCACAATGGTTGGGGCGTGGCCAACGCTGGCCTGAAAGCGCTCGGTATGGACCACGGCAACCCGTCGTGGTCCGGTGGAGAGGTGCTCTACTGCAGCGACGAGCACACCACCCTCACCGCCGGTGAAGGAGTAACCCTTGAACTCGACCAGCGTGTGCGGCTCGATCCTGCCCACCTCGACCCAACCGTCGCCCGCCACGAGGAGATGTGGCTCGTAGATGGCGCTGAAGTGCTGGAACGGCTGCCCATTGACCTGAGACACTGGTAATGGCAAAACGACCGCATGTCAGCAACTGGGCGCGAAACCAGCGGTTCCGGCCCCGAGAGATTGCCCGGCCAGCATCCGAGGACGAGTTAGGAGCCACCATTGCGGCGGCGGCCGCAAACAACCAGCGTGTGCGGGTCATGGGGGCGGGCCACAGCTTCACTGCTGCCGCTGTCACCGACGATACGCACGTGACGATCCACGACCTTGACCAGATCCATCACCTCGACGTTGCGAGCGGGAGAGTCACTGTCGGAGCCGGCATCACCATCAGAGCGCTCAATCGCGCGTTGGATGGCCATGGACTGGCACTGGCCAACATGGGCGACATCGATAAACAGTCACTTGCCGGGGCGGTCAGCACGAGTACCCATGGCACCGGGTTGGCCTTTACAGGCTTTGGCGGTCAAGTCACGGGTCTGAGACTTGTTGGTCCGTTCGGCGAATCTCGTGACATCGATGCGAACAATCATCCCGAGGTCTTTGCCAACGCACGAGTGTCGCTTGGCGCCCTCGGTGTGATCTCTCGGGTCACACTTCAGACGGTCCCATCGTTTCGACTCCATGCCATCGAACAGAGTGAGCGTCTCGACGACGTGCTCAACAGTTGGCGAGAGAGGATCGACACCGCCGACCATTTCGAGTTCTTCATGTTGCCGGGTTCCCAGAACGCGATGACAAAGACCAACCACCGCACAGACGAGCCCACGGCGCCGTTGTCTCGTGTTGGGTATGTACGGGACAAGATCCTTTTGGAGAACGTCGGCCTCGACGTGCTCTGCCGCGTCGTTCGGCGCTGGCCGGGTTCGGTGGCCAAGGTGAGCAAGGTTATTGATGCGGCCGGCGGACATCGGGAGTACACCGATCGGTCCTTTGATGTCTTTGCGACGCCAAGAATTGTCAAGTTTTATGAGACCGAGTGGTCGGTGCCGGTCGATGCAATCCCGGACGCGGTCCGCGAGGTGAACGCCATGGCCAGATCTCTGGCTGCCCCCATCATCTTTCCTATCGAGGTGCGCGCCACGGCCGGTGACGACGTTCCCCTCTCGACGGCTCAGGGACGCGAGAGCGGTTACATCGCGGCTCACGTTTACCAGGGCACCTCACACGATGAGTACTTCGCGAACATCGCGGCCATCGCTCGAGCCCATGGCGGCCGCCCGCACTGGGGAAAGCTTCACAATGAGACAGCTGAGTCTCTCGCCGCCCTCTATCCAGACTGGGACCGCTTCCAAGCAGCGCGATCAGAAGCCGATCCTGAAGGGCGATTCAGCAATGCCTACCTCGATCGAGTGCTCGGCTCACTGAGTCAATGAACTCGTGGCTTCTGTCGAGATCCAACCCAATGACGCTCTGACCTAGGTAAGAATGATCAATGCCTCACGCCTACATCGCTGGTCCGCTGTTCGATGAAGGAGAACGCTGGTGGATAGAAAAGGTTGACGCCACCGTCGTTGCTGCTGGATACCAGACATTTTTGCCCCACCGGGATAATCCACCCAAGACGGCGAAAAATGTCCAAACCATCTTCCGCAACGATGTCGGTGGTCTTGACCGCTGCGATCTGGTTGTTGCGTCACTCAACGGCATCACGACCGACGACGGCACCGCATGGGAGATCGGCTACGCGATCGGCATCGGTACGCGGGTTATCGGGCTCCACACAGATTGGCGGCGTCGGTTTGACGACGAGATCGTCAACCTGATGATCGAGTGCTCTGTCGAGACCATCGTGCGATCTCTCGACGAATTGGCCGAACTACTTGCGCAGTAGCACGCTTAGGCCGCGGCGCGGGTGCGGCGCAGCAGTGGCTCGGCCATCGCCAGCGTCTTGTCGGCGACCCGAACCACGCGACCCGCAGCCCCGGGTGTATCGGCATCGACCAGGTTGCCCATGACTTGCAGCGTGATGTTGGCGATGGCCTCTGTACCGACGGCAAAGCGAAGGCCGGACCGCAAGATACGGGGATGGCCAATCAAGAATGAGAAACGGCGACCGGTGCGAAGGAAGCTGTCAAACCGCTCACCGAGAAGACGGTCGTACTCGTCGGGAGCAGTCGTCGGATCAGCATTGAACAGATCCGCGATCAACATCCCGGACTCGAGCCCATAGTCGATGCCCTCACCGTTCATCGGGTTGATGAGGCCCGCAGCGTCACCGACAGCGACCCAACCTCGGCCATGCCGACGCTGGGCGCTCATGGGAAGCCGCCATGCCCGGGGCTTCTCGATGTCAGGGCCCAGTTCCCAAGACTCTTGCACGAGCGAGCGATAGCTGTTTTGGAGAGTGTTGAGGTTGAGCTTCTTGAACCCTTTCATCGTCGAGAGCGCTCCGACCCCGATGTTGACGGTGCCGTCGCCGGCCGGGAACATCCAGCCGTAACCGGGCACGGGAGTGCCGTGTTCATCCCGGAGGGTCAGGCACGCTTCGATGTGGGGATCGGCATGGCGGGGAGACTCTGCATAAGTCCGGATGGCAAGACCGAAGGGTTCCCCTTCAACACGACCGGTGCCGAGCATCTTTGCGACAGCCCCCGGTGCGCCAGTGGCGGCCACGGTCAAGTCTGCCATCCAGCGCGTGCCAGCGGCGTCTACACCAATGACAGACCCGTCGTCACCGAAGACGGGAAGTGCTTCAGTGTTCCAGATGACCTCAGCGCCGGCCTCTTCAGCTGCGGCGACGAGATACGCATCGAGACGACGGCGGGGCCAAACCGCACCGTGGGGAGCGAACTGTCCTCCCACCGGCCACGGGAGTTCGCGCTCCGTTTTATTGGCGATCATGCGCAGACCCTCGATGAGATGCGCGTCGTCGAGCTCAATCCCGAGATCGTGAAGAGCGGTAACGGCGCGTGGGGTGAGGCCGTCGCCGCACACCTTGTCGCGCCCGCGAGAAGCTTTATCAAACATCACCACCCGGGCCCCATGACGGGCAGCCTGGATGGCCACGGCTGCGCCGGCGGGACCAGCGCCAATCACGGCGATATCACGATGCTCCATATGCACATAGCCTGCCTGATCGCGAGCCGATAGCCGCACGCGGGCGGTGTGACTCAGGCGACAGCGCTAGGGAAGCCGTCCCGTGTGGGCAAGGGCGAGACGTAGGAGACGGTCATGACCGCCGGTCATCTCGCCCCGGACCTCGTCGGAGTCGGCCTCTTCGGGGGTCACCCACGTAAGGTCGAGCGCATCATGGCCCGGCTCGGGATCCCCATCGATGGGCACGACATAGGCGAGGCTTACAGCGTGTTGGCGCGGGTCGTGAAAGCCCGAAACATCAGGGTCGGGAAAGTACTCGGCAACAGTGAAAGGCGCGGGGTTGGTGGGAAGTCGCGGTAACGCAAAAGGCCCAAGGTCCTTCTCGACGTGGCGGAGAAGAGCGTGTCGGATTCGTTCGCCGAACAAGACTCGACCGGTGATAAGGGCACGACTCACCGTGCCGTCAGGCATGGCACGAAGAAGCAGACCAACATGGGTGACCTCGCCCGCCGAGTCGACTCGAACCGGCACAGCATCAACGTAAACCATTGGCACCCGACCGCGAACGCTTTCCAGATCAGACTGGCTCAACCAGGTCGTATCAGTCTCAGTGATGTCAGACACGACGGCAGCTTCGCACCTCTTCATCGAGTGAACGGGGACCACCCTCATCGAGTGACCGGGGACCGCCGGGGCCGGCCCCGCACGCCGGCCCTCGCTGGCTAGGGTCCGAGCGTGACACCGACGACAGATTGGAACCCGATTCTGCGGCCGGAGTTCGATAAGCCGTACTGGACCGAACTTCGGGAGTTCGTTGCCGCAGAGCGCTCGAGCCACGACGTGTACCCACCTCACGACAAGGTGTTTGCTGCCATGCACCTCACCCCCTATGCCGATGTGAAGGTCCTGATCCTCGGGCAGGACCCCTACCACGGCCCTGGTCAGGCTCATGGGCTGTGCTTCAGCGTGTGTGCCGGTGTTCGTGTGCCGCCGTCATTGGCCAATATCTACAAGGAGATGGAGACAGATCTCGGATTGTCGATCCCGCTCAGCGGCAACCTTGAGCGCTGGGCTCGCCAGGGGGTCCTCCTCCTGAACACATCTCTCACGGTGCGATCCGGTGAAGCGGCAAGCCACCAGGGGAGAGGATGGGAGGTGTTCACCGACGAGGTCATTCACGCGGTCAGTCGCAAATCAGATCGGGTGGTGTTCGTTCTTTGGGGTTCGGCCGCGCGCAAGAAGAAGGCCTTCATCGACCAAAGCCGCCATGTCGTCATCGAGTCGCCGCATCCGTCGCCGTTGTCGGCGTACCGAGGCTTCTTCGGAAGTCGGCCTTTCAGTCGTGCGAACGCCGCCCTGGTCGCGGCTGGTCGCGAGCCCCTCGACTGGAGTCTCGAGCCGTCCGGAGGGAATCAGTGAGGGACCGCTGCTCGGTCGCAGTCAACGCCTCCCACTGGCCCGCGGTCAGACCAGCGAGGGTGATCGGCCCTATTGCCTCGCGTACAAGGCGCAATGTTGGGAAACCCACAGCTGCGGTCATGCGGCGCACCTGACGGTTCTTGCCCTCAGTGAGGGTGAGGCGAAGCCATGTGTCTGGGATCGATTTCCGCACGCGTATGGGCGTGGTTCGCTCAGGGAGATCTGGCGGCGCCGACAGGACCTCCACCTGCGCAGGTCGGGTACGGCCATCCTTCAGATCGACGCCACTTTCAAGGCGTCGACAGGCTTCAGAGGAGGGCCTGCCTTCGACCTGGGCGAGGTATGAACGCGGGTGACCGATGGTGGGGTCCATCAGTTGCGTGCGAAGAACCTTCCTTCGAGTGAGGATCAGTAGACCCTCGGAGTCGCGGTCCAAGCGACCGGCGGCGTAGACGTCGGGCACGTCGATGAAATCGGCGAGTGTGGTCCGCTCGTTCTGATCGGTGAAGGCCGTGAGTACATCGAATGGCTTCCAAAACCGTAGGGCGAGGTCCGAGTGGTCAAGACGCACCGTGGACAGCCGCTCAGAAGTACCAGGGGAACGCGGACCAGTCAGGAGTCCGCTTTTCGAGGAAGGCGTCGCGCCCCTCAACTGCCTCGTCGGTCATGTACGCCAATCTGGTCGCTTCACCGGCAAAGACCTGCTGGCCCATGAGACCGTCGTCGATCAGGTTGAATGAGAACTTGGCCATACGCTGCGCCGTCGGGCTCTTGCCATTGATCTCGCGGGCCCACTGCAGCGCCGTGGCCTCCAGTTCTGCATGCGGGACAACAGCGTTGACCATGCCCATTTGGAAGGCTTCCTGCGCTCCATAGTTGCGGCCAAGGAAGAAAATCTCGCGGGCCCGCTTCTGCCCCACTTGGCGAGCCAGGTACGCCGAGCCGAACCCCCCGTCAAAGCTGGCGACGTCGGTGTCGGTCTGCTTGAAGATGGCGTGCTCCTCACTGGCCAGGGTCAGGTCGGCAGTGACATGGAGGCTGTGGCCGCCACCGACTGCCCAACCTGGAACCACCGCGATGACAACTTTCGGCATCGTGCGGATCAGGCGTTGGACTTCAAGGATGTGCAGCCGGCCCGCCCGAGCCGGATCAATCGTGTCTGCTGTTTCGCCCTCGGCATACTGATACCCGACCTTTCCCCGGATGCGTTGGTCGCCGCCGCTGCAAAACGCCCAGCCGCCGTCCTTCGCAGAGGGGCCATTGCCGGTGAGAAGCACACAACCGACATCGCTCGACATCCGGGCATGGTCGAGGGTCCGGTACAACTCATCGACGGTGTTGGGGCGAAACGCGTTACGAACTTCAGGCCGGTTGAAGGCGATACGCACCGTGCCCTGATCCACGGCGCGGTGATAGGTGATATCGGTGAGGTCGAAGCCGCGGACCGCGGTCCAGGCTGTTGGGTCGAAGATCTCAGAGACTGACGAGTCGGACATGGCGCCGAGGCTAGGCGGGAACGCGGGCCAGGCGCGCGTCGAAGCGATCGATCCAGGTTTCCAAGAGATCGCGGCCCCGGTCCTCACCGAAATCCATCGAATCAAATGAGGTAGCCCGGTGAAGAAGCAGCAACAGAGCCTCGGTGTAGTCGGCCTGGAGCTGAGCGAAGGAGTAGTTCTTCACCCCCGCGCTGACGAGTTCATCGTGATAAACGCCGAGGAGATCATCGATCTCTGACTCTGGGACGCTTGCATCGAGTGACGAGACCAGGAAATAGCCAATGTCGAGCACAGCAGGTCCAAGATTGGGCATCTGCCAATCGATCACGGCACGGACATCTATCTCGGAGTCAAAGAACAGGTTGTCGAGTCGAAGATCACCATGGAGTACGCACCGAGGCGTCTGTTCATGGAGATCGGTGATCCGCGCCCGTCCGCTGCGCGTGATGCTGTGAAGCACCGCGAGTGAATGGGGGCCCATTCTGGTTCTGGCGTACGACCTGAATCCCTTACGCGAGTTGAGATGGGCGGCCTGGAACAGCCGGGGAGCGATGTCGCCGCCGGACAGCCAGTGGTGTTGTTGGGGAAGTCGTGGACCCCATGTCGAACCGTGAAAGCGAGCGGCGACCCGTAGAACTGCTGCCGCTCGCGCTGGGCTGCAGCCCGCCACTTGATCGCCGGGAACCGCATCGTGCAAGTCCTCTAGGAGCAGGAGCGCGGGCGGCACTTCGGTGGTCTTCTGCTCACGGCGAACCAGGATTCGCAGCGCCCAGATCGGCAGCCGATCCGCCTTCACCACCCGAGCGAGATCAGCGGCACCGGTGGCACCCTCCGACAGCAGCGCTGCGTACGCCACCGGGACAGGTACGTCGACGTTCGGCAGTAGGTCCAGATAGGCCCGGACTTCGCGTTCGTAGATCCCGAGCATCTGACCCGCCCCCCGGTTCTCGGGCACCGTCGTTGGGATCTTGGCGATGAGCGAGGCCAGTGTCTCGGACCCGTCGTGTCCGAGACTCACGCGCGCGATCTCACCCATGAAGCCCTCGCCGACCCCTAGGAGTGTCTGAGACGTGGCATTGATGGTGGTGCGCTCACTGATGACGCCGACGGCTCGCAGCGTTCGAGTGAGCCAGTCAGCGGTCACCGCATCCAGCGAAGTGGGTATGTCCTGGCTCATTCGATGACGCTAGTCGTCTGCGAGGACGCGGTCAGGGGCGGAACGCGTCCAACACATCGCCAGCATCCGCTTTGAGCAGTAAAACCTGGGCCCCGGAGTCGGTGACCCAAGGAGTGGTCGGCACGGTCGCAGTGGCCGGTGACGAGCCGCGAACGGCAAGACCGAGCCGGGCTGCGTCGTTGAGGGAGAGGCCTGAGTCCACCCGCACGTTGCGAGCCACTGCGTCGAGTGCATCCAGCATGGTGACCGGGTTCATGGTTCCGCCAAGCTCTGCGAAGAGCGCTCCCAGGAACTGTTGCTGACGCTGCACACGGCCGAGGTCTGACGTGGGGTCGCGACGCTCGACTCCGTCCACGAGTTCGATGTAGCTACGTGAACGCACGAATGCCAGGGCCATTGAGCTGTCGAGCTCGACCAAACCCTCACTAGGGATATCGAGACCAGACTTGGGGTCGCGCGCTGGATAACGAAACTCGAGGGTTATCCCGCCGAACGCATCGACGAGGCCAAGAAAGCCGGCGAAGTCAACTTCGAGATAGTGATCAATGCCGATTCCAAGCTCCGATTGCACTGTACGAATGAGACTGGCAGGTCCACCCCGTGCAAACGCCACATTTATGCGGCTCGGGGAACCACCATCGATCGGCAGGTAGAGGTCTCGCGGAATGGCGAGCAGACTGACCTCGCCGTCCTCGATACGAAGCACTGCAATTGTGTCGGTACGTTCGCCCGCTACACCCTCGCCGAAGATGACGCCTGCGTTGGCGGCGTCGGCGGCGACACCATCGCGGCTGTCCGTTCCCACGACCAGGAAATTCGTAGCCCCGGGGCTGCCCGCTAAAACGGTCTCAAGCTCGACTCGCTCGACGGCTCGCCACGACCCCCATGCCATTCCAGCGATGACGAGTGCTACGACCACCAGCAGGCTGAACAGGGCGAGAACGGCCTTGCCAACAGGAAACCGGCGGCGGTGCCGAAACGCCTGATCGGGCGTATCGGGGGCAACCATCGGGACCGGTGGGGGCACGGGGCTGCCAATGTGGATTGAGCGTGGGTCGTTGGGGAGATCGGTCATGGCGCGCTCAGTTCAGCACGCGAGTGAGCCGATGCGGTGTCAGTGCCACCACTCGCGGCGCCATGATCATTACGCTCGTAGAGGCGGGCGGAACCGCACCCTCGTCTCTTTGTTGTGCCTGCTACCTCTCCC
>Ga0315324_10000004_pt1 | contig 185675 bp, 163 predicted proteins | sample M150021515metaG_FD_203919 | JGI IMG/M metagenome (GOLD analysis project Ga0315324, IMG submission 203919) | Ammonia-oxidizing marine archaeal communities from Monterey Bay, California, United States - M1 500m 21515 | ecosystem: Environmental > Aquatic > Marine > Intertidal zone | place: USA...
ACTCCACCTGCAAATTGTGCACGAAAACCATTTGATTTCATAAGTGGGATAGTAATAACACCTGTTGATGCAGTATTTGCAATAGCTGAGCCTGATATTGTTCCTGTTAAAGCCGAAGAAATAACAGCCACAAAACCAGCACCACCTTTTATACGGCCTGCCAATACTTTTGATAATTCAATTACAAAATCACTTGCACCGGAGACAACTAAAAAACCACCAAAAATCATAAACAAAGTTATATTAGTTGATGATATAGTAGTTAATGTTCCCAATATTCCCTCGTCATTATATAAACTACGGAATAAAACATCACTTATTGGCAAACTAGCTGAACGGAAAATACCAGGTAAATAACTTCCTAAGAATAATATATAAGATAAAGATATCATTATTAACAAAGGAATAATCCAACCCGAAACACGACGAGATAAATCAAGACAAACAAAAATAACAAAAAGTCCGGCAACCCAATCTATTAAGCTAAATTGCCATTGCTGTCCTGTTAATGATAAAGTCCTCTGATAGATATCATTTTCTATATAAGCCATCCATAAAATCGCCGCCGCACTCAATAAACCATAAATGACATCAAAAAACCAAGCATATGGTTTATCTGAATTTTGTTTAAATGTACTAAAAACAATAGGAGCTAAGATACAGTAACCTGCGAAATGTATAGCATTTTGTGTATGAATAGGTTCAACAATATATATGTTTGTCGCGATATGCCATATACCAAAAGCAACAGAAAACAAAATTACAAAAATCGAACGATTTTTTTTGTCAAATATATCAAATGCACTGTTTCTTTTAAACTCTAAATTTTTTTCTATAGTGTTTGCCATTATTTATCACTTTCGATTAATGAAGGTACATTTTAATGTACCCTCATTAAATATTTTATTAATTTTAAATTATTTTTATTCTAGATGAGAAGGGATTTTTAATCCTATTTCTTTGTAATATCTCTTGGCACCTGGATGTAGAGGGACAGGCAATCCGGCAATTGCTTTTTCAATAGCCATTTCTTTTGTTGCTGGGTGAATAGCTTGTAAGAATGATAAGTTTTCGTATATAGATTTTGTAAGTCTATATACATGTTCTTCGTCAACACTATTATTTACAGCCAAGAAATTAGGTTGTGAGATAGTATTAACATCTTTATCTTGACCTGGGTAAGAACCAGCCTTAATTTTATAGTTTCTCCATAATTTACGACCAGCATCAATTCTTACTCTTTGTTCATCAGTAATATCTAAAATTATAAATTTACCTTTATTACTAGCCATTAATTTAGTTATTGCACTAGTTGATATACCTGATGGAATACCTGATGCCATAACTTGACCATTTGCCATTGCATCAAGAGTTGGACCATAACCACCGTAAACAAGTTGATAATCTTTATAAATATCAATTCCTATACCCGATAATATTACTTCATTAGAACCAAGGGCACCCGAATTCTCTTTGCCCATACCTGCTGTTTGTCCTTTTAATGCAACAAGATCAGATATATTACCTGTTTTAACCTTATTAACTGGAATGATAAAATGTTCTATATCTTCCCATAATATTGTAATTGAACGAATATTTTTTTGTGGTTCAGTAACAGGTCCTGTGCCATTTAATGCATACAACCCATACAAACCCTGTAAAATAGCAAAATCAGCGGTTTTTGAACCAAGTGCTTGAACATTTGCACCAGAACCGGCTGAATTAACTGCTGTTAATGAAAATTTATATTTTGGTAATAATTTAATTTTACTTAATGTTGAAATAGCAGTACCCACAGGGTGATAAGTGCCACCTGTAGATGCAGTATTCAAAATATAATCTTTTGCCTGAGTGATTTGAGGTGTTAAAGTAAGTAATGTCGCAAATAATGCAATCTTTTTGTAATTTTTGAATATTTTCATAAAACTCTCCCTAAATTTGAAATATTGAAATTAATACGAAAAAGTATTAATACGCTACAAAATAATACACAAGACTAAAAATTTATCAATCATATTATATAAGAAATATAAATAAATAATATAAATCTTTTTAACCTATACAACGGTGAAATAGGTGTAATGACGATGCATTTTCGCCATAACTTTTACCTATTTTTAGTTGTCTTTATTAAAAAATAATTCATTAATTTCATATGTTTAAGTAATAAAGGGGATTGTAATTTATTATGTATAATATTTATTTTGCAAAGGTGTATTTAACCCCTATAAATCTTGTTTAATAAATAATTATAGGATAAATATTGTATTAATTAAATTCTGTTTTAATTGCTAATATTAGGGCTTATTATATAATGTGATTCGCTATTAATAAGTAAAAACATACTTCATATATAATTTATTTTTATAAAAATTAGTTATTATTTAATTATGCCTAAAATTTTATCTAGATTTTGTGAAATAGTTTGTTCGCCAACTAAGTTTATGTGTCCAACTTTTCTTTTACTTCTTGGTTCTTTTTGATAAGAATGATATTTTATGTTTGGTAATTTTAAAGTTTTTTGCAAATCCGGCATTGAACCTATACAATTAACCATTACACTTTTATTGTACGAAACATCGCCTAGGGGCAATCCTGCAACGGCACGAATATGGTTTTCAAACTGAGATGAAGTTGCACCGTCAATTGTCCAGTGTCCAGAATTATGAACTCTCGGCGCTATTTCATTAGCAATAATTCTTTCTGCGATACCGTTTTTGTTTGTTTTAACAAAAAATTCAATTGTCATAACTCCGACATAATTTAATTTATCTAAGAAATTACCCATATATTCTTCGGTCTGTATTTGTAAATTTTGTGCCTTTGATGGAACTGTTGATGTGTGTAAAATTCCATCAATATGTACATTTTCAGTTAGTGGGTAAAATAATTTTTGTCCATCTCTTGCTCTTACCCCTATTAATGAAACTTCATAATCAAAATCAACAAAACCTTCTAATATTAATTGTCCTTGATCTCCTAGTTCATTCCAAGCATCTTCAATATACGATGAATCTTTTAGTACAAATTGACCTTTGCCATCATAGCCACCGCAACAAGTCTTTAATATACAAGGTATACCAATTTCAGAAACAGCATTTTGTAAATCTTGCAATGAATTCACTGCTTTATAAGGTGCGGTTACCATATTGTTACCGTTAAAATATTTTTTTTCATTTAAACGATTTTGTCCAATGTGTAAAACCGATATAGGCGGATAAATATTTTCTTTGTTTAATAGATGTTCAGTTTCAATATTTTCTGTTTCAAATGTGGCATAATCAACTTTATCAAGAAAATTGTTTATAGATTTTTCACAAGACATATCGACTTCAACAACAGTTGCTACATCACTTGCACAATCATTTTTATTTCCAGCACATATAACTTCAATTCCAAATGGGCGCACTGCTAATGCCATCATTCGTGCTAATTGTCCTGAACCAAATATACCAACTTTTGTCATTTTCTTAACCCTTTATTAAATCTTTTTCTGATAATGTTAAATCTGATAAAATATTATCTGTCGCTTTTTTACGATACTGAGTTAAATTTTTATCAATTTCTGGACAAGAATTTGCCAATATTGAACTTGCCAATATTCCCGCATTCTTAGCCCCTGCTTTACCAATTGCCAAAGTGCCAACAGGTATTCCCCCCGGCATTTGTACAATAGATAACAATGAATCCATACCGTCCAATGCCTTACTTTGTATTGGAACTCCTAAAACAGGCAAAGTAGTTTTTGATGCAATCATACCAGGTAAATGTGCCGAACCACCCGCACCGGCAATGATTATTTTTATACCTCTTGTTTTTGCATTTTGTGCATATTCAAATAATAAATCAGGTGTTCTGTGTGCCGATACAACTTGTTTTTCATAAGGAATATTTAATTCGTCTAAAATTTTTGTTGTTTCAATCATTGTTGACCAATCGGATTTTGAACCCATAACTATACCAACTTTTGCCGTCATTTTATTTCCTTTTCCAATTTTTTACTACTTCTAACAAGGCCTGACTTTCCAATTCTTGTACTTTTTTCTTTAATGTTTCTACATTATCAGTGCCTAGTACATCACAAGATTTTTGTAAAATTATTTCTCCGCCATCGATTACTTCACTAACATAATGTACACTACAACCGGTTGTTTTTTCATTAGCATCTAGTACAGATTTATGAACATTATTATTAATCCCGCCGGCAAATTTTGGTAATAAAGAGGGATGAATATTTATCAACTTTTTATTCCATTTTTTTACAAATTCATCACTTAAAATACGCATATAACCTATTAAAATAATAATATCGATGCCTTCATTTTTTAACTGTTCATTTAATTTATTATCATATTCACTTCTAGATAATCCATTAACCGGAAGAAATACACCATTAATATCATATTTTTTAGCTCGTTCTAATATTCCCGAATCTTGCTTATCAGATATTATAAATGATATTTTTGCATCAATTTCATCACATTTAACAGCATCAATTATCTGTTGTGATGATGTACCTTTTGTTGAACCAATGATAGCAATATTTAATGTCATAATACAATACCTAATTTACATTTTATTATATGTATTTTTTCCTCTTAATTTATTCATATGCTCGATACGAATATTAATTAATTCAGCTGTTCCAATATCTTTGCGGTGGAAAAAATTACCTTGTATTTTTTCAACTTCTGTTTGTGCTATTTTTTCCGCCTGTGCAATAGTATCAGCAACCCCGACAATTGCCAATGTTCGCGAACCTGTGGCTATCATATTACTATCTTGCATATCCACAGCCCCCAAGAAAATTGGGATATTATCGGAAAAGTTATCAATATTAATTAATTCACCTTTTAACGGATTATCTGGATATCCATTAGGCACGACATATTTACATACAGTTGCTTTATTTAAGAATTTAACTTTTACTTTATCAAGTTTTTTATCGATTATCGCATCGATTATTTCAACGAAATCAGTTTCAAGTAATGTTAATAAATTCATTGCTTCTGGATCACCAAATCTAGCATTATATTCTATTAACTTTATCCCATCACTTGTTGCCATAAAACCGCCGTACAATATACCTTTATAATCATCATTATATTTTTGTTTTAATGCAAGGGCGACATTTTCATTAATTTTTCTAGCTTTATCTATATCATCACTACTAATAAAAGGTAATCTATGATTTGAATCAGTATATGTTCCCATACCACCAGTATTAGGGCCTTTATCACCAATAAAAGCTCTTTTATGGTCTTGGACTATTGGCATATGAATTAAGTTTTCACCATCACAAAAACTAATAAGTGAAAATTCTTGTCCTATTATTTTTTCTTCTATTACGAACTCACCACCGGCATTTATCAATTCGTTGCAATAATCTAGTCCATCTTGTAGTGAAAATAAATGATCGCCGTAAACCTTTACACCTTTACCACCCATTAAACCATCAGCTTTTATAACATACTTATCTTGTAATTTTTTTAAGACTTCTTTTACCCCTTCAATAGAGGTAAATTTTTGAAAGAATGGATTACCCGATATATTGTAATCTTTTAATAATTGTCTTGTAAAACCTTTTGATGTTTCTAGCTGGGCTAGCTTTTGTTTTGGCCCAATAGTTGCAATATTATTATCCCATAATACATCAGCTAAACCTTTTTCAAGGGGAGCCTCGGGTCCAATTATTACTGTTTCAATTTCATTACTTTTAACACAATCTAAAATATTTTTAACATTTAAAATATCACCTACAAAATAATCAACAACTATGTTTTTTATTGCTGGGTTTATACTAGATGAAAAACAATACACACTAGGCTTTTTATCTGATTTAACTATTGATTTAACTATTGCGTGTTCCCTAGCACCACTTCCAATAACAAGAATTTTTTTTGTCATAATTTTATCCATACTTTAATAAATTATTATCCATATAATTTTTAACATTGTTTATAATTCGATCATTAAATTTGCTATAATCGGAATCAGCAATAAATTTCTGATTAGTAATTCTTTCAAATAATTCAATGTATCTCGATGATAATTCAACTACTAATTCACTCGGTGCTTGCGGTAGGTCTTGATTAGAATATGGATTGCAATTTTGCCTAAACCATAAACGGAAAAATTCTTTGTCTATCATATGGGGCTCTTGTTGATTTTCAAAACATTCATCATAACCTTCACTTATCCAATATCTACTTGAATCTGGTGTGTGGATTTCATCAATTAAGATAATATTATCATTTTCATCTATTCCAAATTCATACTTAGTATCAGCCAATATTAATCCGTTTTCTTTGGCAATTTTCTGTCCATATTCAAATAATTCAAGTGCTTTTTGGGAAGCAAAATCCCATTGTTGTTTTGTAAGCCAACCCTCTGATATAGTTTGATTTGGTGTTATTAAACGATCTTGGTGTTGTTCTTTGGTAGTCGGAGTAACAATATTTTTTTCAAGTTTTTGATTTTTTTGTAATCCATCTGGTAAATTATGTCCACAATATGAACGCGCTCCGTTTTTATAATTATACCATAATGAAGTATTTGTTGAACCGGTTATATAACCACGCACTATAAACTCAATAGGTAAAACTTTGCATTTTTTAGTTATAACAGCATTAGCATCAGGACTATCTAGAATATGATTATCTATTATATGTTTTGTTTTTTCAAACCAAAATAAACTAATTTGATTTAATACCTGACCTTTAAAAGGAATATGGCCTAATAACCTGTCAAAAGCACTTTGGCGATCTGTTGTAATAATTAACAAATCTTTTCCTAAATCATAAGTATCTCGAACTTTACCTTTATACTTATTATCTAGTGGTAATTGCACATTATCAATGCAATATTTAATTGAGTCCTTAATTGTTTCTTTATTCATCATTTTTTACCTTATAAGTTTAATAATTTAACTTCATTTCCCACAACTACATCACCGATACTGCTTAGCGTTAATGTTGGGTAATCTTGAATTACATTTTGTAATTTATTTTCTATTGTTTTATCACCAATTATAACAATACCAACACCCATATTAAATGCACGGTGCATTTCTAGGCTATCAACTGAACCTGTTTCTTGTATTAAATTAAATATATTAGGTGTATTCCAACTATTTGTATCGATTTCAACCGTAAGATTATCAGGTAATACACGCGGTATGTTTTCTATTATACCGCCACCTGTAATATGTGCCATACCTTTAATATGAATACCATCGTCTAATATTTTGTGAATTGGATTGGTATAATTTATATGATATTGCAATAATTCATACCCTATTGTTGCACCTTGTAATTGGCTAGGTTTATCGTCTATTTTAAACCCGCCAATATCAAATAATATTTTTCTTGCTAGCGAAAAACCATTTGTGTGTAATCCACTTGAATTAATTGCATAAACTTTATCACCAGCGACAATATCCTTGCCATTTATTATATTTTCCTTTTCTACAACGCCGGTAATAATACCCACAACATCTATTTCATTTTTTAAATATACATTAGGCATTTCAGCAGTCTCACCACCTACTAATGAAACATTACTTTCACAACAAGCTTTTGACATACCAGAAACTAATTCTTGTACAGTGCTAGGTGATAATTTATCAAATGCTATATAATCCAAGAATGTTAAAGGTTTCGCACCCATAACAATAATATCATTACAAGTAGCAGAAAATAAATCTCGCCCTAAGTTTTCATATTTTTTTGCCATATTTGCGACAATGGTTTTAGTTCCAACTCCATCTATACTTTGTACTAAAACAGGATCATCATAGTTTTTTAAAACATCTTTTAATGAAAACAGCGAACCAAAACTGCCCAACCCAGTTAAAACATTTTTTGTATGTGTTTCCTTAACACATTGTTTAATTCTTTCGACTGATTCATTACCAGCATCAATATCAACACCCGCTTGTTTATAATCAATTTTTGCCATTATTTTTAACCTTTACTTATAAATTATGATTGAGTTGTCCATTTATACGCATTATAAAATATTTGTTTCCAAGGACCATCTTCATCTAAATCACGAGTCCACGAATTTTGAACACCTCTGTAAAATCGCTCTGGATGTGGCATCATCATTGTTATACGACCATCATCTGAACAAATACCTGTAATACCATCAATTGAACCATTCGGATTTGCTGGGTAATTTTGTGTTGCATTTCCATTATTATCAACATATCTAAGTGTAATTTGTTTATTATCATACAATGAATCAACAGCTTGATTATTTCCGAATTTAACTCTGCCTTCACCGTGTGCAACAGCAATAGGCAACCTAGAACCAGCCATACCTTCGAATAAAATAGATTTTGTCGCTTGAATTTCAACCATTGCTATTCTTGCTTCAAATTGATTCGATGTATTTTTTACAAACCTAGGTATATTTTGCTCGTTTAACATTAACCCTGATAATTGTGATAACATTTGACAACCATTACATACACCTAGGGTAAATTTATCTTTTGCTTCAAAAAATTTAGTAAAATCATCTTTTAATTTACTATTAAATAAAATAGATTTTGCCCAGCCACCACCTGCACCTAATACATCACCATATGAAAAACCACCACAGGCAACAAAACCATTAAAGCTAGATAAATCAACACTGTTATTGATTAAATCAGTCATATGCACATCGTAACAATCAAACCCTGCACTATGAAAAGCATTTGCCATTTCCACTTGCCCATTTACACCTTGTTCTCGCAAAATAGCCATCTTAGGTGCTGTTTTTTTAATAGCTGGCGGTGATATGTCGTATGTCATATGAATATGCAATCCATTATCATCATCGTTGTCTATTTCCATAAATTCTTGCTTAGCACAATCTGGATTATCACGCATTTTTTGAATATGATAAGATGTTTCAGCCCATATTTTTTGTAATTCAGAACGCTTTGAATTAACTATTAATTGTTCATTTTGGCTTATCAATATTTCTTGTTTTAATGTTGGATAACCAATTACTTTTGCTTGAATTTCATTATCGTTAAATTCTTGCAATATAAAATCAGCATCGCATTTATTAACTTGTATAATCCCACCTAATTCTTCGTTAAACAATACCTTGTTTATATGTTCATTACAATTAGATAAATCAATATTTAAACCCATTCTACCTGAAAAAGACATTTCAGCTAATGTAGTAAATAACCCACCATCACTGCGATCGTGATAAGATAATATTTTATTATCATTATTTAATTTTTGTATGGTATCAAAGAACGATTTTAATTGCTGTGGATTTTCAACATTTGGGGTAATTGTCCCAGTTTTATTATAAACCTGTGCCAAAGATGAACCACCCATTCTATTTTTTCCATTACCTAAATCAATATATATAATTACCGTATCTTTTTTATTTTTTAATTGCGGTGTTAAAGTTTTTCTAACATCTGTAACCGGAGCAAATCCAGTTAATACCAATGACATTGGCGATGTTATCGATTTTTCTTGATTATTATCATTCCAAACAGTTTTCATAGACATTGAATCTTTACCAACGGGAATTGTCAATCCTAATTCAGGACATATTTCCATACCTAATGCATAAACAGTATCAAATAATTTTTGATCTTCGTTGCCTTGCGAAGATGCTACCATCCAATTTGCAGATAATTTGATATCAGATAACTTATCAATATACGAACCCGCCATATTTGTAATTACCTCGCCCACTGCTAGCCTACCACTTGCAACAGCATCAATTACCGCAACCGGTGTTCTTTCACCCATTGCCATTGCTTCACCAGTATAACTATCAAGTGTAGTTGATGAAACAGCACAATCAGCAACCGGTGTTTGCCAAGGGCCAACCATCTGATCTTGTACAACCATACCTGTTATAGATCTGTCACCAATAGTAATTAAAAATGATTTTGACGCAACCGCGGGCAATGACAATACTCTTTTAATAGCATCATTTGTATCTAGAACAGTACAATCAAATTCATCTTGATTAATATTAACTCTGTTAAATTTACGGTGCATTTGCGGTGTATTCCCAAACAAAGATTCCATTGGTAAATCGATAGGTTTATTTTCAAAATGTTTATCATTTAATATTAAATGGTTTTCACAAGTTGCTGTACCTACAACCGCATACGGGCATCTTTCGCGATTACATATTGCTTGGAATTCATTTAATCTTTCAGGTGCAATCGCAATTACATACCTTTCTTGCGATTCATTTGACCAAACTTCCATTGGTGACATATGCATCTCGTCATTATTTATATTTCTTAGTTCAAATTTGCCCCCGCAACCACCATCTTTTACAAGTTCAGGAAATGCATTTGACAAACCACCCGCCCCAACATCGTGAATAAAACTTATTGGGTTATTATCCATTTGCCAACATCTATCAATAACTTCTTGGCATCTGCGTTCCATTTCTGGGTTACCCCTTTGTACAGATGCAAAATCTAGGTCTTGGTTTTCATCACTGTTTTTAAGTGATGATGCCGAACCACCGCCCAACCCGATTAACATAGCAGGCCCACCTAAACATATTAATTTATAACCTTGTTCTATTTGTCCTTTTTCAATATGTTGTGTGCGAATATTTCCCAATCCACCTGCTAGCATAATAGGTTTATGATAACCATATTTTATTTTACCATTCACAGAATTTGCTGTTTGTTCAAATGTACGAAAATAACCAGTTAAGTTTGGTCTTCCGAATTCATTATTAAACGATGCAACCCCTAATGGTCCATCAATCATAATATCAAGAGGCGAAGATAAATGATTAGGCTTGCCATAAAAATCATTTTCCCAAGGACGAATATATTCACTAATATTTAGATTTGAAACAGAAAAACCCGATAAACCAATTTTAGGTTTTGAACCAACACCCGTTGCCCCTTCATCGCGAATTTCACCGCCTGAACCAGTTGCGCTACCTTCAAACGGTGCAATAGCTGTTGGGTGGTTATGTGTTTCAACTTTCATTAAAATGTTAACATCTTCGTTATAGTATTCATATTTATTATTATTTGAACTCGGGAAAAATCTTCCGCCTTTATTTCCCTTTATTACCGAAGCATTATCTTTGTATGCAGATAACACCCCTGTATTATTTTTTTCATATGTATTTTTAATCATACTAAATAATGATTGATTCTGAATCTCGCCGTCAATTTCCCAAGATGAATTAAATATTTTATGCCTACAATGTTCTGAATTTGCCTGTGCAAACATATATATTTCTACATCTGTTGGATTGCGATTTAATTTTGTAAATACTTCAACAAGATAAGATATTTCTTGTTGCGATAATGCCAAACCTAATTCTTTGTCCGCTTTAACAAGGGCATCTTTACCCATAGACAAAATATCAATATGTGATAATGGTTTTGGTTCAGATGTTACAAATAATTTTTTTGCATCATCAAAATCATATAATACAGATTCAACCATTCTATCATATAAATTGCTAGCTATTGCCTCTTTATCTGTCCCGTTAATATAATATGCTATTGCTCTTTCAATTCGCTTAATTGAATTCAATCCAACATTATGTGCAATATCTGTTGCTTTCGATGCCCAAGGGGAAATTGTCCCTATTCTTGGGGTAACAAGAATTAATGAATCTTTGTCATTAACTGTAATATCATCATCAAAACCATAATTTAATATTTCTTGTAATATTTTTTGTTTGTTATCTGGCACTTCCCCATCAATAAAATAAACGTAACGAGCAGAAATATTGTTAACTTTACAACTTGATTGATTTATTTTTTTTAATAAAGAAGATTGTTTATGACTAGATAAACACGATTTACCAAATAAAGTTAGCATATAATTATTCTTTCTTAATTATTATTTTGAATCCACTACAATATTTTGAATTAATGAAGTTATTTCTTTATTATTTTGATTTGAATCATCACGAAGAATTCTTAAATCATTGAAATATTCATCATTTAAATCACCTGCAATATAATTACCAGAAAATACGGAATCATCAAATTCAGTTATATTTGGATTTATATCCGACACAGCTTTTTTTAAATCTTCTAAATCTTGATAAATTAATTTATCACAAGCCAATATTTTACATATTTCATCGTTATCTTTATTGTATGCAATTAAATCTTCTTTGCAAGGCATATCAATACCATAAACATTTGGATAACGAATTTCAGGCGCCGCAGATGCAATATAAACTTTTTTAGCACCTAATTCACGAACCAATTCAATGATTTTTCTTGATGTTGTTCCCCTTACAATAGAATCATCAACCAACAAAACTTTTTTTCCTTTGAACTCACTAGTTATAGCATTTAATTTCCTGCGAACCGATTCAGAACGATTTTCCTGAGATGGCATAATAAATGTTCTACCCACATATCTATTTTTAACAAACCCCTCTCGTAAAGGTATATCAAGTAATCTAGCCATTTCAATAGATGTAGTGCGAGATGTTTCCGGAATAGGAATAATTACATCAATATCATCTTTGTAATTTTTCCATTGTTTTTTAATTTTATTTGCTAAGGCAAAACCCATATTAGTTCTGCTTTGATCAACAGGGATACCATCTAGCACAGAATCGGGTCGCGACAAATAAACATATTCAAACAAACAAGGGCGAATTGGTTTATCACCAGCACACTTTTTACGGAAGGAATTACCTTTTTTATCTATAAATAATACCTCCCCTGGCAATATATCACCAACCCTTGTAAATCCGGTTATATCAAATGCAACACTTTCTGAGGCAACCATATAAGATGTTTCTTTGCCAATGCCAACAGTCCCAAAACATAAAGGACGGATCCCATTTGGATCACGAAAAGCAACCATTCCAACACCTGCTATTAATGCAACAACAGCATAACCACCTTTACATATTTTATGAACTTGTTCTACCGCATAAAAAATATCATCTTTTGTAGCACTAACAGAATTTCGCTCGCTTAATGCGTGAGCAAACACATTTAACAAAACTTCCGAATCCGATGAAGTGTTAATATGTCTTAAATTATTATGATATAATTGTTTTTGAATTTCCTTAGTATTTGTTAAATTACCATTATGGGCTAAAACTATTCCATAAGGCGAATTAACATAAAAAGGTTGAGCCTCAGTAGAGGAAGAACAACCAGCCGTTGGGTAACGAACGTGACCAATACACATATTACCCTTTAACTTCATTAAATTATCTTGATTAAATACCTCAGATAACAAACCATTATTTTTATGTAAATAAAATGTTCGATTGTCGCACGATGCCATACCCGAAGCATCTTGCCCTCGGTGTTGTAACATTTGTAATCCGTCATATGTTAATTGAACTGCTAACTCTTTTGTGAAAACACCGACTATACCACACATTTTTACACTTCCCCATAAGTAAAAATAATATTATTACAACCTACGATTTAACACAAATAAAGAAAGGAACACAAGCACTTTTTTTTAAAAAATATAAAATAGTGGTAAATAGTTGAGCTGTTTAAAGATAATTATCTCTATAAGTGGTTATATTTTTTCTTATTTTATTGACTTTTTAATGAAAAGTGATTATATTTTCACCAGATATACAAAGCAATTAGGAGAATCCATTATGGAAATAAGAGAATCTTTAACATTTGATGATGTTTTATTAACGCCAGCACATAGCGAAGTGCTACCAGACACAGTAGACATATCAACTAAATTGACAAAAAATATAAGTTTAAATATTCCTTTAATTTCAAGTGCAATGGACACTATTACCGAATACAATATGGCAATAGCAATGGCACAAATGGGTGGAATCGGTGTTATACATAAAAACCTAACTATATCTGAACAAGCAAATCAAGTAATGAAAGTAAAGAGATTTGAATCTGGTATGGTAAAAAATCCGATTACAATTACTAATGATAAAAAACTTGGCGAAGCATTACAAATTATGCGTAATAATGACATAAGCGGTATTCCTGTAATTACCCCTAGATCTGGTAGATTAGTTGGTATTTTAACCAATCGTGATGTTAGATTTGCAACAGATATGGAAACCCCTATTGATAAGTTAATGACAAAAAGCTTAGTAACAATAACAGAAAATACAAATTTAGAACAAGCAAAAGCATTATTACACAAACACAGAATTGAAAAATTATTAGTTACAAATGATAAAAAAAGATGTGTTGGATTGATGACGGTAAAAGATATCAATAAGGCTTTTGAATACCCTAGTGCATCAAAAGATGTTAACGGGTCGTTATTAGTCGCAGCCGCAACAGGAACAGGTATTGCAGGTTATGAAAGAGCGGTTGCATTAATAGAGGCAGAGGTTGACGCATTAGTTGTTGATACAGCACACGGTCATTCACAAGGTGTAATAGATCAAGTAGCCAAAATCAAAAAAGATTTTCCTAATATGCAAATTATCGCGGGTAATATTGCAACACCTGAGGCGGGGAAAGCATTAATTGATGCAGGTGCAGATGCATTAAAAGTTGGAATCGGCCCAGGTTCTATTTGTACAACAAGAATAGTTGCAGGTGTCGGTGTTTCCCAATTATCAGCAATTATTGAAACTGTATCTGAAGCAGAAAAACAAAAAATTCCGGTTATTGCCGATGGTGGAATTAAATTCTCGGGTGATATTGCCAAGGCTATTGCCGCTGGTGCATCATCTGTTATGATGGGTTCAGCCCTAGCCGGCACAGAAGAAACACCAGGGGAAACATTCCTGTATCAAGGAAGAACTTATAAATCATATCGCGGAATGGGTTCACAAGGTGCGATGATGCAAGGTTCCGCAGATAGATATTTCCAAGGGGAAGTAAGTGATGCAAATAAATATGTTCCCGAAGGTGTAGAGGGTCGTGTAGCATACAAAGGATATGCTTCAAATGTTATTTATCAAATGATTGGCGGACTTCGTTCATCAATGGGTTATACAGGCAATAAAAACATACAAGAAATGCGAAAAAAATGCGTATTTAGAAAAATCACTAATGCGGGATTGAGGGAAAGTCACGTCCACGATGTGACTGTAACAAAAGAATCACCGAATTACAGTTCTTCTAAATAAATTAAACACTAGCTCTTTTTATTTTATCATTAATTGCAATACCTATGCCGTAATTAGGAATAGGTGCAATGGCTATCTCGTTAAATTCAGATTCATCGGCCTTGTATAAAGCATCGAATAAATTACTAGCAACTTCAACTAAATCACCATTTTTAGAAAGATTTATAAAACAATCTTCACAATCGCCATAGCCTAAAAAAGCTTGTTTTGAATTAGGCTTTTCGATGTTTATAAATAATTTTTTCTTAGGTTTATAGTGTGATTTTAATTGCCCTGGTGCAATTGGATTATTACCTTTTGCAAAAGTTCTTTCGACTAATGCAATACCAATAAATTTTTCTAGTTCATCTTGTGTAATCGCCCCTGCTCTTAAAATTGCAGGTTTATCATTACTTAAATCAATTATCGTAGATTCAATTCCAACCGAAGATGCTCCACCGTCTAAAATCATATCGACTTTATTACCCAAACTTTTATATACGTGTTCAGCTTTAGTCGGAGAAATACCACCGCTGTAATTAGCAGACGGAGCAAATAAAGGAAATCCACATTTGCGTATAATTTCATTACATATTTTATTATTTGGTATACGAATTGCGACTGTATCTAGGCCAGCACAACCTAGTTTAGATAAATTTGTATTATCCTTACTCGGTAAAACAATCGTTATACTACCACGATTAAAATGATTTAAAACTTTTCTTGCCATATCATTAATAACGGCTATTTTTTCAACCATTTCAATATCACAGCAATGTGCAATTAATGGATTAAATTCGGGACGGTTTTTTATATTGTATATTTGTGCTACTGCTTTGTTATTATTGGCAATACCAGCAAGTCCATATACAGTTTCAGTGGGCATAACTATATTGCCCCCATTTTTTAAAATATCGACGGCTTTATCTATATTTTTAACACTTGGATTATATATATTTTTCATAATAAAAAAATAATAACAATATATATTTTTTTTACAACTTTTTTATGGTATAAAATTGCATATGGATATGAGTATTTTATTTTATATTGAAAATTTGCAAATAATATTTGTATTTTTAACATTAGTTGTAAGTTTTTACCTGTATACTTCCGGAAAATTACCCATAGATATAGTTTCAGGTTGGGTTCTTGTCCTGTTAGCATTGTTTTTCTATATATTTCCGATATATGACGAAGTCGGTAATAATAAACTAGATTTTATCAACATATTTAAAAGTTTTATCAATCCTGCGGTAATAACGATTATGTCACTTATGATTATTGGTGTTACAATGGGCGAAACAGGAACACTTGAAACTATTTCCAGTAAAATTACTCAAAATACAAAAAAGAACCCATTTTTAATATTAACTGTTATATTAATATCAATTGGATTTTTATCGGCTTTCTTGAATAATGTTCCAGTCGTAGTAATATTTATTCCAATTATCGTAGCATTAAGCACAAGATTAAAACAATCTCCGACCAAATGGTTATTACCACTAAGTTATATTACAATATTGGGTGGTATGACAACCTTAGTCGGCTCTTCAACTAATCTGATAGTTTCAGGAGCTATATCACAAACCGACGAAGAGCCTTTTACATTTTTCTCTTTTACTAAAATCGGTGTTTTACTAGCATTTTTTGGTTTAATCTATTCTCTTTTAATATTACCTAGGTTATTACCCAAGAAAAGACCCCTTCGCAATCAAATTCAAGACGAAGAAAATGAAAGAAAGTTTTTTGCAAATATAAAAGTTGATGCATCATCACCTATATCGGGAAAAATGGTTAATGGTTGGAAAATTGAAGGTTACGATGCTGAAATAATAGCTATTACTCGTAATAATGAAACATTCGAGAGACCATTTAATAATCGTCTTATAGTACCAGAGGACGAAATATTAGTCCTATCAGACAGAGAAAATTTATTATTATTTGCATCTGGTGATATTGAAAATATGACAGATCACGATATGATTGAAGGTAAAAGACAATTATTAGCTGAAATTATAATATCTAGTAAATCACCATTTATTGGAAAATCATTGCGTGAAATACAATTAACCAAAGAAAGAAAACTCGTTCCGGTAGGCATAGAAAGAAATACCGGAATATTGCAAAATGAAATAATGGATATAAAACTAAGGTTAGGTGATGTATTATTAGTTGTTGGGAGTCGTAAAAATATATTAAGTGTAATGGATTATACAGATTTCATATTAGTACAATCATCTTCGGATGAGATTCATCACCGTCATCATACACTTCATACTCTGATAATTTTTATATTAACTATTATTGCGATTTCAACAAATATATTGCCTACCGCTATTGCTACATCTATTGGAGCAATGGTTATGATTTCAACAGGTTGTATAACATTTAAAAAAGCAATGAAAGCAATTGATAGAAAAATAATAATGCTACTAGCAAGTACACTATCATTAGGGCTAGCATTACAAGAAACAGGTGGGGCAATGTTGATAGCGGACTCTATGCTATATGCATTAGATGGATTTAGCCCTGCTGTAATTTTAAGTATATTTTTCTTACTTATAGTTATAATGACAAATATTTTATCAAACCAAGCAACAGCAGTAATATTCACTCCGATAGCAATTTCCATTGCAAAAGGTTTATCCGTTGATATAAACGCATTTGCATTTGCTGTAATATTTGCTGCAAACTGTTGTTTTATTACACCATTTGCATATCAAACTAACTTATTAGTTATGACACCAGGGCAATACAAAGTAATGGATTTCGTGAAATTTGGGACTCCTCTTGCCATTTTAATATGGGCTTTATATAGTATTATTGCTCCTACATATTTTGGTTTTTAAACTCTGTATTACATACTTGAAATTATTCAATGAATCGTTTAAGTTATAGCTGTTGTAAATTAAGGTAAAATAGGAATAACAAAATGAATAATGTGGTAGTAGTTGGTTCACAATGGGGCGATGAAGGTAAAGGTAAAATAGTTGACTGGTTGTCTGAACAAGCTGATGTGATTGTTCGTTTCCAAGGTGGCCACAACGCAGGTCATACATTAACCATCAATGGTAAAGTTTATAAACTTAATTTACTACCAAGTGGTATAGTTCGCAAAGGAACTTTATCAATAATTGGTAATGGTGTTGTAATTGACCCTTGGGCATTAATTGATGAAATGAAAAGAATTTCTGAACAAGGAATTGAAATCTCTCCTACTAATTTAATGATAGCTGAAAATGCTCCTTTAATTTTACCAATCCATTCACGACTTGATATAATTCGCGAAGAATTAAAAGGCAAGAACAAGATTGGTACTACTGGCCGTGGAATTGGCCCTGCATACGAAGATAAAGTTGCTCGTCGTGCAATTCGTGTTTGTGATTTATTTGACGAAAAAATTATTACTCAACGAGTAGATAATTTATTAACTCATTATAACCCTCTTTTTAAAGGAATGGGACAAGAAGCAATTAATCGTGATGAATTAATAAATCAAATAAAAGATATAGCATCAACAATAACACCATTTGTTGGTGTTGCTTGGAAAAGACTAGATGAAGCACATAAAAAAGGCGAAAAAATATTGTTTGAAGGGGCGCAAGGTGTCTTACTTGATATTGACCACGGAACATATCCTTTTGTAACATCGTCTAATACACACGCTGGACAAGCAAGCGCTGGTGCTGGTGTTGGTGCTGACAAACTTGGTTTTATACTAGGTATTACTAAGGCATATACAACTCGTGTTGGTTCTGGTCCATTCCCGACGGAATTATTTGATGAGGTCGGAGAAGGTCTTGCAAAAAGAGGTCACGAATTTGGGACTGTAACTGAAAGACCTCGTCGTTGTGGTTGGTTTGATGCTGTGTTAGTTCGTCAAGTAAACAAAACTATGGGTGTTAGTGGTATGGCATTAATGAAACTTGATGTCCTAGACGGTATAGAAGAATTAAAAATATGTGTTGGTTATGATATTGACGGCAAAGAATACGATCATTATCCAGCATCAACAGAATTACAAGCAAAAGCAAAACCAATTTATGAAACTATGTCTGGTTGGAGTGAAAGCACATATGGCTGTCGTGAAAAATCTAAATTACCAAAAAATGCTATTGCATATATAAATCGCATAGAAGAATTAGTTGAAACGCCGGTAGCTGTTCTAAGCACATCACCTGAGAGAGACGATACAATTTTAATACAAGATCCTTTTAAATAATGTCAATTATAATCACAACGCTTATATTTGTAGTAACAATTCCATCGGTTGCAATTGATATATTGTTACCTGCTCTTCCTGAAATGGCAACTTTTTTTGAAGCTGATATTCCACAATTACAATTTTTATTAAGCTCTTATACTTTTATTATATCAACTTTTGCAATATTATACGGTCCTTTAATCGATAGGTTCGGAAGAAAGAAAATGGCATTAGTTGGTTTATCTATATTTTCAATAGGTTCATTAATGCTATTTATAGCAACAAGTATTAATGGGTTATATATAGCGCGAATAATACAGGCAATAGGCGGAGCTTTTGCAACACCATTCGCAAGTTCATATGTAAACGATTTGTTTAGTAAGAAACAAGCAAGAGAAGTAAATCTAAAAGTGGCGATGGGTTTTGGAATTGCACCTATAATAGGTCCCTTAATCGGTGTGGCATCGATTTATTTATTTGGTTGGAAAGGGCCTTTCTTGATTATGTTTATATTTTCAATAATTTCTTTATTATTGGTAAAATTTTCTCTAGTAGAAACATTGAAAACCCCAATTCCTATAAACTTATCAAATTTAATACAAAATGGATCATCATATTTTAGGAATAAATTATTTATTTTGTACGGTGTTATATTAGCTCTTGTATTCACCAGCATATTCTCGTTCATATCATTTTCACCATTTATAATTATAAATGAATTAGGATCAGATAAATTTACATATTCTATTATTTTTGGGTTAATTGCATTTCAAATTATTTTATCTGCTATATGGGCTAATACAATAATAAGTAGACACGGCATACATAGATTTTTTCAAAACACGATTATTATGTTATGTCTTTTAATATTATTTATATTTGTTGTAAGTATGATAGGATATAATGTTTATAACTTTTCTGCTATTCAATTAATATTAACTTTTATTACGGGATGTTATTTTAGTTTGGCAAGGACATCAGCAATTGCTGAATTTCCAGAATCAGCGGGTTTTGCAAGTAGTATATTCACATTAATTTCAATTGGAATTCCAACTATACTTGTTAGCTTAATATCGCTTATTTACCAAGACATAAATACATACATTAGCGTGTTATTAATATGCTTAATTTTACTAATCATAACAATATATACAATTTTAAAAACAGAAACTGATTAACAAATATAAATATTTTTTAATAATTTAATAACAAAGGTTATTCAAAAGTATTGGAACTAGTAATTATTGTAAGAACGGAATCTGAAAAAATTTCAATATTCCCGTAAAATTCAACTCCTTTAAAATTACCTAATGGGTGTATAACTTTTATTTTAAAGCCACTTATATCAGAGTTTATTTCTACTTGCGCACTTTTAAAACCAAAAAAAACTCCTACAACCGGATATAAAGTTTTAAATAGGCTTTCCTTAGCTGAAAACACAATTGTACAATACAAAGAAAAACTTATTTTTATCTGATTAAAATTTTTTATTTCGCTATCTAATAAAATTTCTAATGAAATATTTCTTGCAAGTAATGATGAAATTTTTTTTTCACAATCAATCCCGATTAACGAAGTATTTTCTTTCTTAGATACCGCTACAAATGCTCTTTCACAAGTATGTGTTATAGAACCAACACAACCTTCTGGAAAAATTGGCATACGATTATTTCCTATGGGAACACTTGTGTTCTTTATTCCAATTTTTTCAAGAGCAAACATAGCCGTTATTCTGCCCGCTAAAAAGTCTGATCTTCTTTTAACAACAGAATTTTTAATATGCACCGGTTCACTAAATGGTAGAAAATCATAATATTCTTCACAAAAAGAATGACGATTATATTTACAATGCATCAAAATTACATCTTTATTGCAATTAGAAAAAGTCTGTTGTTTACATAAAGTGATAAAATTACCAAACATTTTATACAAATTTTATTTCCTAAAATATAAATTAATTTCATCAATAAAGTCTTTAGGATCTTGTGTAATATAAAAATGTCCACCCGATAATTGTACAGGCTCCGAAGATTTACATAACCATTCTGACCATAAAGATACCTCTTTTTTTGAAACTTCGTTATCAGAACTACCATACATTAATAGTGAAGGAGTCGTAAGTTTATGTGTAATTGATGATATAGAATTATGATAAGATTCAGTAATATTAAAATCTGAGCGCAACATCGGAAGGAAAAAATTTAAAAGTTTTTTTTCTTCTAATAATTCAGGACTTAAACCACCAATTTCGATTAACTGTTTAATAAATTCATCATCATCAAGATGACTTAAAATTCTTCTTCCTTCAAGATGAGGGGCGTGACAAGCAGAAATTACAATACCAGCAGGTGGAGTATTATTTTTTTCCAATAGTAAGCAGGTTTCATAAGCTACTTGTGCTCCCATACTATGACCAACCAAAATCGTATTTTCCAAATCTAAATTATAATTATAAATATTACTAATAATATCATTGGCAAGTTGATTTATATCAGTTGCAAAAGACTCTCTCATTCTATGCTCTCGCCCTGGATATGTTGCTAAGAAAAAATTTATATCATCAAAATCATAATTAAACCAATTTTGAAAAGAGCTACTACTCCCCCCTGCAAATGGGCATAATATTAAATTAACAGCATCTGGTATTTTCGGATAAAGACCATTTTTAAACATATTTTTAAAGTTTGTACTACCCATTTTCAATTCATTCCTTATTTATAAAGCAAATTATTGGGGTTTATAGTGCGTGGTTTTGGCATCTCACGCTCGTTTACTAAATCAGCCTCGCGTAGAATTTTTTGCCATAAATCAGATAAAAATACTTGATAACTTTCATCGAATATATCTGGAATATCATCTCCGTTTAAATGAGCAACAAGTAAATTTAAAACTTCTTTTACTCCCTTTGCATTATCAATCTCAAAAGCTTCACCCCAACTTGCAGGCGGAGAATATAAAGTGGTTGTTATCGGACCTGAAAGAAAGTTTTTAGATTTTTTATTATTTCTTGAATAAAAACTTTCATCAGTATAATTGTGTTCTTCATCATATAAAGAAGAAGTCCATAAAACCGGCCCATAACTAGATTCTAATGATAAATAACCAGATGTCCAACCAACAGTTAATTTATGCATTACTAAGCTGTGAAAATCTGGTTCCCTAGGATCCATATATTTTTGTAACCTTAATGTAGCAGTGAAATCTGGAAAATTTAAATTTATAAGGCTAAATAATGGATTTTCATTTTCCACAACACGAATATCTACTTCTCTTTCTTTGCATCCTTGTAATAATAAATCAAGCGAGGAATACAAAAGCTGTCTACTAGTTGTAAAATTAACAAAACTAGGAGAACCTTCATTTAGATTTTCAATTATATGTTTAGCATTATTTATCCAACTTTTTCCTGCTGGTGTATGAGCATAACAACTATTTACCCAATATATGCATTTATTTTTCTTTGCTAGATCTTGTAATTTAATAATATCATCAGAATGAACAGGATGTTCTTGAATGATATGAATGCCTCTTTTTAATAACTCTTCCACTAATGTTGTTCCATCACCACCTACGACTGTTGAACGAACAACAACACAAGCAATGTCAATATCTTGTGGCACTTGACTTATATCAGTATACAGAGATATTCCAAATGAATGCGCTAGCTTTTTTGACCTCTCACTTCCTGTTGAAAGTAAACCAACCAATTCAACATCTGGATTTGGACATAAAAATGCATTTAAATATGTTTCTCCGAACTTAGCACCTACAACCAACAATCTTAATTTTCTTTTTATTAATGTCATTTTATTATCCTCCTATTACTTTGTTTTTATCTACCCACGAGTGGAATAATTTAGCAAGAGTATCAAGTGTATTTTCATCTTCCATTAAATTCCAATGGCTAATATTTAAAGAGTGATATTCAGATTTAGAAATCCAATTTTGCCATTCTTTTTCAGGTGGTGTCCAATATGAAGGTCTATCAAGGCAACTTATATATAAAGAAGGGAAAGAAGGTTGTTCTGATTGGGAATATTTATTTAAAATTTCAAATAAATCACCAATTTGTTTAACCCATTTTTTTACATCTTTAATATTATTTTTTTTAATTAAAGATGTCGAAAGAGCATTTTCAATGAAAACATCTAATTGTTTTTTCTCATCTATATCATCGAAATTCTCCGGTAACGGTATATTTATCGGGCCTTTCGATAATAATCTTAATTTTGAAGCGTTATTTTCAAAAGTAAAATCAGATTGACAAACAGGGTCAATAAACATTAAAACCACTTCTTCATTTAAATCTTTTAAGATAATAGAAGCCTCTTTTATAAGGAATGCTCCATAAGACCAACCAGCTAACAAATAAGGCCCTTTGGGTTGTAATTTACGAATAGCATTTACATAAATACCAGCAAGTTCTTTCAAACTATTTACATTTATTGAATAAGGTGCCGGCACACCGTATACATCTGCATCTAGTTTTTGAGCAAAATAAATATAACTTGCGACTTCACCAGAAGAAGAGTGGAATAAAAATATTTTCTCACTTCTACTTCCTTTATTCAAAGGAATTAAATTCACAATGTTATCAACATCATCTGTTTCATATTCTGACTCCAATATAATTGAGCAAAAATCTGTAAACTTAGAGTTTTTAAACAATATTTGTAAATTGGCACCTTTTATACCTATATTATTTAATTTTACAATCATTCTTGTTGCGATAAGGCTATCCCCACCGCTTAGGAAGAAGTCGCTATTGGAGTAAATTTTTTGCGACAATAATTCTTCCCAAACTTCCTTAATCTGATTTTCTAATTTAATAATATATTCATTTTTTTCTACTTTATTAATTAAAGGTTCAGAATTTTCTACAATGATATTTTCAACATCAGAAGAAGAACTATTTGATTCTAACATTCTAATATTATTATGAAGTTTTTCACATTGATGTAGCGTAATATTGTTTGATAATTCTTTAAAATTATCATTAATATATTCATTTATTTTATCAGCCTCTAATCTTGCAAAACTTTTAGGCTTAATTACAATCAAATGTTGACCCATAATAGATTGTTCTTCATTAGGTAATAAAACATCTATAACAAAACCAGCTTCTTCTAGAGCATTACGCCACATAGGTATATCTAGCATAGGTTTGTTATCTAATAGTCTTATATCATTAAATCCTCCAATACCTTCAAGGAATCCTATACTAGCTGCCTGTAAATTACTATCTCTTAGTGTTGCTTCTACGATAATGATTCTACCACCATCTGATAACAGTAAGAGTAATTTTTTCAGTGTTTCAACAACATTATTAGAATCGTGTAAAACCTGATTGGCAATAATAAGGTCATATCCTTGATGCGGGTGTTCATTAAAATCAACTTCTTTATTAATATCAAATAAAGCAAAGTCCAATTCTTTAAAATCTGCAAATTCTTTTTTAGCATCATCAAGGAATAAAGTGGAAACATCAGTAAAGTTATACTTTTGAATAGAACCCTTTAATATTTGTTTCATACTTTTCAAAATAGCACCTGTGCCCGCACCAACTTCTAATATATTTAAAGATGGATTTTCATCGATCATTTTTTGCACAATATAAGTTGCATTTTCATAAAGATATTCCACAACCGGATTTTTAGTATAAAAAACATTCGCAACAGCGCTGTCATTTCCAAAAAGTAAATCTAGTGGTGATTGACTACCGTTAAGTAAAGATGGGTGCTTTTCAACACAAGTTTGAAGATATTCAGCTATTGTACGATGCCATCCTTTATTTGGAAGTAAATCAAAAGATTCAAATTCATTAAGTAATGGCTTAACACATACAAATAAGTTACCATCTTTTTTAACAAATTCATTATCTTGTAATAAATTCAACCACTGTTTCACAATAGAATCAAATTTTGGTAACACAGAGAGTTGTTTTTGAATTTCAATCAATGTATGCCCTTGACCTATCGTATTAAACAATTGATGGTCATTCATAGTCTTACAAATTCCTTGTAATGCGTATTTTTCAAACCATTGTAAAGCTTTTATAACTTCTTGTTCTTGTTGCTTATCCATCTTACTCAATTCATCTGGGCTAACTATTACAGGTGAATTATTGACACTGCATTGTTCAACTTCAATATAAGCTTGTAATTGTTCATTAGATTGTACTAACTCCGTTCTTCTTATGTTTGGTAAACAACGAAGAGATTTCTCAACTTCTAATAGATTGAAACTCTTATCACCCGCATCAAATACATAAGGGTAATTAGAACAAGAGACAATATTGCCCTTATCATCTGTTTTAAAACTATCTTTTTGGTTTATTAAATCAAGGTTTTCAGATAAAGCATTTAACATTGAATTATATTCTTCAAACATAGCCTCAACCATTCCTTCTTCCAAGACACCGTCCATTACATACCAACCAAATACTAAATCTCCATCTACTTCCATAATTTGATGATCAAGCCATACTTGTGGTGTTTGTGTAAATAAATAAGAAGGTTCACCAAGGAAACTTGTAATCGCTTGATTAACATTAAGACCATCAAGTGACATTCCAAGCATACTTGTGAAAACTACTGGCATTAAGGGTTGTTTATTAACACCGTGTAATTTACTAAGTTCACGTATTATTTCCACACCATTAACTTGATTATGTGCAAATGATTCCCAAAGTTTTTGCTGAGTATTCTTAATATGATCAATTAATTTATCTGTATTTCTAAAATCGAAATCGATTAATAAAACAGATGTAAAATCTCCTATTATTTCTGATACTTCTGGGTGGACATCTTTACGATCAAAGAATGTTAAATTCAATGTAAATTCTGGCTGTCTAGCATATCTTTCAATAGTTTTTGCAAATAATGTCATCAATACTGTTGAAGGTGTAACACCCCAAGATTTACAAGATCGTTTTATATTATCCCACAACTTTTTATCCAGAGTAGATCGATGTGTGGTAAAGGTTGAGTTACCCTTAGGCTGTATCTGTGCAAGAGGTAGTCTTGGAGCGGGCGGTAAATCAATAAGTTTTTGTTGCCAGTAACACCAAGATCTTTGCCAAGATTCAGTTTGTCTTTGTTGTTCTTGTAACAACACATAATCTCTAAAAGTGATAGAAAAAGGTTTTAATTCTTCACCATCATATGCATATTGTAAATCATCCATCATTACTTTGAAGCTTTGCGCATCAAACATTAATAGATCTAATTTCATATGTATAGAATAATTATCGTCATCAAATTCATTAACTACTAATTCAAATAAAGGCCATTTATCAGCAGGTAAAACAACATATGCAAGTTCTTTGCGAGTTTTAATAATCTCTAACTCTTTTTGTTCCTGCGTCATATTCCTTAAATCGCGCTTTTTCAAGTAATAATAAGGAACATTAGGTAAAATAACTTGTTCACCGTCATTATTTACAAACATTCGTAGCATATCGTGTCGTTTTATAAGTTTATTCCAAGCACTTTCAAAACGATCTAAATCAAGATCAGCACGAGATTTATTCCATTCAAATACCACTTGACAAGCAACACCACCATATTCAATTAAATCAGTTCTTCCCATCCAATAAGAATGCTGAATTGGTGTTAATGGAAACGGTAAATAACGCTCTTGGCTGTTGTGCTCTAATACTTGCGTTGAGCTTTGATTTTCATCTAATACCTGTGTTTCTGCTGTTATTAAATCAGACAGTCCTTCTATGGAAAGGTTTTTATAAGCCTTATCTGTATCGATATCAATAAACAAGTCTCGTTTTATTAAACTCTTTAATTCCAAGAATAATAAAGAATCTAGTCCCATTTCCATTAGATTTTTCTGTTCAGAAATAGACTCTGTCTCTGATATTCTTAATTGAGTTATAATGTTTCTTGTTATCCATTCTTTAACAGATTTTTTATCTTTAATATCAACATTAGATTTAACAACTTTAACATCTGATTTCTTTAAAGGGGTTTGATTATCTTCTATCTCTAATAATTTACGATGAACTGTGTTTAATTTTTCTGGGATAATACGCATAGCAATCCTATAAGGGGCACAACGCATTATTGCTTGTTCTAAATTCCATAAACCTTCATCATCACTTAATAATCCCATTCCACCTTTTTCTAGATTCTTTTGAAGATTAATATCTGATGCTTTACCTGATTTACCCCAAGCACCCCAAGCGATAGATATAGTTTTTAGATGTTCATTATCTTGATTAGAAATAGCAATTCCATCTAGGAATGAACTTGAAAACGCGTGAGCGGATTGACCAGTTGAACCAAGAACAGATGCCACAGAAGAAAACAGAATTAAATATTGTCCCTTATTTTCATTTAACCATTTATGCAAGAATAATGCTGAATTTGCTTTTACATTAAATGCGTGTGTTAAGTCTTTTTTACTTAACATAGAAATAGGAGAATCATAAAGAACACCTGCGCTATGAATAACACCGTTAACACCAGCATCTTTTTGTAATTTTGCCATTACATCAAGTAATTTATTTGTGTCACAAATATCACACTTAATCCACTTGATTTCACAAGAATAACGCTTGGCAAAATCTTCTTTTAAATCTTTCCAATTTTCCTTAGACCTTGGGGCTAATAATGCAATTTTTTTAGCTCCTTTTTGTGCTAGCCATTCAACACAAAGTAATCCTAAGCCACCGAAAGCACCTGTAACAACATGCCAAGAACTACTATTCATACTTTGATATGGTAGATTTGGAGCACAATGTTTACTCTCGACTAATTTCTGAACTTTTATTTTAGAGTTACGAACAGTTATAAAATTATGTCCATTTTGAATTGCTGATAAAGCAGGTACAATTTCTTGCCAATCTGCATTTTCATTAATATCTATAACAAATATATTTTTTTGTTCATTATCAACAACTTTAAAAATACCCCACAACGCGTGATGTGAAATATTTAATTGTTCATCTTTTTCAATTTTCCAAGCTGAACGGGTTACCATTATTAATGGTGATTTATCATTGTGAACAATTTTATTTATAACTTGTTCGGCAAGTTCTACATTATCTATATCAGAATTTGGAATTACTACAATATTCCAATTTCCATCATCAGAAACCGTAACACCATTTTTTTCCAATGTTTTGGTAAGTTCTATATTTTTTTCTTCTAAGCAAACACTGATTTTTTCATTAGATTCACTTTCGATTTCAAACCATTCTAATTCATAATTTGTATCGGTTGCAGGACTATAAACTTTATTTTCAATATTGTTATCAACATTACCTAAAACAGTATTCCAAACACCATCATTATCACAAGCATCAATTTTTAAATTAGGTGCTTTAAAAGGTTTTACTTCGTAAGAAATACTAACTATTGTCAAGTATTCAGGAACACTAGGAATGTTATGTAAAGATAACTCTTTGTGTCCGTGACGCGATGCTAGTTCAGCACAAACATTATTAATTTGTTTTTCCCAAAGCTCTTGATTACCTGCACATTTAGACCAATTCGCAATATAACAACCATCATTTGTAATAGATTGTCCTAATAATGAATCCACTCCATTGTAATTAATAGCCAAACCATTATTTAACGAATTACTGTCTTTTGTAGCTAATATGATATGTTCGCTCATTTCTGACATCGGACTTCCATCATCAGGTAACCATTCAACCTTATCAAAACCAACATCAATACATTGTTTTTTCCAAATATCAGTTGTTAAGAATAATTGACCATCGCGTTGTTTTTCATCGTGTAAAGGAGAAACTAAGGGGCCAAATACAAAATCAAACAATCTCATTGGGCGTGTAAGTTCACGCATCAATAAACGACCACCAGATTTAAGTAAAGGATATAAGTTTGCAAGTGTTTTATTTACATCTTGTGTGGCGTGAATAACATTTGCACCTATAATCAAATCGTATTCACCTGTTTTAAAACCTTGTTTTCGCGGATCTTTTTCTATGTTAAATTCTTTGTAAGATAAAAAGTCATACTCAGAAAATTTACTTTCCGCACGCCTTGTAAAAATAGATGATATATCTGTAAAATCATATTGAATATTATTTTGATCTTTCAATGCTTTTAATATCCAAGAAGTTGTTCCACCGGTACCACCACCAACTTCTAAAATTTTAAATTTCTTTTGTTTAATTCCTGAATTATATTCTTGCATAATTCCCTTAACAACGGCTGTTGCGATTTGGTTAAAATAGCGACCAAAACTAAAATCTTGATATAAAACTTCTACTCCACCCGAAGAACTTTCCGGAAATATAATAGCAACAGGTTCAACTTCACCCGTCATCATTTCATAAAGTTTTTCACCAGCATTAGAAATTATTTCCGTAATTACTGAATACCCTTCACAACAACTATCTAATTGTTCTAGTAAATGATCTATGTTTTGATGCTCTGTATTGTTATTTGGCTTAAAATAATCCCCATCTTTTGAAAAATATCCATCTTCCACACAAGAATTAAGCAAGCGAACAAGAAGCTGGCTATATCTAGGTAAAATTCGCCCTCGTCTTAATATAGTTGATGCACTAAGACCTTCTTCAATACTACTTCCCACACATTTATATATTAATTTTTCTACATATATTGCATGCAATTTTGTAATGCATTCATACATTTTTTCAAGCCTTGGAATCTCTAAATTTTTCACATCTTGATAAGCAGTTTGACGACCAATTTCAATAGGCATATTAATTGAATTTTGTACAATATTTACAGCCTTAGGCTTATTTTCTATCCAATATGATTGTGTATCAAAATGATAAACAGGTGCATTTATTTTATTTCCACTAGATGGTAATAAATTCACCCAATCCATTTTAACACCTGCTACATATAGCTTTATCAATGCTTGTTCCATTTGAATAGAAGATGAAATAAAACGCTTAGAAGTTGCAATCCAATTTACATCATCAATTTTTCTATATGAACCAATTTGGGTTAAAATTGCATCAGGCCCCATTTCTATAAATACATTAGCCCCTTGTTTTAAAGCTACATCTACGGCCTGTTTATATTTCACAGGTTCGCGCATATGTCTAGACCAATACTTAGGAGTTTTTAATTCTTTTTCATTAATAACTTTACCTAATAATGTAGAAATAATAGGAATATTGCCTGACTTACAATCTAATTTTTTCGCCTCAATCTCGAATTCTTCAAGAATTCCATCTAATAATTTAGAATGTGCCGCACCTGTAACACTCAACTCGCGATAATCAATATTTTTCTCTTCTAGCATAGTAGTGAATTTTTTCATTGATTTTTCATCACCAGAAAATACTATGTTATTTTCACCATTCCAAACAGCAATCTCTACGCCTGCATCATTTCCAATTGGCATAACTGTATCTTCATCAGCAAAGACTGAAACCATATTACCATTAGGACATTTGTCCATTAATAAACCTCTAAGTTTAACTAATTGTATTACAGGTTCCAATTCATAATACCCTGCTATTACAGCACCAGCAAATTCGCCAACAGAATGGCCAATAATAAAGTCAGGTTTCAATCCCTGCCCTTGCCAATGCGATGCCATCGCCAACTCAAATGAAACTATTGCGGGTTGGGCATATTCCATATATTTAAGAAGATCAGCCGATTTACCTAACATAACTTCACGTAAAGAAACTTTATTTGGTGAAACTGTATTACCATCTTGTATAGCTTTATCAAATGCAACAAAACATTTATCAAGAGTATCAGCAAAATACTGGGAATTTTTATATAATTTATGTGCCATTTCTTCCCAATGTGAACCTTGCCCTGTAAACAACCAAACTTGTTTATTAGGCGTAGTAGAATTCATATGTATACGAAAATCATTTTTCCCATCAGAAAAAGCTTTTAATGCAACCTCTGTTTCTTTACATATTTTTACTGCTAAACGATAAGGCATATCAATATGACGACAATGTAATGATGTATATGCTAAATCTTGAGGTGATAATTTTACCATAGATTCAGCATAAGATTTTGCCATACCTCGCAGAGATTTTTCACTTGATGCACTTAATAATAAGACACCATCTGTTTCAGAAGCACTCGCCTTAACATTATCTTTTTTAATTGTTATTTCTTGTAACTCTTGTGGTAAACAAGATACTATCATATGACAATTAGTTCCACCTATACCAAAAGAAGAAACACCTGCTATACGATTTTGACTATCCCAATTTTCTGGTTTTGTAGGGATATAAAATGGGCTATTTTCTAGTTGTAATTCTGGATTTGGATTGTCGAAATTTAAACTTGGTGGAATAATTCCCTTTTCAACCGCCATACTAGCTTTAATTAAACTAGCTATTCCCGAAGCTGTATCAAGATGTCCTAAATTACTTTTTACCGAACCTAAAGCACAAGAATTATCATTTTCCCTTACATCAAAAACATTCTTTAAAGCTTTTACTTCAATAGAATCTCCTAATGGTGTGCCTGTTCCGTGTGCCTCTATTAAACCTATGTCTTGAACATTTACATCTGATAATTCAATAGCTTCTTGAATAACTCGTTTTTGCCCAAAAACAGATGGAGCTGTATAGCCTGCTTTTTCTGAACCATCGTTATTTATTGCACTACCAAGAATAACAGAAGTAATTTTATCGCCATCTTCTAAGGCATCTTTAAGTCTACGCATTACAACGACACCGCCACCGTTTGCTCCGAAAGTACCTTGTGCCTGTTTATCAAACGGACGACATCTTCCATCTGGTGAAAAAATCATTCCTGATTGATAAATATGTCCAGTGTGTTGCGGGAATGAAACAGCTATACCACCAGCTATAGCCATATCACATTCACCAGACCTAAGGCTTTCACATGCCATATGAGTTGCAACTAATGAACTAGAACAAGCAGTTTGAACTGAAATAGCAGGGCCTTTTAAGTTTAACTTATATGCTATGCGAGTTGCTAAATAATCCTTGTCATTTCCCACAAGAGATTGTAATCCTTTTACTTGTGCTATCTCTGCCATATCTATTTTTTTTTGTCCAGGATAAGTACTTATTCTTGAAGAACCAAAAACACCAGTTTTATGTTGAATATTAAGTGGTGGATAACCTGCATTTTCTAGGGCGTGCCATACTAATTGAAGGAAAATTCTTTGTTGTGGATCAATTGTTTCTGCTTCTTGTCTAGAATATCCAAAAAGTTCCGCATCGAATTTATCCGCATCTGTAACCTCTGAACCTATGTTGACAAAATTAGGATCATCAATAGTACTAGCATCAATACCTGCATTAAGTAATTCTTGCCTTGAAAACTCTTTGCTTAATTCAACGCCGTTAATAATATTGTTCCAAAATTCTTCATTATCTTCCGATTTAGAAAATTTTCCTGAATGTCCGATTATTGCAATTGGATCGCAATCAGGGTATATATCTTCAATTAATTTATCGATATTTAAAGTCATAATATTTCCATTTCTTCATCAAGTTTTAATGTATTTGTGTTTTTGAATAATTTTTCATGTAGTAGTACAATTGTAATTATACTAAATAGTGAGATTCCCGCCATTAGTGAGTATGAAACATCGTATCCATACTGTGCTAGACGAACAGCAATAAACGACATAATCATAGCAACACTCATATCAATAGATTGGAATAAAGCATAGTCAGAAGCAGGCTGGTGCGCTCTTACCATTGACATTAATATTGAATAAAGTGTAACAAAGCCAATGCTAGCAAAAATGCTAAAAATAGCATATAATAATATCCAATTTGTTAAGCTAAATTGTGATTGTCCAGCAACGAATATTATAGCAATTATAAAATTCATCAACATTACAGTGATTATACATTGTATATTATTAAGTTTACGAAGAATAAATCCACCTAGTAAAATTCCAATTCCACTAAAAATAGTATTATTAATCGTTAAAATTGTACCAACTTTTGAAATATCTAGTCCTTGATCTATCAAGAATACTGTTTCCAAAGACATTATTCCACGATTTGCAATATAATAAATTGCAGATAACAAAATTCCAGACCAAACTTCTTTAATGCAAGATAAATTAAAACTTGGTTTTCTAGAACCAGACGGTATTTCTTCAATAGTATTTAAAAAGAATATAGATAAGAGCAATAACGATGATACACCTGCCATAAACAAGAAACCAATTTGCCAGTTGGTGTATTGTGTAATTGTTAAAAATGCAAAAACCCCTAAAATAATACCTGAATAACTTCCGCCTATTTGTGTTACTGTCGCATAAGAATGTTCATCTTTTTTAAAACTAAATAATAATATTCCATTTGCATAAATACCGTGTAAAGATGATAAGAGCATAAGAAGTGTTGAAAATGATATTACAATCCATATAGGAGTTGTTTTTTCAATAAATGACCCTATAACAAAAAATAATATTATTGTAACTTGTATAAGAACTAAACTTCCCAAATAGCGATTTTTAAATAATGTTAATGAATTTCTTTCAAACCAAGGAGACCAAAGAAATTTCCCAATCCAAGGCATCATTGCAATGTATAACCAACTTAATTGCGCAAGGTTCATACCCTCATTACGAAAGTATCCAACAATTCCTTGAAAAATTAACGCTGTAATCATTCCCTGATGCAAATAAAAAGAGAAAAATGGTAAATAACGAAGAATAGTCTTTTTCATTTTGGATCCAAACATAATATTTATCTCCTTTTCGATGCACGAGATTTTCGTCTATTTAAAAGTTCTTTTTGTTTTGAAATTGAATTATTATTACTAACCTCATCGATCTTATTAATACTACTTAAATATTCTGATAAAACACTAGGATTTGGATAAGTGAAAAAGTCCGTAATTGTTAATTCTTTGTATAAACTTTTTTGTAATAAAACATGAATTTCAATTAATTGTAAAGATGATGCGCCTGCTTCAAAGAAATTCTCATCAGGATTTATTTTACTTTTAACTACTGTTTCAAATTGTTCACATATATTTTCTAATATTTGATTGTCCAATGTGTCAAATACTTCTAATTTTTTATTAATTTTTGGACTTTCAATTTGTATATTTTCTGAATCAACATTTTTTGGTGTTAATTCATTGATATTTTTATCCCAAACATCTTTATTATTAGCAATTTGTAACAACATATTTTTATATTGTTTAAATATTGTAGATATTTCATCAAAATTAAATAATTCCTCTAATACATCCCAATTAAAGTGTAACTCTCCGTCAGTTTCAAATACTTGATTATCTAAACAAACTTGTGGTGTTTGTGAAATACCCCAATTTTGTTTTAACCAAGATTTTTTAGATAAGAATTTTTTATCACCGTTACCAAGTGCACTAGTAAATACAATAGGCATTAATGCTTCATTATGTCCTCGCTCTAATGCTAGTTTTCGCATAATATACATTGGTGAAACATCACTATGAACAATATCTTTTTGAAGTCTTTTCTGTAATTTTTGTACACTTTCACGCCATTTATTTTCAGGTTCCCAAGACACTAATAATAAAGAGGTAAAGTCTCCTAAAACCTGTTCTATATGCGGGTGTAAATACTTGCGATCAAACAATATCAAATTGATACTTAGACTATCATTTTTACTCCAAGAAGAAAGAACAGAAGAATAAACTGATAACAATAGTGCTGATGGCGTTATACCTTCTTTTCTAGCAACATTTTTAAATGCAGACCATTCATTTTCTTCTAGTTTATCAAAAAATCTAATGAATTTAGGTTGTTCAATCTTAGATAGTTCTTTGACAAATGGAAGCTTAGGGGCTGAGGGTAAACTTTTTAATCTTTGATTCCAATAATCAATAGAATTTTTTGAAGGTTCACGATTATTTTCACTTACTAAGTAATCACGGAAAGTAATACCTATCTTTGGAAAATCTATTTCTGGGAAAAGATATTTTTGTTCCAATTCTATAAAGAATATTTTCATACTAAGGCCATCTAGCATCAAATTATCTAGACAAATAAAAATTCTATATTTTTCATCTTTGTTTTTCATTGCTTGTATGTCAAAAACTGGCCAAGAAGTAGGGTCTATGACTTGTTTCGAAAGTTTATCTCGCAACTCTTTTGCTTCAATATCATCAAAATCATTAAAACTATGAGTTTTTAAAATAAATTGAGGAGTTTCTTTAAGTACTCTTTGATTTTCGCCCTCTACAACAGTCTTTAACATATCGTGTCGATTAACTAGATAGTTAACAGCATTTTCAAATCTTGTAATATCTAGCTCACCCACATCAAATTCAACAAAAAACTGTGAACCAACACCACTTAATAAAAATCCTTTTTTTCGCCCTGATAAATAAGCTCGTTGAATATCAGACAATTCGAAAGGTTCGTATCTATTAGTTTCATCTAATGTTAAAGTCTTTGATTCACCATCTGTTTTTGGAACTATTGTCGCAGAAAACTTTTCGAATACTGGGTAATTGAAAAGGTCTGCTAATTCTGCACTATATCCAATTTCGTCTAGTTTACCGATTAAACGAGTTGCTAATAAGCTATCCCCACCAATTTCGAAAAAATCACTTTTTCTATTTATAGATTTTATACCAAGTAATTCACATAGTATCTTAGCCAAAGATTCTTCTATCTCATTCTCAAATATATTTTCTATAGATTCTTTTTTATCAACAGATTCTTCTTTTTCATAAAAATTTGTTAATAATTTATAATCAATTTTACCATTCACGGTTAATGGAAATTCTTCAATAATATTAATATTTTTAGGTATCATATAATTAGGTAAATGATTTGATAATTTATTTAAAATTTCTTGTGGATTCTCAATCAAGATTTCATTTGGTGCACGAAACACAAATCTATCTATCCCTAAAACTTGATCAATAAATTGATATTCTAAATTATATTCTGATAAATATTTGTGCCATTCTTGCGAACTGCGTAAAACACTATCAGCACCATCACCATCTGGTGAAAATAAATCCACCATAACAAGACCTATATCAGAAGCAATGCTTTTTTCAAGTGCATATATTAATCCAGATGGTTTTGCCAAATCATATAAATATTTTATAGCAGAAATGTCTTTTGTATGTAAAAAGTTATTAGAAAATACAATATCGGCTTGATGTTTAATCGTATTAATAAATGCTTTTTCTTGTCTATGAGCATTTGCATTAACAAATCCATCAAGACGATTGTTAGTTCGTAAAACCATTTCCTGAGATTCATCAAGTGCAATATATTCCACACAATCCGCATCTAGTTTTTGCAATATTTTTTCAGCTACAATACCACTACGGCAACCAATTTCAACAATATTGACTGGTCTTTGCAATGATTTAGAAAGGATTTTTATTATATCTACCAATGTATTTATGCAATTTTTAACGCCATCAAGTTCACTTAAAAAACTTTCCGGAGCTAAAACAGGATGATTTAATAATGTTTCTACCCTTCGTTGCCCTTTAATAATTTGTTCAATAGATTTATGATAATTTAATAAAGATTCCGATAATGCTAATAAATGACTGTTTTTCGGTAAGATTATGTCTTTTTGACAATTATTATTAATAATATAACTATTGGTATCTTTTTCTGATATAATGTATTCTTGTTTTACAAGCAATTGTAACCAACGATTAAAAATTTTCGTCCAAATAGATTCAGCACCATAACAATCCATTACTTGTTGCAAGTTTATGCTACTAGTAAAATCAATGCCTTGTTGTTGTAAATGTTTGAAAAGAAAATCAGCTGTAATATTACTTAAAATTTCTTCATATTCTTTGTATTCCAATTTTGTTACATCATTATTTATCGTATTATCGTTTTTTTCGATTAATACATTGTAATCACTAGGTAAAGATTTATCACCATATATAGCACTATTGAAACTATCTTTTTCTATCGTCGCAAATGCGATAAGTTTTTTTTCTTTCTCTCCTACGGCTAATGATGCTGACATTTTCACACCATCAATTTTGTTTATTGCAGTGTCAATTTCACCTAATTCGATTCTATAACCACCAATTTTTACTTGTTTGTCTTTTCGTCCAAGAAATTCAAGTATTCCATTATTCCAATATCGTCCCATATCACCCGTACGATACCATCTTGAATTATCTTTTTCTAAAAATTGAGCTGATGTTTTTTCAGTATCATTGAAATAACCTAGTGCCACACCTTCTCCACCTATCCATAACTCACCTGCAACCCAATCTGGACAATCTCGCCCGAAAGAATCAACTACACGATATTGTTGATTAGCAAGGGGATATCCATAAGGTATAGATGACCATTCATTAGGAATATTTTCAACTTCTAGTGCATTAGACCAAATAGAAGCTTCTGTTGCACCACCCATTGCTATAAACTTTCCATTTTTTTGGAAGTTGCGATATCTTGGGAATAAATCTAACCCAATAAAATCACCAGAAAGCATAACAGTATTAATAAATGCAGGAGAATTTAAATTCATACCCTCAGAATATGTAAGTAACATATCGAAAAGTGCAGGTACTGTATTCCAAATCGTAACATTATGTTGTTCGATTAATTCACACCAATGTGATGGATCACGGCGACTAATTTGATTTACAATTACAACACTACCACCTGCGCTTAAAACACCGAAAATATCATAAACTGATAAATCAAAATGAAATTCTGATAATGCTAATATGCGATCATTAGAATTTACATTATAGCGTTTATTAATATCATAACAAGTATTCAATGCCCCTTTGTGCGATATCACTACACCTTTTGGTGTACCGGTTGAACCTGATGTGTATATAATATATGCAGGTTGTTGTGCGCTAATAGATGTAATATCTTGTAAAGAAGAAAAATTGATATATTCTTGCCACTCAATAACATTAAACATAGATTTATCGTAAGAATCTTTTTCTGCTACAATGTCGTTTTTACATATTAATATAGCTTTCACATTTGCGTTTTTGCAAATTGTTTTTCGCCTTTCAATAGGTTGTTCTAGGGCAACAGGTACATAAACAGCACCTATTTGCAAGATAGCTAGTGATGAAACAACTTGTCCTATGCCTTTTGACATACTAATGGCAACTCTATCGCCTGAATTAACACCATTATTTTTTAACATTTGAGCGCATTTTTGCACCATACCGTTTAACTCAGAATAAGTGATAGACATAGAATCATATATTAAGGCTATTGAATTTGGATTATTCTTTGCATTTTCTAAAAAGCCATAATGCAATAAACCTTCTGGTATATAACTATCAGTTTTATTAACAATTTGACGCTGTTTAATTTGCGATTTTGGCATCAAATCAGGAAATTCTTGATGTAAAGCATCGGGATTATTTATAATTTCGCGAACAATAGAAATGTATGCATTAAACATTACCTCAACTAGTTCATCTGGGAATAATTCATCATTACTATCCCATCGCAAATGTGTTGATGAACCTTGTTTAAATGCAAAATGGTCAATCCAAGCTTGCGGTGTTTGTGATATTCCCCAAACCGGTTCACCAAAAGTTTCAATTACATTTTCTCCGTAAAGTGAATCCCCAAGACTACAGGTAAATATAACAGGAGCCCCTTGTAAATGTGTACCTGATTTTCTTAATTGTCTTAGAACTTCAACTCCTGTCCAGTGGCGATTGTCATAAGCTTCAATAAATGTATTTTGGTTTTCCTTTGCCATTTTATCTATGGTTTGACCTTTACATAATAAATCTATCAATAAAATATTTGTAAAATCAGCCATTATTTTATCAACAGATTTATGTAAAGGTAATCTGTCAAATAATGTTAAATTTAACAATAATCTTTCCTGAGAACCCCATCGCGATAAGACGGCTCCCAAGCAAGTTGCTAATACCATAGTCGGCGTAACCCCGATAGAAGCAGAAGCTTTTTCCAATTTTTCCCAATCTTGTTTATTTATTTCTTCAGAACGCCTAGAAATAGAAACTTTTTTTATTTGTTCAGGTTTTTTATCTAAGGGTAATACAGGGGCAATCGGTAATGTTTTACATTTCTCTTGCCAATATAATTTAGAACTTTCCCTTTCATTAGCATTTTGCTGATTAAGATGCGATAAATAACTACAAAAATCATAGTTTGGATCAATTGGTTCTAATTCCTTGCCAAGAATTAATAACGATAATTCTTGGAAGAATAATGAAAAACTAACTGCATCAAGAATAAGTAGATCTATGTTTACATGAACTCTATGTTTTCCATCAGGTAATAATGACAACTGAATATCAAATGTTTCACCTTTTTCAACATTCAATAAACGATGATCAAGTTGTTTTCGAATTCTTAATAATTGCTTTTCGTAATCACTACTTTTTTGAAAATCATGTACAACCAAACCATTCCAAAAAGATTTCTCTTGATATTCTTGCAATCCGTCACCGTTAAATTTCACCTTTAACATATTATGACGATTTATTAAGGTATAAATAGATTTTTCTAGGACTTTTGGACAAAGACCAGATCCATCAAATTCTTGATAAAGATGACAACCGACACCACCTAAGGTCTGATGTGAAGACCTACCAATAAAATATGCATGTTGTACAGAAGTTAATTCGAAAGGATGACCTTCTTTCATAACAGGAAGATTTATAACCTTAGGCAGATCTTCCTGTTTTGAAACAGTTTTTTGTTTTAATAATTTAAACCAACTAGATGGTTTCGGGTTATCATACAATTCTTTAAGACTTACATTGCATTTATATTCTTTGAATTTATTTACCCAAAAAATTATATCCATTGAATCCATACCGTATTCAAATAAATTAGATTCACCATTTATTTCATTTGATTCTAAGTATAAACTTATAGAAATTTCATTGCATAATTCTTCTAAAGTTATATTTTTTTTCATATGATTACCCTCAACCTTATTACTTAAATTTATGGCGTAATTTTTGCCTTAATATTGGTGTGTTAAAATTTATGTTTAAACATAAATTCTATGCCAACATCTCTTCTTTTACCGAATTGCATAACACTACTAGCATATACCCTATAAGCTTTATCAAATATATTATTCGCAAACAATGACACATCAATAGGTCCACCAGTTTTATAAGTAGTGTGCAAATTAACCAATGCATAAGAATTTTCTCTAGTCTTGTTAGCTAAATCTAAATAACTTTTACCGGTATAAAAAATATTTAAATTTGTGATTAAATCCCCTTTAACATTAAATTTAGACATATCTAGATAATGCCTAGCACCCAAACTAGCACTTAATATTGGAGCATGCGGTGTTTGTTTTTTCGTTGAGCCATCACTAATGAACGATTTGTTATATTGAACACCTACGATAAAATCAATATCTTTAATCTTGTGAATTTTTGCATTTAAATCTAAACCATATGATTTTGAATTTTTATTAACAACAACTTGTGCCCCTGGATCACCTTCATAGAATTGAGTATTTTTCATATTGTTATAGTAAACAGAGCCATCAAAAGATAAATCTTTATTTGGCGTTTCATATCGCAAACCTGTTTCATAATTTACACTATATTCTGGTTTAAATAAGCTAACTTTATAATCTTGTACAAATGTACGTTGAAATCCACCTACTTTGTAACCACGATTGACTGTAGCATACTGTATTACATTACCACCCCAATCATAGGTTAAACCAACTTTTGGCAGAAAAGAAGTATAGCTTGTACTAGCATCTAAATTTTCATTGTTATTATTACTTGAGGATTCACGAGCTTTAAGTAAAATTTTATCTTTTATAATTCGTCCACCAACTGTTAATTTGGTAGCACTATTAACATTATAGCTTGTCTCACCATACAAAGAATAACTCTTTTTATCTATGTTTGCTACATGTGGAGTGGTATTAAAGTAGTAATTATATTGATTACAAGTAGTTACATGATTACTGACTTTGGCGGCACAAGCAGTAGTTTGCCCATCTGTGACAATTCTATCTGAACCATCATAATAAGTAAGAGAAACAGAATCTCTCTTAAATTTATCTTTTGAATAATAGACCCCAAAAACACTAGATATTAATTTATTAGGTGAATCATAATTCATGATTATTTCTTGTGTTGTTGACTTAGTATCTTCGTCTTGCTGAATACCCAAATTTCTTGATATCAAACTTTTTTGAAAAGATGTGATATAAGTTAATTTATAATTATCGTAATTATAACTAGCTTTTAATGCTGATTGATTGCTCTTCATTTTGCTTTTATCAAGATATCCAGGAATAAAATCTTCTCCTTTTCGCCAAGTGCTCTCATTATAATAACGCTCTGCTGATTTCTTATTAATAGATGAATGTGTAAAAGAAACATTTAGCGGATTATTAACAGGAGCATATTGAAGGTTTACAGAAAAATTATCATTTTTTATGCCATTTCTATCTTCTTTTCTGCCAGCATTACTTTTATCTTCTGAATTAAGCAAAGAGGCTCTAAAATACAATTTATCATTTACTAACGGTGAAGAAATATTTAATAAACCAGAACCACCCAATGATGAATGTCTTGCAACACCAGAAATATTATCGGTATTTTTTGGGCTTTGCGTAACAATATTAATTACACCAGAATATGAATTTTTACCATAAAGAGAAGACTGTGGCCCTTTCAAAATTTCGATTTTTTTTACATTTATTAAAGAAGGTGCTAACCTTGGATCTTGCGCTACACCATCTACATATATAATTAGAGATGGAATATAATGATTAGCATCAGCTACTCCACGCAAAGAAAACGAAGTATATGCCTGATTTCCAGATTGATTTATTTTCAAGCTTGGGACTAAAATACCCAAATCAGATATATCTTTGATATTGTTTTCTTTTAATTCTTGCGCACTAATAATTCTAACACCCGATGTGAATTCTTCTTTCTTAACATCTCGCTTAGAAGAATTTACAACTTTTTCTAAAACTAATTCTTCGGCATAAGCACCATAAAAATTAGAATTAAGCACAAACAGTGTAAAAGGTAAGATTAATATTTTTCTATTTTTAAACACTTTAACATCTCCATTTTAAATATATATTTATTTTTTTAGGTAAATGTTAATATTAAAAAATTTAAAACACTTCGAATCAATAACGAATTAATATAATACTTTTATTAGACTAGTATAGTACTATATAAATTTTTGCAAGCTTTTTTTATGAGAATTAGTAATAAATTGGTATTTTTTTAATTAGCATTAAAAACATACTTATATTTATGGTGCCTCCGGAGAGAATCGAACTCTCACTTCCCGAAAGAAACTAGATTTTGAGTCTAGCGCGTCTACCAGTTCCGCCACAGAGGCATACCAGAACAATTTATATTATTTCCAATTGCATAAGTCAATTTAAAAGTAATATTAATTAATATTTTTTTATTAAAATAAATTGTTAATTAAGAATATTTTGGGCTTTGCATTTCTTTTAATCTAGATAAAGTTCTTTTATATTCAAATTGAACTTTTTTACCGGTATATAATTTTTCTGCACTTACTTGTGCTGACATTATTAATCTTCGGCGTTTTTCATACAAAGAATCGACTAGTAATATAAATCTTTTTACTGTTGCTGTATCTTCTGATGGAATTTTTTTCATACCGCTCATTATAACTATTTTAAAGTTTTCTGCTATATAATTAAAATCTTCTACTCCGTAAGCTGAACCCATCAAGTCTTGATATGTTGTATAACAAACATCTGAACCGGCTTGGTATAAATGTAAATTATGGCCGCGAATTTCAACTTTTAATTCTTTTAATTCTGAAAAATCTGAAAAATCATCAATAAATCTTTGTAATTTACCTGCATTTTCCGGTGTTAGCGGGTGTAAATAATATGGGAATTTATCAGCACCTGCTTTTGCACGATAATCAATTACACTGTCCATATCATAAGGAATAGTTTTTTCGAAGAATTTCTCAATATAGGGTTTAAATATAGATGATCCACCCCCCCTTGGTGTTAATTTTTCAGGGGTAAAGTTTGATGTGCATATCATCACACCGCCACCTTGTATTATATAATTAACAATTCTTCCGAATAAAATAGCATCGCCAACATCACCAACAGAGCATTCATCAAGGCATAATAACCAATTTTCCTTTAAAATATCATTAGCAACTTTTTTTAAGGGGTCACTTTCCTTCGAATATTTTTGTTTCATTCTGTAATTTATATCAAGCAGAAAGTCATTAAAATGCATATATTTTTTTTTGTTAGTAGGAGCACTTTCGTAAAAAACGCGTAACAATAATGATTTTCCATTACCAACAGAACCGTACATATATATTCCGCAGGGTTGCTTTTTAGAAAAGAAAAATCTAGTAATTCCTTTTCTAGGTTTATAGCCTTTTAAAAGATTATGTATTTGGTTAAGTTTTTTTAATGCATTTCTTTGCTTAGGATCATCGTTTATTTCACCAGAAGTCACTTTTTTTTCATAATAATATTCGGGAGTAATATTTTTCATATCTGTAATTCAATATATAAAGCTTAAAAAGCTATTTTAATTATTTAGTTTCTACCAATTCGCAAGAATCTTTCAGCTCTCATCTCAACAAGCTTGTCCTTATCAATTGATTCTAAATCTATTATGTCTTGTTCCAATTTATCAGCAACATTTTGAATTGTTTGCTTTTTATTTCTTTGCGCTCCACCAAGTGGTTCAGGGATAATGCCATCAATAACCCCTAATTCTAGTAGGTCTTTTGCTGTCATTCTTAGTGATTTAGCCGCTCGTTCCGAATAATCAGCTGAACGCCATAATATTGAAGAACAACCCTCAGGTGAAATTACTGAATAAATAGAATTTTGCAACATATATACTTTATCTGCTGTGGCAATAGCAATCGCTCCACCGCTACCACCTTCGCCAATAACTACTGATAGGAAAGGAGTTTTAATAGTTAGCCCCTTTTCAATTCCTGTTGCGATTGCCTCGGCTTGACCGCGTTCTTCGGCGCCTAAACCAGGGTATGCGCCGGCCGTATCAACCAATGATATAACTGGAATTTCGAATTTTTCTGCCATATCCATAATTCTTTGTGCTTTTCTATAACCTTCTGGTCTAGCAGAACCAAAATTATGCAACATACGGCTATCTGTATCGTGTCCCTTTTCCTGACCCATAATAGCAACAGAGCGACCACGAAAACGACCGAAACCGGCAATTAGTGCTTTATCTTCGCTAAATTTTCTGTCCCCTGATAATGGAGTGAAGTCTGTAATCATTTCATTAACATAATCAAGTAAATGTGGGCGATCGGGATGACGCGCCACCTTAACAATTTGCCAATCATCAAGATTTTTGTATGTATCTTCTATCAATTTAATAGATTTTTGTTCTAACTTTTGTAATTCGCTGGCAATATTCATATCACCTTTGTTTGACATATGGCGTAATTCGGATATTTTTCCCTCTAATTCAGCTATGTTATGCTCAAAATCTAAGTATGTTCGCATTTTTACCTCGATAAGTTAGAATATTTTTGTTGCGATATTATCATAACATTAAAAAAATATAAACAAAATATTAAATAGAATCTATTTTATAGTCATTTAGTGGGTGGTTATTAAAAACAAGTTCTTTCATTCGTTCGCTTAATATATGGGTATATATTTGTGTTGTTGATATATCGGAATGCCCCAACATTGCCTGAACGGCTCTTAAATCAGCTCCGCCATTTAACAAGTGTGTTGCAAATGCGTGGCGTAATGTATGCGGTGATATACTGCTTCCATCAAGACCACAGCTATCGCATAAATATTTTATATACTGGAATACTCTTTGTCTTGTTAAATGTGGCGTTTTTTTACCATTTGATGGAAATAAATATTTTTCTCCTCCGTTATCGATAATATAAGAACTTCTAATATCAAGATATTTCCTTAAAGCATTAATAGCATCTTTAGAGAGGGGAACAATTCTTTCTTTTCCGGCCTTACCACTAATTAGTAAATATTCAAGAGTTTTAACATATTCTTTATTACGAATTACAGAAATAGGTAATGAAACAAGTTCACTTACCCTTAATCCTGTTGCATACATTAATTCAACTAAGCAGGATAATCTAACGGAGTCATAATCAACTGTATTTCTTGCCATTTCCAATATTTTGTTAATATCATCGACACCAATAAACTTTGGAATTTTTTTCGCTTTTTTAGGGATTGATAATTTGCGTGATGGATCATCTTTTCTAATACCATCAATCATTAAAAATTTATGGTATTGTTTAACCGATGATATATGCCTTGATATACTTGAATTTGAATTGCCATTTATATGTAAATTTGTAACCCATTTCTCAATATCTTGAAATTGTGCAGTCAATTCACATTTATTATTTTCTTTTAAGAATTTATGATATTTTTTTAAATCATATTCATAAGAAATTATAGTGTTTTCTGCTAGTTTTTTTTCAACTTTAAGCATAGCAAGAAATGAGTTTAAATTTCTCATAAATAAATAACTGACCTTTCTAAAATCAATTCACGGATTATAGCTATAAAATCAGCACGATATAATGCATTAATTATCTTAGCAAATTCAGTATCATTTACTTCAACCTGATTAACGAATTGCTGTGTAATCATCAATATATGAATTGGATCCTGAGCATTTTTTATATATATTTGTAATGCTTTTGACTTCGCAGGGTCTAAAACTCGAACTTCTTGATATGAACTGTTTTGTGATGCAAATAACCACGAAGCATCACTTATTTTATAACCAATAGATTCTAACATAGAAAAGGCTGATGACATTTTTAAGCCTGAAATTTTTTCGTTATTTCTTAGTCGCTGTTTTGGTTCTTGATTTTTTTGATAATTCATCCAAACTACTCGCTGTTTTGAATTTTCAGCCAGAGGGTTATGATTAACTTTTTTAATTCGCTTTACATTATTTTTCGCAGGTTCTTTATTGCTAAATATAGATGAAAATATGCCTTTATCTGATTTTTCAATTTCAATACTTGTTTCGAAATCATTGAAAACACCATATTTTTGATCAAAAACAATTGGGTGTTCAGTTGGATTGATAGGTTCAAGAACAGCCCTTTCAAACCATAAAGCATTTTTGTTTTTCTTCATCCATTTATTACCATTTTTGATATCACCTATGGAATAAAATAGTTTTGCAACCTTAGCTCCTTTTTCACCTTTAAATGGGATAACATTTTCTAACATTGGGGAAAACATACGAACAGCATTTATTTTTTCACTATAAGATTCTGCACTAGATACTATATTTAAAACCTCATTAACTTTATTTTTTCCATTTAAAATCATCAAGGATTTATAATACAAATATCTTTGATAAGTTTTTGGGTAATATTCATTACCTGTTTCATCATCAACTATTTTTTCAACATTAAAATCTCTGCTTAAACTATTATAAATGGTGTATAATTTATCATTATCAATTGCATCATTAATAAATAATTCTTCTGCTATTTTTAATCTTTTGTATGAATCAATTTCTTTGTTTAATAATAAACCTCGTTTTACATATATATCGTCAATATCATCACCTATATATGTTCCAAAACCAATTAGACGCATAATATTTAATGACCAAGGATTTACATCAATTTCTTGGTTTACTGTTATTTCTTCGTCAAAAACATAATACAATACTAGTTCTTTTAACCCAGTTGGAATTTGAATATTAGAAACTTCGATTTCATTAATTTTTTTATTAATTTCTTCTTTCTTAGCATCTGAACCATCATATGCGATAGTTAGGCAAACTAATTTTGTTGCTTGCCAAAATGGTGAATTCAATACCTCTTGGCTTTGTTCAGACAATGTTTCACAAACTAATCTATTATCAAAATCAACCAATCCCATTTTTACAAGTTTTTTAACAAATAATTTATTTCTTACATCAGCAGGCATAATTTCGATCATTTGTTTTGCATCATCAAATCTACCGGCATTTATTAATAAATCTATTTTTACCTTAGCTATTTTTCCTATATCTTCTTTTGAATCTGGTTTAGGGATATTTACCTTTGATAAAATAATACGGCGAAGTGCGGAATTATAAGCATAACTTTTAGTGTTAATTTTAATTCCTTTTAATATATTTAAAATATCATTATAAGAACGATTTTTCCAATAATCTAAATCAACGCCACCGTTATATTTATCGTAAATTCCAATCACATCAGCAACTGAGATATCGATATGCATATTTTCTTTTTTATTTTGATCTTGTTTTAATGCATTATTATTATATTCGACCTTAGCAATATCGGAATTAATGTCTTGTACTTCTATTTCTTCGATATTTAGTATTGTGCCAGCATCAGCAACAGGTTGTATAGTTTCAGCTGATTCTAAGTTTTCCTGAGCAAAAGAATTAACGGAAAAACTTAAAGAAATTAGGAGTAACGAAAAAAATATTGTTCTTAAAAGCATATTATCTTATTTAGTCGATATTTAAAATTTTTACAACTTGCTCTTGTTCTACTGGGGTATCTTGTAATCCAATATAGACAAAAGCGGATAAAGCTAAGCATAACAACAACAAAAACATTTTAAACATAATATATTCCCTTATTACACATACATCGTAATTAATCATAACCTTAATTAATTAAAAATAAAAGATTTTATTAGAAAAAAAAAAATTTTCTATTATAATAATATTATGTTAAAAATCAGTAAATCAATAAGTCTTGTTGGAATGCCTGGTGCAGGAAAAACTTGCATAGGCCGAGAAATTGCAAAATTAACTGGCTTACCTTTTATCGATTCAGATCTAGAAATTAAAAAATCCGCAGGCAGAGATATTATTGATATATTCGAAGATTTTGGTGAAGAACATTTTCGCGAAGGTGAAACAAAAGTTATTAAAAGAATACTAAATGGCAAAAAATGTGTCCTAGCAACAGGTGGTGGTTCTTTTATAAATACCAATACAAATAAAATAATTAAACAAAAAAGTATTTCTGTGTTTATAAATGTTAAACTAGACACTTTATGGCAAAGAATACAAGGTAAAAAACACCGTCCTTTGTTAAAAGGGGAAGGTGCGAAAAAAGAATTAGAAATTATATTTAAAAAAAGGTACGATATATATAACGAGGCTGATTTAAATATAGATTATAGCGATACAAGTAGCCCGATTGCGATGGCAAAATTAATAATAAGAAAACTAAAAAAATATGAATAACATAGAACTAAATGTTGAATTAGGAAAAAACAGCTATCCCATATTTATAGGAAAAAACCTATTAAGTAATATAGGTGAAAAAATTAAGTCATTTACTGATCTTAATTATGCAATTATTATTACAGATAAAAATGTCGAAGAAATACATTTACCGATCGTAAAAAAAAGCCTAGAAGATAATGGTATCAACCCAAGATTACATATTATTGACGGTGGCGAGAATTCAAAATCTCTGGAAACATATTCGAAATTAATTGAAGATATTTTAGAACAAGGCATCGAAAGAAAAACAACACTAATAGCATTAGGTGGCGGTGTAGTGGGTGATTTAGGTGGATTTATTGCATCTTCATTATTAAGAGGTATAAAATTTATTCAAATTCCAACTACATTATTATCACAAGTTGATAGTTCAATAGGCGGAAAAACAGGTATTAATTCAGATTACGGAAAAAACCTAATAGGAGCATTTTACCAGCCATCAATGGTAATTTCAGATATAGATGTGTTAAAAACATTGCCAAGTCGTGAATTGTCAGCAGGTTTAGCCGAAGTAATAAAATATGGTTTGATCAAAGATAGAAAATTTTTTGATTATTTAAATAAGGTAATTGATGATATTCAAGATGATGATTTTATTGAAATTATAAAAACAAGTTGTAAAGTCAAAGTGGATCTAGTTTCAAAAGATGAAAAAGAAAAAGGTGTAAGAGCGTTGTTAAATCTAGGCCATACATTCGGGCATGCTATTGAAAAGTATTGTAATTACGATGGGAAAATTTTACACGGTGAGGCAATATCAATTGGAATGGTTCTAGCATATCGCGTTGGAGTAATAAAAAAAACGGCTAGTGATCGCGACTTAGAGCAAGTCATACGAATTTTTAAATTAGCAAAACTACCAACTAAATTATCAGATTTAGATATTAACTTTGACAAAAATAAGTTACTAGAATATATGTATAAAGATAAAAAAGTAGAAAATGGTAAATTAAAACTAGTTTTACCTAATGGTATCGGCGATGCTTATGCAACAACTGATTTTAATGTGAATGATATTCAATTTATTTGGGAAAATGCATAATGGAAATTAACATTATTTTAATAGCAATAATAGTTTTATTATTAATCGGAATTTCAGGTTTCTTTTCTGGAACAGAAACAGCTATGACTGCATCAAGTAAAGCAAGATTGGTTCAATTAAGTAAAAAAGGAAATAAAAAAGCTAAAAAAGTTTTATTCTTGTTATCAGAACGAGATAACTTAATAGGTGGATTATTACTAGCAAATAATTTTGTTAATATTCTAGCATCTTCACTTGCAACTACTTTATTCTTGTCATTAATGGGTGAAAATGGTGTATTTATAACAACAATTGTAATGACCACATTAATTGTTATATTTGCAGAAGTATTGCCAAAAGTATACGCAATGAGTAACTCTGATAGAATGGCAATGGCAGTTGCACCAATAATTAATTATATAATATTAATTCTATCACCTTTAAATAAAGGGGTAATATTTATTGTGAATAAAATATTATCACAATTTAATGTTAATCAAAATCCTCACGATAGTAAAACACAAGAAGAAGAATTACGAGGAGCAATTGAATTGCACGATGGTGATGATCCAGATTATAAGCAAGAACGCGAAATGCTTCGCTCTGTTCTTGACCTTGATGACACATCAATAGAAGAGGCAATAACACACCGTAAGAATGTAGTTACAATTGATATTAATGCTAGTCAAGATAAAATAATCGAAACATTTATCAATCATTCTTTTGAAAAATTTCCTGTTACTAATGGGAGTGAAAATATCGTTGGGGTAATTACACAAAACAATTTAATCAAACAAATTTATCGCTATAATAAAAAAAAGAAGCCTTTAAATCTTAAAAAAATTATGGAAAAAGCTTGGTTCGTTCCTGAAAGCACTTCTATGTTAGATCAATTACAAGTATTTCGCGATAAAGGAAATCACTTTGCAATCGTTGTTGATGAATATGGTTCATATATGGGTATTATTACGATAACTGATGTATTTGAACATATTGTAGGCGATGTTCACAACCAAGAAAACCAACCTAATTTACGCTCATTATCAGACGGTTCATATTTATTTGATGGTAACGAAAGTATACGAAATATAAATAGAGAACTAGATTGGAATATTGATGATGAACAATCAAGCACAATAGCCGGATACATAATCCATAGATCAGAAAACTTACCAACCGAAGGACAGATTTATAATTTTGACGATTATGAATTTATAATTGCTAAGATAGAAAATCAACAGATCTCAAAAATTCGTGTAAAAAAATAAGTTAATTTTTAATAATATAGTTTTTATTTAATGCAATATTTGGCTTTAATAAAGGCATTTTAAACAGTCTTTTTTTAGCTTTTGCTCTTTTGCGTACTCTTTTTTCATACACGCCTATTATTACACCGCTATTTTCTCGTAAAATATATTTTAAAAACTTTTCGCACAAACTAAATAATTTGTTATTAAAAAAATTATTAATCGGTGGATAATAAATATTATAATCTATTTCTAATTCAAAAAAACCTGTGCTGTTTAAAAGTTTTTTTAATTGCCCTTTTGTATATGAACGACCACTACCAAAAGGATTATTAGATCTTCTTGCCCACAAACCAACACGATTTGGAACAACAACTATTATTCTACCACCACTTGGTAAAATGCGGTTTATTTCAGCCATTAATCCCCACGGACTGCTTGCGTGTTCTAGGCAATGTAATAATAAAAAGACATCACAACTATCGTTTGAAATTGGTAAATGATCTTCTTCACAAACAACATTTATGTTATTTTTATTACAATGAAAATTATCAATAAAGCTTGGGATTAGTGATAAGGTTACACATTTATTATCTTGAAAATGTTTTAGATATTTTTCAGTGTATCCAATACCCATAATAACTTTATTATTTTTATTACCGATATACGAATTTATCTTTTGTTGAAGAAGTTTTTCAACAGACTTACCTAAGTTATTCTTATAAAAACTATTTAAATTTTTAAATTCCATGCTATTTTAAGTGACTATTAATGTATTCTAATAAATCTTCGTAATTACTTTCTAGTACATCATACTTTTCTTGTTTTTTAAACATATCAGACATATGTTCTGGTACTTCAACTTTTTCTCCGATAGCTTTTTTTAACACCTCAGGGAATTTTGCAGGGTGTGCAGTAGCCATAACTATAACCGGTGAAGATGTTTTCATTTTACATCCCGCCTCTAACCCTATTGCTGAATGCGGGTCAAATATTATACCCTTTTCTTCTTTCCATTTTTTAATAGCTTTTAAAGTTTTGTCATTATTAATTGACATACCTTGGAATTTTTTATTTATTTTTTCCCACATACCATCTGGTAACGGCATTTTTCCTGTTTTGCGAAATTCAACCATAGCTTCATTAATTTTTTCAGCATCGCGGTTTGTACTTTCAAAAGCAAGTCTTTCAAAATTAGAAGATATTTGTATATCCATACTAGGGCTGTGTGTTTCAACAACACCGTTAATTGACATATCCTTGTTAATAAGAAATCTTGTTAAAATATCATTGGAATTACTAGCAACCATAAATTGATCCACAGGCAATCCCATTTTCATTGCAAAATAACCAGCTAAAACATTACCAAAATTACCAGTTGGAACACAAAAAGATACTTTTTTATCAGGAACACCAATGCGACTAGCACTGTAAAAATAATATACAATTTGTGCCATTATTCTTGCCCAATTAATCGAATTAACCGCTGATAAATTCAATTTTTTACGAACAGGTTTATCATTAAATAAATCTTTTACTAAATCCTGACAATCATCAAATGTACCTTTTATAGCTATGTTAAATACATTATCCGCATCAACAGTCGTCATTTGAAATCTTTGCACATCAGATGTTCGCCCCAATGGGTGCAACATAAATATATTTATAGACTCGCGATTTTTACAAGCTTCTATCGCAGCAGAACCCGTATCACCAGAAGTCGCCCCAACGATTGTTATTTTACGCTTTTTTTGTGCTAATACAAAATCAAAAAGTCGTCCCAACAATTGCAAGGCGAAATCTTTAAATGCTATGGTTGGACCGTGAAATAATTCACAAACATAAATGTTATCTTCTACTTTGATTACCGGTGCTACATCTTTATGAGAAAAATCAGAATAAGAATCATTAATCATACTTTTAAGATCATTATCTGGTATGCATTCACTCACATAAGGTTTGATAATTTCAAATGCAATATCAACATATTCCATTTTCTGAAATCTTCTTAAATCAGATTCTGTAATCTGAGGGTGATATTCAGGAACATACAATCCACCGTCTTCGGCAAGACCAATTAAAAGAACATCTGAAAAATTTAATTTTGGTGCTTTGCCTCGCGTAGATATATAATGCATAAAATCCTCTATAAATATATTAAAAAATTATTTAATTATAAAGAATATTGCAACTAAAGCAATAGCAATTATTATTAGTATTATATTTCCACTGTTCTTTTTTTCAAATTTTTTATCTAATGGCATAGCATTTTGATCATAATCTTTTTTATCAGAGTGCATATCCGATGACATATTATTTTGATCATTACCTTTTTTATCTAATGTTGCATCTGATGGCATAACGCTCGGATCAACTATAGTTTTAATATCATCTTTTTCAGCAACTGCTTTTTTAGTAGCTTTTTTCTTAGCAACTGATTTTTTAGCAGTCGTCTTTTTAGTTTTTGTACTTACCATTTTTCCCTCATTCTATTTTGTTTAATTTAAAAAAGACTTAACAAAATAAAATTATCACATATTATATTGTATTTCAAAGTATTTTTTACTTATCAATATGAACACTCTTTAAAAACTTCATCTATGCCTTTTTTATTTAAAATTTCAGAATTTATATCAGCAAAAGATTTATTATTTTTTACCACTTTTTCAATTGTTTTTAAAAATTTAGTTTCATCGTCACCATTGGCATTTAGGCAATTACGATTTTTTAGACCTTGTTTTGATAAAGCAATAATATCAATTCCAACTTGTTGTAATGTTTTGTCTCCAAAACTAGTATTTAAACCATTCAACGGAACATCATTTCTAGCATTAATTATATCATCTTTATTAAACTTTTTTAAATATTCATAAGTTTCATTTAAAGTATCTTCGTCATATAATAATCCAACCCAAAATGCCGGTAAAGCACATAACTTATCCCAATCACCCGTATCAGCACCCCTCATTTCAATAAAGCCTTTCATTCTTACTTCTGTAAAGACAACTGTAAGATGATCTTCCCAATCTTTAATAGTTGGAAACTGCCCTTCAAAGCCTTTTAACTTTCCGTTCATAAAATCAACAAAAGACAAGCCAAGAACATCGTGATAAATACCGTCGCGGTTAATAAAATACATTGGTATAGACAAAATATAATCAACCCATTTTTCAAATGAAAAATCATCATCTAGGACAAAATCCGGTATTCCGCATCTATCTGGGTCGGTATATTTCCACAAATGAGAACGATATGATTTATAATCACTTGTTTTACCAGATATAATTGATGAATTAGCAAATATTGCCGTTGCAAGAGGTTGTAAAGCAAACGCTACTTTCATTTTCTTTACCATATCTTGTTCACTGCTGTAATCCAAATTAACTTGTACAGTACAAGATAGTGTCATCATAGTTGTGCCAAGTTTACCCTTCGTAGGCATATATTCTTTCATTAATGAATAACGCCTTTTAGGCATCCATTCAATTTCATCAACACTACTAACAGGGTCGTATCCCATTCCCAATGTAATTACTTCCATATCATCGCAAACTTCACTAACTGTTATTAAATGATTATTGATTTCGTTACAAGTTTGATGAATGTTTTTTAACGGAGCGCCGGATAATTCAAATTGCCCACCAGGTTCAAGTGTAATACTATCGCCATTTTTACCTTTTAATCCGATAATGCTTCCGGATTCTGAGATAGGAGTAAAATATTCACTTTGTAATTTTTCTAGTATGGTTTTTATTGATTTTTCACCAGAATATTTCAGCCTTTTTTTGGTTTTTTTACAGAATAAAAACTTTTCGTGTTCCGTTCCAATAAGCCAATCTTGTTTTTTTTTACAAGATTTTAAAAAATAATCTATTAATTGCTTTTTTTCGGTTATATATTCACTTTTTTCCATATTTAACCTATGTAATTTATTGTATCGCACCAATCGCCCACTGTTGCCTGCAAAGCAGATAAAACAGCTATACTAGCAGTTTCAGCGCGCATAATTCTAGGGCCTAATGAAATAGGGTAAATATGTTCTTGCTTAGATAACCAATTGTGTTCATCATCTGAAAAGCCACCTTCTGGCCCTACTAGTATAGCAATTGGTTTATTACTTATTTCAGCAGTTATATCATTAATATTTTCCCCGCCTCTTTCACAACAATAAATAATTGGAATATTTTTATCCCAACGACGCATTACAGCAGATAATTTTTCTTCGTGATTAATTTCAGGTATATCTAGTCTTTCACACTGTTCAACAGAACCCATTATATGTTCGCGAGCTTTATCGATTCTAACTTTCGGGGCATTTGTGCGATCTGTTATTACTGGGCGGAATTTTCTAACTCCAAGCTCTGTCCCTTTTTCAACGACAAATCGGAAGTTATCTTTGTGAATAGGTGCATTTAACAATGTAATGTCATAACCAAAGTAAGGTTTTCTTACACAGTTTAAAACCTCAAACTCAACATTTGATTTTGATAATGTTTTTATTTTAGCTAGATATTCACCATTATTTTCATTAAATAAAAATACCTGTTCACCAACATTTAATCTCATTACACTGCGTAAATAATGTGCCTTAGATTTGTTATGTTCCACAACAGCTGATTTATATAATTCATCAACAATATATATACGGGGGACGAATTTATTAGACAATTTATAATCCTATGTGTTAATTATTCTTTTAATTGTATAATTATATATTAAGGAAACAATATGTCAACCAATTCAGACATTAATCATAACAATAAAATAATAAATAAACTACCAAAGAAGATTCGCCGTTTTTTAATTCTAGCTAGATTTGATAGGCCAACCGGATATATGTTGTTATGGATTCCAACATTATGGGGATTACTAGCCTCAGCACTTAACAAAAATATAATTTTCCAAGACACAATTTTTTACATAATTTTATTTTTAATTGGAAGTATTGTTATGCGCGGTGCTGGTTGCACTTGGAATGACATAACAGACATTAAATATGATAAAAAAGTAGCACGAACATTCGCCCGCCCAATTGCAAACGGGGATATAACAAAACGACAAGCTTTTATCTTTTTAATAATACAATTATCAATCGGTGCAACAATATTATTATTTTTGCCAATCAATTCAATAATAGTGGCAATAATATCTATTGTACCTGTTATAATTTATCCTTTTATGAAAAGATTTACTTATTATCCACAAGCTTGGCTTGGCTTAACATTTAATTGGGGAATTTGGGTTGGCTGGTTTGTTTTTTCAAATGATAATCTAGTTATACCATTACTACTTCATATAGCTGGAATATTTTGGACATTATCGTACGACACAATTTATGCTCATCAAGATAAAAACGACGACATATTAATAGGTGTGAAATCTACCGCTTTAAAATTTGGCAATTTTACTAAATTATTTCTATCCATTTTTTATACAATCTTTATAATTATCTTTTATATAGTCATCAAACTACTATCAAGTGAAATAATATCATTAATTCCAATATTTATATGTATACCACTAATAATTTACTATACTTATATACTTGATATTAATAATCCAAAAAATTGCTTGAAGATTTTTAAATATAATACATATATCGGCTTAATATTAACTTTAAGTTTTTTATTTAATTAAAGTATTGATATATTATGCTATTTGTATATTATATTTTAAAAAGATTAGCAGTTAAGAAAACATATAAATATGATTTAATACTAAATCATATGTTATTATAATTTTATAATTAGTAAAAGGAAGTAAAAAAATGAGTGAATATGATTTAGTAGTAATTGGCGCAGGACCTGGTGGTTATGTATCAGCAATTCGCGCAGGACAACTAGGTATGAAAGTTGCTTGTATTGACAAGCGCGAAACACTAGGAGGAACTTGTTTAAATGTTGGTTGTATACCATCAAAAGCATTATTACAATCATCACACAAGTTTTATGATTCTCAAAACCATTTTGCGGAGCACGGAATTATAGCTGAAAATGTAAAAGCTGACATTGGCAAAATGCAAGAACGAAAAAATAAAGTTATAGGTGATTTATGCAAAGGTATTGATTTCCTATTCAAAAAAAATAAAGTTGAAAAAATTACAGGAACAGCAAAATTACTAGGTGATGGAAAAATATCAACTGGTGAAAAAGAAATAACAGCAAAAAATATTTTAATCGCTAGTGGTTCAGTTCCATCAAGCCTACCAGACATAGAAATAGATGAAAAAAATATTATTTCTTCTACCGGCGCACTAGAACTAGATAAAGTTCCTGAAAACCTAGTTGTAATTGGCGGTGGTGTTATCGGCCTAGAACTTGGCTCTGTTTGGGCAAGGTTAGGATCAAAAGTAACAGTTATTGAATATGCTGATGACATAATTCCAATGATGGATAGTGATATTGTTAAAAACTTTTCTCGAACAATGAAAAAACAAGGAATGGAATTAAAAACAAAAACCAAAGTTGTTGGTGTTAAAGCAACAAAAAAAGGTGCAACAATTGAACTAAATGGTCGTGATGATGACAAATCAGAAAAAATTGAATGCGATAAAGTACTAATTGCTGTCGGTCGTAAACCATTTACCGATGAACTAGGCCTAGAAAATGTTGGTATAACAACTAATAAAAACGGTTTTATTGAAGTAGATAAAAACTTCAAAACATCTGTTGATAATGTATATGCAATTGGTGATGTAATCGGCGGAGCAATGCTAGCCCACAAAGCCGAAGAAGAAGGTGTAGCTTGTGTTGAACAATTATCTGGATTAAGAGCTCATGTAAATTACAATGCTATTCCATCAGTAGTATACACACATCCGGAAGTCGCAAGTGTTGGTAAAACAGAGCAAGAAATAAAAGAACAAAAAATCGAATATAATGTCGGTAAATTTTCTTTCATTGCAAACAGTCGTGGTCGTGCGGTTGGGGAAACAGATGGTTTAGTAAAAGTAATAACAGAAAAAGAAACCGATAAAATACTAGGTGTTCATATTATGGGTGACCAAGCTGGTACAATCATACACGAAGCTGTAATAGTAATGGAATACACAGGAACATCAGAAGATTTATTCCGTTGTTGTCACGCTCACCCTACATTAAACGAAGCAGTAAAAGAAGCTTGCCTTGATGTACACAAAAGAGCAATTCATTCATAAATAAATAAAAAGAGAGCAATTTATAAATAAATAAAAAGCCCTGCCAAATGGCAGGGCTTTTATAGTTTTAATATTTTGTTTACTGTGTATTATTAATTATATGTTACAGTGTAAGTAAATTCAGTCGGCTTATACTTAGTTCCACCTTCTAATATCACTTTAATTGTTATTGTTCCTTTTTCCTCATCAGTACCACCGCCAGTGTTATCAGGATTAGCGGCTAATTGAGCCCCCCCCGTAAAGCTACCATCAGTAATACCTGTAATCCCACCATCATTTTCCACCTCAAATGATAGAGCACCCATTTCAGTTGAATCATAAGATACTTGATTTAAGCCGTTAGAAGCAATAGAAAGTTTAAGATTAACTGCAGTAGGAAGAGTATATTGAGCACTATCAGCAATAGTAAGGTTAGAACCACTCAAACTAGAACCCAAATAACCATAAGGATTGTCCATACGACTTACTACAACATTATAATTAATTACTGTTTCAGCATAATTCTCGTTAGTAGCAATTGTTGCCGTTACAGGGATGTTTACTGATTCAGTAGCATTAGCAAAAGTAGCACTGCTAAGATCAATTTCTGTACCTGAAATAGTATAATTTGACATATTAGAATTATCTGTTGCTTTTGTAATTGAGTATGTTATCGCACCCATTGTATTAGCGTCATATCCATCGCTAGCACCTAAAGCAACATTAACTGCACCACCTAAAGTTCCTAAACGAGTTGGGTTAATATCAATAACTAATCTTTTTTCTAAGTACACTTTATTTTCGCGTATAACTTCGTCATATCTTTTATCCCAAACTTTTGTAGTGTTTAGTGTAGTATTTACTCGTTGATTTAACTTTTCTCCAAAATTATATGTAAAATTTAAAAATAATTCTTCAGAATGATTGTTTTGATCAGATCTATCAAGTTCACCACCAAAACTCATGTACGGTGTTAAAAAATATTCCGCACGCAATTTGGTTCCTGATTGTCTGCTAGATTTATTAATATATTTAGGTATATTACTATAAAAATCATATCTATTTATAGTAAGTTTAGAGTTTGGAATAGATGGGATTTGAGTAATAACACCAAAATCATAACCATTTAAAACTCTCTCATTATTTATCCAACCTGACTGACGACGATAAATATTAGCATAAATGTCGCCCACAGAATCTTTTAATTCAAGACCTAATGAGTATCTCTTGTGTGGAGATGAAAACAAACCTTTTTGTGCACTTTTCCAATCATAAAATGCATTAACACCAAGAATAAAATTGCCACCTGATGGATATTCAAATAATTGTCTAGCACCCAAGCCAAGGTTTAATGTTTTACCAGATTTACGGTCATAATCAAAACGACCTTGAGCAAAAATAACTTGCTCAGATGTTTCTGAAAGAGCTGAAAAACCTGAAAAATTGTATTTTGAAAAAGATTGCATACCACCTTTAACCCATTTTAAGCCTAAAGCTTCAGAATTTTTATTTAATCCTTGGATAACTTTTTGGCCAAGATGAGAATGTGGATTTATTTCTTTGGTATTGCCTTCTTCACTAGCATACGCAAGCGGAGATATTACTTGAGACAGTGCAACTGTCAATATTTTAATTTTATAACTATTACTCATTTTTTAAACTTCCTTGATAATTAATCGCTGAATGCAATTAAAAGGTTGATATTAATCGCTGAATGCAACAATTAACCCCGTATTTATAACACACACCAAAACAATTATCAATATCGTAATAAATAAGATTATCCTTTTGGGTGTGATTTTTTAAATTGTTCGATTAAGTAGGCACTATCGACTTTTGTATATCGTTGGGTTGTTGACAAACTTTCGTGTCCCAGTAATTCTTGTATAGTTCGTAAATCACCGCCACATTGTAATAATTCGGTTGCGAATGAGTGCCTAAATGAATGTGGAGTTACAGATTCATCAAGATTTAAAGCCTTACGAATATTGCGGATTGTTTTTTGGACAATTGTACTTGATAAATTACCGCCTTTTTGCCCTTTAAATATTAAATCGTTATCACTTAATTTATACGGAATATTATCTAGATAATTTTCAACTGATTGAATAATGATAGGCAATAATAAAATCATTCTTTGTTTATTGCCCTTACCCGTTATTATCATCGTATTATCTGAAATACTTTTCCAATCTTTTAATGTTAAGTTCAGGGTTTCGCTGATCCTTAGACCGCAACCATACATTAACATAATTAAAGCTATATTGCGTTGATAAACCCAACCAGAAAAATTATGTCCTACAACATCTATTATTTTTTTAATATCTAAATTATCAACTGCTTTTGGTAAGGTTTCTTTTAATTTAGGAGTACTTACAATATATATACTTTCATTTTTTATATTATGAAATTTTTCCAACCACCTATAAAATGTTCTTATTGTTGACAATTTCCTTGCCACAGATGTTGATTGAATCCCTTTGTCGTGCATATCAGACAACCAATAACGGATTTCTTTATGGTTTATATTAGAAATAATTTTTGTATTAATTTCGCAATCAAAATGTTTAAAGAAAAATGAAAAAAAGTCACATAAATCATTTTCATAGGAAATTTTAGTATTATTGGAATAACCTTTATTATGAATTATATAAAATATAAAATCTTGAAATAATTTTTGTAATTTCGAATCTAAGGTAAAACTAACCATCTTCTAACTATATAACCTAATGCACTACATAAGAAGGCTATGCTTTCTGTACCGTGGGAATAATCAAAAATACCTGGTTGTGAAACTCCGAAGCCAACTAATGCATTCGGTTTATCTTCGCCCAAAGGCAATCTTACCAAGGCATAAGAATTAATTAAGACAGACCTTGAGCCAAATATGTCTTTGCTTGTGCCATTTGATTCAATATATATATCGTTTTCGCCTAAGTACTTATCAACATCACCATCATTTAAAAGTGAAACTCCTTTTACAGGAAAATCGTCTTTATTATCGGTTTCTATTGCTATTACAATCATATCTAGTTCTAATAATATGGCCCAATCACGATAAATTACATCTATCAATTGTTCCATACTTTCAGATGCTAATGAAGTTAGTATGCAATCTTGCATTCGTCTAAATGTTATAAAATTAGCTTTTCCTAAATCAATTAATGCTTTTTTCTCTATCTGGTCTTTCACAGAATTATCACGCATTTTTTTTAATATAAATTGTTGGAAATCCAGAACACCATCTTCTTCTTCTTCATCGTGTTCAGGCATAAGTTGCGAACTATTTTTTTCCCAAAAATCTGGATTGGATTTCAAATAATCCAAAACCATATCATCATCTAGTTTATTATTTTTATTATCAGTCATTACAATATACTTTGCCCCGTTTCTGCCCAATCTTTTTCAAATGCATTTAATCCCAAATCTGTGTAAGGGTGTTGATATAATTGATAAAATACCTTTGGTGGTATGGTAATCACATCAGCACCGATTTTCGCAGAACTAAGTAGGTGTTGTGGATGACGAGCTGATGCAACCAATACCTCTGTCGGAAAATCATAATTATCATAAACATTACAAATATCAGCGATTAAATCCATTCCATCAATTCCCCAATCATCGTGCCTACCAACAAATGGTGAAATATACCTAGCTCCGGCTTTTCCTGCTAGTAATGCTTGGTTTGCGGAAAAACACAGTGTAACATTAACATCAACACCATTATCTGACAATTCTTTACAAGCTTTTAACCCATCAACAGTTAAGGGAACTTTTATCGTAATATTATTGCCTAATGTTAATAATTTTTCAGCTTCTTTCATCATTGTACTATAATCAAGTGAAACACATTCAGCTGAAACTGGGCGATCATCTAAAATAGTTGATATTTCTTTTATAACTTCTAGGAAATTTTTTCCTGATTTTGCGATTATACTAGGATTTGTTGTAACACCATCTAACATACCGGTTTCGTTTATTTTTTTTATTTCATTTATATCTGCTGTATCAACAAAAAACTTCATTTTTATAATTCCTTACTATTTTATACTATATCATAATCATATAACAATTTATTTTTTTTGCAATCAATTAACAAATAAAATAGAAAAATTTATAATTAATAGTGTGGTGGTATGTGTGATTGATAATTTATTGAAGGTCTTATCATTATAACAGAATAATTTCTTCGTCCAAAACTACTAGGTAACTTAACTTTATGTTTTTTACTTGGCATTGGTAATTGATTCCCACTTTCGCGTAAAGAATCTAGGTATTCCATTAATTTTTCGCCGGCATTATAAATAGCGTCGTCAATAGACGAGCCCGTACAGACACAATTTGGCAAATCAGGGAACATAACCCCTATTTGTCCATCATCTTCAAATAATATTGCTGGATAATCCATACGAATATGTTTATATTAAATTAAATTATAAATCAATGTTGATTTATTAATAAAAAAAATATACCATATACAGTACTAAAACTGTACGAAACAAATAATGGTGGTTAAAATGATTATTGAACAATTAATATCCGACTTTTTACAATCAACTGGTAATGTTGGATATATATTATTAGGAATTTCAGCGCTAAGCTTGGTTATAACTATATATAAAATATATGAATTTTTATACGCTGGGGTGATTCCAACACCTTTTACTAAAAACAAGTGGAAAAAAGCTTTTGAAAAAGCTAGCAATCAGCAAGAAATTGAACAAATAGGAATGCAATATACTGATTCATTACAAAATGGATTTTTAATATTATCTCTAATTATAACTATTGCGCCATTACTTGGATTATTGGGTACGGTAATTGGTATGATTGATGCCTTTCAGGTTATGGCCTCACTTGGTGATGCGGTAAATGTAGCAAGTCTAGCAAGTGGTATTTGGAAAGCTTTAATGACAACAGCATCTGGTTTATCCGTTGCAATATCTGCTTTACTTATATTAAATGTATTGCAGTTTTTATTAGATAAGCATATCAATAAATTAAATTATATATTAAAAAAATGGTAATAAAAAAAACTACAATAAAAGGTGACATTACTTTAACACCATTAATCGATGTTGTTTTCATTTTACTAATATTTTTTATGGTAACAATGTCATTATTTAATGTTAGAACTATAAAAATTAATTCGCCTAAAACTACTAGTGCTATTAATCAAAATAACAATAGTAATGATGATGTTAAAATTTTTGTTGTCAAAAAAGATTATATATTAATTGATAAATTAAAGTTAAATGATACCCTTCAAGCTAATAAATATATCAATAATTATATGGCAAGAAAAAATGATAAAAAAATTATTTGGGGAATAAAGCCTGATAAAACAATTAATGTTGAAAGATACTTGTCAGTTTGGAAAAAACTTAGTGAAACCGGTAACAAAATCAACATAGTTACACCTAAAAAAGGTAATGCAAAATGATAAAAAAGGCCGAAGATTGCAAAAGAATAAAAACATTTAATGATGATTCTGTATTACCGCTTATTAATATAGTATTTTTATTATTAATATTTTTTATCGTAATGGGTAAGTTTTATAATAATGAAATTAAAAAAACAAAATTGGCTGATATAGAATCATCAGGTAAATTAAACCACGAAAGTGTGTTAATAAGAATTGACGAAAAAGGTCAAATTTTCCATCAAGGAAGACAAATTAAAATAAATGAATTAAAAATTGGAAAAAACGAAATTATGACTATTTCTATTGACAGAAAAGCACAGGCTATGAAGCTGTTAAATATTTTAAATCATTTAAAAAATAAAAATATCAAGTCTGTTGATGTTGCGGTTAAACCAATTAAAGGATAATAAAAATGATTAGTTTAAAAATTCGTTTCTATCTTTATTTATTGTCTGTTGCAACCATATTTGTTATTGGGCTATCATATCAGCTGTTATTGAGCAATTTATTTGAAAGATCAGGAACAAACGGGTTAAGCGACTTAGGATTAAAATTACAGATTCAGCTAGAACAAGTACCTCAACTAAAAACAAATATGATAGTTGAAAAAGAAAAAGATAAACCAACAAAGTTTTTAACAAGTAAAAAAGACGAACTAGTTATCAACAAGAAAAAAGAAACTCCAAAAAAGAAAAAAGTAGTAGCTAAGAAAAAGAAAAAAGTAGTGGTAGTTAAGCAACAAAGAAGAATATATGACAAGGGTAGAATCGGTAGAGCAAACCTTATGTATGCACATAAACTGAGCGGAGTTATTCAAAGAAATATGATAATGCCTGAAAATATTTACAGAGACCATAAAGTATTAGTTAGGTTTCGCCTTAATGCAAATGGTGACGTTGTATTATTAAATATTAAAAAATCAAGTGGTAGTACAAATATTGACAAGATAGCACTAAGAACAATTCGTAGAATATCCCCATTTCCAAGACCACCATTAATTATAAGAAGAAATGATATGACATTCGTAATTCCAATGGAATATAAAGTACGATAATATTTATATATAAATTGTTTAACTTGCCCTAAAATTCAATATATATTATATAACTGATTATGATTAATGTTGATGTTGTAATAATTGGTGCTGGTGGTTCTGGCCTTATGTGCGGAGCAACTGCTGGTAACCTAGGGCGAAATGTTGTAATAATTGACCACGCAAAAAAGATAGGTGAAAAAATCCGTATCTCTGGTGGTGGAAAATGCAATTTTACTAATATTTATGCAAGCCCAGAAAATTACATATCACAAAACCCTCATTTTATTAAATCCGCATTAACACAGTATTCTCAATGGGATTTTATTAAAATGGTTGAAAAAAATAATATTGAATATTATGAAAAAACTTTGGGGCAATTATTTTGTAAAAATTCATCACAACAAATAATTGATATGTTAGTAAAAAATTGCCAAGATAACTCTGTAAAAATAAATATGCAGACTAATATAATATCTGTTGAAAAAACAAATAATGGATTTATCGTTAATACTGACAAAGGTCAATATAGTTGTAAATCACTAGTAATATCTTGTGGTGGTCTAAGCATTCCAAAAATCGGAGCAACTGGATTGGGTTATAAAATAGCAAAACAATTTGATATTCCTGTAATACCAACCTCACCAGCATTAGTTCCATTAACTTTCAATCCTGAATTTTTAAGTACATACAAACAACTATCAGGTGTTAGTTTAAACGCAACAGTATCAACGCGTAATATTTCTTTTAAAGAAGGTATATTATTTACACACAGGGGTTTATCCGGCCCTTCTATATTACAAATATCATCATATTTAAAATCAGGAACGCATATAAATATTAATCTTTGTCCAACTATCAACATAGAAGAATTTTTATTAAGTGAAAAACAAAAAGGTAATAATAAAAAAATATCATCTATTATAAAAAATCACATACCTCAAAAATTAACAGAAGTTATAATAAAAAATTTAGGATTTAATTCAAAACTTACTGAAACAAGTAACAAAGATATAAATCTTGTTGCAACACATATTAATAATTGGAAAGTTACACCAACAGACAGCGAAGGCTATCGCACAGCAGAGGTAACATTAGGCGGTGTTGATACTAACTATCTATCATCTAAGACAATGGAAACAAAAACTATAAAAGGTTTATATTTTATTGGCGAAGTAGTTGATGTAACAGGTTGGCTGGGTGGTTACAACTTTCAATGGGCTTGGTCATCTGGTTTTGTTGCAGGATTAAACACCTAAATATTTATTTTTTTTCATATTAATTAAAATTTATCTTTACAAAAATATGTTTTTAAAATTAAAATGTTAGTAATAAAAAAACAGGATTAAAGAAAATAATGCCTAAACATAAAATTAATAATATTGAAATTGAAATTGAAGTACACAAATCAACTAAAAAAACAAAGAAAAAATATCCTTTTATTTTAGTTAGAGGGTTAGGTTCTCAATTAATATCTTGGGGTGATAAATTTATAAAATCAATTACTAATAATGGTTATGATGTTTACATTTTTGATAACCGTGATAGTGGCCTTTCCACTAAGTTTGATGATTTCGGAGATGACGATATTAATAAATCGTTAAAACAAATAAATTTGATAGGATATACAATTCACAAAGCTTATGATTTATACGATAACGTAGAAGATGTTAAAGGAATAGTTGATTATTTTGGTTTTGAAAAAATACACTTAGTTGGTTGTTCAATGGGTGGAATGATTGCTCAACTATTTGGGCAGAAATACAACGACATACTAGCTAGTTTATGCATTATGTATTCCACTACGAAGGAAAATGGGTTGCCTTATATGTCAGAGAAAAGCCAAGAATATTTAAGTACCTATCCCAAAAATAATAATAAAGAAGAGATATTAGAATTTAGTGCAGAGGCTAATTTATATTTTAGTAGTTCTAAAATGGGTGCAAATTATGAAAATTCATATAAATCAGTAAAAGAATCTTACGAGAGAAATTATTGCCCTGATGGTATGTTAAGACAATATATTGCCGTAATTGCAACTGGTATTAACATTAATCTAAACAAGAATATAACCGCTCCAACACTTATTCTACACGGTGATAGTGACCCTATATTTTCTGTTGAGCACGGAAAATCTATTCATAAATCTATTCCAAAGTCAAAACTAATTATTATAAAAGACTGGGCACACGATATTCCTGAAAAAATAGCGCGAAATTTAGGAAAACATATAACGGATAATGCAAAAGAAAATAAAAATAAAAAAGAAAAGAAAAAAGAAAATTAACTTTTAATGTTATTATTCACAAGATTTTAACCAAACATCGTATACTGCATGCTCAAAACTATTAATAGATGGATTTGAGGCAAACATCCAACCTTTGAAAATTACATCTTGTGATTTTTCAGGCTCTACTATATTGATATAAACTGCTGATTCTGGTATTTCTTCTGGTGGAGTTTTATCACATTTTTGTACAAATATATCTAGGCTATCGATTGCATAATTTTTACCGACACGCATTTTATATGTTTTTGTATTTGCAGTTACTTTATCCAAAACAATAATATTGGCATATTCAGATAAAGCAGAATAAGTATTCAAAGGGAATAATAAGGCTAAAAATATTAGTAATTTTTTCATCGTTTAATCTGTTGTTAAAAATATTAATTTACCTAGCATTTGTTCGAGACTAACAATATCCTTGGTATTTTCAAGTTCTGAATTCTGCTCAATAAGTTTAGTATCTGTTCCTGAGATAATACGCACATATTTACCGCCAATAAATCCATCAGAAGCTATCTCAACTACACTATCTTTTGATAATGAGATTTTATCTGATATTTCCATTTTAATTTTGGCTTTATAGTTTTCATTATCTAAGTTTACATCTAAGATTTTTCCAATTCTAACCCCAGATATACGAACATCGGCGCCTTTTTTTATACCGCCACTATTATTAAACAAAGCATAAACAATATAATTTTTTGATTGATTATTAATATTAAATTGTTCATACAATTTAAAACCAAACACCATTGCAACTATAATAACTATCACACCCAAGATAGTTTCAAAAATATTTTTATTCATTCTTGTTGTTTATCCTTTTTTTCTTTAACTTTTATATCAAGATAACCATTTAATAACCCTAATGCATCAATAGAACTTTGAGCCATCATAAATGTATCGTTATCTTTCATATATTCTTCTTCAAAACCTGGTAAAATTGATAAAACCTTTGCTGAAAATAAGTCGTTCGTTTCAACTGTTATAGTTGAATCAACAGGTATTTTTATTGTATTATCAATTACTATTGAAACTTTTGCAAAATCATCTACTAAGCTAATTGAATAAACTTTTCCAATTTCAACACCGTTCATATAAATATTGGTATTTACCTTTATTCCGTCGACTGATTCAAAATTTGCAACATATTGATTATTACTGTTGTTTGAAACATCATTACTTGCACAAATAGTAAGAACAAATACAAATGCAACAAAAATAATTCCTAAGTAAAAATCATTAATACTTTTTAACATAATTTTATCTTACAATATAAAATATTAAAATACAACTTAGATTAAAAAACTTTCCCCACAACCGCAACGGCTACTTTCATTAGGATTTATAAAATCAAAGCCCGAACTAAACTTATCTTGCTTATATTCCATTGTTGAACCGATTATCATCATTGTTGCTTTAACGGCAACTATTACCTTAGCAAAACCTAAATCTATCACTTCTTCCATTGGCTGGATATCAACTGCGAAATTAATTTCATACTTATAACCAGAACAACCAACTTTTGCTATATCTACACGCACACCTATTGTTCCATCAGGCGCAATTTCCATCAATTCCTTAATTCTTTCCTTACTCTGAGGAGTTATTTTCATAATTTCGAGTTTTGCCATTTTTATATCCTAAAATATATCAGCCAAAGCAAACTTAGCATCATCTGACATCATATCTTTAGTCCATTTTGGTGACCAAGTTAATTTAACAGTTACAATCCCAACCCCGTCTATTTTTATTATACTATCAGCAACCATTTTAGGCATTTCACCAGCAACCGGACAATTTGGAGCAGTTAAAGTCATTAATACACCAACATCGCCGTTATCAGATTGCTCTATGTTATAAATTAATCCTAAATCATATAAATTAATCGGTATTTCAGGATCTTTTACAGTTTTTATAGCAGATATAATATCTTCCATACTACATTTTTCACCGTGCAAGGCTTTACCCATCACAGTTGTTGCACCCTCTTTTCTCTCCTCCCTAGAAAAGAAATCAGGTTCTTTGGCAACTTTTTCTGGATCTAAAAAACTTTTACGCGGTTTATCTTTTTCAGTCATAATTAACCTAGTATCCTCAATGATTTTTTCAATGAATTAATAAACAAATCAATATCATCGATTGTATTATAAAGTGCAAGGGATACGCGAATTGTCGATAACATATTAAATCTTTTCATTAAAGGTTCCGCGCAATGATGCCCAACACGAACACATACATTGTCATTATTCATTAATTCAGATATATCATAAGAATGAATACCTTCAACAATAAATGATAATATAGGTGCTTTATTTTCAACGGTTCCGATTACACGAACACCTTTGATTTTTGTAATTTCATCAAATGCATATTTATATAAATATTTTTCGTATTTATTAATTTTATCTAAACCAATATTTGATATATAATCAATAGCCTCGCCCAAACAAATAGCTGGAACTATTGGCGGTGTCCCCGCCTCAAATTTTATCGGTATTTCCGCAAATGTTGTTTTTTCAAATGATACTGTGTCAATCATATCACCACCACCTAAAAATGGTGGAATTGAATTTAGGATATCTGATTTACCCCATAATACCCCAACCCCCGTCGGAGCGTATAATTTATGTCCTGTAAATGTATAAAAATCAATTCCTAGTTTCTTTACATCAACTTTTTGATGCATAATTGCCTGTGAACCGTCAACTAACACTTTTGCATTATGTTTTTTTGCTGATGATACAATTCTATCTATATCAACAATGGTGCCAAGTACATTTGATATGTGCGTTATTGCAACAAGTGCTGTTTTATCAGTTAATAATTTTTCATATTCATCATAATCTAATTCACCATTATCAAGAACAGGAATAATTTTTAATGATATATCTTTACGATTTTTTAACAATTGCCAAGGCACAATATTTGCGTGGTGTTCCATTTCCGATAATATAATTTCACTACCATCTGGGATAATACTACCAAAACTATGTGCAACTAAATTAATTGCTTCGGTTGCGGATTTAGTAAAAATTACTTCTTTTGGATCAGCATTAATAAAATCAGCTATTTTTTTACGAGATTCTTCATAAGCATCAGTAATCTTTTGCGCAATTGTATATGTAGCACGGTGAACATTAGCATAAACTTCCTCTGTATAGTAATTTTGTTTATCTATAACAGATTGTGGTTTTTGTGAACTTGCACCACTATCTAAGTAACAAATACCATTTTTAAAAATCGGGAAGTCTTGTCTTAATTTGTATCCTAAATCCATAATAATCTTTATAATATTGTTTCCATAGTTTTAATAGTATTTTTTTGTAAGTATTTTCTAACAATATCATTTTCAATATTATCAAATACTTCATTTAAAAATGCTTGCAACAATAAATTCCTTGCTAAGTTTTCATTTATACCGCGTGCAGTTAGGTAAAACAATTGTTCAGGGTTAATTTCACCTGTTGATGAACCATGAGAACATTTTACATCATCAGCATAAATTTCTAATTCAGGCTTACCACAAACTTGGGCATCATCGGAAAGTAAAATACTACGATGCATTTGATACCCATCTGTTTTTTGAGCTTCCTTATCAACATATATTTTACCTTGGAATATCCCTTGCGCCCTATCATTTAAAACACCTTTAAATAATTGTTGGCTTTCACAATCCGAAGCTAGGTGATTAATACGAATTGTATTATCAATCACAGACTTGTTTTTACCAATATATACACCTCTAACTTCGGCATTTGCATCAGTTCCCAACATATCAACTTCTACTTCATTCCTAGTTACTTCGTTATTAAAACAAGCAAAATTTTGTTCGTAAAATGATTCTTTTTGTATATAAGCTTTTGTATATGCAATATGTTTGGATTGCCCCATATCTTGCTGTATTTTATATTGTAAAAGTTTCGCCTCTTCTTCTACAAAAATTTCAGTTAATGAATTACAAAAAACAGAGCAATCTTTGCCACTATTAAATGTTTCAATAATACTTGCAGTTTTACCACTAGCAATTCTTATAACAACTTTCGGTAAAAAGGCAACATTCGGAGCATTATTATAATAATCGATATGAATCAACTGTTTTATATCTTGATTAATATCTATGTTTATAAAATCACTCGAAATTGCATTATTTAATAATAACAAAGGATGTTTTTTTTCATTAATTAATTTATCTGAAAATTTACCATCACCAACCGTTATGCTTATTCCTTCTGGTAAATTATCAACAGAACCAATATTACCATTCACAACACTAATTTTTATAGCATCAAATAAATTATCCGATTTATGATTATCATTTAACTGTTTTTGATAAACTTGCTTAGATAAAACCCTAGCCATATCTAGATAATGCCAGTTCTCATTTTTTTTTGTTGGCAAACCAATATCGTTATAACAATCTAACGATTTTTTATCAGCAATTTCAAATCCTTGTAAAAAATTAGGTAATGACATAACTATTCCTTACACACCGTAGGCTTGATAGCCTTTTTCTTCTAGTTCAATAGCAAGTTTATAATCACCAGTTTTAATAATTTTTCCACCTACCATTATATGAACAAAATCAGGTTTGATATAATCCAACAATCTTTGATAATGCGTGATGATTAAGAAACCTTTTTCTTTGCTGTGTATATAATTAACACCTTCGGCAACAGTTCTAAGTGCATCAATATCCAGTCCTGAATCTGTTTCATCTAGTAACCCTAAATGAGGATCTAGTATTGACATTTGTAATGTTTCCATTCGTTTCTTTTCACCGCCTGAAAAACCTACATTAACAGGTCTTTTCAACATTTCATCAGAAATTTTTAATGTTTTAGCCTTTTGGCGTAATAATTTAATAAATTCTAAATTATCAATTTCTTCTTTTTCATTATGGCGCAATTTAGCATTTAATGCGTGTCGTAAAAATGTTGATGTAGCAATACCTGGTATTTCAACAGGATACTGAAATGCCAAGAATATTCCTTCATTTGCTCTTTCGTGAGCTTCTTTTTCTAGTAAATCTTCGCCGTTGTAATTAACACTACCTTGTGTGATTTCATATTCATCACTACCAGCTAGTATCTTAGTAAGTGTTGATTTACCAGTTCCATTAGGACCCATAATAGCGTGAATCTCACCTTTTTTTATTGTAAGATTAAGCCCTTTTAATATTTCTTGTCCATCAGGAGTATCAACCCTTGCGTGGAGATTTTCAATATTTAATAAATCCATTTTTTTTATTTATCCTTCTTTTATTACCCTACTGAACCTTCAAGTGAAATCCCTATAAGTTTTTGTGCTTCAACAGCAAATTCCATTGGTAATTCTTGCATTACTTCTTTACAAAAACCATTTACAAGTAATCCTACTGCTTCTTCCTCGTCCATACCGCGAGTAGTACAATAAAACATTTGTTCATCGGCTATCTTAGATGTTGTGGCTTCGTGCTCTAAAACAGAACTAGTACTTCTATTTTCAATATACGGCACTGTGTGAGCGCCACATTCATTACCAATTAACAAACTATCACATTGTGTGTGATTTCTTGCCCCTGATGCTGATTTTTGAATTTTAACCAAACCACGATATGTTTGATCAGAAAAACCAGCCGATATTCCTTTTGATACAATCCTAGAATTAGTATTTTTACCAATATGAATCATTTTTGTACCAGTGTCAGCTTGTTGGTGATTATTAGTAATTGCAACAGAATAAAACTCACCTGTTGAATTATCACCCCTTAAAATACAACTAGGATATTTCCAAGTAACCGCCGAACCCGTTTCAACCTGAGTCCAAGAAATTTTTGAATTATTACCGCGACAATCACCGCGTTTTGTAACAAAGTTATAAACTCCGCCCTTACCTTCTTCGTCACCAGAATACCAATTTTGAACAGTCGAATACTTAATTTCTGCATCTTCTAGGGCGACTAATTCAACAACAGCAGCGTGTAATTGATTTTCATCACGCTGTGGAGCCGTACAACCTTCAAGGTATGACACATAGCTTCCCTTATCAGCAATAATTAATGTTCTTTCAAACTGACCCGTATTTTCAGCATTAATTCGGAAATATGTTGATAATTCCATAGGACAATCAACCCCTTCTGGAATATAAACAAATGAACCATCTGTAAATACCGCAGAATTTAAAGCAGAAAAGAAGTTATCCGAAATCGGAACAACAGAACTAAAATACTTTTTAACTAAATCTGGATAATCTTTGATAGCTTCACTGATTGGGCAAAATATAACCCCTGCTTTTTTTAAAGTTTCCTTATAAGTCGTTCCAACAGATACGGAATCAAATACAGCATCGATCGCTATTGGTTTTGCACCTTCAACACCTGCTAAAATTTCTTGCTCTTGCAAAGGAATACCAAGTTTTTTATAAACTTCCAATAACTTAGGGTCAACCTCGTCCAAAGATTTAGGTTTTTCTTTTTGAACAGGCGATGAATAATAAGCCAAATCCTGATAATTAACTTTTTCATAGATTGGTTTTAACCATTCAGGCTCTTCCATTGCTTTCCAAAGTTTAAAAGCTTTTAGGCGATATTCAAGCATCCATTCAGGCTCTTGTTTTTTTGCCGAAATTCTACGAACAATTTCCTCGTCTAAACCAATAGGGAAAGTTTCCGATTCAATATCAGAAACAAAACCGTATTTATACTTTTCTTTACCAAGTTTATTAACTTGTTCAATAGTTTCTTCTGTAGCAGGCATTAATTAATTATTCCTTATTTATCGTAACCAGTAATAAAATCAACAGGTGATGCAATATCGCGCAATGTCACCTCTTCAAAAGATTTTCTTATTTTTGAATTCAATGTATCCCAACCACCACTCATAGGACAAATAGGCTGAGAAGAACAATCATCACTATCATCAACACAAGCAGTCAAAGCAATAGGACCGTCAATAGACTTTACTATGTCATAGACCGTAACTTCGTCAGAATATCTTTCTAAACTATATCCACCTTGCACACCACGATGAGAGGTTAAAACTTCACCTTTAACTAGCAACTTCAATATTTTTGCAACCGTAGGCAGGGGCAAGTGTGTCTTGCTAGATATATCATTAGCCGACCAGATTTGACCTACGGTTCCAGCTACAAAACAAGACAGTATAACAACTGAATAATCAGCCATTTTTGACACTTTAATCATTATAAATCCTTACCTTACAATTAAATATAGTAGCCTATATTATAACCAAAAATGCAATATAAATCAAGCTATTTAGGGATATTTATTTAGTTTTATCTATTGCTGAAACTATATTTTTAATAGCTGTATCTATTTCATTTTTTGTATTTTTATTTGAAATACAAATTCGCATCGATAATGCTTCAACTTTCGGAGAAATTCCTATTGCCTGTAAAACATTTGAGGCTTTTTTACCCGCAGAAGCACAAGCAGAACCAGATGAAATAGCAACTCCTTGTAAATTAACAAAAAAATCATCTGTATAAATATTTGGAACATATAAATTGATACTACCTGATATACGATTTTTGGCATCGCCCAAAGATTTAGAATTAGGTATTTTTTGCAATAATTCGGATTCCATATAATCTCTTAACTTAGAAATTTCTATAATATCATCAGCAAGGTTCTTTTCTGCTAATTCACAAGCCTTGCCCAAACCTGCTATGAGCGGAGTAGGCAATGTGCCGGATCGTATACTTTTTTCTTGTCCGCCACCATCGATTAATGAAACTATATCTACTTTTTCATTAAAAATTAAAGCACCAATACCTTTTGAAGCATAAAATTTATGTCCTGAAATACTAATCGCATCAATTCCCATAGCTTCCATATCAATATCGATTTTCCCGATAGCTTGGGCACAATCTGAATGCAATAAGGCATTAACGGAATGGGTCATATCAGATATAGCTTTTATATCTTGGATTGTGCCGATTTCGTGATTTACTAGCATAATACTTACCAAGGCAACTGTATCATCAAGTAATTCGCGAAACTTATCCATATTGATACGCCCAACACTATCAACAGGGATACATTTAACACTAAATCCGTGTTTTTCCATAAATTTAGCACTTTGTAACACACAAGGGTGTTCAATCTCGGATACTAAAATAGTTTTTTTATTATTGTTGTATTTAAGACACTTTATAAGTGTATTATTTGATTCAGTCGCACCACTAGTAAATATTACATTATTCGACTTTGTCCCAACTAACTTGGCAACTTTAAGTCTTGCATTATCTATTATGTCGTTACATTCCCAACCTAATTCGTGACTTACAGAATGCGGATTTGCAAAATTATTTTGCATAACATAGTTTATTTCTTGCAAAACTTCTTTATCAACAGGTGTTGAGGCAAAATTATCTAGATAAATAATACTCATAATATTACTTTGCCATTTTGTCGTACATATCACAATATATTTTTATAAATTCATCTATTTCATCTTTGCTCGTAGCAAAACTCATTCCAATACGAATTGATGAACCGATACAGCTTTTATCATAACCCATTGCTCGCAAGGCGCCTGATTCCTTGACTACACCCGATGAACAAGCAGAACCCGATGCCACACATATACCTTTTAAATCCATAAACATTACTTGTTTTTCAGAATTAACATTAGGCATAATAATTCTACTAGTTCCTGTAAGCCTATCAACATCTTTTGCAACAATTTCAACACGGGGACATCTAGCTGTTATCTCGCTTTCCATATAATCCCTTAAATAATCAAGTTTTTCTGTTTTTTCGTCCATTGTGTCAACGCATATATCGCAAGCAACACCAAAACTAACACAACCGGCAACATTTACCGTACCAGGGCGCATTTGTTTTTCTTGCCCACCGCCACGCATTAAAGGATTTAAATTCAATGCTCGATTATAAATTAATGCACCGACACCTTGCACACCACCAATTTTATGAGCCGTGATTGCCATAGAATTAGCACCTGAACTAATAAAATCTATTTTTCTTTTTCCTGCACCTTGAACGGCATCAACGTGGAAGCGTTGCATATATTTAGCACATATTTTAGCAACTGCCTTTATAGGTTGAAGTGTGCCGGTTTCGTGCGATGCATACATAACAGAAACTAAAACATCACCTGCTTTTTTATCTTTTAAAAAGTTTTCTATAAATTCTAAGTCAACAATACCGTTTCTATCAACTGGTATTATATGAGTATTCGGGTGAACATTTAAAACACTAGGGTGTTCTAATGCACCTACAAGAGCAATAGTTTCACCGCCACCCATAATAGCAATATTGTTAGATTCAGTTGCACCACTTGTAAAAAGTACATCTTCGGCATTACAACCCATCATATCAGCAATTTTTAATCTAGCTTTTTCAATTTTTGCTCTGGAATTTCTGCCCATTGTGTGAACAGATCCCGCATTAAAACTGTTTTTAATATTTTCATTCAATGCTTCCAATACCTCGCCATAAGGCACCATAGAAGCATTATTATCTAAGTAAACCATTATAACACCACAAATAACCACTTATAACTGCTTGAAAAAATGAATAGCAAAAAACTGCCTCCAACCAACTAGTGGAACAAGCATAAAATGTAACAGAATCAATATCATTTTTAATACTCATAAAAAAGCCTTTTATTTCAATATGTTATAAGATTTTAATTGGTTTTTAAAAAAAAATGTGCAATAGTACTAAATTAATGTTTAAACCAGTATAACAAACACAAATTACTAAATCAATAAAAAGGTAACAATATGCCAGAAATAATTTTTAATGGTCCAGATGGACGAATAGAAGGTGTTTACAAGAAAAATGACAGAGAAAACGCTCCTATTGTTCTAATTTTACATCCACACCCACAACACGGCGGAACAATGAATAACAAAGTAATATATACAATGTTTCATACATTTGCCAATGCTGGGTTTTCTACACTAAGGTTTAATTTCCGCGGAGTAGGTAAATCACAAGGCGGATTTTCAGATGGTGAAGGTGAACTAGCAGATGCTGCTTGTGCGCTAGATTGGTTACAATCACAAAACGAGGGTGTAAATGAGATATGGATTGCTGGATTTTCATTTGGATCTTGGATTGCAATGCAATTATTAATGCGTCGCCCAGAGGTTACAAATTTTGTAGCTGTTGCTCCACCAGTAAATATGTTTGATTTTTCATTCTTAACACCTTGCCCTACTAGCGGATTAATAATTCAAGGCGAAGGTGACTCTGTCGTTCCCGTTGAAGAAGTTGATAAATTAGTTGATAAATTAAATGCACAACGCAATGTAAAAGTAGCATATGATAGATTTAAAGACATAGATCATTTCTTTAAAGGAAAAGAGCAAAGTCTTTCAAAATCTATCGAAGATTACATTGGTGAAGTAAAAGAAGAAGAATTACCAATATAATTTAATTTTCTTGCATTGTATTAATATTGTAAATCAAAATAAAAAGATTGTGGTTTAATATGGGAAGTATAGATAGAACATTTAGCATAGCTCCGATGATGGAATGGACAGATAGGCATTATCGCGTCCTAGCTAGAATTATGTCAAAAAAATCATTATTATATACTGAAATGGTTACCGCACCTGCATTAACATACGGCGATGTAGATAAGCACTTAAAATACAATGAATCTGAACACCCTATTGCTGTGCAACTAGGGGGTTCAAATATAGATGAGTTAATAACGGCAACAAAACATTGCACAAATTATAACTATGATGAAATAAATTTAAATGTTGGTTGTCCGTCTGAACGCGTACAAAATGGAAAAATTGGCGCAATATTAATGCAAGAACCCGATCTAGTTGTGGATTGCTTGAACGCAATGGCCAACAATACAGACAAAGAAGTGACAATAAAACATCGTATTGGTGTTGATAATAATGATAAATATGAAAATGTTAAATCTTTTGTTGATATAGTTGCGAACAAAACAAAATGTAAAACATTTATAGTTCACGCCAGAGTTGCTATTTTAAAAGGATTAAGCCCCAAAGAAAACCGTCAAATACCACCTCTAAAATATGATTATGTTTATAAACTAAAACAAGATTTCCCTGAATTAAAAATAATAATAAACGGCGGAATAACAGACTTAGAGCAAGTAAAACAACACTTACAATTTGTCGATGGAGCAATGATTGGTCGAAGTGCATACCAAACACCATACGATATATTACACAATATCGACAATATATTATTTAATGAAAATAATGAAATATTATCAAGGCAAGAAGTTATTTTGCAATACATTAAGTATATGGATACACAAGCTAAACAAGGCACCCCTATTAGCACAATGGCAAAACACCTTATGGGGATATTCCATTCACAAAAAGGTGGAAAAGCATTTCGTCGCTATTTAAGTGAAAATATATTTGATAAAGATGCTACAACAGATGTAGTCAAAAAAGCCCTTGAATTTACAAATTAAAATAAAAAAAAGCTAGACTCATAAGAGCCTAGCAAGTTTGAACAGGGAGTCTTAAATACAAAAAGTTCTTTAAGATAATTATTTTGTATCAATACCATACTATATTGTAAATAGATATAAGGTAAAATCTGATATGCATTTAATGCATACCGAGCATTATAAGAACAAAATATAACTTAATACGAAAAAACCATTAAGTATAAATACATAACATTATTTCTATTGTTAAAATTCTCTAAAAAATAAAAAAAGCTAGGCTCATAAGAGCCTAGCAAGTTTGAACAGGGAGTCTTAAATACAAAAAGTTCTTTAAGATAATTATCTTATACCAATAATGTACTATATTGTAAATAGATATAAAGGAAAGTCTAATATGCATTTAATGCATACCTATTAATCGCCTTCACCAGGCTCCTTAGAAAAGTGTTCGGAATATTTATTTTCTTTGCCATTCCATTCATCGGCATCGGGAAGAGCATCTCTTTTTTCTGATATATTAGGCCATATTTCAGAAAATTCACGATTTAGCTCCATCCAAGGTTCGGCTCTTTCATCTGTGTCTGGGAAAATGGCTTCAGCTGGGCATTCGGGTTCACAAACACCGCAATCGATACATTCATCGGGATTGATAACCAACATATTTTCACCCACATAAAAGCAATCAACGGGGCATACATCAACACAATCAGAGTACGCGCATTTAATACAATTTTCACCAACTACATAAGCCATAACTACATACCATTAATGTTTAAAATGCCTCATCCCTGTAAATATCATTGCTATACCTGCTTCATCAGCACATTTTATAACTTCTTCGTCATTTACTGAGCCACCTGGTTGAATAACTGCACTAATACCAGCATCAATACATACCTGCAACCCATCAGCGAATGGGAAAAATGCATCACTAGCTACAACAATGCCTTTTGTATCTTGTTTTGCATCAAAAAATGATTTTATTTTTTTTGCTCCGATAACAGCAGAATCTACACGGCTTGTTTGTCCCGCACCTATTCCAATGGACTTGCCGTTTTTCGCATAAACAATAGCATTAGATTTTACATTTTTTACTGATTTCCAAGCAAACATTAAATCATTCCATTGTTGTTCAGTTGGTTGAGTTTTTGTCACAACGCGACAATCATCTTTACTAATTTTTGCATTATCCTTAGATTGAATTAACAATCCACCCGAAATATATTTAATCATATTTGAATCTTGTTTTTTATTTTCAACTACACCAGTTTCTAATAATCTTAAATTTTGGCGTAACTTAACAGAATTTAAAAATTCTTCGCTAAAACTTGGGGCTACAATAACTTCTAGGAATATATCACCTAATGCTTGTACTAAATCCTCTTTTACTTCGCAATTAAATGCAACGATACCACCAAAAGCCGATACAGGGTCGCAAGACAGAGCTTTTTCCCAAGCATCTTTTGCATCATCACCAATTGCTATCCCACAAGGATTAGCATGTTTAATTATCACACAAGCAGGTTCATCATATTCATAAACGATTTCAAATGCACTATCAGCATCGTTTATGTTGTTATATGACAATTCTTTACCTTGTAGTTTCTTGGCTCCTATTATCCCAATATTATCATTGTCGAAACTATATAATACCGCTTTTTGATGAGGATTTTCACCGTAACGCAATTCATTCTTTAAATTAGCAACATTAAATATCTTGGTTGGAATTTTTTGTCCGTTTTGTTTTGAAAACCAATTTGCAATATTTAAGTCATATTCTGCTGTATGTGAAAATGCTTCTATGGCTAGTGATTTACGCATTTCATATGTTGTTTCACCCATATTGTAATTTATTTCTTGCAATACTAAATCGTATTGATTGGGATTTGTAACAATAGTGGTATATTTATGGTTTTTAGCACAGCTTCGCACCATAGCAGGCCCGCCGATGTCAATATTTTCAATACATTCATCATAATCGGCACCTTTTTTTACGGTTTCAGCAAATGGGTAAAGATTTACAACCACCATATCAATATTAGATATATTTTGTGTTTCCAGTGCTATATTATGTTTATCGTTATCGCGAACACTTAAAATACCAGCGTGTATTTTAGGGTGTAATGTTTTAACTCTTCCATCAAGAATTTCAGGAAATTCTGTGTGTTTTGATACATCAGTAACTATAACACCTGCTTCTTTTAATGTTTTAGCAGTGCCACCTGTTGATAATATTTGTATTTTATGCTTTGCTAAGCTTTTTGCAAATTCTACAATACCTGTTTTATCAGAAACGGATATTAAGGCTCGTTGTATCTTTGTCATATGTTTTCCTTAAATTAAGTACATGCTAATGTTTTTTGTGCTTTATTGCAACGAAATATGCCAACGCATAGTAACATATTGTGATATTGATTTGGTTTCAAATACTAATTGATTTGTTTTACGGCTATTTCCTTGTGCATCAACAAAGAAACTTGGTTGTAGGGATAATTTACCACCTTCTATTTTAAATTTCCAACCTTGTTTTCCAACTTGTAGCATTGCTTCGTGCTTAGAAGATAAAATTGAAACTTTTACATCTGGGTGTAAATGAAACCTAGAAGTAATGTCGTGTATACCAACTAATCTTTCAAATGAATCTTCACCTATAATTTCAGTTCCGTTTTCATTAATCGCAATTACTCTTTTCAATAAACTATTAGTAATTTTTTCAAATCCATCGTGGCTACCTTGTAATAACGACCAACCTTTATCATTTATTAACGAGCCTTTTACTTTTGTAATACGCGAACGATTACCGATTGATAATGCATTGTAATTATTAACGGTAATAGTATTATGAGCCGCTGTGTTTTTACAAGCATTATACATAGGAGTATCTAAATTTTTATAATAACCGCAATTGGCAAAAATTCTTTGTTTAGCGTGATTCATTTCAAAACTTAATATCCCAGCATCATCATAAATTGTTTCAGAACGATTACTACAATCAAATAACACCTGCGTTTTGCCGGCAATAACATTATAAAAACCAGTTTCTTCTAGTTTTGTTGTATTATATATTTTTCTAGCATAACGATTTAATATTTGCTTCAAATAATGTAACGAACCACCAGCACCAGCAAAATGTGCAAAACTGCCGTCTGAATAAATAAATACTTTTAATACTGATAATATTTTAACAATTGAATCATTTAAAGAATCCGGCGCATTAATAGATAATTTATTTAACATAGATTGAACCATAAACGCATCTTTTGCAAAACTAACTTGAACAGGTATATTACGAAACTTATTCATACCATCGCCGTTTAAATTATCTTCTAAAATCTGATAAAATTCATTTAGGTGAAATTTAACATCGACTGTTTTATTGTTACTAGCCAATAATCCTATAATTAATCCTCGCTTAGCAGTTAATTTTTGTTGTTCTGTCGTGCAATCATGAGAATTGGTAAAAATTAAATGCCCAATATGCATAGATATTGAATCTATGAAAGCATCATTAGCTCTTTTATTCATATTTGATGTTATATAATTGAAATTTGCCAACCAACTACTTAGTCTTCTTGCGACAATATCACTACGCCATATTGGTTGTTTAACTTTTTCATATTTTTTAAGCCATTTTTCAACCCAATCAACGCTTCTTTCTTGTGATATAGAAGTGCTAGTCGCGCGCACATCATAAATCCATTCAAAAGAATGAGCATATTCTAGCCACGAATGTGAAGGCTTTTTGTGATCCCAAGGGCATTCTAAACCTAGTTCTTCTAGTTCTTCTAGTTCTTTTATTTCGTCCCAGTTAAAAATACCTTGTAGGATTTCATTACCTTTTTGCGCATCACCTATCCAGAAAGATGGAGTTTTTGACAAATCATCTTCAATTTTAAGTGGACTAACCATATTAGTATATAAGAATGGTGAATTTATTACTATCTTAACACCGATTTTACTAATATTTAATTGCATGTAAATTATCCTCCACGCAGTTTAGATATATTATCCGCATATGCATCAACACCACCTTTAAAGGTTGCTGTTCCTGCAACTAATACATTTGCACCGGCTTCAATTGCAAGGGGTGCAGTTTCAAAAGTAATTCCGCCGTCAACTTGTAAATCAATATGACGCGAACAAGTATCGATAATTTCACGAATTTCGTAAATTTTATCCAATTGATCATATAGAAATTTTTGTCCGCCAAAGCCTGGATTTACCGTCATTACTAATACCAAGTCAACTAATTCGATTACAGGCAAGATTGCACTAGCTGGTGTTCCTGGATTTAATACAACACCGGCTTTTATTTTGTGGCTTTTAATTTTTTGTAATGTACTATGAATATGTGGGGTTTCAATATGAGCAGAAATAATATCAGAACCAGATTTAACAAAATCATCAATATACGGCTGAACTGGATTAATCATAAGATGAGTATCCATAGTTTTTTTCGTATATGGTTTAATAGCATTTAAAACACAGCCACCAAAAGATATATTAGGAACAAAATGTCCATCCATAACATCAATATGCATCCAATCAGCACCAGCTTTATCAAGTGCAGTTATTTCTTCGCCTAACTTTGAAAAATCACTAGCTAATATAGACGGAGATATAAGTATATTTTTTGACATATTTTTTCCTAAATAATTATAATAACCGCTTAAAAGTTACATTTTATACAATAATTATATTATATTTTAGTATAATTTAAAAGTAATAAATATTATAAGATAACACTAACAAGAAATTAGTATTTTTATTCTTTTGGTTTTATAATTTCAATTGTTTTTATTCGTCTAGGGTTAGATTTTAAAACAACAAACTTTATACCTGAATTTTCGTGCAATACAACCTCGCCTTTTGAGGCAACCCTGCCTAGCAGATAAACCAACAAGCCACCTACTGTATCGATATCTTCTTGACGCTCTTCTTCACTAAGTATATCGCCTAATTTACTTTCTAGCTCTTCTAGTTTAAGGCGTGCGTCTATTATTATTTTCCCGCCGTCTCCCTTTTTATATAAAACAGGCTTTACATCGTGTTCATCATCAATGTTACCAACAATTTCTTCTACTACATCTTCAATGGTTACCAAGCCATCAACACCGCCGAATTCATCAACAACAATTGCAATATGTAATTTTTCAATCTGCATTTTCAACATTAGATCAATTACATTCATACTTGGCACAACAAATATAATATTGTGCATTAAATCATTAAAATCAGGTTTAGCATTATTAACTATTGATGACAAAACACTTTTAACGTGAATCATACCAACAATATTATCTAAACTATTGTCGTAAACCGGATATCTTGAATGCGGATTCTTAGTAATTTTTTCCACTGCTTTTTGCAATGGCATATTAACATCAATAGCACTAATTAGAGAACGCGGAACCATAATATCATTAACTGTTTTATTACCAATAATCAAAATATTACTGATTAGTCGGCGTTCGTCTTCTTGCAATGGGGTTTTTCTGTTTTCGTGCTGTTGTAGCAAGTATTCTAGATTTTCTCTAATCCCACGATTTTTATTTTTAGTAACTTTTGATTTAATGGCAGATATAACAGATGCCATTTTTTTAACTTTTTTCGAGAGATATTCACTCATTTCTTTGATTTATTCCTTAATCTTATAATGATAATATAATCATATTTTAATTTTATTTTTTTGACAAGTATAATTTAACCTATCAAATCCGCACCTTCGTATGGGTCATCAATTCCCATCTCTAATAAAATGGTTTTTTCTAGCTCTTCCATTTCTTCAGCCTGTTTTTTTTCCATATGGTCATATCCCAACAAATGTAATAATCCGTGCACAGTCAAATGTGTAAAATGATTAATAAATTTTTTGTTTTGGTTTTTTGCCTCTTGTGCGGTTGTTTCAAATGCAATTATTATATCGCCTAGTTGTTCAATGTTTTCCATATTATATTCATCCATTGCAGGAAAAGATAAAACATTCGTAGGTTTGTCTTTATAACGGTATTTTTTATTTAATTCTTTTACAAATTTATCATCTGCTAAAACTACTGAAACCTCAGAATTTTTAATATCAAAATGAGAAATAACCGTAGAACAAGAATCTTTCACCACTTGTTCAATATCACCATATTTTTGCCAAGCATCAGATTTATAAATAATTTCAGGGGTGATTTTATTTACCATTTTTATTAGAAGATTTTTTTTCTTTATGTTCATATGCTTTAACAATTTCGCCCACCAATTTATGCCTTACAACATCTTTTGATGTAAATAGTGATATACTAATATCATCTATTCCTGATAAAATATTCATTGCTTGAACTAATCCTGAATCTACATTTTTTGCTAAATCAACTTGTGAAATATCACCTGTTATTACCATTTTAGTATTCTGGCCTAATCTAGTTAAAAACATTTTCATTTGCATAGTTGTTGTATTTTGAGCCTCATCTAAAATCACGAAAGCATTTTTTAATGTACGACCGCGCATATATGCAAGTGGAGCAATTTCAATATCATTGTTTTCCAATTTGCGATTAACAATTTCACCATCCATACAGTCATAAAAAGCATCGTATATTGGGCGTAAATAAGGATCAACCTTTTCTTTTAAATCACCAGGTAAAAAACCTAAATTTTCACCAGCTTCTACAACCGGTCTAGTAATTATAATTTTATCAACTAATCCAGATGACAACATACTAATTCCTTGTGCCACGGCAAGGTATGTTTTACCTGTTCCTGCTGGACCAATACCAAATGATAAAGTGTTTTTTTGCATATTATTAATATATTCAATTTGTTTTGGCGAGCGTGAAGAAATAGTTTTTTTAGGTGTAACAATACTAGAACTATTACAATCATCTGGTAAATTTTTTTGTTCTAGGCAAAATCTGATTGCTGTTTCCACATCAGCTTTTTTTAAATCATTATTTTCAATTGCTTTATTATACAAGAAATCAACAACTGTTCTTGTTTTTGTAACATCATCTTTATGACCAGAAATATATAAAACACCACCCCTATTATTAATAGTTGTGTTTAATTCTTGTTCAATGTAAATTATGTTATCGTTGTGATGCCCGAAAACAACTGGCAATATACGATTGTTTTCGAATTCTATTACTATTTTATGGTTTTTTGTCATTTGTTATGTTAATATTACTAAAATTATACCTATAAGTTATTATAATCATATATCTAATATAATAACAAGAAAACTATTTAAAAAACAATTAAAAAATTACAAAGGTGCATTATGAATAAATTACAAGATAGAACTGAAATTCAAAAAATATTAAATAACCACAGAATACAAATTGACAATTTAGATGATGATATCATTGAATTAATATCTAAAAGATTTGAAATAATAAAACAAGTTGCAAAAATTAAAAAACAATACAATATACCTGCACACTTACAAGATCGTGTAGACCAAGTAATGAATCGAAATATTGAAAATGCTACAAATTCTGGAATTAATATTGAACTTATAAAATCATTTTACGCAGATTTAATAGACAAATCTATTAAATTAGAAGAAAAATTATTAAAAAAATAGATGTCTTTAATGATGCAATTTTATTCTATTATTGATATATTATAATTGATAATATATTATAATCAAAAATAACAATTAACATAAAAGTAGGAATATATAAAATGTCTAGTTTTTCTATCTCTGATGAAATTGGTATAACATCACCAGATACAACAGTTAATATCAAAGAAGTATTTAACATAGATATAGAGGGGACAATTCCTGCATTTTCAAAAAAATCACAATTAGTGCCAGATATTGATAAAAATTATGTTTTTGATAAAGATACAACAAAAGCAATCCTAGCCGGATTTACACATAATCGCCGTGTAATGATACAAGGATATCACGGAACAGGTAAATCTTCGCATATTGAACAAGTAGCAGCCCGTCTTAATTGGCCTTGTGTTCGCATTAACCTAGATAGTCATATTTCAAGAATTGATTTAATTGGTAAAGATGCAATCGTATTAAAAGATGGAAAACAAATAACCGATTTTAAAGAAGGTGTTTTACCTTGGGCGTTACAAAATCCAGTTGCATTAGTATTTGATGAATACGATGCCGGTCGTCCTGATGTTATGTTTGTGATTCAAAGAATACTTGAAGAACAAGGTAAATTAACTTTACTTGACAAGAATAAGGTAATCAATCCGCACGCTAATTTCCGTTTATTTGCAACATCTAATACGGTCGGACTAGGTGATACAACCGGTATGTATTATGGAACACAACCTATTAACCAAGCACAAATGGATAGATGGAATATTGTTTGTACATTGAATTATTTACCTAATAATCAAGAATTAAATATCGTTAAAAATAAATTCGATAATCAACTTGACGATAAAATATATCGAAATATGATAGCTATTGCCGATTTAACAAGACAAGGTTTTGTTAATGGTGATATTTCAACTGTTATGTCACCGCGAACTATTTTATCTTGGGTGGAAAATGCAAAAATATTTAACGAAGACATAGATTATTCATTCCGTGTTTCTTTCCTTAACAAATGTGATGAAACTGAACGCACAATAATCAGTGAATATTATCAAAGATGCTTTGGGCGAGAGTTAAAGATATAAATATATGGACGAAGAAAAAACTTATACCCCTGCATTAAATGAAAGTCAGGATTCTATTGAAAATAGAATTTGTGCAACCTATCGAGCAATCGCAAAAGAAAAAGATGTAAAAATATCATTTGGGGCAAATAATCAAGCTACAAACTTGGAAAAAAATATTCGCTTACCTAATATGAAAAATACATCTAAAAACGGACTTGATGTTGCAAGAGGCGAAGCAGATTTCAGTGCTTTTAAATATAGATTTCACGATGAAAAAATACACCGCCAAAATCGTCCTAGTGATGAAAATCACGCAATGTTATTTAATGCCCTAGAAGATGCAAGAATAGAAGCAATGGGTAGTAATCTATACAAAGGTGCATCAAAAAATATAGACAAGGCTCTTGATAATAGATATGAAAAAATGGACATTGCAACAAGTGCTGTTCACTTAGGCGAAAATGGTTGGGCGGAAACCGTTAGATTACTAGCAAGGCAAAAATTCTCAGATAAAACACCCCCTAAATGCACACAAGCATTATTAGAATTGCATAGTGAAAAGAATACAAAAAAATTACAATCTGCACTTGATGAACTATCAAAATGTATTGATAACCAACAAGAATTTGCAAAAACCGTAAAAAAAATCTTAAAAGCACTTGATAATGATTCTAGCTTTGATGAACACGATGATAGTGATGATGAACACGATAACGAACAACAAAGAGAGAATGAAACAAGTAAAGATAACAATAACAATGACGATGTTGAAAACACAAATGAAGAATCTAAGGATTTAAACGACAGCCAAAGCGAAGCTGGTGAGCAAAGTGAAGATGATGATTCAAATGATAGTGATTCAGAAAGCGATAATTACAAAGAAGAAACGGTTTCAAATAAAAAACACAATCAAGATAATTTTAATTACAGCCCTAATTATAAAGCATATACAACAAAATTCGATATAATTGAAAATGCCCGAGATATTGTTGATGATACAGAATTAAACCAATTAAGGGAAAAACTAGACAAAATTCTAGAAACATACAATACCTTAATTTCCCGTATAGCAAACAGATTACAACGAAAATTACAAGCACAACAATTAAGATCTTGGAAATTCGATTTAGAAGAAGGATTGCTAGATTCAGCAAAACTTACCAGAGTTGTGACAAACCCGTTACAATCACTTTCTTTTAAACAAGAAGATAATTCGAAATTCAAAGATACAGTTGTAACATTACTCATAGATAATTCAGGTTCGATGCGTGGAAGACCAATTTCTATTGCAGCTATGACATCTGATATTTTAACCCGTACACTTGAAAGATGCGGGGTAAAAGTGGAAGTTCTGGGCTTTACAACGCTAAATTGGAAAGGCGGTCAAAGTTTCAAACAATGGGAAGAAAAAGGACGCCCAGAAAACCCAGGAAGGTTAAACGATTTACGCCATATAATATATAAGTCCGCTGACGAGAATTATAACCGCAACCGAAAAAGCTTTGGTTTATTGTTAAAAGAAGGATTATTAAAAGAAAATATTGATGGTGAGGCCTTAAAATGGGCATTTAACAGGTTAAAAAACCGAAATGAAGATCGTAAAATATTGATGGTAATATCTGATGGCGCCCCTGTTGATGATGCAACACTAAGCCATAATCAAAGCAATTACCTAGAACGCAACCTAAGAGATATGATTGATTTAATTGAAAACAATTCAAAAATTGATTTAGTTGCAATAGGCATAGGTCACGATGTAACAAGGTATTATAAAAATGCCGTCACAATTGCAAATGCTGAAAATCTAGCCGATGTGATGATGGGTGAATTGATAAACTTATTTGATGATAATAAAAAATAATTTTAATTATTTTATTAAATGCTTTTGTAAAAACTTAGTCGCAAATGATAATCCATCGTGATTAATTGAGTGTCCTAATCCAGAACAAATTAAATCTTCGACAACAAAATTATTTTCAGTTAAACAATCTCGTGCAAGTTTTGTAAATTTAACATCAACAATTTCATCAGCATCACCGTGAATTAAGCAAATAGGCGGTTTTGTCTTGCACTTTTCAGCTAAAACATCACAACCAACTAAAATTCCGGAAAAACCAACAACACAAGCAAATTGTTTATTTTGTCTTGGTGCAATATGTAATGACAACATAGTACCTTGTGAAAAGCCTACCAATGCAACCTTATCAGGACTTAAATTAAATCGTTTTATTTGTTGCTCAATAAATTCATTAATATACAAAGAAGCATTTTCTAGTTTATCATATGTTTCATTTTCATCTGTACTACCAATTGAAAACCATTGCCTGCCAAAACCAATTTCACAAGGTTGGATTGCATCTGGTGATATGAAAGCCGTATTTGGTAGATCTTTTCCTAGATGTGAAGCCAAGCCGATTAAATCATTTTTATCCGCCCCATAACCGTGTAACATTATTACTAAGTTTTTTATGTCTTGTTTTGGAATATATTCAGCAAATTCCATATCTTTATTATTTATCATTATTTTATTCCTAAAAAATATATTAAAAAATATTTGCCCAATGTAACATTTAAATCAATAACTAAAAAGATAAAATTTGAAAAATATACTTGATTTAAAATTAAAAAAAAGTATAACTATCTTTAAAATGCTAACAATAAATATTAACATAAAAAACAGAGCAAAATAAATTATCTAAAAAAAATTCTTTATTAGAAAATCTAATTAATAATTATGATTTATACAATAGTATGAGGAAAATAAATGGCAAGATGGAAAATAACAATTGAATATGCTGGTGCTAAATACTCAGGCTGGCAAATTCAACCAGAACAAAAAACTGTACAAGGGGAAATTGAAAACGCCCTTGAGAAATTGTTTAACAAAAAAATCACAATTCAAGGAGCAGGACGAACTGATAGCGGTGTTAATGCAACAGGACAAGTCGCTCATTTTGATGTAGAAAGTAATTTTGACAAATATAAAATGGAAAAAGCTTTAAACCATTACTTATGGAATGAAGATATTTCAATAATCAATGCCGAAAAAGTACGAGATGATTTTAATGCTCGTTTCGATGCAAAACAACGACAATATATTTATAGAATATCAAACCGCAGAGCACCACTAACATTTAACCGCAAAAATGTTTGGCATACCGGCGGTTATGAACTTGATGCTAAAAAAATGAACGAAGCAGGAAAAATATTAATAGGAACACACGATTTTACAACATTTCGTGCTAGCCACGCTAAACATCAACAACCAATCCGAACACTTGATTATTTAAGTGTAGAAGAAATAGGTAACGAAATACACATAAAATGTGGAGCAAAATCATTCCTACACAATCAAGTAAGATATATTACTGGTGCATTGTTTAGAGTTGGTTACGGTAAATGGAACAAAGAAGATGTACAAAAATGCCTTGATGTAAAAGACCGAAACCAAGGCGGGCCACTTGCCCCAGCACACGGATTATACCTAACAAAAGTAATCTACTAATAAATTATTGGTAATTTATCATTAATATAATAACTTTTTTATCTAGGATTTATTTGCAACACAATACTCACTATTCTTTTTAAAATAAGGTTATTTCATAATTTTTGTTGACTCTGGCTAATATATATCGTAAAAGACTACTTAAATTTACAAATTTTATAGAAATTAGGAAAATTAGTATGGCAAATATTAAATCTGCAAAAAAGAGAATTAAACAAACAGAAACAAAAACAGCACGCAACCGTCCAATACGCAGTCGTGTTCACACTTTTGTTCGTAAGTTAGAAGAAGCTATTTCATCTGGCGATAAAAAGAATGCTTCTGAAGTATTTTCATCAACTATGTCTGAATTACACATTGCTGTTAAAAAAGGCGTAATGAGAAAAAATACTGCATCTAGAAAAATTTCTCGTTTAAATACAAAAGTAAAATCTATGTAATTTACCTTTGTATCTATAACTAGAATTATAGATTGATAACAAAGCTAATCATATAACTATTATGATTAGCTTTTTATTTTATATAATATAAATAAGAAAAAATTTTAGTGATTCGTAATTTCCATCAGAACAAAAACAGAAAAAATATTTTTTATAATGTATTTTATCCTATTTTACATTGTATAAATTTATAAAAATATTATTCAATAATGATTTGATATTTTTTTAAAAAAATTTACTAAAATTATAAAATTAAAAAGCAATTTTAAATCACTTTTTGCACAAAAAATAGGCATTACTATATATAGTATTATGATGGGTAAACTACCACTAAAAAATTGATTCGGTTTTAATAAAAAAATATTTTCAATATCAAAAAAAACAATTTTTAAAAAAATATAATCTATCTAAAAATAAAAAGAGATAGTATGATTATTTAGATATCAAAAATATTAAATAAATATTAAAAATATCAAAAAATAAATATAAATACCAAGTTTGATTGATAAGGGAAAATATGTCTGTATTAAACATGCAATACAATGAGTTGAATAACAGATGGCGTAGAATATTATCTACACTACGCTCTGAATTTGGAAACACAGCGCATAAATCTTGGCTAAGTAAAATAAAAGTAAAGTCAATATCAGAAAATAAAATACTTATTTTAACTTGTTCTAATTCATCATTAGAACAATTTATTTGTAATAATTATTTACCGCGTATACAACAATTATGGTTACAAGAAGAAATAGGCTTAATGGGGGTAAATCTTGTTCTAGATACTGACTCTATTTATAGTAATGATTTAGATGACACACCAATAAGTGAAACCGATATATCTGATGAATTATATCTTGACCCTAAGTTTACATTTAATAATTTTGTTGTTAATGAAACAAATAAATTTGCGTTTCAAGCATCACAACAAGTTTCAAACTTTTCAGCTATGTTTAACCCACTATATATATGTGGTGGTGTAGGTCTTGGAAAAACCCACCTATTGCACGCAATAGCATCAAATATCCGTGAGAATAGCCCAACAAAGAAAATTATATATTTATCAGCAGAAAGATTTGCAACTAAATTCATCAATGCTATTCGCAATCAAGATATTACCGCATTTAAAAACGATTTAAGAAGTGTTGATGTATTATTGGTTGATGATATACAGTTTATGTCGGGGAAAATGTCAACTCAACAAGAATTTTTCCATACATTCAATGATTTAATGAGCCGTGGTTGTCAAATTATAATAAGTGGAAATGTCGCACCGTCATACCTAGAAAATTTTGACGAACGAATTATATCGCGTTTCAGCGGTGGAATAGTTACCGAAATAAAACGAGCAAACTATGAACTTAGATGTTTTGTATTAAAACAAAAATCAAAAATGCTAGGATACGACTTAAACCAAGAAATAATTCAATACCTTGCCACAAGCATAGATTCAAATATGCGCGAATTGGAAGGTGCATTAAATCGCATAATAGCTTATTCATCATCTATGAACGGACAAGTAATGGATGTCGAAAGTATTTCACAAATACTAGAAGACCTACTACAAAAATCAAGACGCAAGATTACTATCGATGACATCAAGAAAGTAGTAAGTGATTACTTTAAGATTCAAATGAAAGATTTAAATTCATCGCGTCGCAACCGCGAAATAGCTAGACCTCGTCAAATTGCAATATGGTTATGCAAAGAACTTACAACTAATAGCTTACCCGAAATAGGGAAAAAGTTTAATCGCGACCACACAACCGTATTACACGCAATAAATCGTGTTGAGGAAATGATATCAAGCGATGATAAAATATCAAACGACATTTTATCATTAAAAAGGCACATTAAATAAATCAGATTTAATGTAATAATATTTTACATTATATCGTAGATTATGTTAATATTTACTAGAACTAAAATTATAAATTTAAATAGGTAGGAAAAAATGAAATTTAGTATTGAAAAGGATAATTTTATCAAAACTTTAGGCTCTACACAATCTGTTGTTGAACGCCGTAACACTATTCCGATTCTAAATAACATTATGGTAGAGGCAAAATCAGGTATTTTATCTATTACAGGTACTGATATGGATATTGCGATATTTGCATCAACGGAAATACAATCCGTATCTGATGGCTCTACGACAATACCGGCCGGCCCCCTATTTGATATAATAAAAAAATTACCCGAAGGAGCTCAAATATCAGTAGAACTAGATGATGATAATATCTTAATTTCTGCCGGACGCTCTCAGTTTAAATTGCCAAGCTTACCTGCCGATGAATTCCCAGTTATGACCGGCGGAGAAATGCCATTTTCATTTGAAATAGGTTCAAACGAATTACTTGATTTAATTGAAAATACTCGCTTTGCAATTTCTAATGAAGAAACTCGCTATTACCTAAATGGAATATATTTCCACGAAATGGACGGTGTACTAAGAGCTGTTGCAACTGATGGACATCGCCTTGCAAAAGCTGAAACAGTGGCTCCATCTACAACAAAAGGTATGCCAGGTATTATTGTTCCTAAAAAAGCTATTAATGAATTGTATAAATTACTAGAACAAACAGATTCAGATGTACAAGTTAATTTATCAGAAAACAGAATTAAGTTTCAGTTAAACTCAACTACAATTACATCTAAATTAGTTGATGGCACTTTCCCAGATTACAAAAGAGTAATCCCACAAGGTAATGATATAAAATTAAGAGTTAATTGTAATTTATTTTCCGAAGCTGTGGAAAGAGTTGCCACACTATCAGATAGCAAAATGGCACCTATAAAGGTAACTATCGGTAATGGTATGTTAAAACTATTTGCCTCAACGCCACAACTTGGCACAGCATCAGATGAAGTTGAAGTTGAATACAAGGGTGAAGAACTTGAAATAGGCTTTAATGCTAGATATTTAAACGATATTGCAAACCAAATAAAAAACAGTGAAATGATATTTGAACTGAAAGATAGCTCTTCACCGTCGATTATTAAAAATACAGATAATAAAAATGCATTATATGTATTAATGCCAATGCGTGTATAGTTAATATATTATAAAAAGGCGAAAACAATGATACTTGATAATTCCGCCCTTTTTGTAGAAAAATTAAATCTTACTAACTTTCGTAATTATGAATCTACGAATATTAACATAGGTCAAAATTCAGTCATTATTACAGGAAATAATGGGGTTGGAAAGACTAATATACTAGAAGCTATATCATTATTAACCCCTGGTTCTGGAATAAGGCGAGCAACAACAAAAGATTTCATAAAACAAAACAGTGATGGTATTTGGGGCATTTCTTCTGAATGTAATACTATGGTTGGAAAAACATCAATCGGCACAGGCTTTAATGAAAAAAATCCAAATCGTCGAGCTGTAAAAATAAATGGTGTTTTTACAAATCAAAATACACTAAGTGATTATTTATCTTGTGTTTTTCTAACTCCACAAATGGATAGACTATGGATTGAAAACCCATCAAATCGCCGTAAATTTATCGATAGGATTATTTTTGGTTACGACCCTGCTCACTCAGGAAGAATATCAGCATATGAAAAGTCACTAAGAAATCGCTCTAATGCGTTAAAAAATGGAATAGATGACGATATGTGGTTATCTGCTATGGAAAAAGATATTGCTAACCGCGGTGTTGCTATTGCATCAAGCAGAATGAATATCATAGAAAGATTAAACGAATTTATATCAAAACCTTTAAAACCTTTCCCAAGTTCGATACTAAAATGTGACGGAGTAATTGAAAATTGGTTAAGTGATTTTTCTGCTTCTGATACAGAAGATAAATTTATACAACACCTTAAATCATCTCGCCCACAAGATACCATTACAGGCGGAGCGGAAATCGGTGTACATAAGTCTGATATAATCGCAACAAATCTAGAAAAAAACATATCTGCGAATTTATGTTCAACCGGCGAACAAAAAAGCCTATTAATTCGTATTATTTTAGGTAATTTACAAATGCAAAAACTAGATACCGGATTAATGCCCATATTACTACTTGATGAGGTTTGCGCACACCTAGATAATGAAAAATTAACCGCATTATTTGAAAATATAACCGAATTAAATCCACAAGTTTGGTATACTGCAACAGAATATAAAAAATTTGCCGAAATTAACAAAAATCTACTCCATTTTCATATTGAAAAAAATATAGTAAATTCACACACCTAACCCATTGAAAAATAACAATTTTAAAATACATAAAATGTCCGTTTTTACTTGTGTAAAATGCCACTTTTGTGGTATTATTAAGTAAATATATTAAAAGAGGAAAAGTTATGTCTGACAATCAACAAAACAACGAATATGGTGCCGATTCAATTAAGGTTCTAAAAGGCCTAGAAGCAGTAAGAAAAAGACCTGGAATGTACATCGGTGATACAGACGATGGCACTGGTTTACACCATATGGTTTACGAAGTAGTTGATAACGCAATTGACGAAGCATTAGCTGGGCATTGTGACTTAGTTACTGTTACTATCAATAGTGATGGTTCTTGTACGGTTACTGATAACGGCCGTGGTATCCCAACTGATATCCACGAAGAAGGTATATCAGCAGCAGAAGTAATTATGACACAATTACACGCAGGTGGTAAATTTGACCAGAATTCTTACAAAGTATCTGGTGGTTTACACGGTGTAGGTGTATCGGTTGTAAATGCTTTATCTACACATTTAAAACTAACCATCAAAAGAAATGGTAAAATCCACGAAATGGATTTTGCTGATGGTGAAAGTGTTTCCCCTTTAAAGATAATTGGTGATTGTGGTGAAGAAAGTGGTACATCTGTTACATTTACCCCGTCTCCTGAAACATTTACAATGACTGAATTTAAATTTTCTACCCTAGAATATAGACTTCGTGAGCTAGCTTTCCTTAATTCTGGTGTGCATATCTTATTAACTGATAAGCGAGAAACTGAGGATAAATCCGTAGATTTAGTATATGAGGGTGGTGTACAAGCATTCGTTGAATATATTGACCGTTCAAAGGTTTCAATGTTGGATAATCCAATATCAATGAAAGGTACAAAAGACGGAATTACAGTTGAACTTGCTATGCAGTGGAATGATAGCTACCACGAAAACACGCTATGTTTCACAAATAATATCCCACAACGAGACGGAGGTACTCACCTTGCCGGACTTCGTGGGGCATTAACAAGACAAGTAAATAACTATGCATTATCATCAGGTATAGCAAAAAAAGATAAGGTTCAGTTAGACGGTGGCGATATTCGCGAAGGTTTATCTTGTATATTATCGGTAAAAGTTCCAGATCCTAAATTTTCTTCTCAGACGAAGGATAAACTAGTATCAAGTGAAGTGCGACCAGTGGTTGAATCTATTGTAAACCAAAAACTTGGCGAATGGTTAGAAGAAAATCCAAGTGAAGCAAAGAAAATAGTTCAAAAAGTTGTGGAAGCCTCTATGGCAAGAGAAGCAGCAAGAAGAGCTCGCGACTTAACCCGTCGTAAAGGAGCGCTAGATATTGCATCACTACCTGGTAAACTTGCTGATTGTCAAAGTAAAGACCCTGCTCAATCTGAATTATTTATAGTAGAGGGTGACTCAGCGGGTGGTTCTGCAAAACAAGGTAGAAACAGGCATAATCAAGCTATATTACCACTAAAAGGTAAAATCCTTAATGTGGAAAGGGCAAGATTTGACAAAATGTTATCATCTCAGGAAATTGGTACATTAGTAACAGCTCTGGGAACAGGAATAGGGCGAGATGACTTTAATATTGAAAAATCTCGTTATCACAAAATAATTATTATGACAGATGCCGATGTAGACGGTTCTCATATCAGAACATTATTATTAACATTCTTCTATCGTCAAATGCCTGAAATTATTGAAAAAGGTTATTTATATATTGCTCAACCTCCGTTATATCAAGTAAAGCGTGGTGAAAAAGCTATATACTTAAAAGATGACGAAGCTATGGAACAATATTTGGTTGATAATTTAATAAATTCAACTGTATTAAACACAAAAAATGGTTCTAGATCAGGACAAGATTTACAAAGTGTGGCTATTATGTCGGCAAAAGCTGTAAGACATATCAATAACATTGCTAGAACAACTGGTAACGCTCCTATTCTTGAAAAAGTGGCATTGTCTGGTGGTTTTGATACTAATATTCTAAAAGATGAAAAATTAGCAAAGGTTGTTATAAATAACCTGCAAGATCGTTTAAATAAAGGTATAAAGAACAAAGATTCACATTGGAAAGTTGTAATAAGCGAAGATGGAATAAAAATAAATCGTTTGATTCGTGGTGTTCCTGAAAGTGTTATAATATCATCTAGTATCATAGAGAGAATTGATGCTCTAAAATTAAATAAAATGAAAGCAGAAATGATTGAAACATTTGAAGAGCCAGCTGTTGCAGAAATAAAAGAAAAGCAATATAGCATATATGGCCCGCTAGATTTAGTTAAGTTTATTAACGAACAAGGTAAAAAGGGTATTTCTGTACAACGATATAAAGGCTTGGGTGAAATGAACCCAGATCAATTGTGGGAAACAACACTTGATGCCAATGCTAGAACACTGTTACAAGTTAAAGTTAAGCAGATGGAAGAAGCAAATACAATATTTGAAACACTAATGGGCGATGTAGTTGAACCTCGTAGAGACTTCATTCAATCTAATGCCCTTAATGTATCAAACCTAGATGTATAATTAAAACAGATTAATAAAGTTAGTATTAGAAATTATTAAGTATATACCTGCTGATAAAAAGGCGGAAGCGATTGTACTAATATTGTAGGCTTTATGGACAACAAGGGCGAAGTCAGCAGATATAGACAAGAGAAACTAAACTCATTCTAATCCTTTAAAATGCAATGTTTACTGATAAATAGGTTTATCGTGTTATTTTATTTAAAGCACCATCAAACTTTTCAACTATTGTATATTCACATCCATTTCCTGAAAGTGTTAAAACTTCACTTCCTGTTTTATTATTAATTAATGAAATGTCATAATATAATGCATCAGAAAAATTAAAACACACATCATATGAATTAGATTTAACATATAAACTATATTTACTATTAAATGATTCATATTTTAATATTTTATTAGATTTTTTTTCTGTTATTTCTGCTCCACCATATACCTTTGTTTTCCAACCTCTTTTTTTCAAAACCTTTTTCAATTCACCCAGCAAACCAAAACTACCCGCTGGCACTCTAACTGTTTTTTCGTTTCTTTTTATATAGCCAAATGTATCTAAATTATAAGATGCACACCCACTTAAAACCATAACTATTGCTAAAAAAATTATTTTTTTCATTTTTTATCTACCTCAAAATTAAATTTATCTAAACGACTAATATTATTATCTTTTATTAAGGATTTAAGACTCATTCTTGGTCTTTTACCCTGTCTCTGTTGGTCTTGCATTGTTTGTTTTGAATTGACCTCATAATTATATATTAATTCATTAGGAATTAAATAAACATCGAAAGTACCGTCCAACCTACTAAAATCACAGAAATATATTTTGTCCCATTTAGAACTTGGTCCGAAAGAAGTTAAATCATTTTCTACACCAGAAGCTTTAACTTGTATTCTCATATTATAACCATCTTCTTTATCATTATAATCAACACAATCGAAAGACCTATTAACATTTCCTGTGCAAGAAATTAACCTTCCTACTTTTTTAAAATGACAAAAAGCTCCCTCAGATAGAGCTTCAGGCAAGTTTATTTTTCTTCCCCCTAATTTTAATGATAGTTCTGAAGCATTTTTCCAAGATCTATATAATTCTAACAATTCCGTTTTATCATCATCATCATATATATCTAAAGATGCTGTTGTTTTACCATCTTTTAAAGATAAATCTTTTTCAATTCTTTTCATTCTAATAATCTCCTAGTAAATCTATTAATTTTATATTTAATGCTTTTGAAATTTTTTCTAATGTTTCAAGACTTGGTTTTTTGTATAGTCTTTCAATATGTCCAACATAAGCTTTATTTAAACCACTATTTAAGGATAGTTGCTCTTGACTTAAGCCTATTTCTTTTCTTTTTTCTGCTATATTATCTGCCACTATTTTATGTAAAATAGACATATTATTTCCTTGTATTTAATTTATATATTTCTTATTGTGAGAATATAGTTCTTAAAAATACATTTACAACTACCTTTAGGTAAGAATGGGGTAAAATTGTCAAAATTAACAGTTGGTAGTATGTTTTCAGGTATTGGCGGTATATGTTCTGCTTTTAAACAGGCGGGTTTTGATATTTCTTGGGCGAATGAAATTGACGATAAAGCTTGTAAAACATATAAATTAAATTTTCCTAATACCAATCTAATAGAGCAAGATGTACATAAAATACAACCAGATGATAATTTAGAAGTTGATATAATAACTTCTGGTTTTCCCTGCCAAGCCTTTTCTGTTGCGGGATATAGAAAAGGATTTGATGATGATAGAGGTAATTTATTTTTTGAAACTGCTAGATTTATTGATAAATTAAAACCAAAATCTTATTTATTAGAAAATGTAAAAAATTTAAAAGGCCACGATAAGGGTAATACATTAGAAGTTATTCAAAAAACTCTAGAAGAAGATTTAGGATATTCATTTATTCCTTTTATTTTAAATTCAAAAGATTATGGTAATATTCCACAAACAAGGGAAAGAATATATATTGTTGGATTCCGTAATGAAGCAAAAGGTGGCGAAAAAACAAGTAATTTTAAGATTCCAGAGCCTATTAAAAGAGAGTTAAACATACAGGATATGATTGATGAAAACAGTGTTGAAGATAAACATTATTATAAACAGAATAGTAAAATATACCCTCTATTATTAGAATCTGTTAAATCAAGAAATTCTATATATCAATATAGAAGAGTTTATGTTAGAGAAAATAAATCAAATGTTTGTCCTACATTAACAGCAAATATGGGAACAGGCGGACATAATGTACCGATTATAAAAACAGACAAGGGAATTAGGAAATTAACACCTAGAGAATGTTTTAATTTTCAAGGATTCCCAAAAAATTTCAATATTCCATTAGACTTAGCACAATCTCATTTATATAAACAAGTAGGAAATTCAGTTGTAATTCCAGTTGTTAAAAGAATAGCAACAGAAATAAAAAGAGTTATTAATAATTAAAACAGATTAATAAAGTTAGTATTAGAAATTATTAAGTATATACCTGCTGATAAACAAGCGGAAGCTGGGACTGTAATAACCCAAGCAGATGCGATTGTTATTAGTGCTTTACGACGAACTAGTTTGCGTTTTGATAGATGTTTTGCATCTTCGGCTTGTTTCAAAGATTTACGCTTTATATAATCAACCCATTCACGGTATAAACCAATACCAAAAACGCCACCAACAGCAATATGAGTTGATGAAACTGGTAATCCTAGCCAAGATGCAACAAGTACTGTTAATGCCGCCGATAAAGCCACACAAGAAGCACGAACACGGTCAAGGCGAGTAATATTTTCCCCAACTTCACGAATAAGTTTAGGGCCAAACAGTAATAAACCAACAGAAATACCCATTGCACCGATAAACATTACCCAAATTGGAATACCTGCCTCTAAACTGATAACACCGGTATCAGCAACTGATACAATAGCAGCAAGGGGGCCAATTGCATTTGCAACATCGTTCGCACCGTGTGCAAATGATAATAATGATGCGGAAACAATCAACGGCCATTGGAATAATTTTGATACATTATGAGCTGTATTTTCCATCTCTCTTGATAATCTTGAAATTACGGGACGCATTAAAAATATAGCTAATATAAAGGCAAACAGACCTGAAATTAATACAACAGAACCATCAAATTTAATGATTTTCTTTAACCCTTTAATCATAAGATACATTGTAAAGCCGGACGACATAATAGCGATATATATAGGCACCCAAAATCGTGCTGATGCAATTTTATCTTTTCTCTTTAATACTAAATGCCTTAAAGCAAAATAAAATAATGCCGATATAATACCTGATGTAAAAGGTGATATTACCCAAGAAGCAGCTATGCTAGATATTTTTGCCCAATTCACAACATCAAAGCCTAATGACATAATACCTGCACCCATAACACCGCCGACAATGGAGTGTGTCGTAGATACTGGCGCACCAACCCAAGTTGCTAAATTCAACCAAAAAGCAGCAGCAAATAATGCAGAAAACATAGTAATTATAAATATTGAAGAATCCATATTTTCATCAACACTGATAATTCCTTTTGAGATAGTATTTGTTACATCACCACCGGCAACAAATGCACCTACAACTTCGAATATAGCGGCAAGTATAACCGCACCTAGCATTGTAATAGACTTAGAACCAACAGCAGGACCAACATTATTAGCCACATCATTGGCGCCAATATTAAGTGCCATATAGCCACACATTATACCAGTTATAATATAAATTATTGAAGAAGAATCGGCTCCCATAATGCTTGAAACCATAACACCAACTAATACTAAAAACATAAATGCTAGCATAATTGGCGTATAGCTACGCATTAAACTGTTTCTTGCTTCGTTTAATTCATTAAGACGCTTAACATCTTTTGATACATCTTTTATATATTTAGTTGATTTATATTTATCTTTCATACTATCCTTCACCAGCAAAAAACTTTATGTTAACATATTGATACTACACAAATAATGCACTTATCAAGAACATTATTGAATAATAACTTAAATTCTTTAAATTTTATATTTTATGTTGAATTTTATCTATGTTATTTTGCTGTAAAAAATCGTAAATTTTTTTAATAATTTTTACATTAGCAGGAAGAATTTTATTATAATCAATTTCATTTAATTCAAACCATTTATATAATTGGTTTTCCTGAGGTTTGATATCACCTTTCCAGTTATGACAAATGAATACAGCTATTTCAAAATTAAGCCCATCATAATTATGTTTTAAAGTATCAAATAATTCTAGGTCGGTTTCATTAACTCGTACTAAAATCTCTTCTTTCAATTCACGCACGGCTGTTTGACGAGAGTTTTCACCACATTCAACCTTACCACCAGGAAATTCCCAGAAACCTGACAATTTTTTTCCTGATGGACGAGTTGTCATTAAGATTTTTTTATTTTTATCGACTAATACAACAGCTGAAACTAGTACATTAGTTAACATTAATTTATATAATCCTAATACTATTTAACAGGGTTACCTTTTTCATCGTAAACAATAATTTTACTTTTTTTAATAGCTGAGCTTAATACTTTTATTATTTGTTTTTGTTTTATTCTTTCAAACAAATAATTTTCAACATCATCAAACTTAGCAACTTTTAATTTACGAGATTTTTCGCGTTTAACAATATGCCAACCAAATTGAGTTTTAATAGGTTTTTTAGATATTTTTCCATCTTTTAAGCTAAATAATTCTTTTTCAAATTTAGGTACCATTTGACCAGGAACAACCCATCCCAAATCACCACCATTTTTTGCAGATGGTCCTTTTGAATAATTTTTAGCAAGTGTTGCAAAATCATTTCCAGATTTTAATGATTTCAATATTTTATCTGCTTCAGTTCTGCTTTTAACTAAAATATGACTAGCTTTAACTTCTGAACCTTTTTCAAATTCTTTTTTGAATTCTCTGTATTCTTTTTGTAAATCTGCTTTTGATATTTTTCCTTGTATTTTCTTCTCAAAATACATGCGAGTTAAAATATCTCGTTCAGCTTTACGAATTTCAGCTTTATATGCATCTGTCTTATCTATATTTTCTTTTTTTGCAATTCCACTTACTGCCATTTTTTCAATAATAGAATTTCTTAGTGGAATAAATACTTTATCTTCCCCTTGTTTTTTTATTTGTGGATCAGCAGATAAAAATTCAGTTTTCCAATCTATCACATAAAACTTTTCACCGTTAACCTCACCTAATTTATGATCTGGTTTTAAACTGATTGGTTTGGCATTTGAGCTACCAACTAAAAATCCAACCAACGACATAGATAATAATATTTTTTTCATTTTAATTTCCTTCATAATAAATTTATCTTTTACCACAACAATGTTTATACTTTTTTTGACTACCACAAGGACAAGGTTTATTTCTTCCCACTTCTGGTATATTTCCTGATGCTTTTGCACCTTGACTAGGTAATTGTTGTTGTGTATTATCTTCTATTTCTAAATGACTTATATATTGTGCCATCATACTATAACTATGATTCAAGAATGTTTCATATAATGTATAAGATTCATTTTTGTACTCGTTCAAAGGATCTTTTTGTCCGTAAGCTCTAAGACCAATACCTTGTCTTAGATAATCCATTTGCAACAAGTGTTCTTTCCAACAATTATCAAGTATTTGTATCATAATACTAGATGTAATTTGTGCAACACTATCAATATCATATTTTCTTATTTTAGTAATGATTTCATCAGATTGATTTTTAATATTTGTAAATATTGCCTGAGCATCAACACCATCAGAATTAATAAAATTATCATCAATATTAACAGCGAATAATCGGAAAGATTCATATTTTAATCGTTCAATATCCCATTGATTAGGCAAAGATTTTTCTGGGATACAACTTGAAACTAAATCTTCCAACACATTATACCTAATTTCATCAAAATCATTAAATATTTCTGTGCTTGTCATATAACCTTTTCTAAGATTAAACATTGCACGACGCTGTTCATTTGTAACATCATCATATTTTATCAATTGCTTACGAATTTCAAAATTATAACCCTCTACTTTATGCTGAGCCTTTGCAAGAGCTTTACTTACCCACGGGTGAGTTATAGCTTCGCCTTGCTCAATTCCCATTTTTTGCAATAATTTATCTAGACGGCTAGAACCAAAAATACGCATTAAATCATCTTCTAGAGACAAGAAGAACTTAGTTTCACCAAAATCACCTTGGCGACCAGAACGCCCCCTTAGCTGATTATCAATGCGTCTTGATTCGTGTCGTTCAGTACCTAATACATATAACCCGCCACAATCAAGAACTGATTTTCTTTGTTTATCAGTAGCATCAATACCACCCAATTTAATATCTGTACCACGCCCTGCCATATTAGTAGCAATTGTAACAGCACCTTTTAAACCAGCATTTAAAATAATTTCTGCTTCTTTTTCGTGGTTTTTAGCATTTAAGACATTATGTTTTATTTTTGCTTTTTTCATTAACTTAGAAAAATGCTCAGATTTATCTATACTAGCTGTACCAAGTAATACAGGTTGCCCTTTTTCCTGACATTTTATTACTTGTTTGATTACAGCTTCATCTCTCTCGTTACTTGTGCGATAAACATCATCTTCGTTATCAATTCTTTTTACGGGAACATTAGTTGGAACTGCAACACATTTCAAATTATATATTTCTTCGAATTCATTTGCTTCTGTAAGTGCAGTACCAGTCATTCCTGAAAGTTTTTCATACATACGGAAATAATTCTGGAATGTAATTGATGCTAAGGTTTGATTTTCAGAAGCAATTTTCACGCCTTCTTTTGCTTCTATGGCTTGATGTAAACCTTCCCCATAGCGACGACCTTGCATTTTTCGTCCAGAAAATTCATCAATAATTATAATCTGCCCATCTTCTACTATGTAATCTTTTTCACATACATATACAAAATGTGCTTTGATAGATTGATTGATGTGATGCAAGATATGAATATTTTGATTGTCATATAATGAACCTTCTTGCATAAGGCTTGCAGATGATATTAATTTTTCCATTTCCGACATACCGTCTTCGGTAAGTGTTGCATTTTTTGATTTTTCATCAATATCAATATATTTTTTATCAAAATTACAAACTATATTATTCACAACTTTATAAAGTTCAGATGAATCTTCGCTTGGCCCTGAAATAATAAGAGGAGTACGAGCTTCATCAATTAAAATTGAGTCAACCTCATCAACAATCGCAAAACTATGCTTTTTTTGCACCATTTCATCAAGACTTAATTTTAGGTTATCGCGCAAGAAATCAAAACCAAATTCATTATTAGTTCCGTAAACAACATCACAAGAATATGCCTGCTTTTTGTCTTCGTCGGTCATATTGGGAATAATTATGCCGGTTGTTAAACCTAACAACTCATAAATTTTGCCCATCCATTCAGCATCTCGTTTTGCAAGATATTCATTAACTGTTACTAAATGAACACTATCGCCTGTTAAACAATTTAAATAAACAGGTAATGTCGCAACTAGTGTCTTACCTTCACCTGTTTGCATTTCAGCAATCTTGCCTTGGTGTAAAATAATCCCACCAACTAATTGTACATCATAATGTCTTAGACCAATTGCACGCACCGATGCTTCACGAACAAGGGCAAAAGCTTCCGGCAAAATGTCGTCTAAGCTTTGTCCATCTTTAAATCTTTTCTTAAATTCTTGTGTTTTGTTTTTAATTTCATTATCTTTTAGATTTTTATAATCATCAGAATATGAATTGATTTTATCAACTGTTTTTTGCAAAGATTTTATGAATCTTTGATTTGATGTTCCAAAAACAGATTTTAATATAGAAGAAATCATTGACTAACCATTTGTTTTATTTAAAATTACAAGCATTATTATACAAAAAAAACAACTAACAAGTCAATTAAATTAATCTTTTTCTGAACCAGGAGCCATTTGTAACTCTAAGCCGTCTAAATCGCTATTTAAAATTATTTGACAAGAAAGCCTTGAATTATCCTCAACATCAAATGTATCATCTAGTCTTTCAATTTCTTCGTCTGTTGGTTCAGGTAATTTATCTAGCCATTTATCATCAACATAAACATGGCAAGTTGCACAGGAACAACAACCGCCACATTCAGCTTTTATTGGCAAATCCCAATCACGAATAACTTCCATAGCACGCCAGCCTTCAAGGGCTTCTAGTTCGTGCTTGTTGCCATCGAAATCAGTCACAATTATTTTCATTGTTATTTAATATCTCTGCTTAATTCCGAATATATACCGTTTTTAGATTTTAATTGTTTATGAGTGCCGGATTCTACGATATGCCCATCTTGTAAAACGAATATTTTATCAGCATTCATAATTGTAGAAATACGATGTGCTATTGTAATCGTTGTTCGTCCTTGTTTTAATTTATCTAGCGTTTTTAATATTTCTTTTTCAGATTTCGTATCAAGAGCCGATGTCGCCTCGTCCAATATTAAAATAGGAGATGACTTTAAAAAAGCTCTAGCAATAGAAATTCTTTGTCTTTGCCCCCCAGATAATTGAAGACCTCTTTCACCAATCTGAGTATCTAGACCTTTCTTGCTATTTCTAACAAAATCCCAAGCCGAAGCTTGCTTTAATGCTTCCATCAATTGATAATCAGTTGCTTCTAAATTACCAAATAATAAGTTTTCACGGATTGTAGTGTTAAACAAAGATGGATTTTGTCCAACTACTGCTATGTTTTTATGCAAAGATTCTTGAGTTACAGTTTTGATATCAATTCCATCGATTTTTATTTTACCACTAGTAACATCAGTAAAACGATTAATCAAATTAATCAAACTAGATTTTCCAGAACCGCTTGAACCAACTATTGCGACCGACGAGCCAGCGGGGATATCTATATTAATATTTTCTAGTACATAATTATCTTTTTCATATGTAAATTTTACATTTTGAATTTGAATTTCACCTTTTTTAACGACTAGTTCTTTTGCATTCTCAATATCTTTAATTTTTGGTTCTTTATCAATTATCTCGTATATTCTTTTTAATGATGCAATTCCTGATTTTAAAGTTATATTCAAATTTGCTAACCCTTTTAATGGTTTTTGAACGGCAACTAAAGCAGTATAGAAAACCATTAATGCTCCGATTGTAAGTTTTCCCTTAACTACCATATAACCACCCCAAAGAATCCCTAACGACATCATTAAAGAAATAGATAATTCCATAATTGGTCTTGACATTGAAGCATATCTACTACCTTTATACGAAAGGTTTGCAATTTTATTAAAATGTTCTCCGACCCAATTAATTACAAAATTATGGATATTATAGGATTTTACCTCACGAACGCCTTTTAATGTATCATCGATTGTTGAAGACATTAATCCAGCTTGTTCAAAATTTTCTAGATATAAAAGTTCGAGTTTCTTGGCTAATTTTATAATTGGTATTAAAAATATTGGAATAATAACAAAAGCCGTAATAGTCATAATTGGACTAATCTGAAACATAGTAACTAACATAAATATAGTAGTAGAACTCTCTTTAACAGAAGTAACGAAAAAATCATTTATCAATGTGTTTATGTTTGCCAAGTCTGTTGTAAATCTTGTCATATGTTTTGAAGTTCCATTTTTTTCTAGGTAAGAAATATCTGATTTAATCAAAGATTTGTATATATCAAGCTGTATATCTCGCAACACGAAAAAGTTAATTTTTTGCATAAATATTGAACTTATATACATTCCAAAAGCACGCAAAAAACCAGTAAATAATAATAATAATGATATTATAACCAAATATGAAATATTACTGTTTCCCAATGCTTTGTCTATCAATGGTTGAAGTATTCTAACTTGAAAAGCCGTACTAGCAGAAATAACCAGTATACAAATTATAGCAATGAATAGTCTAGTTTTATGCTTTTTTACATAAATATTGATTAATCTTTTTATACTGTATGAATCTTTATATTTACGATATTTATTCAAAATTAAGTCCTTAATTATCTATTTTTAGTCATTTACATAAATTGGTTATGTAATTATATATCAAATAAAATTAAAAATAAAGTTCTATAATAAACCCGTACTTTTAAAAGAAATTATATCTTCTTTACCAATAATTAAATGGTCGTGTAATTTAATATCCAATGATTGTAAAACTACATCAACTTTATTTGTCATATCAATATCAGCTTGTGATGGTTTTGGATCTCCGCTTGGGTGATTATGAACCAATATCACAGCGGTAGCATTTAAAGACAATGCTCTTTTTGCAACTTCTCTTGGATAGATACTTGTTTGATTAACACTACCTTTTGTTTGTTCTTCGTCACATATAATTCTGTTACGAGTATCAAGGAATATTACACGAAATTGTTCTATGCTTTTATGTGCCATGTGAATTGTACAATATTCTATTAATTTATCCCAAGTAGATAGTATATGAGATTTTCGCATTTCAGTTTTTGCTGCAAGACCTGCTATAGTTTGCAACAATTTAATCAAAGTAGCGGTTTCTTTGCCAACACCTTTTACTTTCATTAATTCTTCGATATCAACACCAATTACAGCAGATATATTACCAAATTCTTTTAATAAAGACTTTGCAATAGGTTTTACATCTTTGCGAGAAATAGAATACATAAGAACAAGTTCTAATAATTCATAATCCGCCATAGACGCACCCATATCTTTAACGAATCTTTGGCGCAATCTTTCACGATGCCCTTGGTAATAATTTTGATCACACATTACTTAACCTAATTAATTAATTATACGGTGGCTTAATAAAACCTTTTTCTGATTCAGTAAATATTTTGCAACCATCTTTAACAACCATTAAAGTATGTTCTGCTTGTGCTGATAATGATTTATCACGAGTTACAGCAGTCCAACCATCGTCTAGTATTTTTGCTTCATACCTACCTAAATTTATCATAGGTTCAATAGTAAAAATCATACCCTCTTTTAATTCTTTACCTTGACCCTTTTTACCGTAATGAAACACATTTGGAGCTTCGTGGAAATTACGCCCTATACCGTGTCCAACAAAATCTCTTACAACTGAACAGCCTTGACTTTCAGCATAATTTTGGATTGCATAACCAATATCACCGAATGTATTACCTGATTTTACCATATCAATACCGCGATACAAACATTCATAAGTTATTTCTGTTAATTTTTTTGCCTTAACTGGCGCCTTTTTTTCATCGGCATAAAACATTCGTGAAGTATCGCCATACCAACCATCAAGGATAACAGTTACATCGATATTTAACATATCAGTTGCTTTTAAAAATCGATTAAAATCAGGTATTCCGTGACATATTACATGATTAATCGAAATACAGGTTGCTTTTGGATAACCTCGATAATTAAGCGGTGCCGGAGTAGCACCATTATCAATTATATATTCGTGCATCATTTTATCTAACTCACCGGTGGATACACCTACTTTTACATAAGGAGTGATAAAATCAAGAACTCGCGCAGCTAGCTTTCCGGCTTTTTCCATTGGCTCGATTGCATCTTGCCCATATATTTTTATTTTATCTTCAAAATGTTCACTCATTTTTAACCTTTATCTATTTCAACTATATTATTAGTATATATTTCATTTTTATTGATACTAACATTATATGCTAACATTTCTACACCATTATCAATGGCCTTTAAAAATTCATTATAATAATTATTGTCGATATCTTTTGCAATACGAAATTTTTTGCAATCTGTACGATTTACCAAATATATCATCACCGCACGACTACCTTGTTTAACCATATCTGATAATTCAGCTAAATGTTTTGCACCCCTTGCAGTAACTCCATCTGGAAATTCGACAACACCTTTTTCACGACACAAAGTAGCATTCTTTACCTCTACATAACAACTCGGTTCCATAATTTTTTCTAATAAAATATCAATTCTTGAATTATTACCATACTTAACTTCTCGCCTTAAATTGTCATAACCTGAAAGCTGTTTTATAGTACCATTTAAAATTCCTTCTTCGACTATATAATTAGGTCGCGAAGTATTAATACCAACTAATGATGATCCAACATCTACTATTTCCCAACGCCAATCAAGTTTTGCTTTTGGGTTAGTATTTGGTGATAGCAAGACTTTATTACCATCTTCTAACAAACTCATCATTGAACCAGAATTAGCACAATGTGCAGTCACAACATTTCCATCGTTTAACTCTACATCAACTAAAAACCTTTTATATCTTTTGATTAAGGTTCCTTCTATCAATTTATTTTCAAACTTCATTTTTTATTGCTCATCATAGATATTATATCGCCGGCTCTTATATATTCTGGAGAATTTTTCTTTAGTTTTTTTTGTGCTTGTTTTGCTAAATCAAGTGCCCTTTTGTTTCCTTGTAATAACATTGATTCAGAAGATGCTAGTAACCTTTTTCCTTCTTGTTTGGTTTTACTATAAAGCCCAATCATAATACGATATAAATATAATTCATCTGGATTTAAAAATCTTGCCTTTAACAAAGCGTACTCTGCATCTTTTAAGCTTTCTTTACTTCCTTCTTCTATTAATATTCTTGCGTATTCTATCCAAAACATATCCTCTTTACGATTTTTTTTAAGAATTTTTTCATATATTTTGATAGCTTTTTTATGATTGCCTAAAGCAGATAAAAATACAGCTTTATTTTCTTGGTAAAAAATATCATCAGGATTTTTTTTCAATAATTGTTCTATTTCAAAAATAGCTTGTTTAAATTTTTGATTAGAATAATAATTCATTGCCCTAGCATACCTAGCTAAATCAGATTTATCTGATACAGGATACTTATTATAAACTTCTCGGCGATCTTTTGTGTAACCAAATAATTTTGCCTGAACTCTTAAAAAAGTATCACGCCATTTTTTCGGAAATTTGTTATTTTTATAAGGTGATTTTTCTAATGCTGACTTAGCAACTTTTAACCTATTTTCACTAGTTGGATGAGTACGGACATATTCAGCTTTTTTCGAAACAATGCCTTCTCGCTCTAACATTAATTCTTGTACTTTAACGACACCTATAGGTGAATATTTTAATTTTTTAAAAACCTCCAATGACAATGCATCAGCAGCTTTTTCTTGGCCACGAATATAACCTACAAAACTTCTGCCTGCAACTTGTCCAGAAAGCATAGAACCCCCCATAGTGACATCAGTAGAGTTTGAAAGAAGTCCACCTAAAACCGAAATCCCGATTCCATAAGAATTTAAATTCTCGGCCTTGTTTTTTGCTACCATCAATTTATTTAAATCACCATTTTTGATATGAGCTAGTTCGTGTGCAGAAACAGCAATAAATTGACCAACATTTTTTATTTTAAGTATAAGACCAGAATTATAAAATACATTCTTGCCACCTTTTACCATAGCATTAAATTGATCATTTATTATCAAACGATGTTGAATATCACCATTTTTATAACCCATATATTTTTCTACATCTTTATTAAACAGTTTAAATGCTCTTTCTGTCTCTACATCTCTTACTATCCCTGCATTTGCAAGAACAGGTGACATAAATAAATAAATAGCAAATATATAAATTTTAATTCTCATTTTACCTAACTCTAATTAAACAATACAAATTATATTTGTTCGTCTATATCGCTTTTATTTGGTTTCGATTTTTTAGCTGATGACTTTTTAATCTTTGATTTCTTTTTAGTCGGCTTTTTCTTAGCTACTTTTTTCTCAACTTCTTCTTCTTTGTTAAATTGCTCTTTTTTATCTGCAATTTGGATACCGACTTCTTTAACATCAGAATTTTCATTCAAATCTTTATTATCTTTAAATTTCTTACTAAATCGACGACGATTTCGTTTTTTATTTTTATTATGCGAATTATCGTTCTCTTTTTCTGCATCATTAGAATTTTGTGAATTATCACCTTGAATACTATTATTTTGAGTATCATTATTCTTTTTATGATTTTTACGATTTCGATTTTCATTTCGATTTTCATTACGATTTTCGTTACGGTGTTCATTACGATTTTCATTACGATTTTCTTTACGATTTTCTTTACGATTTTCGTTACGGTGTTCGTTACGGTGTTCGTTTCCGCCACCTATAACAATAAGATCACCATTTTCATCACAACGAGTAATTTCATATTTTGGGGCAACCATATAATCAGCCAATGTAATTGAAATACTAATTTCAAAAGATTTTTCAATATTAGAAATCGCTCGTCTTTTATTATTTAATAAATACATACCAACATCTGTTGGGACATTAACTCCAATAATTTTTGAACGACGACGCAATGCTTCTTCTTCTATATTACGAAGAACCATCATTGATGCAACCTCAGTTGATGGAATCACACCACTGCCTCCACAACTTGGACAAGCAAAAGATGTTGCCTCTATAAGACTAGCTCGTAATCTTTGTCGTGACATTTCCAATAAACCAAACTTAGAAATTCTACTGATTTTAATTCTAGCTCTATCACTCCTAAGTGCATCTTTTAATCTTTTTTCTACTTGAATATTTGAACTGTTGTTTTCCATATCAATAAAATCAATTACAACTAATCCTGCCATATCACGAAGTCGTAATTGACGAGCAATCTCTTCACTTGCCTCTAAATTAGTTTTAACAGCTGTTTCATCAATATTTCTTTCTTTAATAGAACGACCAGAGTTTACATCAATAGCAACTAATGCTTCGGTTTGATTTATCACTATCGACCCACCGCTAGGTAAATTAACTTGGTGATCGTAAATATGTGAAATTTGTATTTCAACTTGATATCTTTGGAATAACGGAATGTTATCATCTTTATACTGAACAACTTTTTTTGCATGTGATGGAGTTAGTTCACGCATATATGACTTAGCTATCTTATATCCTTCTTTACCTGTTACTATTACCTCTTCTATATCTTTGTTATAAATATCACGAATTGCTCGATGAATCAGACTAGATTCTTCGTTAATTAGTGCAGGTGATATTGATTTAAGAGTTAAATCACGAATTTTATCCCATAAATTAAATGCATATTGATAATCTCTTTTTATTTCAAGTTTCGAACGACCTTCACCGGCAGTACGAATTATAACCCCAACATCATCAGGTTTATCAATTGAATCTAATATATCTTTTAATCTTTTTCGATCTTGCTGATTTGTAATTTTACGACTTACACCACCACCTCGCGATGTATTAGGCATCAACACACAATAGCGTCCAGCAATTGATAGATATGTTGTAAGAGCGGCACCTTTATTTCCTCGTTCTTCTTTAAGAACTTGGATCAATATTACTTGTCGTTTTTTAATAACTTCTTGAATTTTATAATTTCGTTTGAAGTAAGAACGAGTTTTTTTTGTTTTTTCTTGAATATCTTCTTCGTCGCCACCTAAATCTTCAATATCAGAATCTGCTTCATCTTCATCAGACTCAGGAACTTCTCCTTGTTTCAACTCTTGTTCTAGTTGTTGACGATCTTCAGCTGGGATTTGATAATAATCTGGATGTATCTCACTAAATGCAAGAAATCCTTGACGATTTCCACCATATTCAACAAATGCTGCTTGTAACGATGGTTCAACCCTTGTTACACTAGCCAAGTAAATATTACCTTTTAATTGTTTTTTTGATTCAGTTTCAAAATCATATTCTTCTATTTTATTGCCTTCTACAACTACAACTCTTGTTTCTTCGTTGTGCGTTGCGTCTATTAACATTTTTTTAACCATAATTACTCCTAATTACCCATAATTTTAAGGGCTTACTAATAAGTTATTAAATTGTATAGAAAAAAGTAAATATATGAATTACTAGAATTATCCTAACAATAATTCTTTTAACAGAGATAAATTTCTAAAAATAGTCATTGCAACTAGCCTATTATTTATATTCACACAAGTATTGACTTAAAATATAAAGTCAAAAATATTCACTATACCAAAATTAAATAACCTAAGTTATAAATTTTACCAACAATACAAAAATTTTACTTTAATTACCCTTACTCAATTAGGATTGAAAAAAATCCTTTAATTACAAGGTTTAACCACCCAATAAAATTTATTTATGTACCAATAAAAATATTACATAATATTTGCAAAAATAACAACAAAAATAAAAAATAATTTACATATTGTAAATATTTTGGCAAAACTATAATACAAAGAATCAAAAAAAATTAATACTATGAAAAAAATAATAAGCAAAATAATCATTATACTAAGCCTCACACTAAGCACCAAGGCCTTTTCAAGCGATATCGTATTAAAAGATATCCGCGTTGGAACTAGTAAAATTACCACAAGAATTGTTCTAGATTTTAATAAAAATGTACAATACAATATATTTAATCTTAGAAATCCATATAGATTGGTAATTGATACAACGGATTTTAAAACAAAATTAGCTCCGGAAACTCTTTATCAAAAAGGTGCAATCCGTTCTATACGAACTGGTACTTTTAGTCCAAATGTAAGCCGTACCGTAATTGATTTAAAATATCCCATAAAAATCAAAAAAGTTTTACAGTATAAAAAAGATAGTAAAAAATTAGTTATTGATATTATTAAAGCATCAAAAAATGAGCATAAAAATCAAAAATCAATAAAATCTGATTTATGGAGTTCACTGGAAAGAAAAAGTAAAATTGCACAGAAAAAAGAACTCGACAAAATATCTCAACCAATTAAAAAATCAGGAAAACCTCTAATAATTCTTGATGCCGGACACGGTGGACCAGATGCAGGGGCAATCGGCATTGGTGGATATTATGAAAAACGCGTTACATTGGCAATTGCACAAGAAGTTTATAAAACATTAAAAGCTACTGGGAAATTTAATGTAGGATTAACAAGAAGTCGTGATATTTATATTCCACTTAGAACTAGATACCGAATAGCTGAAAAAAGACAAGCAGATTTTTTCATATCTATTCACGCTGACAAACATTCAAAATCTTCTGTTCGTGGAATGAGTATATATACATTGTCAAATAAAGCATCAGACCGAGAAGCAGCAAAACTTGCAAGAAAAGAGAATGCTTTTGATGAAATGATTAGTGGTTCTAGTTTAAAAAATGAAGATGACACAAAAGGTATTTTAATTGATTTAACACAAAATAATGTTATGAATTCAGCATCTGAATTAACAAATTATTTGATTAAAGTTGCAAAGTATAATAAGATAAAATTGTTGAGAAGACCACACAGATTTGCCGGATTTGCTGTATTAAAATCCCCTAATATACCTAGTATATTAATTGAAGCAGGATATATGTCTAATAAATACGATATAAAAAATTTAAATAACAAAAATTGGCGCAAAAGGTTTGCTAATGTATTAACAAAATCATTAATTCAATATTATGAAAAATATCCATTACAAAATTAGATGATAAATAAATGAAAAAAAAGCCAGATGATATAATTCCAGAAAAAATGGTTAATGTTGATAACAAAAACAACAAAAGACTATACAATAGAAAATGGATTAATAGAATTTTAAGTATAGCTTTATTTTTCATTTTCACTATCACAATAGGTTTTTCATTATTAGTATTTTTATACGGTAGAGATTTACCAGATTATACCGTATTGAAAAAATACGAACCACCTGTTTCATCGAGAGTTTATTCTGCTGATGGGAGCCTAATGACACAGTATTCTCGTCAACGCCGTGTTTTTATGCCCATAGACAGTATACCAAAGAAAATCCAACAAGCATTTATTGCAACAGAAGATAAAAATTTCTATTCTCACGCTGGGGTTGATGGAATTGCTCTTAGTCGTGCAATAGTAGATAATGTGATGCGAATAATACAAAATAAAAGAATTATTGGTGCCTCTACCATTACGCAACAAGTTACAAGGCAATTCTTTTTAACAAATGAAAGAACTCTTACAAGAAAAATAAAAGAAGCAATATTGGCATTAAGAATTGAAAGAGTGCTTAGTAAAAAAAGAATTCTAGAATTATATCTAAATCAAATATATTTAGGTCGTGGTGCTTATGGAGTCGGAGCCGCTAGTATGAGATATTTCAATGTACCGCCATCTAAATTAAATTACGCACAAATAGCATACCTAGCTGCACTACCAAAGGCACCAAATAACTATCACCCCATTAGAAAAACAAAACGAGCAATAATACGCCGTAATTGGGTATTAACAAGAATGTTTGAAGAGGGATATATTAGTAAAGAAGATTTAGAAAAAAATAAAAAATTACCTCTTGATGCAATGAAAGGTAAAGATTTAAAAACTATTGAATCTGATTACTTCCTAGAAGAGGCTCGTCGCACAGTCCATAAAAAATTTGGAGACAACGATTTATACGGTGGCGGATTATCAATTCACACTACATTAAACTCTGATTATCAAAAAATCGCAACTCAAGCTTTAAAAGCAGGTATAAAAAAATATGATCGCAGGCACGGATATCGTGGAAGTATAATAAATCTTGGTAAATATAAAGTAAATAAACAGATAGAAATATTTAAAAAAATACAAGTTATTGCTGGTTCGCAGGAAAATTGGAAACAAGCATTAGTTCTGACAATAGGAAGTGATTCAGCAACAGTAATATTTAAAAATGATAAAAAAATCAAACTTGGGTTTGCATCAGTCAAATGGGCAAGAAAATATTATAAAAAACGAGCTGGAAACAAACCAAAAGTTATGAGTGATGTTTTAAATGTTGGTGATGTTATTTTACTTGAAAAAAATAAAAACAAATATGAACTTACACAAGTTCCATTAATCAACGGAGCAATGGTTGTAATGGATCCACACACGGGAAGAGTTTTAGCTATGTCTGGTGGTTGGGATTTTAAAACAAGTAAATTTAACCGTGCTACACAAGCAAAAAGACAAACCGGTTCAGCAATAAAACCATTTGTTTATTTAACCGCACTAGAAAATGGTAAAACGCCTGCTACGATGTTGCTAGATGCACCGTTTGTTTTAACACTAGAAAATGGTGAAAAATGGAAACCAAGAAACTTTTCTAAGAAGTTTTATGGTTATAGTTTAATGCGTACAGGGCTTGAAAAATCAAGAAACCTTATGACTGTTAGATTAGCACAAAGTGTTGATATGGAAAAAGTCGCAAAAACATTTAAAGATTTCAATATTATGGATAATCCACCTAGTTATTTATCTTTTGCATTGGGTGCTGGTGAATCAACATTATTAAGAATGACAAATGCATATTCTATGCTGGTAAATGGTGGAAAATACATAGAGCCTAGTCTAATTGACCGTATACAAAACAGGTATGGGAAAATTGTATTTAGGCATAACAAACAAAAATGTGATAATTGTTCTGTTATAAGTGAAAGTATGCCAATAATACAAGACAATAGAAAACAAGTAGCAAACCCAATACCATCATATCAAATTATTACAATGCTAGAAGGTGTTGTTAAAAATGGTAGTGGTAGAGAATTAAAGAAATTAAATATGCCAATAGCTGGAAAAACAGGTACGACAAATGACAACAAAGATTCTTGGTTTATTGCTGTAACCCCTGATTTAGTTGTTGGCACATATCTAGGTTTTGATAATCCAACTAAACTAGGTTTCCAACCTCCAACCAAAAAATATAATTGGTGGCGTCAAGAAACAGGAGCATCTGTTGCAGTACCTACAATAAAAGAATTCTTTGTTCGTGCTAAAAGTATTTTACCAAAAATACCGTTTAGAATTCCAGAGGGTGTAAGATTTGTAAAAATCGACAAACAAACTGGATTAAAAGCTGATAGTAGCACTAAGTACATACAAACAGAAGCATTCGCACCTGGAACCGAACCAACAACAAGAAACAAAAAAATTAAAGATCAAAGCACAATTGGTCTTGATGATGTATACTAATAAAATGAAATCAGAAATAGAAAAAATAATTAATCAAATTAATTCATCTCTTGATTTATTAAAAAAATCAATAGATTGGGATAAAGCAAATAATAAATTAAAAGAATTAGAAGCAATATCATTGCAAAAAGATTTTTGGGATAATCCGGAAAAAGCTCAAAAAATAATGCAGGAAAAATCAATAATAGAGAAAAAAATAAATTCTTATAATAATTTAAAAGATTCACTAGATGATAACCTTGAAATATTATCAATGGCAGAGCAAGAAAATGATAAGGGTTTAATTAACGATGCTGAAAAATCTATTATATCGTTACAAGAAAAATCCCGCATAGTCCAACTAGAAGCTCTTTTGTGTGGTGAAGTTGACGGTAACAATTGTTTTCTAGAAATAAACGCCGGAGCTGGTGGAACAGAAAGCTGTGATTGGGCTAATATGGTTCTTAGAATGTATAGTAGATGGGCAAATTCGCGTGGTTTTAAAACAGAGGTTATTGAACAGTCAAATGGTGAAGAAGCTGGGATAAAATCAACGACTATTCATATAAAAGGTGAAAATGCATATGGTTGGGCAAAAACTGAACAAGGTGTACACAGGTTAGTTCGTATTTCACCTTTTGACAGTTCAGCTCGTCGTCATACTTCGTTTTGTTCTGTGGCGGTTTATCCGGAAATTGATGACGATATTAATATTGAGATAAAAGAAAAAGATTTAAAGATAGATACATATCGTGCATCAGGTGCAGGTGGACAACACGTAAACACAACCGACAGTGCCGTGCGAATTCACCATATTCCAAGTAAAGTTGTTGTTCAATGTCAAAACCAACGAAGCCAACATAAAAATCGTGATGAAGCGATGAAAATGTTAAAAGCAAAGTTATATGAAATTGAATTACAAAAAAAAGAGCAACAAGCGAATAAAGAACACGAACAAAAAACAGATATTGGTTGGGGGCATCAAATTCGTTCTTATGTATTACACCCATATCAAATGATTAAAGATTTAAGAACTAACATAGAAACAAGCAATACCACAGGTGTGCTTGATGGTGAGTTAGATGGTTTTATGGAGGCAGTACTTGCTCTAAAATCAAAAGATATAAAAAGTTAAGGGTATAACCTTGAACCTACCCAATTATTATTTTTATCTTTGGTGTATTCAAACCTATCGTGCAGACGATTTTCACCGTCCATCCAAAGTTCAATTTTATTAGGTTTTATTTTATATCCGCCCCAATATTCTGGACAAGGTATTTTTTTATCTTCTAAATCTGAATATTCCTTCTTCAATTCATCTACCTTATCGATTAATATTTTCTTGTCTGCTAATACTTGTGATTGTTTAGAAGCAATTGCCCCTAGTCGTGACATAGTAGAACGAGATGAAAAGTATTTTTGATCATTATCTTTATCAGCAAATTCAACAACACCTGTTATGCGAACTTGACGAGAAAGTGTTTTCCAATGAAATAAAACGGCAACATTTTTATTAGCTTTCATTGCCTTGGCTTTTTGGCTGTTTTTATTAGTATAAAAAACTAAATCTTCGCCAACAATATCTTTTAATAAAACCATTCTATTTTGTGGAATTCCTTTTTCATCAACGGTCGCGATTGCCATTGCATTAGGATCATTTATTTCTGTTTTTGTAGCTTCGTCTAACCACATTTTAAAAACATCAATTGGATTTTTATTATCAAACATTTTTATTATTTCTTATAATAGATTGTTAACTTAATTCCAAGCAAACAAGAGACCAATCAGTATCGGCAGTGTAACTAATGAAAAAATTGTACTACTTAGTATGGCAAAAGCACAACGGCCTTCATAAACTTTTGCATTACTAGCGACAATATAACTTATCAAACCTGTTGCTAGTGAAGATTGTAGTATGAATACTGATTTCCAAATTATATTGAAATCAAAGCTATAAATAATTAAAAATGCAACTAATGGGCATAAAATTAATTTAAAAGAATTTAGGCATATAATTTCGCGCCAAAGAAATTTCATACTTTTTTTGCTTTTTTCATTTGAAATATTAACAATACTAAAACCTATAACAATTAAAGCTAGCCCCATATTTGTATTAGCAACTAATGATAAAGAGTAATCAATAAATTGTGGTAATTTAATTTGATAAATTGCAAATATCAAACCTAGTATAGGACCAAAAATAATTGGGGATAAAAATATTTTTTTAGACAAGCCCATAATAAAGCTCATAAGTATTTTTTTTGATTTAATCAAATCATCAATATTTGATAAAAACAATGTAAGGAATAAAAAAACAATCGTATAAACTACGGTAATTATAATTGCAGGTTCCAAACCTTTTTGACCAAATGCTAGAAATGACATTGGCAATCCAATATATGCACTATTGGAAAATATCCAACTAAGTGATGCAATCGCGGTTTCCTTGTTGTTTTTTGTAAAGTATTTATGATTTATTAGGAAAGCTATTCCGGTTACTATTATACAGTATGCAACAATTAAAAAGACATAAGAATAACTAATCATTTGACCATCTGTCTTTGTCATAAAATAAAATAACATTACAGGCATAGTAAAATTATAGGTTAATGACTTTAATTGATTATTTGTTCTAGTATCAAGGGTTTTTCTATAATAACAAACAGCACCAATACCCATTAATATAAAGATTGGTAAAATCACATTTGATATTTTAGTTATCATTTCAATCATATAAAATAATTTAGCATAACAATATTATTTTTAACACATTTTTTTTATAGAAAATATTTATTTAAAATGATAATTTAGGAATATTATGAATATGACAAACCAAACAAAAGAATTTTCAGTTAGCGAAATATCAAAATCTATTAAAAAGTTAGTAGAAGATAATTTTTATAGTGTGGCAATAAAAGGTGAAATATCCGGCCTAACACTACACAGAGCAAGTGGCCATATGTATATGACATTAAAAGATGAAAACTCATCTATCAGAGCAACTTGTTGGAAATTTAATGTCCCTAATCTAGATATAACACCAGAAGAAGGAATGGAAGTAATAGCTACGGGGAAAATAACAACTTACGATAAAAATTCAACTTATCAATTAAACATATCAAATATCAAACACGCTGGTATTGGTGCATTATTAAAACAACTAGAACAACGAAAAGCAAAATTACAAGCCGAAGGTTTATTTAATCCTGAGCATAAAAAGCCTATTCCTAGAATGCCCAAACTTATAGGCGTTATAACTAGTCAAACAGGAGCCGTAATACACGATATTATGCATCGTATTAACGATAGGTTTCCAACCCCTATTCAACTATACCCTGTGAAAGTTCAAGGTGAAGGGGCAAGATATGATATAGTAAAAGCCATTGAATTTTTTAATAATCCCCCGCAAGGTTTTTCTAGGCCTGATGTAATAATAGTTGCTAGGGGTGGCGGTTCCATAGAAGATTTATGGGAATTTAATTCAGAAGAAATATCAAGAGCTGTTTTTGCAAGTGATATTCCTATTATTTCGGCTGTGGGTCACGAACCAGATTATACATTAATAGACTATGTCGCGGATTTAAGGGCGCCTACCCCAACCGGTGCTGCGGAATTAGTTGTGCCGGTTCGTAATGATTTATTAAGTATAATCAAAGATATTCATAACAGATTAAACAATTCGCTAGAAAATAAGCTTTCTAAGAAGCAATTAAATCTTGAAAAGATTGTTAACAAAACACCTAATCTACAAACATTTATTAATAATAAAAGTCAAAAACTTAATGAAGTTAATATCAGAAAAAACCACAGTATAAAAAATATAATATCTAATAAACATAACAAGAGTAAATTATTATATTCAATGTTAAAAAAACCTATTGTTATTATTAATCAATATTACGATAGGCTAGAAAATTACGATAAGAACAAAAAAGTATTCTTTAAACAAATTTTTATGAATAAAAAAAATATTTTGCAAAATAATTCATCATTACTAGAAAGCTATTCATTTAAAAAAACTCTAAGTCGAGGTTTTAGTATAGTTTTTGATGAAAAAAATAATGTAATTAAAACAAAAAGCCAATTAAAAGCCCAACAAAATATTTCAATAAGATTTCAAGATGGAGATGCTGATGCAGAAATTAAAAAATAAAATAATATCCATATTTTTATTATTACTGTTTTGTGTAAATGCACATAGTTTTGAATTGTACGGTGATGCAGTACAAGGAGCTATGCTTGTTGGTAAGGCAAAACCAAACTCAAAAATAGTGTTTGATGGAATAAGCGAAACAACAGGTAAAGATGGAATTTTTGTAATTGGATTACATAGATCAGCCCCGAAAAAAATGAAATTAAAAGTTAACAATGAAACATATTACTTTGATGTTCAACAACGAAAATACTTGGAGCAAAGAATAAATGGATTGCCAAATAAAAAAGTTAATCCACCTAAGAGCTTGCTGAAAAGAATAAAAAAAGAAAATGATGAAATAAAAAAATCTCGTAAAATTAAAACTGATAAATTGTATTTTACTAAAAAATGGGTACACCCAACAAAAGGAAAAATAACTGGGGTTTATGGTTCTAGAAGAATATTAAATGGAAAACCAAAATTTCCACATTATGGAATTGATTATGCTAATAAAACAGGTACGCCTGTTATTGCCCCACAAAATGGAAAAGTTATAATGATACAAGAAAATAACTTTTATTCAGGAAAAACAATTATAATAGAACACGGTAAAGGTATAAATACCGCATATCTACACCTACAAAAAATATATGTAAAAGTTGGACAAGAATTAAAACAAGGACAAAAAATTGGAGCAATCGGAACAACTGGTCGCTCAACTGGGCCTCATCTTGACTGGCGTATTAATTGGTATGATAAACGACTTGATCCGGCATTACTAACCGGTATTGAACTTGGGTTAAATCCAACTGGTAAAAATGTTGATTTTAATTTTTAAATCAACTACAATTAATTGAACAGTGGAAAATTAAACAAGGGACTCAACAATGAAAAAATTAATATTTATAAAATTATTCTTATTAGGATTACTTACAAGTGCATTCGCAGGCGAAATGTCAATAAGCGACGGCTGGATAAAAGCAAAACGAGGTCAAATGACTGGTGCATTTCTTAACATTAAAAACAATACTGGATTTGATGATACATTAATAGGTGTGAAAACAAAATTTGCTAAAAGAAGTGAAATTCACACTGTGAAAATAGACTCAGAATCAAATGCTAAAATGATGAAAATCAAATCTATATCTATTCCTGATAATAAAATGATTAAACTACAACAAGGTGGAAATCACCTAATGTTTATGGGGTTAAAAGAAAATATTGTCTCTGGACAAAAATACAATGTAACATTGATTTTTGAAAACCACGGTAAAGTAGATGTTATGTTAACTGCAAAAAAATCGCATAAAGCAAATAACAAAAAAGAATATAATTATTACGATTAAGGTTTAAGTGATGCGTAAGGTTGTAATATTTTTATCTATTTTTATTGGTATTTTTTACTTCTTATCGCAAACTGAAACCTTTAAGTATTTTAAAGAACAATCAATTGATAAAGTTAATCCAAAATTTAATTTGGTTGATATGGATAATAAACCATTTTCAGACAAAGACTTATTAGGAAAAAGGTATATAGTAGGTTTTGGATATACAAATTGTATTGATATTTGCCCTGTAACACTTGCTACATTAACAGGTATGCTCGAAGTACTAGAAGAAAAGTACGGCAAAGAGTACGCTCAGAATTACAATGCCGTATTTATTACAATCGACCCTAATCGTGATAGTCCTGAAATACTTTCCGATTATATAAAAGGAATATTTCACGATAGAATAATTGCCTTAACAGGTAGTCAAAAAAATATAGATAAAATGGGTAAAAACTTCAGAATTGAGTATTCAAAATACGGTGACATTGAAAATAATTTATATACAATGATACACCCTATATACTTGTATGTGGTTGATGAAAAGGGTGAATATAAAATGCAAATAGCTCATACGATTAAACCTGAACTAGCAATTGATTTAATAATTAAAAAACTTGGTAAATAATGATGAAAAAAATTCTATTGGTTGTATTTTTAATATTGCCGTCTTTGGCCTTTTCTAATGCAAGGCCGGAATCAAAATATGATTTTCCGAAAATTGAAATAACAGATATTAATGGTAATATAGTTAATCCGATAAAGGAAAAAGGTAACTATTTAGTAAGTTTCTGGGCATCTTGGTGTACTTCTTGTGTGACAGAAATAAAAAACTTTATAGCTACTGAAAAACAAATGAATATTAAGGGTGTGCAACTAATATTAATAAATGTAGATCGCAATCCAAAAGCAATAAAAAAGTTTTTTAAGAAACACAAATTGCCTGAAAATACTTTAACATATCGTGCAAATATGTATGATGCATTACAACAGTTTGAAACAACTGGGTTACCGATTACAGTTGCGGTAAAAGACAAAGTAGTAATATCAAAATATATATTTTTAAGTATGCCTTGGCAAAGTCCAAAACTAATTGATAATATAGTACAACCGTTTAAAGATTAATTTCTTTATCAAATACAATCTTTATTAATAATGGTGTAATATTTTGTTTTTGTTTTTTACTTAATCTTACAAAATCTTTTTCTGTGGTTATAAGTTTCGCTAGGGCTTTTCCGGCAATTCCGTGCAGGTCTTCTAGGTCTTTGTCAGTGTATTGGTAATGATCTGGGTATGAAAGCTTCGCTCTAATTGGATAAGAGCATTTCCTAACCGTTTCAAAGAATTTTTCGTTATTACCCAAACCTGAAAAGGCAACAACTGATTGATTATCACTAAATGGTTTTTTTTCAACTTCATAACTAGCAAAATATACTTTATCGCCGTATTTATTTTGCAAGGTTTTATAAATATCACCGCGAATACCTGTAACTACAATAGCATTAGCATTTTTAAGGCGGTTAAAAATAAACTCTCGCTTTTCACCAGATGGGAATACTAAATTATTACTAAAACCCTTATAACCATCAACAACAACTACTGTTTTATCTTTTTTAACTGTTGGGTTTTGCAATCCATCATCTAGTATTATCATATCTGCACCTAGTGATTCAGCATATTTAACCCCCGCTTTTTTGTTTTTTGCAACAACCACCTTTGTATGTTTTGCTATTATTAATGGTTCATCACCAACTTGTTGAACTTTATGTTTTTTTAAATCAACTAATGTCGGTTCAATTATGCTTCCTTTATACCCTCTGGATAAAACTATTATATTTTTATATCCGGATTTTTTAAATTTATGAATTAAGTTTATTGCAACTGGTGTTTTACCTGTGCCACCCATTGTAATATTACCAACACACACCACCTTAATTTTTGATTTATAAGAAATCGCTAAAAGGTTGTATAAAAAAATAGACAATCCGTATATTATTGAAATTGGCAGTAATAATAAACTTGTTATATTTATATCTTTCATATGTTTCATTATATATATTCCTCAACCTTTTCTACTAGTTTTTCAATTACCGTATTTTGTAGTGATATAACCTTGTGAGCATTATCACTGTATTTTTTAACTAGTTTTTTATCACTTATTAAACTATTTAAGTTAGTATATAATTCCTCAGAATCATTGACAATAATATGCCCATTATTGTTACTTAATTGCATTGTTATTTCAGCAAAATTAGAAGTATCAGAACCTTGTATAATAGCATTGTTTAATTTTGCTGGTTCTAGTGAATTATGCCCACCGTATCCACCGCCACAAGACCCACCGACAAAACAAATATTAGTTAAAGAAAGAAATAGCCCAACTTCGCCTATCGTATCTACTATGTATATCTGAGTATCTTTTGTAATTTTTTCTCGTCTTGAACGGATTGATATTTTATAATCTTTGAACTTAGTTAATAATTCATCTAGTCTTTCCGGATGTCTAGGTATTATTATAGTTAATAAATTTTTATGATTATCGTAAATTCTACCTAGAATTGGCTCAATAAAACTTTCATCTTGTTTATGTGTGGACACAGCAACCCACATATTACGATTACCTATATCTTGTTTTAATAAATCTAGTTGGTTGTTATCGAAAGGCAAAGGTGGTGCTGTATTTTTTAAATTACCGAATGTTTCAACTTTACACTTTGCAAACCTTTGAATAATATTTTTGTAATAATGTGTCTGTGTCGATATATAAGAACAGTATGAAAAAAGTTCCTTTGCAATAAATGGTATAAATAACCATCTTTTTATAGTTCTTTGGCTCATTCTAGCATTAAATAAAAGTACTTTTATATTATTTCTTTTTAACTCTTCTAGCATATTAAACCATAGTTCAGATTCTATCATAATAGCAATTTCAGGTTGCCAATGTGCAACAAATCTTTTCACCCATTTATTAACATCATACGGGTAATATTGGTGTATTACAGTTTCCGGCAATCTTTTTTCCATCAATTTTGCTGATGATAAAGTACTTGTTGTTAATAATACTGTGTAACCATTTTTTTCTAGTTGATTGATTAATGACAGTGTTGATACACTTTCCCCAACACTTACAGCGTGAATCCATATTATTTTACCAGCGGGTCGTTGCTTTGAAGGAATTCCCATTTTCTCTATGTAACGATTTGGGTCTTCTTTACCTTTTTTCACACGATAATTTAATATATATTTTAATAGTGGCTTACAAACAAGAAATATAAATTTATAAACACTATAAAATCTCATTAATTATGCCCTTTCAATTGGTTTGTGATTAAAATATTTATCAGCCTTAACTGATAATTCTATTAATTTTTTTTCAATTATGGTATTCAATTCATCAACAGATTTGCTATCATCAAAATCAAAATATTCACCCATAATAACACCACGGTTAAATGGTGTTGGAATTATCATTCTATCCCAAGAATTCATTAATATACGGCGTTTGAAATTAAGTGAAAAAATATAATATCTACTAGCCGATTTTTTCAATATAAACCCTGTTCCTTTTTTCAAATGATATCTTGGCCCTCTTGAACCATCAGGAGTTATAACAACTTTCTTGCCTTGATTTAATAGACTTATCGCTGTTTTTAATCCTTTCATACCAGTTCCGGATTCCTGCGAAGAAAGTATAACCTTATGTCCAAAACTAGCCATTAAATCAGAAAGAAACTTACCATCTTTACTAGGCGAAACAATCGAATTTAACTTATCATTACCAACAACTTTATCAATTCCTAACAAACAAATCAATGTGCGATTATGCCAAACAATAAAAAGGTTTGCATTATCCTTGTCACCCTTGTTAATCACATCCCAAAGTGTAGTGAGTTTTACAACTCTTAAATAAAAAACAACTAGGTAATATATAAATAAATTTTTCATAATAACTATTTTACATTTAACTTTTTCTGTAACGAAGATGATGATGTTGTGTATTGAAATAATAATTTCTTGTCTGGATTACAGTAAGAAAACGCCTTTTGTGCCATTAATGCAGATTCGTGGAAACCTGATAATATTAATTTTAATTTACCTGAATAATAATTTATATCTCCGATTGAAAAAATTTGAGGAATTGAAGTTTCAAATTTTTCTGTATCAACTTTTATAAGTGTATCTTTGTGTAATTCACAACCAAAATCTTTTACAGGCCCTAATGTCATTGTTAAACCATAAAACGGCAATAACATATCACAAGGAATTTCATATTCACCTTTTTCTTTGTGTTTTAATAAAATAGATTCCAAATTACCGTTTTTACCATTTAATCCCTTAATTTGTGCAATTTCTAGTGACATTTCATCTTTACTAACTTTATCACGCATTTCATTTACTGATGCAGGGTGACCGCGAAAATCATCACGGCGGTGAACTAGTGTCAAGCTTTTTGAAATTGGCGCAAGATTATTCGCCCAATCAAGTGCTGAATCACCACCCCCAGCAACAACTATTTTCTTGTTACGGAATTTTTCCATATCTCTTACACTGTAAAATACTGACTTACCTTCATATTCTTCTATTCCTTGAATTGGTGGTTTTTTAGGAACGAAAGAACCACCACCGGCCGAAATTACAATACATTTACATTCAATTACCGTGCCAATATCTGTTTTTACTTGCCATATATCTACGCCGTTTTCATCAGTTCCGATTTTCTCAACACCGATTGCCATCTGTCCTAAGTGAAAAACAGGATCAAAAGGTTTAATTTGTTCCATTAAATTATCCGTTAATTCTTGCCCTGTAATAGACGGAAAAGCAGGAATATCATAGATAGGCTTTTGTGGGTATAATTCAGCACATTGACCACCAACTACTGGTAAAATATCAATAAGATGGCATTTTAAATCAACTAATCCTAGCTCGAAAACTGCAAACAGTCCTACTGGGCCTGCGCCGATAATTACTACATCAGTTTTGTGTGTTGTTGTATTGGTCATTATTTTTCCTTGGGTTTTCTTAGTTTTTACGAAGTTTTGATACAAAACTTTATACCCCAAAAATTATTTATTTTCAATATTATATAATCATTATATCCAATATTATATATGCTTGATTGTATCATTTAAATGGTTTAAAATAAAGACATATGTACAATAGGAAGATAAAATGAATTATAATGAATTTTTTAAAGATAGTATAAAAAAATTAAAACAAAACAATAACTATCGCTATTTTAATTATATTCACCGTATTAAAGGTAAATACCCGATATGTGAATATACTGATAAAAACGGTAACACAAAAGAGATTACAGTTTGGTGTTCTAATGACTATATGGCAATGGGACAAAATGAAACTGTATCCGAAGCTATGTGTGAAACAATTAAAAACACTGCTACCGGTGCGGGTGGAACAAGAAATATCTCTGGCTCTACTGTTTATCATCAAGAACTTGAAGAAACAATCAAAAATTGGATGCAAAAAGAGTCGGCTCTAGTTTTTACATCTGGTTGGGTAGCAAACTTTACAATTTTATCAACACTTGGGGAAAAAATCCCGAACTGTATTATATACAGTGATGCGATGAATCATAATTCCATAATCGAAGGAATACGAAGAAGTCGTGCAGAAAAAAGAATTTTTAGGCATAATGATGTTAAGCACTTAGAGGAATTAATAAAAAAAGATGACCCTAATGCCCCAAAAATTATTGTCTTTGAATCTATTTACTCGATGAATGGGAATATATCACCAATCGAAGATATAATAAAAGTTGCAAAAAAATATAATGCCTTAACATTTGTTGATGAAGTTCACGCAGTCGGATTGTATGGTGATAACGGAGCCGGTGTTGCCGAAAGCCTAGGCTTGATGGGTGAAATTGATATAATTCAAGGTACTCTTGGAAAGGCCGTTGCACAAGTAGGCGGTTTTATGGCAAGTTCAAAAGAAATTACTGATTTCGTGCGTTCATTTGGTAATGGTTTTATATTTACAACCTCACTACCCCCTGTCGTGGCAAAAGGTGCAACACAAAGCATTTTACACCTAAAAGGTGCCAAACAAGAACGCACTCAATTACAAAATATTGCAAAGCACATAAAAGAAACATTCATTAAAAAAGGAATTCCAATTATGGAATCAGATTCTCATATAATTCCTGTAATGGTTGGTAATTCCAAAAAATGCTTGGATATGAGCAATATGCTAATAGAAAAACATGATATTTATGTACAATCAATTAATCACCCAACCGTTGCAAAAGGTACTGAACGACTAAGAATATCGCCTAGTCCATTACACAGCAAGGATATGGTGGAAAAGTTATCTTGTGCTATTCAAGATGCTTTTAAAAATTGCTAAATTAATTTGTTATCACATAGTTTAGAGACTGCATCACAGAATTTTTCATAATCTGTTATATCGTTATAAATATATGCAGATATTCTTATGTATTTAACATTATCTATTAAAACAATTTTTGTGTTAAACCCATTATTAAAAAATATTTCTTGTAAATTTTCTACACTGATTTTTTTATCTTGTAATTTTTTAGGTAATTTTACAACACTCATATATGTTGACAAAGAACTTGGTATAGAATAATCAACACCAAACTCTTTTGACATTAATTTACCAGCTTGTATAACTAAGTCATTACAATAATTACTAATATTTTCTTGACCTAGTTCATTAATTACATCAATTCCTAAGCCTATTGTCAACCAAGGAGTATAATCATTAGTCCCAACCCAATGGAGTCTGTGCGGATAAGGTTTTTCATAAGTATAACTAATTCGCATTGAACGCATCATACTGTGATTATGTGGTTCAGTTACAATAAAACCTGCACCTTTTGCAGATAATAACCACTTATGACAACAACCTAAATACCAATCAACCCCTAATTCATCAACATTTAAATCGACCATACCCACACTATGGGCTCCATCGACAAGAATTGGTATATCCATATCTTTAAATATTGGGATTATCTTTTTTAATGGATTTTTTAAACCATCAATAGCTTTAATATCTTCTACTACTAATAATCTAGTTCTAGGATTAATTGCCAAGTCGTATTTATCCAATACTGTATTTTCATCTGCATTAACTGGAATGTGTACTTTGTTTATTCTTGCCCCAGCACGACCGCAAACAAATTCCAATATTCGCATTGTTGTTGGATAAATATCTGCATCAACAACAATTTCATCGCCTGCCATAAATATAATAGACCTTAATACAGCATTCAAACTTTCAGTTGTTGAACTCGTAAAAGCAATATTGTTGGGATTGGTATTTATATATTTTCCTAATATACTTTGGCTTTTTGCGATATGTTCATCAGCTTCCATTTTAAACTTGGAAATATTACTCATTATATCAACACGAATTTTTTCGGATTTTTTGTAAACATCTTTATGTACCGATGAAAAACTACCGTTATTTATATTTATGATATTATCATCTAATAAAAAATATTTTTTATAATCTTTGCCAAACATTAAACCGCCCTAATTATCTAATAAAATTAATTTTGCTTTTATACTATAATTTTTTATTTATACAACAATTTAATTGTATAGAATATTTACATTTATGGCAAATTTTTTATGATATCATTAGGTTTTAATATACTTGGTAATATTTTTACTTCTGAGGACTGCGGGCTATAAACAACTATAAATGGTATTGAAAATCTATTATAAGAATTTAAATACAATAATATACTATTATTTCTATCTGTCCAATCACCACGCATTGCAACTATATTTTTTTGACTTAATTTTTTTATCACATCGGGATTTTCAAATGTAGTAATTTTATTTATTTTACAAGAAATACACCAATTAGCTGTAATGTCGACAATTACTGTTTTTCCTTCTGATAGATGTTTTTTTATATCTTGTTTTTTAAATTTAACCCAAGGCGCACTGATTTCATAAGCTTGGCTTGTTTGAATTTTCGGTTTTGGCCTAGATGCAACCGCAAACATAGATATCACAGCTAACAACAGAACCAATATTTTTAATATACTATTATTCTTTGACCTTAAAATAAGTACAATGAAGAAAAATATAATAACAAAAATAATATTTGAAATATCATCGAAATTTATTTTATTTACCCAAGCAAAGAACAATCCACTAATTATTAGTAAAACTCCCATTAATTGCTTGAATCTAAAATTCCATCGTCCAGACCTAGGAATATAAGAAATAATTTTAGGATATATTGCAAATAATAAATAAGGCAATGCCATACCGATTCCCATAAAGATAAATATCAGCAACCCTAAATACCATTCTAACAATATTGCCCAACCTAACGATACACTTAGTAAAGGTGCAGAACAAGGAGTTGCAATTAAGGTTGCAACCACCCCGCTGAAAAATGATTTAGTTATTTCTTTTTTACCAACCGGTATATATTTTGATATTCTGCCAAGGTTACTTATTTCAAATACATCTAGCATATTTACACCCATTATTAATAATAAAAAGGACATAAACAGCAAAAACATTGGGTTTTGGAATTGGAATCCCCAACCTAAGCCGACACCGACGAAGCGTAATGTAATTAAAAATAATGCTATTATAAAAAATACCGTTATTATTCCTAAGGAAAAGAAAATAGAATTTATTTTGACATCAGCATCATTTTTTGTATTTCTAAATACCATTAATTTAATTGATATAATAGGCAACACACAAGGCATTATATTTAATATCAACCCGCTAATAATAGCAATAAGCATAATGATGAAAATGTTTGTATCACTATCTTGTTGATATAATAAAATTTTATCTAAGTTGTTACTTAATTTTAAATCATTAGCTGGAATTTCTAAGTTTAGTTTTGCTTGCTGAACAACACATAAATTGATTTTATTATTACAAGCATAATATTCAACAATACCATCGATTTTTACAGGTTTTGTATTATCGATTATATCCATTCGCCACGGGAATATAACCTTGTCTTCATACCCTTTTGTTTTTATATCATTATATTCAAAATAGACTGGGGTGGGATAATTCCATTCAGATATTATTAGATTTTTTGAAGCCTTGTCAATCCAAAGCGGGGGCAATCCTGCATCACCAGAATCTTTACTGTATATTTTCCAATTATCTTTTAATTTGAATTCAAGGCCAAGTAGTATATCAGCCTCATTACCGTAATTTTCAACAGATGAAATAATTCTAACATTAGCGTATTTACTTTTACTCCATATACTAGTAGAATTGGGCTGTTGATCAGAATATGACAAATTGAAAATTGAACAAAACAATAAAACAATTAACAATTTAAATATTTGTATCTTTTTAATTACTAAACCCATAGGCTTAATTTACCTTATAAAATGAAAAAAAACAATACTCATAATGGATATTTAACAGGCAGACTGTTATTATCAAGTCCTGAACAATCAAATAATATGTTTAATAAATCTTGTATATTAATTTGTGCTCACGATAAAAGTGGCGCAATGGGATTAATATTAAATAAATATGAAACAAAATTAACCCTTAATGAATTGTTAATGCAAATTGAAATGGCAAACACAGATGCCGATAGTAATAACCCAAGAATATATATGGGCGGGCCTGTCAATGTAGAACAAGGCTTCATATTACACGACACCACATACAAAGAAAAAGAAACAGCAAACATAAATGAACTTTTTAATGTCACAACAACCATTAATATATTGCAAAAAATAGCAAGAAATAAAGGGCCAAAACAATGCAAAATAGCACTTGGGCATGTAGGTTGGTCAAAAGGACAACTAGAACAAGAAATAAAACATAATTTATGGTTAACCTTACCCGCCACAAAAGAAGTAGTGTTTAGTAATAAATGTGATACTATGTGGTATACAACATTGAATAAAAATGGTATAATGCCTAGTAAAATATCATATCACGAAGGACTTGCATAAGTTGAAAAATTATTGATTTTACATATATATATGTTAATAAATTAATAGGATAGATAGGAAAAATATGTTTATACAGACGGAACAAACACCCAACCCAGCAACTCTAAAATTTATACCAGAGTGTAAAGTTTTAGACAAAGGAACTGCTAATTTCCAAACTGCTGACGATGCGAAAGAAATATCACCATTTGCAACAAAATTATTTGAAGTAAACGGTGTTATCGGTGTTTTTCTTGGCAAGGATTTTATATCTGTAACTAAATCAGATGATATACAGTGGGTAAATTTAAAACCAACATTACTAGGCGTTATGATTGAATTTTTTAATTCTGGTGAAGCTATTATTTCAACAGATTCAGAATTACCAAAAGAACAAGAAGAAAAAACTACTAATGCCGATGATGATGAAATAGTTATGCAAATAAAAGAATTACTAGACACCAGAGTTCGCCCAGCGGTGGCTCAGGATGGCGGTGATATCATTTTCCATAAATACGATGATGGTATTGTATATTTATCAATGTTAGGGGCTTGTGATGGCTGTCCATCATCAACCGCAACATTAAAAATGGGGATTGAAAATATGTTAAAATATTATATCCCAGAGGTAAAAGAAGTAAGAGCAAAATAATGTCATTAAAAAAAATTATGCTTAATAAAAATATGTTGCCTTGGGTTTTTGCTGTTGTATCTATTACATTGGCGTATAGTTGTTTTGCTAATAATCCTAACCTAATATTTAAATTAAAAAATACTCCGCAAAAAACTAAACAACTAGTTCAAAAAAATGAAAATAAGATTATTAAAACTAAATTAAATTATTTTAATGCAAAAAATGTAAATGCTGTAATAAAAGAATTTGATAAATACAATTATAATTTAAAAAATAATTCAGTCCCTAGAATTCAACCAAACAAAATGCCGAGCGATTTAAAAAATATAAAAGATGCAAATTTAAAAAAAGAGATATTTATTAAATTAATGCTACCTATGGCCATTGATATTAATCAAAATATTAATATAAAAAAACAATTATTAATAGATATAGAAAAAAAATATAAAATAGGCAAAAAACTATCTGTTAATGATATTAGCAAGCTTAAAAGTTTCGGAACTGAATTTAATGTAAAATATAACCAAGCTAAAATCCCTGAAATGCTTAAACAATTAAAAATAAAAATACAGCCTATCCCTATATCTCTTGTTCTTGCCCAAGCAATAGTAGAAAGCGGTTGGGGAACATCAAGGTTCGCCGTAACGGGTAATGCCCTGTTCGGACAATGGACATTTGATAAAACTGAAAAAAATAAATTAATGCCGGCTAATCGCGATGCTGGTAAAACTCACAGTATTAAATCTTTCTCTTCGCCTTATCAATCTATGCAAGCATATATGGCAAATTTAAATCGTAATAATGCATATAATGAACTAAGAAAAATTCGTTATTCTTTAATTAAGTTAAATAAACCTTTATCAAGTATAAAACTTGCCAATGGATTAACAAATTATTCCCAAGAGCGAGAAATTTATGTTAAAAAAATCAAATCAATGATAAATAAAAACAATCTTACTCGTTACGATAATTATAAATTACAAGAATAATACGGAAAAATTAAAATGGATAAAAATAAAATTATTCAGCAAAATATACAACAAATTAAATCAGAAATCGAAAAATATAAAACTCGCGCACTAAGACAAGATGATAATGTTGATTTAATAGCGGTTTCAAAAACATTTCCTATTGATGATATTAAAATAGCACTAGACACAGGACACCGTATTTTTGGTGAAAACAAAGTACAAGAATGCCGTAATAAATGGGTCGACTTAAAATCTGAATATCAAAATGTTGAACTTCATCTAATTGGTGGCTTGCAAACAAACAAAGTGAAATATTTACCTAATCTAGTTGATGTTATTCACACACTCGACAACATAAAACTAGCTAACGAAATAAAAAAACATATCGACAAAAACGAAAATTGGAATCCACAGATTTATATTCAAATAAATACAGGAGCCGAAGCACAAAAAAACGGAGTGCTAGAACAAGACGCAGACAAAATAATAACCCAATGCAAAGAAATGGGCTTAAATATTGTCGGGTTAATGTGTATCCCACCAGCTGATGAAAACCCATCAGTTCATTTTGCCTTACTAAGAAAAATAGCAATGCGTAATAATTTGCAAAAATTATCAATGGGAATGTCCACAGACTACCCTATTGCAATTGATTTAGGCGCAACGTGTGTAAGAATTGGCTCTGCAATATTTGGAGATCGTGGATAATAAAATAATTTATCCATAAAAAACAATACACTATATAAAATTTAATATTATTATAAATTAAAAAATATTGTGTGATTTCAGTACTTGCACGACAAAAAAAACTTTGTTATAAGTAAAATTAAGTTGTTAGTAATTTTATACTCGTTTTTAAAGTAAAAAAGTTAAGATTATTGCAAACTATATCGTAAAATTATAATCGTATTGAAATATTTAAATTGTCATAAAGGCTTACACAAAATGAATAACACAACCGCAACCCGCAAAGAAAAAGACTTACTAGGTGAAAGATTAATTCCAGACAAGGCCTTGTATGGTATACAAACACTTCGCGCAAAAGAAAACTTTAAAATAACCAATACAAAATTAAAACATTACTCTGAATTAATTATAGCCCTTGCAATGGTTAAAAAAGCCGCTGCAATCACTAATTTTAAATTAGGGATATTACAAAAGAAAAAATGTGAAGCAATCAAAAGTGCTTGTGATGAAATAATATCAGGAAAATGGCACGGACATTTTGTTGTTGATATGGTGCAAGGCGGTGCTGGCACATCAACAAATATGAATGCTAACGAAGTAATCGCAAACCGAGGATTGGAAATAATGGGCCATAAACGTGGCGATTATCAATATCTACACCCTAACAATGATGTTAATCTATCACAATCAACAAACGATGCATACCCAACCGCGGTAAGACTTAGTATTATTTTAAGTCATAAAAGATATCTAGATTCTCTTTATGATTTATCATATGCATTAAAACAAAAATCAATTGAATTTTCTGACATAATAAAAATGGGCAGAACTCAAATGCAAGATGCCGTGCCAATCACATTGGGGCAAGAATTCAACGGCTGGAAAGCAACTATCAAAGAAGATATCGGAGTAGTGAAAAATTCAATTAAAACATTCACAGAAATAAATATGGGTGCTACCGCAGTTGGCACAGGTATTAATTCAGACCCTGAATATTGTGACTTAGTTATTGATGAATTAACTCGAATTGCAGGTATCGAAATGTTCCGCGCTCGTAACCTGATCGAAGCTACATCAGATATGGGGGCATTTGTAACATTCAGCAGTATATTAAAGCGTAATGCAGTAAAATTATCAAAAATCTGTAATGACTTGCGATTATTATCATCAGGGCCTCGTACCGGTATAAATGAAATTAATTTACCACCTGTACAACCAGGTTCATCAATTATGCCTGGTAAGGTTAACCCTGTTATTCCAGAAGTGGTAAATCAAATAGCATTCCAAGTAATCGGTAATGACCTTACCGTAACACTAGCAGCCGAAGCGGGACAATTGCAATTAAATGCAATGGAACCAATCATTACATTTAATATATTGAAATCATTAAATATGTTAACACAAGGAATAAAAAGCCTTACGGAAAAATGTATCAACGGTATCACTGTAAACAAAGAAATTTGTAAAGAACAAGTGAATAACTCAATCGGTATTATCACCGCTTTAAACCCGTATATTGGCTATGAAAATGCAACAAGAATCGCAAAACAAGCAATTGAAAAAAATGAAAGTGTTCGCGATATCGTACTAGCAGAAAAATTATTATCTAAAAAAGAAATAGATGATATTCTAAGCCCAGAAAATATGACGAAACCTCGTAAAATCAAAAAAAAATAAAATAAAAAACAAAACATAACAAAACATAACGGTAAAATCGGAATCCAAAAATAGGATTCCGATTACCTATAACAATAAAAAACATAATACACGGAGTTTTTATACAATGAATGAAGTTTTTAAAACACACCACCCCCTATTTAAAGAAATAAATACAAAATTTTTAAACAATGATCCCAACAGCAATAAAAAAAATTTTGATGTTGAGCTTAGTGACGATGGAAAAAAATTAATAATTACCAATAATGGTAAAGCCGAAGAATATGATGTGTTTAAAAAAACAATAGATTCTACAGAATTTAAATGTATAAGTGTTGAAAAAGATAATTCAGAAATAATATTTAAAATTATTGAAAATAATGATCAGATTGAAAATTTTTATTGTAAGTATATTTCTAACTACATATTTTTAGAAAAAATTGATATTACAAAAACAGTTATTGATTCTCAAGAAGAAACCAACTTATCATTTTTCTTTTGTATATTTAAAGATGGATGTTATTCAAAAGGAAATAATCATACTGAAGCAGAAATTATAAATAGTAATTTTGAAAAATGTATATTTTTAGGTAATGCTGGTTTCAGTTTTTCAATTTTTAAAGACAATAGAGAAAAATGGGGCAGAAGTATTCCATTTTCAGACTCAGCTTTCTTAGATGAAGCAGATTTTATGTATACAAAATTTGAATCTGATGCTTTCTTTAATAATTGTATTTTTAAAGAAGTAAATTTTAATCGGGCAGAATTTAAACAATATACATCATTTGAAAATTCAAAATTTGTTGAATCTTTAAACTTATCAAAATCAAAAATTAATAAAATGAATTTGGCAAATGCAAATATAAAAAAATTACATTTAACAGATGTAGATATAGAAAATTATATCAATTGTGAACATACTGAAATAGAAAATGCAGATTGTCGTGAAACATTTAGAACATTAAAAGAAAATTGTATAAAAAAATACGATAATATATCGGCATTATACCTGCATACAAAAGAATTTAATAAACACCAATCTGAATTAGATTGGAAAAAGAATTTTATTGAAAAATTTATATTATCTCTTGAAAAAGTAATGAGTAATTACGGAACTAATCCATTTTTTCCTATGGGCTGGCTTTTATTAATTCACTCTATTGATTATGGTATTAGGATTTTATTTTCAGATTATTATACTGAATTAAAAGAAACCGATTTTAATATTTATAATTTAAACATTATGGAAATTATTTTCAATCCATCAAATCCATCCAATTTAATAGGATTTTGGTTTTTAATTAAAATAATTTTATCAAGTGTTCTAATTTACGAGATAATCAAATCATTCCGTATGTTTTCTAGAAAACTATAAATGTTTTTAATTTACTCTATTATTTGTCGTGCTTGTAATGCAACGGCAAGAGTTCCATCATCTAGGTAATCTAGTTCACCGCCTACGGGAACACCGTTGGCTAGTCTGGTTATTTTAACATCGTAGGGGCGTAAAACTTCGGCTAGATAGTGTGCGGTTGATTGTCCTTCGACTGTTAGGTTGGTTGCTAGAATGATTTCAGATATGCCGTCTTGTTCAATTCTGCTTACGATACCGTCTATGTTTAAGTGTTTTGGGGTAATACCATCGATTGGGGATAATACCCCGCCTAGGATATGAAATTTGCCTTTGTATGTGCCTGTTCGCTCCATAGCCCATAAGTCGGCGACATTTTCAACAACACAAATTGTTGTTTTGTCGCGTTTTAAATCGTTACAGACACCGCAGGGGCTTTTTGTATCAATATTACCGCATACTTCACAATCGCAAACATTATTTTTTGCGGATTTAAGGGCATCGATTAGCGGGGTCATTAAAATGTCTTGTTTTTTTAATAATTGTAATACAATTCGTTTTGCAGAACGGGGGCCAAAACCAGGTAATCTAGATAAAACCGCAACTAAATTGTCTATTTCTTGCATAAATATTCCTTAAAACGGTAAAATTCCTGGTGGTAAGTCGATCCCACCTGTTGCCTTTTTCATTACTTCTGTTGTTTTTTCATTTGCCTGAGAGCGGGCATCTTTTAGAGCAATTAAAATTAAATCTTGTAACATATCTTTGTCATCAAGTGCCACTGGGTCAATAGTAATGTCGTGAAATTCACCTTTACAATTCATTGTAACTTTTACCATATCAGAAGTAGATTTGCCTATGACAATTGTTTTGTTCAATTCCACTTCAGCCTCAGCAATGTTTTCTTTCATCTGCTTTGCTTGTTGCATTATATTACCTAAATTTTTAAACATTAATCATTCTCCAATAGGTTGATTTTTTTTATTTCCGCATCAGGGAAATACTTTTTTACTGATTTAACTAATTCAGTTTGTTCTGCTTTATCAATATTTTGTTTATTTTGATATTGCTCAATCTCATAAAGAGTTTTTTCACCGCCTGTTTCAGTATATTCTATATTAATAGTTTTGCCAAAACTTTGTTGTAATAAATCGTGAACTTTTTTTCTTTTACTATGTTCTAATTTAATATTAATAGTGAATTTTTGATTTTTTGTTTCAACTTCTCGGGCGGTTTTAAAGAAATCAAAACCAATATTAGGTAATTTTTGCTGTATAAATTTAACTAGCTCAACAAATGTTTTAGGCGGTGTTATATCTTGTATCTGTTCAGGTTTTAAATCAAATTTTTTACTTGGTAATTCAGTTTTTTTTAAATCCGCACTTTTAACAGCTTGAACTGTTTTATTGTTTTGTAAATTTTGAGTTTGATTTTCAACCCCGCTAACAAAATGTGCAGGGCTATTTGAGTTATTTAACTTTTTTACCAAATCAACAGGGCTTGGCAATTCCGATGCATACATCAATCTTACTGCTATCATTTCAAGGGTCATTAATTGATTTTGTGCAACTTGCATTTCACCAAGACCTTTATTTAATATTTGCCAAGATTTTGTTAAGACAGAAACCGATAATTTGGAGGCCATTTTACCACCCATATTTTTTTCAATTTCTGGTAATGTAGAATCATCAAGTAAAGATGGATTAACCTTAAACCTAGTCAATAACCACGATATATCAAGTAAATCACCCAATATTACAATCGGTTCAGCACCGACATTATATAATTCGTTGATTTTATTTAATGCTTTTACATTATCCCCTGCCATTAAAAATTCAAATAATTCATATAATGAATTTCTATCGGCTAGACCCAACATAGAATTAACTAGTTCGCTAGTAATTTTTTTATTTTCACTTAAAGCGAGTGCTTGATCAAGCATTGACAAACCATCGCGCACCGAACCATCGGCACACCTTGCAATAGTTTGAATTGCTTCTTCTTCGACTGAAAAACCTTCAAGATTTGCGATGTTTAAATAATGTTTGTATAAATCCGAAGCCTGTACTCTTCTTAAATCAAATCTTTGACAACGAGATAAAATAGTAACCGGAACTTTGCCGATTTCAGTAGTCGCAAAAATAAACTTTATATGAGCTGGTGGTTCTTCGAGGGTTTTTAACAAACCATTAAAAGCATTTTTAGACAGCATATGAATTTCATCTAAGATGTATACTTTATATCTACCCATTGTTGGGGTGTATTGAGTCGATTCAATAATTTCACGAATATCATCAATTCCCGTATTCGATGCAGCGTCCATTTCAACAACATCAATATGATTACCGCTAGTAATTTCAGCACAATTATCACACGAACCACAAGGTTTTACAGGAGGATTACCGTTTTCATCAATATTAGAACAATTTAGCGCTTTTGCAATAATTCGTGCAGTTGTTGTTTTACCAACACCGCGAACCCCTGTAAGCATAAAAGATTGTGCAATGCGACCAAATTTTAGTGCATTGGATAATGTTCTAACAAGTCCATCTTGACCAATTAATGTATCGAAATCATTAGGGCGGTATTTTCGTGCCAACACGCGGTATGGTGTGTTGTCTTGGTTATTCTTAGATTTAATGTCAACAATATTGGCATCTTTATCAGATTCAACATCATCTTGAACAATATCTTGTAAATTCATTTTTATATTACTACTATCATTATCAAACATAAAAAAAATATATCATCTAAAAGATTAATGGTAAAGAGATTTAAAATAATTTTATGAGATTAAAAGTGGAAGTACAGGCGACCCAAACTAAAAAACTTATCGTGGCTGCTTTGTTTCCAATCTGACCAGTTCAATAAGAAGTCTGTCCAACTGCACTTCCATATGTTTTTTATACAAAAACATAATAAATAGCAAGGTTTTTTTTGCAAAAATTAAACGGCTTGCTTTGTATCAGGCTGTTCTGGATTATCATTTGAAGGTTGTTCAACCTTTTCAGAATTATCATTATCGATAATTTGTTCATCTTGTTCAGTTTGTTCATCTTGTTCAATGTTTTCTGAAACTTCTTCTGATTTATTATCAGATTTATCATTCTTTTCTTTTTCAGGAGTTGGATTTTCAATGCGCCATTCAACAATCATTCTTAAATAATGTTCAGATAATTGTAATAATTCTTCTTCTCTTACTCTATCACCAGCAACTTTTGCTTCACGAGATGCGGATATATATTTATCAGCTATTTGTTGAGCTGTTCCTCTTATTCTACCTATTGGGCCGTTGGAATCAAATTGACTTCTTAATGGATTATAATTTTTTTTATTTCGACCATTATTTTTATTATAAGGTCTTCTCTTATTATTATTATTACGCATATTACTCTCTCTTAAAAATTTTATAAATAACAAGCAAAAAAATAAATATAAAATACAAATTGAATAAAAAAGATACTGAATTGATACTAAATAAATACTAAATAAATACTAAATGCTTATTAATATTAGGTAAATTATATGTAATAAGAGTTTAAAAAGCAAGCTTTTTTTAAAATATCACAATTTTTTGTAAGTATGACTGCGTACTATTTTAGATAAATCAAGTTGCCTAGATAATAATTTATATCCATTTAATAAAAACAAATTATTTATCTCTTGATGTTGATTGTATCCAAATTCCACAACTATTATAGAATCTTTATCGATATAATTATGCATTTGTTTTAAAATATTTCTGTAACAATCTAAACCATCATTACCACCATCAAGTGCAAGTACTGGATCAAATTTTTTTACTTCTTCTTGTAAATTTTTCAGTTCATATGTTGGTATATAAGGTGGATTTGAAATAATAATATCAAACTTTTGTGTTGGGATATTGTCAAACCAATCACTTTGTATAAAATCAATACGATTAGTTAAACCGTTATTATCTGCATTAGTTTTTGCAATTGATAATGCCTTTTGCGATATATCAACACCTATGCCAATGGAATTTTTATATTCTAATAGCAAACTTATTAATAAACAGCCACTACCTGTTCCCAAATCTAAAATGTTATATTTTTTGTTTTTGTCAGTGCGATGCTGTAAAACTGATTCAATTATAGTTTCTGAATCTGGGCGTGGTGATAAAACATTTTCATTAACAACAAAATCAGAAGCCCAAAAACCTTTGCTCCCTGTAATTATATCTATTGGAGTTCCCGTTTTGCGAATCTTTACTAACTTAGTAAATTTTTTATATTCTGCATCACTCAAATTATAATCAAATTTTAACGGCAAATCTGATAGTTCAATATTTAAAACAAAACACATTAAATATTTTGCATCAATTGTATCAATATCGCTTTCTAAAATTGCTGAATTTACACTTATCATTTAGGCATAATAAAACATAACAACCAAAAATAAAATATTTAAAAAAATTATTTTATTTATCAAGGCTTAATGTATCAATAAATAATAAAAATCTAATCTATGTTTATCTTGCTTTTATTGATAAATCATTTATTATATAATTATATTATTTAAAAACAAACAGAGTGTGATAATGGAATATTTAAGTTTTTTAGAACCGTATATTAACGAAGAAAACAGTAAGCTGTTTTTTAGCATAATATTTATAATCATTCTTTCATTATTATCGCGTCCGGTAATATCAAAATACTTACTCGGCTGGATTCGTAAGTTTGTTGAAAAAACAGAAACAGAAATTGATGATAAAATCATCGATGTTATGGAACCGCCCGCGCGCTTTATATCTATTGTTATTGGTTTATACCTAATAGCAGAAATTTATGTCCCAACAATGCAGGGAATTTTTATCAGAACAATAATAGCATTTTCTATATTCTGGCTATTATTTAGCTCAACTATACCACTAGCCGAATTATTAAAAGGTAAAGATAAATATATCAATAAATCTTTGATAGGTTGGGGTCTAAAAGTTATAAGAGTTATAATAATATTCACCGGTGCCTCAGCTATCCTAGAAATCTGGGGAATTAAAGTAGGTGCGATACTAGCCGGTCTTGGAATATTAGGTGCAGCCGTTGCCCTAGGTACACAAGATTTATTTAAAAACTTAATTGCAGGCTTCCTAATCCTGTCTGAACATCGTTTTGGTGAAGGTGAATGGATAAGAGTAAGCAATGTCGCAGAAGGCACAGTTGAAAAAATCGGTCTAAGGTCTACACTAATCAGAAGATTTGATCAAGCCCCAATGCATGTACCCAATTCTCAACTAGCCGATGCCCCACTAATTAATTTCTCGCGAATGAAACACCGCCGTATTTCTTGGACAATCGGTTTAGAATACAGAACAGATAAAAAACAATTAAAATCTATTGTTGAAAATATCGAACAACTAGTTTCTAAACAAGATTTCGTTCCAGCTAGTGAAGTTTCAACTTTTGTTGTAATAGATAAATTTAATGATAGTTCTATTGATTTATTAGTTTATGCATTTACAAAAACTACAAAATGGGGTGAATGGTTAAAAATAAAAGAACAACTAGCCCTAGATATCAAGAAAATAGTAGAAGAAGCAGGCGCTAGCTTTGCATTCCCAAGCCAATCTATCTATATCGAAAAAAATGACGAACCTAATATAAAATTTAAAAAGTAGTTTGAGTTTATTCTTTTCTATCGTCATTTAGCATATGTTTAATGCCACTTCGCAAATAGTTTTGCCCTGTTACGATAGTAAATATTGCTGAAATCCAAAGCAAGAAAACGCCTATATCGCCTGATGGTATAAATTTAGGCGAAGCTTCCGAACCGATAATTAAAAAACCAAGTGATAGTAATTGAAATGCTGTTTTCCACTTTGCTAATGATGAAACAGGAACAGAAATTTTTATTTCTGCTAAGTATTCTCGTAATCCTGAAACAGTTATTTCTCTTAGTACAATAATAATCCCAGCAAAAGCATTAACAGCAGATAATCCGTCCATTCGATCGCCCATAATAATTAAAATAATTATAATTGTTGCGACTAATAGTTTATCCGCTATCGGGTCAAGAAAACGCCCCAGAGCCGAAGATTGCCCAGTTTTACGAGCAATATAACCATCAAAGAAATCTGTTAGTCCAGCAAGGCAGTATAACAATAGAGCAATCCATCTAGATAAATCTGTGTTGATTAATAAAAATAATGCAACTAGGGGAATAATTACAATTCTAATAATTGTTAAATGGTTGGGTGATATATGTTCTAGCTTAATCATTACTTCCTCTTACTATCAATATAATATATTTTACGATATTTTATAAGTATTTATTTATAAAAAATAAAATATCAATTATTAAAATGATTATAAATTATTTCAGCGGTTTTTCTATTAATTCCCTCTACTTGCATCAAATCCTTTATTCCAGCCCCTGAAATTACAGAGGTTGAACCGAAATATCGCAACAAAGCATTGCGCTTTACTTTGCCGATTCCAGCAATTTCATCAAGTGGTGATTTTATTAATTCTTTACTACGGCGTTTACGGTGTGCGGTAATTACAAATCGGTGTGCCTCGTCCCTTATTCGCTCCATAAAATAGTGTAAAGAGCTTGAAACTGGAATATCGGCGGTTCCGGATTTAGTGTAAAAGATTTCGCTTCCATCATTTCGTTTTTCACCCTTGGCAATAGAAACTATGTTTAAATCAAGACTTAATTCATTTAATACAGATAGTGCTGTATTTAATTGCCCCTTACCGCCATCAACAACGATTAAGTCTGGCAAGATTGATTTTTCTTTTATTGCACGATTAAACCTGCGATTAAAAACCTCGCGCATCATTGCATAATCATCACCGGCAATACCTAAATTATCTTTTCTTGTCATTTTAGTTTTTATATTCCAACTGCGATATGATTTTTTATCAAAACCATCTGTTGATACAACTATCATTGCTCCGACTGGGTTTTTTCCTTGTATATGGCTATTGTCATAAACCTCTATTCGATTTGGTATTTCTTCTAATTTCAAGACTTGTTTTAATTGTTTCAATCCTTCGGTATGATTTAAAATCGATGATTTATGACGAGAAAGTGCAGATTTTGCATTATCATAGGCAATATTCATAACAGTAAATCCAAATCCGGCTTTTGGAATAGATATTTTTGTATTATATATCTTTTGTAATAATTCTAGGTCTTCAATTTTATCAGATATATATATTTTCTTTACCGGTGATTTGTCTTGATAGAATTGTGGGATAAATTCATTTAATAACTCTGCTTCGTTTTCCGCCTCAGTCTTTGGAAAGAACAAGGCTGAACCACTAGTTTTTGAATTGCGATAAAACATAACTTGAATACAATAAACGGAACCGCTTTTACAAACAGCGAATATATCAGCATCGCCAATACCATTGATATGCACACCTTGTGATATTTTTAAATTATTCAAAGATTCTATTCTATTTTTATAAACCTGTGCTAATTCATAATTTTCATTATTACTTTCACAAATCATTTTATTATTTAATCTGTTTAATAATTCATTATCTCGCCCTGATAAGAACGCCACAACTTCATTAATATATAAATCCAAATCATCGGTAAGTTTTCCCTCGTCAGGTGCGAATATACGGAAGAATTGGTGTTTTAATACAGGTAAATATCTTTGTTTAAAAGATGATTTTTTATTGTCTTTACTTTTATCGCTAAGTTTAAAAACATTGTCTAACATAGCAATTGTATCATTTACTGATTTTGTTGAGGTAAAGGGTCCGAAATACCTATTGCCTTTTTTGTGTAATCCACGGTGTTTTTTTATACAAGGGGAGCCGTCTTGATCAAAAGATATTTCAATTTCTGGATAAGATTTATCATCTCTTAACAAAATATTATAATACGGTTTTAATGATTTAATTAAATCAGATTCAAGTAATAATGCTTGGCTTTCAGATGGAGTTTCAACAATTTCCATTTTATCAGTACGAGCAATCATTCGTTTGATACGGATTGGCTGTTTATCAAATTGAGTATAATTTGTAATTCTTTTTTTGAGATTTTTTGCTTTGCCTACATATAAAACAGTATCGTTTTTATCAATCATACGATATACACCTGCTTTACCAGAAACAGATTTAACCATATCGCTAATTACTTTTAACCCGTGTTTTATATCACTCATAAAATATTAATTTAAAATTCTTCTTCTGAATTAAATGCTAACCACTTTTCTAGCTCGTTATACCCACCTATGTGTTCACCGTCTATTTCAATTTGTGGAACTGTTTTAGCATTCGGGAATTTTTCAAAAAATGCATCACGGCTTATATCTTCACCCATTTTAAAAATAGTAGGGCTGTATTTATCCATCAATGCTTTTGCCTTAACACAATTCGGGCAATTTTCTTTTGAATATATTACTACTTTCATTTTCTATATCCTAGAATTCCTCGTTAAATGATAATGAACGATCCGTTGGGCGTTGATATTCAGTTACTCGTTTTTCAAAGAAGTTCGTAACATTTTGTACATCTAGCGCACGCATAAAATCAAATGGATTTTCTGTATTAAATACTCGTTCAAATCCAAATAAATCAGCAATTCTATCCGCAACAGCTTCGATATATTCACACATTAAATCTGCATTCATACCGATTAAGCCAACAGGAAGAGCATCTCTTACAAATTCTTTTTCAAATTCAACTGCTTCTTGTACAATTTCTTCAAATTGTTGTTGTGACACATCACCAGTTATTAAATTAGGATCAAGTAATATTTTATCATCAAGTGTTCCATCATTATATTTTTTTCTTAGTGTTTTAAACATTAAGGCCGAGAACGAGAAGTGCATTCCCTCATCTCTTGCAATCCAATCATTTGATAAGGATAAACCTGGTAATAATCCCCTTTTGCGGAAATAATATATTGCACAGAATGAACCAGCAAAGAATAATCCTTCTACTAAACCGAAACCAATTAAACGAACTAATAAATTTTGATCGCCAGATAACCATTTACCAACCCATTCAGCTTTTTTATTAATACAAGGTATATTTTCAATAGCACGGAATAATTTATCTTTTTCTTCTTGGTCATCTACATAAGTTTCAATTTGTAATGCATAAGTTTCTGCGTGAATAGATTCATTTAACATTTGCATTGAAATAAAACATCTTGCTTCGGGCATTAAAATTTCTTTGTAAAATCTTGATGCAAGATTTTCATTAATCATTGCTTCACTATTAGCAAAAAATGCAAGTATGCGTTGAATGAAATGTTTTTCACCGCTGTTAAGTTTTTGTAAATCTCTTATGTCATCTTGAAATGATATCTCTTCTGGTGTCCAAAATGCCTGAACATGAGTCTTATACCTATCCCATATCTCTTGATATTGGATTGGAAATATAGAAGTACACCCTTTAGAAATCATTTTAATCCTACCTTTAAATTTTTGTTACCAATTTATGCACTACAAGTCAAGCAATCTTCTGGTTCATTGCCAACAGCTTGTACATTTTCATTTTTATCACCTGATACAGTCATTTGCACCGCCTGCACCGCAGAGCGCGAGCGTAAATAATACATACCAGTTTTTAAACCTTTTTTCCAAGAATACATATGCATTGAATTTACCATTCCGAATGTAGGTGTTGCAAGCCATAGATTCATTGATTGTGTTTGGTCAATAAACGGAGCGCGATCAGCAGCCATATCTATCACTGTTTTTTGTGATGTTTCCCATACAGTTCGGTATACTTGTTTTATATCCTTTGGAATATTTGCGATATTTTGAACAGAACCCTCTTCCAATATAATATTATTTCGCATTTCACTAGTCCATAATTGTCGTGAAGATAATTCCTCTACTAAATATTTATTAACTAATAAAAACTCACCAGACAATGTTTGTCTTTTGTAAATATTAGATGTTTGAACTTGGAATGTTTCCGTGTTACCTAATATAATTCCTGTTGATGCAGTCGGCATAGAAGCAGTAGTTAATGAATTACGAACCCCATACATTTTTATTTTTTCACGCAGAGAGTCCCAATTCCACATACCACTTGGTTTTTTATCCCACATATCAAATTGGAATTTTCCTTGCGAAATCGGTGAACCTTCATAAGTTGAATACGGGCCTTTTTCCTTGGCCAATTCCATTGATGCCTCAGTCGCACCGAAATAAATAGTTTCAAAAATCTTCTTATTAATTTCTTGCGCCTTTTCACTATCATAAGGAATATTCATTTTAAAGAATACATCAGCTAAACCTTGTATACCTAATCCTATTGGGCGGTGTCTAGTATTAGAACGCTCTGTCTTTTTAGTAGGGTAATAATTAACATCAATTACTCTATCAAGATTGTAAGTAGCAATTTTTGCAACTTCATAAAGTTTTTGATAATCATAAAAACCATCTTCGCCAACAAACTTCGGTAATGCAATTGATGCTAAGTTACAAACAGCTGATTCATTTTTATCAGAATATTCAACAATTTCAGCACAAAGATTTGATGATTTAATAACACCTATATTCTTTTGATTAGACTTTTCATTAATCGCATCTTTATAAAGCATATAAGGTTGTCCTGTTTCAATCTGAGCCTCAATAATTTTAGACATTAATGAACGAGCTTTAATTGTTTTATAACCTCTACCTTCATTTTCATAACTTGTATAAAGAGTGTTAAATTCTTCGCCGTAGACTTCGCTAAGCCCTGGACATTTGTGTTCTGACATAAGTGTCCAATCACCGTCATCTTCAACCCTTTGCATAAACAGATCCGGAATCCATAAAGCATAAAATAAATCGCGCGCGCGGAATTCTTCGGCTCCTGTGTTTTTACGAAGCTCTAAAAATGCGTCTATATCAGCGTGCCAAGGTTCTAGGTAAATTGCAAACGAACCCTTGCGTTTTCCGCCCCCTTGGTCAACAGATCTTGCCGTTTCATTAAATATTTTCAAGAAAGGAATTAAACCATTTGATTTACCATTTGTTGATTTAATTGTCGAACCAGAAGAACGAATATTATGAGCGTGCAGGCCAATCCCACCAGCAGTTTTTGAAATTAATGCCGTATCTTTTAAGGTGTTAAATATACCATCAATACTATCATCTTCCATAGCAATCAAGAAACAAGATGATAACTGTTGCATCTTTAATCCTGAATTAAATAATGTTGGTGTTGCGTGTGTGTAGTAACCTTTTGATAACATATCGTATGTTGCTTTAACTTTCTTTGCATCAAATTCATCGCAACCACAAGTAAGAGCAACACGCATCCATAAACTTTGTGGACGCTCAACGTGTTTATTATCAACTTTTAATAAATATGCTTTCATTAAAGTCGTTAAAGCAAAATAATCAAATGTATAATCACGATCATAATCGATTATCTCTTCTATCTCTTTGATATTATTTTTTACTTTGTTATAATATTCTTCTCGTAATAATCCATCTTTAAATAATATCTCTGTTCCTTCGCCAAAATCAGGAGTTTCCTTGTGTAAAGCATCAGACTTAATTCTTGCCGCAACTAATGAATAATCTGGGTGTTCAACAGTTAATGCTGCTGCTGTTTCAGCTAGATAATTATCTATTTCTTCGGTAGTAATCCCGTCATATAAACCCGCCACAGCCTTTTGAGCAACAATAATAGGATTGATTGCTAAGCCTTTTGACAAAACACTAACCCTATTGGTAATTTTATCCAACGAAACAGATTGGCGCGAACCATCTCGTTTAATAACATTCATTGAAACAATTTTATCACCAATTTGATCTTTCAACTTTTGACTTTTTTGACGAGATCTTTCGCGTCGATCACGATATAAAACATATGCACGGGCAACTTTATGTTCCTCAGCACGCATAAGTGCCAATTCAACTTGATCTTGAATATCTTCAATAATTAGAGTTTTATCTTTTTTGATTCGCTTTAATAATGCACTTTCAACTGAATCTGTAATTTTTAAAACACGACTATCAATTTTAATTTCTTCGTCCTTAGACAAAGAAGAATCCATTTCAAATTGAGCTAAAAAAGCTTTTTTGACTGCACTATAAATTTTTTGTTTATCAAAAGAGACTTCCGAACCTTCTCTTTTTTTAACAATTATTAATTTAGAATTATTTTTTTCTGCAACCATACTTTATACCTCAAAGTCGTTATTATATAATATTTTAATCATAATTAAATAAACACAACATATAGTAGAATTTTACCCAATATCTTAAATATATATCAACATATTGATATGAATTCAATAGTATTTTAATATTTTTTCACTATTTTTTTTGTATGTCAAGGCCATCAACGGATTAAATATTTTTTAAGATTTGCGACTATTTTTTAATTACTTTTTTGTATATTATTCCCAACGCTATATATTACTTGCCTTAGGAAATAATTTATCGTATTTTTTAATATAATTAGAAAAAAATAACAATAAAAAAATAGATATGAAAATAAAAAAATCTGAAAAAATAATAATTGTCGGTGGTGGAGTTTGTGGTCTTGCGTGTGGTTGGGAATTATTAAAATCTGGATACGATGTTGAAATATATGAAAAACATAAAATCGGCTCTGGGGCAACTAGTAAATCCGGCGGTATGTTAGCAGGTGGTATTGAAAACGAACCTAGCGAAGCAAATCTATGGGAATTAACTAGATACAGTCAAATTCTTTGGAAAGATTACCATAAAAACCTAGAAAAAGATTCGAATATCGAAATTGATTATCAAAATCACGGCACAATGATGCTAGCAACAACAAAAGATGATTTATCACAAATTGATTTTTTATATAACTATCAAAAAGGAATAGGTGTTGATGTAGAGTGCTTAACATCTCGACAGGTTAATAAAATGGAGCCACACCTTAAAACAATAGGCGGAATATGGGTAAAAAATGACCATCAAGTTGATAGTATAAAACTTGCAAAAGCTCTTAAAATTTCTTTTGAAAAAATGGGTGGTAAAATATTTGAGAACAGTCCTGTAAAAAAAGTAATCCACAATAACAGTAAAATATCTGGCATACAGCTAGAATCGGATAAAATTATCAACTGTGAAAAAATACTAATGACGACGGGGATTGATACCCCAAATATATTAAATGATATTTGTAAAATTCCAATTCGACCACTTAAAGGACAAATGTTAAGCCTTGAAATGGATAACCGCCTAATTGAGCGTGTGATATGGGCGCCAAAAACTTATCTTATTCCAAAATCAGATAACACATTATTAATCGGTGCAACAGTCGAAGAACAAGGAACAGATGAAAGCATAACAGCAGGTGGCATATTGTCATTACTAGAATCAGCGTGGCGAATATTACCAGCCATAGAAGATTTACCGATAAAAAATATGTGGGTAGGGTTTAGACCAACCGCACGAGATGATGCACCTATTCTTGGAAAACTCCCTATTGAAGGATTGTACATAGCATCAGGACACCACCGTAATGGAATCTTGCTAGCCCCTGCCACTGGTAAAATAATTTCTGATTTAATTATCAATGATAAAACACCTGAAATTATTAAAAACTTCACTATTGATAGATTTAATTAAATCAAGTTATAATAGAATTAGTACAATAATCAAGGACATAGAAATGAATATCAAAATAAATGGTGAAATAAAAAACACAGATAAAAACACATTATGTGATATATTGCTAGAAAATGGTTTTTCTGAGAGTACAAAAGCAATAGCTGTGGCATTAAATAAATCTGTCATTACAAAATCACAATGGCAAAATCAAAATGTAAAAGAAAACGATGAAATAGAAATAGTGAAACCATTTCAAGGCGGATAAAAAAATGAAAAATCAAACAACTGAAAAATTCAAACTTGGTGATCTTGAATTATCTAGCAGGCTATTAGTAGGAACTGCTATGTTTCCCAACCAACAAACTATGTTAAATGCTATCCAAGCAAGCGGATCTGACTTTGTAACTGTGTCTATTCGTCGCACTAGTTTAGATAAATATCAAGAAAGCCCAATTGACTTATTAAAAGATTATAATATATTACCTAACACAGCGGGATGTGAAACCGTTAAAGATGTTATTCTTACCGCTCAACTAGCAAGAGAAAGCCTAGAAACTAATTGGATTAAGCTAGAATTAATAGCTTGTCGCCAAACCCTTTATCCAGATGTTGAGAACTTGGTACAAGTTGCCGAAGAACTTGTAAAAGATAATTTCAATGTATTACCTTATTGCACAGACGACCCGATTATATGTCAAAAACTTGCCGATGTAGGTTGCGTCGGAGTAATGCCACTAGGCGCCCCTATTGGCACGGGACTTGGAATATGTAATCCGTATAATATAGAATTGATATGTAAAAAATCGTCAGTCCCTGTAATACTAGATGCTGGTATAGGAACTCCAAGTGATGCAACTCGTGCTATGGAATTGGGTTGTTCTGGGGTGTTGTTAAATACGGCTATTTCAAAATCTCAGAATCCTGTTTTAATGGCAGAAGCATTTAAAGATGCGGTTAATGCAGGATATAAAGCACAGAAATCCGGAAGAATGGCTAAAAAATTCCACTCCGAAGCATCATCGCCACAAATGGGATTAATCGGGGGATAAATGTTACCTAGTGTGTGCGTACTTAGCGATAGCACAATGTGTGATAATATAACAAACACGCTGAAACAATGTATCGACGAAGGGGCAAATTGGATTGCAATTCGTGAATATAATATGAATGACAAACAATTATATTCATTATGCGAAGAAATAATTTTATACAGTCAAAATAATGGCACTTTAATAAGTATATGGAATAATCCGGAAATTGCCCAGAATTTACAAATAGGCTTACATATGCCAAGTCGTTATATTAATCAAAATAAAAATTCATCGTTAAAAAATAACTTAGATTTTGATTGTCCATTGGGTATATCGACACACAATAAAAGTGAAATATTAAAAGCAAATAATCTTGCCATAAATGCAGATTACATAACGATTAGTCCAATATTTGATAGTATTTCAAAAGAAAATTATAGTGGTATGGATAAAAATAAATTTATTGATTTATGCACATATTCAGCATTACCAGTTTTTGCAATGGGTGGAATTGATGAAAATAATATATCACAAGCTTTTGAATATGGAGCATACGGAGTAATTATCTGTGGTAGTACAATGAAAAATCCAAAAATATTAAATAGTATAACAAAATACATATAATTTCTTTTTACTTTCTTTTAATTTTATATTAACTTCATTGTAAATATAAAAAAAAAGAGTCTTATAATTATATGAAAAAATTAACATTATTACTAAAACCAATACTATTATCATTAATTCCAAATACCGCGCTAGCTAGTTCATCAGGTAACTTTACCAATACAACTTTTGGTATTTTTGCAGTTGCTATATTTGTCATCGCATATATCCTAGTTATACTAGAAGAAAAAATAAAATTAAGAAAATCTGTTCCTGTTATAACAGCCGCCGGAATTATTTGGTTTATTATTGCAAGTTTACTAAGTCAGGCGGGCGATTATACAACGGCCAATGAAGCTTTTAAGCACGCAATTGTTGAATTCGCAGAATTATTATTGTTCTTGTTGGTAGCTATGACATTTATTAATTCAATGCAGGTATTTGATGTTTTTGAATCAATTCGTGCTAAAATTATTCGTATGGGATTATCACTACGAGGGATTTTTTGGATAACAGGTTTAATTGCATTCTTTCTATCACCTGTTGCTGATAACTTAACTACTGCTTTGGTGATGGGTACTATTGTGTTAACGGTTGCAAAAAACAACAAAAAGTTTATTTCTATTGCTTGTTTAAATATTGTCATATCAGCAAATGCAGGCGGAGCATTTTCACCATTTGGTGATATTACAACATTGATGATGTGGCAATCAGGCAAAGTACGGTTTATGGAATTTATGGCATTATTTATACCTAGTCTTGTTAATTGGTTAATTCCTGCTATGATAATGAGTTTATTTATTGATAACAAAAAACCAGAAAAACTTGTGGGTGATGCAAAAATAGCAGATGGTGGTTATATAGTTATTGGGTTATTTACATTATCAATAATAATGGCTGTTTCAGCTCATAATATTTTCCATATGCCACCAGTACTTGGAATGATGACTGGTTTTGGTTTCTTACAAATTTATGCTTGGTTATACAACCACGACATTAGAATTACAAAATTCAATAAAGCAAAAAAATACAAAGAAGAACGAATTAAAATGCGTGAAAAAAGAAAATTCGATATATTCAAGGAAGTAGAACGAGCTGAATGGGATACATTACTGTTTTTCTATGGTGTTGTTGTTTGTGTTGGCGGTCTTGGTTCATTAGGTTATATGGCATTGTTATCAGATGTTATGTATAATCAAATTGGAATATTTCAAGCAAATATATTAATTGGTTTGCTTTCAGCAATCGTCGATAATATTCCTGTAATGTTTGCCGTATTAACAATGGATCCACAAATGAATCTTCAACAATGGTTACTAGTTACATTAACTGCTGGTACTGGTGGTTCGTTACTGTCAATAGGTTCAGCTGCGGGAGTAGCAATGATGGGACAAGCTCGCGGATATTATACTTTCTTTTCACATTTAAAATGGTGTTGGGCAATTGCATTGGGATATGGTGCAAGTATATGGGTTCATACTTTAATAAACGGAATTTAATTGTTGTTTAATTTAATATATTAAATATTTTTCTTGATTACAGCGACAATATCATCGACAACTTGCCTAACTAATTTTGTACTTCGAGCTTCTGCCATTACGCGAATAATTGGCTCTGTCCCGCTTTTACGGATTAGTGTTCTTCCTGTGTCTGCAAGTTTAATGTCGGCTTGTTTGATAGTCTCAACAACTTCATCTTTTTTAAGAACTGAAAAATTATTCACGCGAACATTTTCTAGTACCTGAGGGTATGGTTTAAATGCTTTACAAAAATCTGATGCTAATTTACCGCTTTGAATTAATGCACATAAAACATAAATTCCAGCTAGTATTCCATCGCCTGTTGTTGAAAAATCTGATGCAACAATATGTCCGGATTGCTCCCCACCTAAGTTTGAATTGCTTTTTTGCATTTCTTGTACAACATAACGATCACCAACAGCGGTTCTTGTTAATCCAATATTTTTATTACTTAAATATTCTTCCAACCCCATATTTGACATAACAGTTGTAACAACATTTCCGCTTAGTTGTTGTTTGCTATTTAAATAATTAGCAATAATTGCGATTATTTGATCACCGTCTATTACATTACCTTTTTCATCAACAACGATTAACCTATCAGCATCACCATCTAGGGCAAATCCAATATTGGCATTTTCAGCAACAACTAATTTAGATAATTTATTTGGTGCAGTTGCACCGACACCATCATTAATATTTTTACCATTAGGATTATCACCAATTTGAACAATTTCAGCACCAAGTTCTTCAAAAACTTTTGGTGCAATTTTATAGCCGGCTCCATTTGCCGTATCCAGAGCAATTTTAAAACCAGAAATACTTTTTTCCAAAGGAAGTGCATTTTTAATATGTTCAGCATAACGAACGGCTACATCATCTAATCGCATTGCACGGCCGACTTTTTGCGGAGTTGCATATAATTCATTTATATCGCTATCCATTAATCGTTCGATTTCTAATTCAACATTATCACTTAATTTATAACCATTAGGGGCAAAAATTTTGATGCCATTATCGTAGTATGGATTATGGCTTGCTGAAATCATTATACCAGCATCAGCCCTTAGTGATTTTGTAAGTATAGGTATAGCAGGAGTTGGAACAGGCCCAACTAATACCGCGTCCATTCCCGCACTAGTAAGACCAGCAACAAGTGCATTTTCAACCATATAGCCTGATAACCTTGTATCTTTACCAATAATTACAAGGTGTCGTCCTACCAAAGACTTGAAATAGTGTCCCGATGCAACCCCTAATCTTAAAGCGATTTCTGGTGTCATATTACCAGAATTAACCAATCCGCGAATTCCATCTGTGCCGAAATATTTTCTCATTAAGAAATACTAACAAAAAAAACAGAGTTTTTCAAACTCTGCATTATAAATAATTATTAACATTTATTACAAATTTAATTTATTTGTTTATTCAAATTATTGTATAAATATTTTATTTCTAAAATAAGGTTTTTTGTATTTTCGTTAATAACATATGTACAAGTTCCCTTTTCACCATATAAGGTTAATAAAATATTGCCTTTTTTCGGAATTTCTTTTACAAGTTCTACAAAAAATTTATTAGTTGTATCAAACTTTTCTTCTATAAAATCGTCATAATAAACATCTTGCTTTATAAATCCATAAGGAAAATTATATTCTTTTTTCTTGTTATTCATGTAAAATTTAATATTTTTAATAAATAACCACTTATCATTACTGTATTTAAATCTTAGCCAACCAACCATAATCATTACTTAATCCAAGATACGGTGAAAATACAATTGTCCCACAATTTGAATTTAATGAATCAACAGATACTTGTTCAAAATTATTTTGTAGAAAATAAATTTTTTCCAACTTGTCATAAGAAATATTAACACCGCTTGGCATTTTTATATCTGAATTAAAAAATCTATCAATATTTTTTTTATAGTATTCATTATGCCCTATATATTCCGTATTATCTGCACAACACGACAAGCAAATAGCCATAATTAATAATATAATTTTCCTAAACATTGTTCTTTTTATTATTTAATCATCGTCTTCATCTACAACAGATTTTTTACTAGTTGATTTTTTAGTACTTGATTTTTTAGTACTTGGCACGGATTTAGAAACTTTCTTAATAGATTTTTCTTCGTATTGCTCAGGGGTTTCGCGTTTTAACTTTTTACCTTTAATGACCAATTTAATTTCATCACCACTAAGTGTTTCATATTCTATCAAAGCATCAGCTAATAAGTGTAATTGTTTGATATGTTTTTTCAAGATATCACGACAAGTTTCAGTTGCCTCATCAATGATTGCTTTTATTTCTTCGTCAATAATCTTAGAAGTTTGTTCACTTACATTTGCACGACCAACCGTATTCATACCGCGCAAGAATGATTGTTCTTCGCTTTCTACCAATCGCAATGTACCAACTTTTTTAGAATAACCCCATTCAAGAACCATTTTCGATGCCATATCGGTTATCATTTGAATATCAGATGATGCACCTGTTGTAACTTTTTCTTCACCGAATATTATTTCTTCGGTTACACGACCAGCAACCCCAACAACAAGATTAGCTTTTAATTTATCATAAGCAATTGAAACGCTATCTCTTTCAGGTAATCGCATTACCATACCCAATGCACGCCCCCTAGGAATAATTGTTGCTTTGTGAACAGGATCAGAAGCAGGCGAATAAATAGTTGCAAGTGCGTGTCCAGCTTCGTGATATGCAGTTAATTTCTTTTCTTCATCACTTAATGCTAACGAACGGCGTTCCGCACCCATCATTACCTTATCTTTTGCATCTTCAAAATCTTTGTGATGAACAACATTATGATTACGGCGAACCGCTAATAATGCAGCTTCATTAACCAAGTTAGCTAAATCAGCACCAGAAAACCCAGGAGTCCCCCTTGCGATTAATTTAACATCAACATCTGTTGCCATAGGAATCTTTTTCATATGTACAGATAATATTTTTTCTCGCCCGTTAATATCTGGATTAGGAACTACAACTTGGCGGTCAAATCGCCCTGGTCTTAGCAATGCCGGATCTAGTACATCAGGTCTGTTGGTTGCAGCCATAACGATAACACTTTCGTTATCCTCAAAACCGTCCATTTCAACAAGCATTTGATTCAAGGTTTGTTCCCTTTCATCATTTCCGCCACCCATACCAGTACCACGACGGCGACCAACTGCATCTAGTTCGTCGACAAATATAATACAAGGAGCTTGTTTTTTTGCTTGTTCAAACATATCGCGAACCCTTGCCGCACCAACACCAACAAACATTTCAACAAAATCAGAACCCGAGATCGAGAAAAAAGGCACCGATGCTTCACCAGCAACCGCTCTTGCTGTTAATGTTTTACCAGTTCCCGGAGGTCCTACTAATAAAACACCCCTAGGTAATTTACCACCTAATCTTTGATATTTCTTTGGATCGCGCAAGAAATCAACTGTTTCTTGTAAATCTTCTTTGGCTTCATCGATTCCGGCAACATCATCAAATGTTACTTTTTTAGTGTTTTCGTTTAATAACTTGGCACGAGATTTTCCCATTCCTAATGCTTTATTGGCACCGCCACCCATACCACGCATAAAGAATATCCAAACTGCGATTAGTAATAACATTGGGAACCAATTTAATAATACAGCTAGAAAAGCCGGCATTTCATCATCTAGTTCAGAAGCAGAAACAATAACAGATTTATCAATTAATCGTTGTACTAGTGTAGAATCATTAGGTGCAAATGTTTTGAAAGTTGAACCGTTGCGTAATTTACCTTTGATGTCATTCCCAACAATAGATACTTTTTCAACATTTCCTTTTTCCACATCACTTATAAATGTGCTGTAAGGCACTTTTTGAACACCGCCCTTAGAGCCTGGTTTTTGATCAAACCAATTAACCAAGAATCCTATACCAACTGCTATTAGTATCCAAACTAGTATATTTTTATTAACTTTCATCAAATTATCCCAATAAGTTATTTAATTCATTATTTCATAATATAGTTATTTTTTTAATAAATAAAAGGGCAAGTATAAAATAAATTCCATTTATTATCAATTATTTCTAGGTTATAATTATTTATTCCTTTGTCGAGCATAGTATAAATTAATTTTTTACCTTCATAAACACATATTACACTATTTAAAATACTTTTTGGAAAATAAATATTATCTAAATTAATGTCATTATTATTTCTTAGTGTAGTAATTGTAAGATTTTTATTATTAGGTTTTACTAAGTAATATCTGTCCATATAGGGATTTTTTATATTAATTTTTGATAAACAAACATCTTGTTCAATGTGTTTTAATTCCATATAAACCCAAATATTTTTTTGTAAAATTTTTATACAACAGCCGTTTAAAGTTGCACCACTAAATTTTGGTTTTAATAATTTTGTAACTAAATTATTTAACTTTTCTGTCCTAGGGGGTGTAAAATCGCCTCGCACCCACATTATTACTTGACGAATTGTATAAAACACATCTTGTTCTTTCTCGTCTAATAATTTTAAATCAATTTTTACAAATCCACCCGTCATTTGCATACAGTATTTTTTTTGTAATCTTATCACAGATTTTTCAATGTCCTGACGAATAGGAAGATTTTTATTATGGATATCGATTAATTCCTGTTTGTAATTTGTATCCTTAGAAATTTTATTGCGAATACGAACACGGCTAAAATCTTCGTTCTTGTTACTAGGATCATTTACATAACAAATATTATTTTGCTCGCAATACTGAATTAACTGTTCTTTTGTAAAGTGTAATAACGGACGAATCAAAAACCCATTAGCAAGATTTTGTAATGCATTAATTCCGGCTAGTCCAAAAGACTTACTAGATTTTTCCAATCTTATCCCTATTGTTTCCAATAAATCATCATAATGGTGAGCCGTTGATAAACACTTTACATTATTATCAATGCACCAATTCCACATTAATTCATAACGCACTTGACGGGCATAGTTTTGAATTCCGGTATTTGGTTTTTTTGAATCATTGGTTAATATAAAATTTTCTATACCTAATTCATTTAATCTTTTTTGCACAAGCTCAGCTTCACATTTTGCCTCAGCCCTCAAATTATGATTAACGATTAATGCTGTAATTTTGATTTGTTTATCCTTAGCCCACATATTTAATAAGTGAGCTAAGCACATACTATCAGCCCCACCACTTACACCAACAGCGATATGGGGTGGAAAGTTATTATTAAATGAAGAAATTAATCCGTCAATATTTTGATAAAATTGTTTTACAAAATCCATATTACATTACAATGGTAACACCGCGGCGATTTTTTTTCCAAGCACTTTCTGTATGAGTTTCAACTAATGGGCGTTCTTTACCATAAGATATAACTTGAATAAAAATCGGATTTACACCTTTTGCAACAAGGTATTTTTTTACTGAATTTGCTCGTTTTTCACCCAATGCAAGATTGTACTCTCTTGTTCCGCGTTCATCAGCATGCCCTTCAATAATTATTTTTCTTATATTATTTTCTTTAATAAATTTAACTTGTGAATCGATAATTAATTTCGCTTCATCAGTTAAACCTTCACTATTATATTCAAAAAATATGGTGTCAGATACATTTTCTATGAATTTTTGTCCAACTTCACTTGCAATGTTTTCATAAAAACCGCTTTCTGTTCGTGGTTCTTGCAATCTAGTTTGTTTTTCTGATAAAGGATCAACATTATTAAAACAACCTGAAAGAATTGTACTCAATAACAATAAACTAAATAATGATTTCACTTTCATAATACCTATCTCCTTTTTAAAATAATACTACCATAATATATACTAAAACTACCTTGTGTTAAGACCAGACCAATTTGGATCAGATGCCCCGTGAGGAGTTTTAATTTCACGCAAATTATAACCAGTAATATCGATAGACATTAATTTAGTTTTTCCCAACTCAATGTCATTACGGAAAAATATTAGTGTTCTTCCATTCGGTGCAAAAGACGGCCCTTCATCAAGAAAACTGTTTGAAATTAACCTTTCCCCTGTGCCATCAATATTCATAACACCAATATAAAATTTACCGTTACTTTGTTTAGTAAAGGCTATTAAATCACCCCTTGGTGAAACAACAGGTGTTGTATAAGAACCATCACCAGTGGTTAACCTTTTAACCTTACCAGAAGATAAATTCATAATATATATTTGTGGGGAACCATCTCGATTTGACGTAAATACTATATTTTCACCATCAGGAGAATAAGCCGGAGATGTATCAATATGATCATTATTAGTAATTTGCTTAAACTTACTATTCGTAATATCCATAGACCAAATATTAGACCTACCACTTATAGCATATGAAAATATTAATTTTTCACCATCAGGTGAAAATCTTGGGGCATATGTCATATTTTTAAATTCACCCAAGAATTTTACTTTACCATTGCGGATATTGTGTAAATAAACCGCAGGAATTCCTTTTTTGTAAGACATATAGGCTATATGTTTTTTATCAGGGGAAAACCTCGGAGTAAGAGCTATGTACTTACCGTCGGTAATGTACTTAATATTTTCTCCGTCTAAGTCCATTATCGCAATTTTCTTTAACTTACGATTTTCTTTTTTTTGTTCTGATACAAATAAAACTCTGCTATCGAAGTATCCTGTTTCACCTGTAACGCGAGTATAAATATCATCTGACATTAAATGAGAAAGACGACGCCAAGCATTACCACCAATCATATACCTTTTTGAAAAAATTTGTTTCTGACGAATAATATCCCAAACATACATTTCAATTTTAAACTTGTTATCGATTGGAATTACCTTGCCGGTAACTAATATTTCAACATTTAATGGGCGCCAATCAGCAAATTTTGGACGAAAACGCATTTCGTTTGGTTTTTGCATAAATGATTGTTTATCATATATTTGAAATAATCCACTGCTCATTAAATCATTATTCATAACAGAATTTATTTTTTGAATGATATCAGCAGTTTTTTCATTATTTAAAGGTGTGTAAAATTCAGAAATTGCAATATTAGTCTTTTTAACTTCGCCTTCTGTAATACTTATTTCAAGAGGTTCAGAATGTGAAATATTAAAAGTAAAACTGCATAAAGTAATAATAAGTAAGTAAAGTTTTTTCATAATAGGTTTATACTAATTCAACATTTGCTTCGGGTCAAATGTTATTATTATATTTTTCCACTGTTTATATTTATTTTTTGGTAGTTTTAAAGGGTTGCACGAATCGCTTAAAATCGCTCGCAAAGCACTTTCCGACATTGCTTGCATAAAATGATTGGAAATAGAGACTGATGTTTGATAGATTTCTGCATTTATTACTTTACCTGTGGGGATTAATTCCACCTTTACCTTAGTTACCAAATTACTAGCATTAGAAATACCAGCTGGCACTTTCCAACACTGTTTAATTTGATTTCTTAGAGCTAACAAATCATCTTTGGTTATTTTTTGGCTAAGGTTTTGTGTGTTTTTTGATTTATTCGGGCTGTGTTTTACTTGATTTATTATTTTACTTTCTTTTTTATTTATAAAAGTATTTTTTTTAATATTACTATCGCTAACTATTGTTTTTTTAGGTTTTAAATCTTTTAATACTTTTTTGCTTATCGTTTTATTTTTATTTTGTTTAATTGTACTAGATTTAATTTTTTTCTGAGCATTTAATTTAATTTTTGGTTTTCTAGAAATATTCTTTTTAACTATTTTTTTCTTAACTATTTTTCTATGTTTAACAGCCTTTTTAACAATTTTTCTCTTTTGCTTTTTTTGCTGTTTTACATTACTTTTTTTAGCTTTTACACCTTTATCAGTAATAATTGCGACATCAAGTACCACTCGCGGTGGAACCTCAATTTTCTTGGGGTAAATAAAATTAACTCCAACAAAAAACAGTAACACGACAATATGCATTACAGAAGATATTAAAATAGGTTTTTTCATAATATCAATTCTTTTGTTTTGTAATTAACGATATTTTTTTGAATCCAATATAAGACAAATCAGCCATAGTATCCATAACATTGCCATATAAAACATTATTATCACCGCGAATAAAAATAATCATATTGGGATTATTTTTATATATAACTTTCATTCTAGCTAATAATTGTCTTTTATTAACAAGAGTATTTTGTAAATAAACACCTCCTGTTTTTTTAATAGTAATTGTAAGAGGTTCTTTTGTAGCTTCGATAGATGGTGCGTTTTTTTCTGGCAAGTTAACATCTACACCAACTGTCATCATCGGTGCAACAACCATAAATACAATTAATAAAACCAACATTACATCAACAAAAGGGGTAATGTTAATTTCCGAATTCTGTCTGCGACGACGAGATTTTGTTCTTTTATTTGAAAGGTTAGCACCCATTATATTAATACCTCATTTAATATAAAAAATATTTCTATTTTTTATTACCAATACGACGCGACATTATACCAACAAATTCACCCATAAATGTTTCAAGGCTTACATTAATTTTATCAACATCAGATGATAATTTATTATAAGCAATAGTAGCAGGAATAGCAGCGAACAGACCCAAAGCAGTAGCAAACAATGCCTCGGCAATACCAGGGGCAACAACTGTTAAAGATGTTTGTTTTGAAATAGCAATAGCCGTAAAACTATGCATAATTCCCCAAACTGTTCCAAGTAAGCCAATAAAAGGAGAAGCTGATCCAATTGATGCCAAAATTGCCATTCTTGAATCCATATTATCCATTTCTTTGTTTAACACTAAGTTCATAGATCTTTCGATTCTTTCAAGTAATCTATTTTCGCTAACTGTTGGTTGTCGCCATTCATTCATCGCTGAAACAAACATAATTGACATAGGGTCATTAAAATTATCTTTTTTTTCCTTTAAAACTTTATCAAGACTGATCCCAGACCAAAAAAGATTTTCAAATTCATTTATATCACGACGAATTTTTTTTAATGCAATAGTTTTATCAATAATTATTGCCCAACAAACTATTGATGCAATTATTAATCCAACCATTATAATTTGAACAAATATATCCGCTCTTAGAAATAATCCAAAAGCACTTAAATCAAGACTAGTATTGGGCAAAGACATTTCAACCTCTTGTAAAGTTATTTAATTTTTTGTGGTATAGGAACTGGTTTTCCGATTCTATTTACACTAACAATTTTGACATTAATTTGCACTAGTTTTTTTTCTGTTTTTTCATTCCAAATCTCTTGTGATATATCTATGCTGGTAATTCCAACTTTTTCAATTTTACAACTTACCCTTAATATATCATCAAGCTTGGCAGGTGCTAAGTAATCAACATCCATTAATTTAACCACTAAACCAACACCCAATTCTTGCATTAACTGTGATTGTGCTATGCCTTTTGTTTGACGCAACCATTCGGTACGAGACCTTTCGGCAAAATTAATATAACTAGAATGATACACTATGCCACCAGCATCTGTATCTTCCCAATATATTGTAATGGGAATATTAAAAGCAGTTTTATCTATTTCTCTTTTATTCATCTTTTTCTAATTCTATTGAAAATTGATCACTATCAAATTGCTTGGGTATATCAAGACCTATATATTTCCACGCGTGAACGGTAAGCATACGCCCCCTTGGAGTTCGCTGTAATAAACCCTTTTGAATTAAAAATGGCTCAACCACATCTTCTAGGACATCGCGTTCATTACCAATAGCAGATGATAATGTGTCAATACCAGCCGGCCCCCCGCCATAATTTTTTGCAAGTGTCATCATATAACTACGATCTATACGATCAAGACCAATTGAATCAATATCTAGTTTTTTTAAAGCAAGATCTGCTTTTTTATTATTAACTGAATCATATTCTGCAACCGTGCAAATATCCCTTACTCTACGCAAGATTCGCCCCGCTACCCTAGGAGTTCCACGGCAACGCCTCGCTATCTCGAAGGCTCCGTCATTAGTAAGGTTAAAGCTAAGTTTTTTTGCACCTCGTTTTATAATACCGGATAATTCTTCGTCTGTGTAATATTGCATATGTAATGGAATACCGAATCTTTCCCTAAGTGGTGTTGAAATTAAGCCGGCTCTTGTGGTTGCCGCAACCAAAGTAAATTGTGGCAAATCAATTCTTACCGATTTTGCCGATGGCCCTTCACCAATAATTAAATCAAGTTGGAAATCTTCCATTGCTGGATATAAAATTTCTTCTACAACAGAGGGTAAACGATGTATTTCATCTATGAATAAAACATCATTGGGTTGTAGCGATGTTAATATTGCAGCTAAATCACCAGCTTTTGATATAACAGGACCACTAGTTGCTCTAAACCCAACACCCAATTCTTTTGCTACGATACTTGCCAAAGTTGTTTTACCCAAACCTGGGGGGCCAAAAAATAAAGTATGATCCATTGCCTCACCGCGTTTTTTTGCCGCACTGATAAATATAGCAAGGTTTTCTTTTATTTCAACTTGGCCGGTAAAATCTGATAGTGATTGAGGGCGTAATGCCTTAGTATCATCTTCTTTTTCATTAGTATTTACAGATACTATTCGTTCTTCATTTAAATAATTTTCACTCATACTAACTCAATTCATTTAATGCTAGTGGAACTATATCAGCAACACTCACTTCTTCTCCATTCATATTTTTAACAACTTTTCCAACCGCTGTAAATGCATTAGAACGATTATATCCTAAATTAATTAATGCGGATATGGTATCTTCGACTACGGAATTATTAACTGAACTATTATCAATGTTTATAACGTTAGGTTCAGTCCTTGTTGTGCTGTTTTGTGCAAAGTTAGTTTTTGCAACTTTATCTTTTAATTCTAATACTATTCTGTTGGCAAGTTTTGGGCCTACACCATTTGCCTGTGTAAAGGCCGAACTATCAGAACTAGCAACTGCTGTAAATAAACTATCTGATGTATGCACGGATTGAATCGCAAGACCTACTTTTGCCCCAACTCCTTGCACCGATGTTAGTATTTCAAACCACTGCTTATCAAGCACATTTGCAAAACCATATAATGTAAATGAATCTTCTTTCACCACTGTAATAATATCAAAAACTACTTCTTTACCAATTTGCAATGATGATATTGTGGAAGCCGAACAAAAAACTTGATAACCAACACCATTAATATCTATGATAACATTATCTTTATCAATATAATCAATTATTCCTTTTAATCGTGCTATCATTTTATTTCCTTTTTTATTTTTATATTACTATGATAATTAAATATTAAATATCAGCAACCAATAATTTATTATAATTATTAAAATGTGAATGTGTAATTGCAATTGCAAGGGCATCGCCACTGTGTTCTGAATCTATTTCAGCACCATTTAATAATATTTTAACCATTGCTTGAATTTGCTTCTTATCAGATGAACCAGTTCCAGTAATAGATTTTTTTACTTCTCGGTTTTGATATTCATAAACATCATAACCATTATTAACAAGACTTAACATAGCAACACCTCTTGCCTGTCCTAATTTTAATGATGTATCAGGATTTTTGTTAACAAATACATCTTCTATGCAAGAATCAACAACACTATTTTTATTGAAATACTGTTTACATACATTATCAATTTCACTGTATATGTATTGTAATCTTTTTGCCATATTGTCTTTGGCATTGGGTTTAATGGTTCCACAAGAAACAAATTGAATGTGATTACCGTTTGTTTTTATAATTCCCCAACCTGTATTTACAAGTCCAGGATCAATCCCTATTATGTAACTTTCTTTTGTCATATTTTCAATATACAACATATATTTTATGTTCGCAATGTGTTCTTAAAATAAAAAATAATTATAAAAAAATAATTGTTATTTATTTAATATATGTTAATTTTACAATATTATTTTTTTATTGAGTATTTTAATTTTAAGGAGTAAATTTTGTTTAAATGGAATAAATCGCAAATATCTTGGGCATTATTTGATTGGGCTAACCAGCCATTCTTCACAGTTATCACAACTTTTATATTTGCTCCTTACTTTACTAATATTGTAATTGGGAATTCAGTTGATGGACAAGCAATTTGGGCTTTACTATCAGCAATCAGTGCAGGTATAATTGCAATACTATCACCAATTTTTGGCTCGATGGCCGATGTTAGAGGTCCCCGCAAACCGTGGGTTTTCACATTTAGTTTAATTGGTTCTATATCTTGTCTTGGATTATGGTATGGACAACCTGATCACAATATATATTTGCCGATGATTTCGTTTATGGTTGCAACTATTGCAATTGAAATTGCAATTATTTTTAATAATGCAATGTTACCTATTATTGTTGAAACAAAAAAAATGGGAAGATTATCTGGATTCGCTTGGGGTATTGGATACATAGGCGGATTAGTACCTTTATTTGTATTAATGTGCTTTTTCATAATACCGGAAAAACCTTTTTTAGGATTAGATAAATCATTATATGAACCAGAAAGATTTTCAGCAATCTTAACCAGCATATGGGTAATATTATTCATAATACCAATGCTATTTTTTACAAAAGACAAAGATAAATCTGTACAAAAAATTCCTCTGCTAGATGTTGTAAAATTTGGTTTTTCAAATTTAAAAGATACTCTTAGAAGTGTTCGTAATTACAAAAACATATGGATTTATTTATTAGCTCGTACCCTTTATAATGATGGTATTCTAGCTGTTATTGCTTTTTCTGGAATTTATGCTGTTGCTATATTTAAATGGGATACGGCTAGTCTTGGAATATTTGCAATTATTATTAATATTGTGGCATTTACTGGATGTATGATTGGCGGTTGGTTTGATGATAAATTTACTTCTAGGAAAACTGTATCATTGTCTGTGTCGTTATTATTAATATCACTACTAGGAATAATTAGCATAAGTGAAAAATCTGTATTATTTGGTATGATTCCTATTACTCCAAAAACAGATAATTATTTCTTAACATCGCAAGGTGAATATTGGTTTATGTTCTTTGGAATTTTACTAGGCTTCGCATTTGGCCCTGCACAATCAGCATCAAGAACATTAATGGCACATATAACACCAAAAGAAAAAATGGCTGAATTTTTTGGATTGTTTGCATTTTCTGGTAAAGCAACTGGTTTCCTAGCACCTTTATTAATTAGTATAGTAACCGTAGCAACAAATTCAAATCGTTGGGGACTTGCATCGATTTTATTATTTTTCATCAGTGGTTTGATAATTTTACAATTCGTAGAAGACGAGAATTAAAATATATAATTCCCTTGACTTTATGGGTAAATATAATTATATAAATATTACTTTTACAAGGCTGTATAGCTCAGTTGGTTAGAGCACTCGCTTCATACGTGAGGGGTCATAAGTTCAAATCTTATTACAGCCACCATATTTTAAAACCACCTTACGGTGGTTTTTTTATATTAAGCAACAAATTTGTTTTTCAAACTTACTTTGAAACTGATCTTATAATTTGTTCAAGCTTTTCATTTGTATATTCCGCTTCTAATTGTTTGCCTTTTGCCGTTGCAAGGGATTGTAAATCATCGCCTTCAACCTTAACAGGGGCTGACTTAGAAAAACCTGCAAGATACGAATCTGTGTCAATTTCACGCCCGCGCATTGCACAACGATCAATAGCTTTTTCAAATCGTTCTTCTAAAACATATTTAAATTGTTCACGACGAGATTTCTTCACTATCACCTGTGCCGGAATATCTTTCCACCATAATATTATCATTTCAGCCATTTTACACTCCTTGTTTTATAAAAGTTTCTAATTCACCGTATCCTGTAATTACTCTTTCATAATTTAATCCTAAAAAATCAGCACAAGATTTAGCTTTTTCATTTAAATAATTGTTATCTGTTTGGGCAATATAGACAACCTTTTTATAGTGGTTAAATAACATATTTTTCATTTCTGGTATTTTATCAAGTTTATAGGCTTTTATAATTAAACTATCAAAGTGGCGAACTAAATAATCTGTTAAATAAAATGTTCCTAGTTCTTGATTTTGAATCTTGTTAAAATTGTCTGTTCCGCTGAAAAATTCATAGCAATGACTACCTGTAATTAAACTTACATTATATTTACTACATATTTGTTGAATTTGCCCCGCACTTCCGCAATCGGCATAACCAATCATTATTGTTTTGTATTGTTCTTGGTTTTCAATTATTTTATTTTCTAGTAGTCTAGGTATTTTTTCAGGCCTATTATGCAAGATAGCTGGCAAACATTGAATATCCATTATATTTTGCATATTATTAATTTCTCGAATATGAATTATTTCTTTTGCTAATGCACCACAAGCAATAATAAGTATCCTTGAATTTTTATCACAATAAGAAATATTTTCTGTTAATGTTTTATCCATAATTTAATAATTTTGTAAAGCAGAGGATTTAAAAAACCGCTGTCTATTTTTTAAAGTTAAGCAGCGCGCTTTAACATTAATTCTTTCGCTATTTCCACTGAAACCGCAGCATCACGACAATAAGCATCAGCGCCAACCTCACGACCAAATTCTTCGTTTAATGGAGCACCGCCGACAAGAACTATATAATCATCACGAATACCTTGTTCTTTCATTGTATCAATTACAACTTTCATATACGGCATTGTTGTTGTAAGTAATGCTGACATACCAAATATTTCTGGTTTGTGTTCTTCCAAAGATTTAAGATACATATCAACATCAACATTAATACCCAAGTCAATTACTTCAAAACCAGCACCTTCCATCATCATAACAACAAGGTTTTTACCAATATCGTGAATATCTCCTTTTACTGTGCCAATTACAAACTTACCGAGTCTTGGAGCGCCGGATTCAGCAAGTAACGGTCGCAATATTGCCATTCCTGCTTTCATTGAATTTGCAGACATTAACACCTCAGGTACAAATAAAATACCATCGCGGAAATCAATACCTACAATCCTCATACCTTCTACTAATGCTTCGGTTAAAACTTTATACGGCGCCCAACCGCGATCTAGTAAAATTTGAGTTCCTTCGGCTATTTCATCGGCGAGACCATCGTATAAATCATCCCACATTTGTTCCATTAACTCTTGGTCATTTAAATCATTTAAATCTAAATCATCAGACATAGCAACATTCCCCCTAGTTCATAAATACAAAAAAAACTTTTAGGTATTATTTATAATTTTATCATTAAAAAAAATGTTAGGTTAATACAATTTTTTATCAAATAATTAAATAACGACGACAAAATAATTCAAAGCGACTAAAATTTTAAAAAAAATATTCTTGTTAAGGTTTAATGTTTAAGATTATAATAAGTAATCACTAAAAAGGAATAAATTAAATGATTATAGATGTCTCAAACATTAACCCAGTAGCATTTAGTATAGGTTTTGTAAAAATACATTGGTATGGTCTTGCTTATGCGGTTGGAATACTATTAGGTTTCAAATTTAGTATGATGATGGCTAAAAAATTTAATAAATCGATTACTGCAAAGCAAATTGATGATTTTTTTATTTGGGTAATATTCGGGATTATATTTGGCGGAAGATTTTTTTATGTATTATTTTATCAACCAAAATACTATTTTTCTAATCCCATAGAAATACTGTATATTATGAACGGTGGTATGTCATTCCACGGTGGTTTAATTGGTGTGGGTATTGCAATGTATTTATATTGTCGTAAACACAAAATAAACTTATTATCATTTATGGATACTATCGCTGTTTCAGCTCCGATAGGATTATTTTTAGGTCGTATTGCAAATTTTGTTAATGGTGAATTATGGGGGGTTCCAACAGATGGTTCGTGGGGCTTTATATTTGCTGATGGTATTTTACGCCACCCAAGTCAATTGTACGAAGCATTTTTAGAAGGTTTGATATTATTCTTAATATTAAATATAATGGCAGTATATTATAATGCTTTTAAATACAAAGGGTTGTTAGTTGGAACATTTACAATGATGTATGGTATATTCCGCATTTTCATAGAAGGGTTTCGTGAACCAGACTCATTTATTGGGTATTTATCGCATTCAACAACAATGGGGCAATGGTTATCAGTTCCAATGCTTATATTAGGTGCTAGTTTAATTAGAACATCTGTAAGAGGGTTAAAATAATATGATACAGCCAATTAGTCATTATTTATTAGAAGATATTAAACACGGTTTATTCACTAGACAAGGTGGTGTTTCGCAAGGCATTTACAAAGGGTTAAATGTCGGTTTAGGTTCAAATGACGATATACAACATATTTTACAAAATCGTAAACTAGTAGCTGAATTTTTCGGAAGTGATGATATATATTCTTGTTTTCAAATTCATTCAAATAAGGTCACTGTGATAGATTCACAAGATAAATTATGGGATAGTAAAAACTGTCCTGAATCTGATGCTATTGTATGTAATCAAAAAGGTATCCCAATAAGTGCATTAAGTGCGGATTGTGGAACAATATTATTTGCTGATACGAATAATCAAGTAATTGGTTGCGCTCACGCTGGGTGGCGCGGGGCAAAAGATAACATAATAAAAAATGTTATTGATGAAATGATTAAACTAGGCGCACAAAAACAAAATATAGTTGCTGTAATTGGCCCCGTTATTTCACAAGATAGTTATGAAGTCGGACAAGAATTTTACGATAATTTTATTAATGCTAGTAAAGATTATGATAAATATTTCATAAAAAAGGAAAAGCATCATTTTGACTTGAATCAATTTATTATAAATAAATTACAAGAAACTGAAATTTCTGCAATTGGTTCATTGTATGAAACACACAAAACAGATACATATAATGATATTGATAATTTTTACAGTTTTAGGCGTTCTGTTCATAACAAAGAAGAAGATTACGGCCGACAAGCCTCTGTAATTTGTTTATAAAAATTAATTCGGAAGATTCCAATCACTACGGGGATAATGACAAGAATAACCATTTGGGTTTTTTTCTAAATATTTTTGATGTTCTTCTTCGGCTTGGAAAAAATTAGTGAAAGGCTTAACCTCAGTAATGATTTTATTGCCCCATAAACCAGTTTCATTGGCATCTTTTATTGCTTTTTCAACAATTTGTTTTTGTGCATCTGTCATATAAAAAACTGCGGAACGGTATTGAGAACCACTATCATTACCCTGTCTTTCAAAAGTAGTTGGATCGTGTATTTTTAAAAACAAGGCTATTAATTGTCTTGTTGTTATAATATTTGTATCATAAGTTACTTCTACGCTTTCGGCGTGTCCGGTTATACCTAGCTTTACAAAATCATATGTTTTATACTTATCATCACCACCGGCATATCCCACGCGAGTTTTAATAATACCGTCTTTTTGATCAATCAATGATTGCATTCCCCAGAAGCAACCACCGGCAAGAATTATTTTCTCTGTTGCCATATTTTAATACCCTCAGCTCATTATTAATATAATAATAGCATCTTTTATTAATTTTTAATTAATTTTTTTACACCTGGTAATTCTTTGCCTTCCATCCATTCAAGGAAAGCACCGCCTGCGGTTGAAACATAACTAAGATCGTCTTTTGCATTAGCCATCGCAAGAGCAGAAACTGTATCGCCCCCACCAGCAACAGATACCAAATCACCAGATTTAGTTAACTTTGCAACTGTTTCAGCTATCTTTTTTGTTCCTTGTTCAAAAGGTGAAAATTCAAAAGCTCCAACAGGACCATTCCAAATTAAAGTTTTGCAATCTTTAATTTTTTTAATTATATCATTTGTAGATTTAGTTCCAATATCCAATATCATATCGTTTTCTGATATTTCAGAAATATTTTTTTCAACAGCATTTTTACCATTATTAATATCATCACTTACCATAGCATCACTTGGCAAGATAATTTCACAATCATTTAATTCAGCCGATGCTATAATTTGTTTAACAGTTTCGGACAAATCTTTTTCACATAATGATTTTCCAATGTTAATACCTTGCCCATACAAGAAAGTATTAGCCATACCGCCACCGATAACAATCTTATCAACTTTTTTAACTAAATTATTTAATACATCAAGTTTAGTTGATACTTTTGAACCACCAACTATTGCAATTACTGGTGTTTTCGGTTTTTCTAATGAACTTGATAATGCTTCTAATTCGGCTTGCATATTTAATCCCGCATAAGCAGGTAATAAATCAGCAATGCCATCTGTTGAAGCGTGAGAACGGTGACTTACAGAAAAAGCATCATTTACATAAATATCAAAACCATTTGCTAGTTGTTTTGCAAACTCTTTGTCGTTTTCTTCTTCGCCTTTATAAAATCTAAGGTTTTCTAGAACCGCTACATCGCCATCTTGTAAGTTTGACAATGCAGATGAGACACTTTCACCAATACAATCATCGACAAATAAAACATCTTTATTTAATACAACAGATAGCGATTCAGCAATCGGTTTTAATGTCATTTCAATATTTTTCTTGCCCTTCGGACGGCCAAAATGTGAAACAACAACAACTTTTGCACCCTTAGAGCTAAGTAATTCAATTGTAGGCTTTAACCTTTCCAACCTAGTTACATCTGATATTTTACCATCAGTAATTGGAACATTTAAATCACCCCTTAAAATCACTAGTTTTGATTTTGCTGTCAAAGATTCAATTGTATTAAACATATAAAATGCCTTTATTTTTTTGCTTTAATTGCTGATTGAGCTGCCGATAATCTTGCAATTGGAACACGGAAAGGTGAACAAGAAACATATTGCAAACCAACATTATGACAAAATTCAATAGATGCAGGATCACCGCCGTGTTCACCACAAATACCTAACTTAATATCTGGGCGGGTCTTTAATCCTCTTTCTTTTGCTATTTTAATCAATTCACCAACACCGGTTGTATCTAGTGTTTGGAATGGGTCATTTGCCATTATTTCACTTTGTTGATAATGTGACAAGAATCTTGATGAATCATCACGAGATAAACCATATGTTGTTTGTGTTAAATCATTCGTTCCAAAACTAAAGAATTCCGCATTTTCAGCGATTTCACCAGCACACAATGCCGCTCTTGGTAATTCAATCATTGTACCTAACATATATTCAGGGGCAATCCCTGTTTCTTGTTCGACAAGTTTAGCGGTTTTATCAATCACTAGTTTTAGATTATCTAGTTCTTTTTTAATACCAACCAATGGAATCATAACTTCACACAATACAGTTTCACCTGTTTCTTTTTTAACATTTACAGATGCTTCAAAGATTGCTCGTGCCTGCATCTCACATATTTCAGGGTATGTGTTTAATAATCGACACCCGCGATGCCCAAGCATTGGGTTAAATTCGTGTAATTCTTCAACTCTTTTTTTAACAAATTCAGTGCTTACACCACTTTGTTTTGCCAAGCTGTCAAACTCTTCTTTTGTTGGCAAGAATTCGTGTAATGGTGGGTCAAGTAATCTAATTGTTACAGGTAATCCTTTCATTACTTTAAAAATGCTTTCAAAATCATTTCTTTGCATTGGTAGAATTTTATTCAATGCTTTTTGTCTTGATTGCACATCTTCGGACATAATCATTTGTCGTACAGCAAGAATTCTATCAGCATCAAAAAACATATGTTCCGTACGACATAAACCGATACCTTCGGCGCCAAATTTAATAGCCGTTTTTGAATCAGTTGGTGTATCCGCATTAGTACGAATTTTTAATTTTCTTTCTTTGTCAGCCCAACCCATTAAACGAGAAAAATCACCGCTTAATTCCGGTTGTACTGTTTTAACTTTACCTAGTATAATTTCACCTGTTGTCCCATCAATAGTAACAAAATCACCTTTATTAACAACAACTGAACCCGCACTCATAGTTTCATTTTCATAAGATACAGAAATTGAACCCGCACCACTTACACAAGGTCTACCCATACCGCGTGCAACAACGGCTGCGTGTGAAGTCATTCCTCCGCGGGTTGTAAGTATTCCTTTTGCTGCGTGCATTCCGTGAATATCTTCTGGTGAAGTTTCAATCCTAATTAAAATTGTATCAATGCCTTCTTTGGCAAGTTGTTCAGCTTCATCAGAACAAAATACTGCTTTACCAGTTGCCGCACCTGGTGAAGCAGGTAATCCGGAACCGATAATTTGCTTGTTTGCATTAGGGTCAATCATTGGGTGTAATATTTGATCAAGGCTGTTTGCATCAACACGGCATATTGCTTCTTGCTTAGTAATTAATTTTTCATCAACCATATCACAAGCAATTTTTATTGCTGATTTTGTTGTTCTTTTACCGTTTCTTGTTTGCAACATATAAAGTTTACCTTTTTGTACCGTAAATTCGATATCTTGCATATCACGATAATGTTTTTCTAGTTGAATACGAACACCATCAAGTTGTTTAAATATTTCAGGCATCACTTCTTCCATAGCTGGCATATTTGAACCTTGGGCATTTTTACCTTTAATAGTTAAATGCTGTGGAGTTCGAATTCCCGCTACTACATCTTCGCCTTGTGCATTAATAAGGTATTCACCGTAAAATATATTTTCGCCGGTTGATGGATCTCGGGTAAAGGCAACACCTGTTGCACAATCATCACCCATATTACCAAACACCATTGCTTGTACATTTACCGCCGTACCCCATTCATCAGAAATAGAATTTAATGCACGATAAGTTTTAGCACGAGGAATTTGCCAAGATTTAAATACCGCAGATATGGCACCCCATAATTGCTTGTATGGATCTTCTGGAAATTCTTTGCCTAATTCTTTTTTAACTAATTCTTTATAATCTTTAACTAATTCTTGTAAATCGTCAGAGCTTAATTCTGTGTCTAGTAAAACGCCTGCAACATCTTTTCTTGCTTCTAGTAATTCTTCGAATAAATGATGTTCAACATTTAATACAACATCACCGTACATTTGAATAAAACGACGATATGAATCCCAAGCGAATCTTGCATCACCTGTTTTTTCTTGCATTCCCTTAGTAGATTTATCATTAAGACCAAGGTTTAAAACCGTGTCCATCATACCAGGCATTGAAACCCTTGCCCCTGAACGCACGGAAAATAACAACGGATCTTTTTCATCACCGAATTTGTTACCTGTTATTTTTTCAACTTTTTTAATACCATCTAAAACTTGTTTTTCAAGTTGGCTAGGAAAAGATTTATCATTACTGTAATAGTGAGTACAAACTTCGGTAGTTATTGTAAAACCCGGAGGCACTGGTAAACCAATTGATGACATTTCAGCTAAATTAGCACCTTTTCCCCCTAATAATTCGCGCATATCAACACGACCTTGCGCTTTACCATCACCAAATGAATATACCCATTGTGTCATTATAATTATTTCCTTTATTAAAAGTTTTTTTAACAATAGGAACTTACAATATTATTAGATTAAAAACAATACAAATATACAATTAAACAGTTGGTTAATCAGACATATAGCATAACAATAAAAAATTATTTTATTGCTTATCCTTCAATAATATCGAAATTAGCAATAGATGAAGCAGTCTCTATAATTTTGCCAAGTATATTCAAGCGATTAGAACGGATTAATTCATTATCATCATTCACCATTACATTTTCAAAGAAATTATTTAATGCAGGGGCAAGTGATGCAAGAATTGCAACAGATTCTTTAAAATCTTCGTTTTCTAGTGATTTATTTAAATCTATGCTAGATGATTTAAGTAATTCACATAAATTCTTTTCTGAATCATCTTTAAGTAATTTTTCATCAATATCAGAAAGTTCTAAATTTTTGATTTTATCTGTAATGTTTTTTGCTCTTGTATAGTTTGTTTTTACCTGAGCAACAACATCTGAATTGTTCGATAATTCTTGTGCTAGTTTTACTTTGGCTGGCAAATTATCTTTTATACCGGTTGCAATAACAGCGCAGATAAAGTCGTGTCGTATACCTTGTGATTTAAGGTGCGATTTTATCCTATCTGAAAAGAACGATAATAAATCATTTGTAATATCTTCGGAATTAATTTTTAATTCAGCAAAAGATTTTTGGTGGCCAATTATTAATTGTGATAAATCAATGCGTAAGTTATTTTCCAAAATTATACGGATTATACCCAACGCACAACGGCGAAGAGCATAAGGATCTTTTGAACCTGTCGGCTTTTCATTAATTAACCAAAATCCAATCAAGGTATCTAGCTTTTCAGCAATAGCAACACAAATAGCAACCCCATCTGTTGGAATATCATCATTCAAACCTTGTGGTTGATAATGTTGTTTTATCGCATTTGCGACAACTTCGCCTTTACCTTGTTCTAGTGCATAATACGAACCCATAATACCTTGTAATTCAGGAAATTCAAAAACCATTTCAGATACTAAATCACATTTACATAATTCACTAGCAAGCTTAGCATCTTCCTTAGAAACTAATAATTCCTTGGCAATATGTTGTGATAGTGATTTCATTCGGTTGATTCTGTTGTGAAGGGAACCTAATTTAGCGTGAAAAGTCATTTTTTGCAATTTAGGTAGAAAATCTTCTAGTTTTATTTTTAAATCATTATGATAGAAAAACTCACTATCAGCTAGCCTAGCATTTAACACTCGTTCATTACCGGATATAATAGCTTGACCACCATCATATGCCTTGATATTTGCAACTGTTGCAAAATAAGGGGCAAGATTACCTGAGCTGTCCTCAAAAACAAAGAATTTTTGATGTTCGCGCATTGATGTAATTAATACTTCTTTTGGTAAGCTCATAAATCTTTGTGCAATGTTACCAATCAAGACAACAGGCATTTCAACTAATCCGACAACTTCGTTTAACAAAGAGTTATCTTGAATAAGAGTAATATTTTTTTCACTAGATAATTTATTTAATTCGCCTAAAATATATTCAAGACGAACTTTACGGTTTGGAATTATATCAACTCTTTGTAATTTTTCTTCATAGTTACTAGGATTAACCGCTATATCACTATTTGATAAAAATCTATGTCCTGTTGTTTTACCAGTGTAATTAATTTCAGTCGTATCATATTTAAATGACGAATTTATTACTTTGCCATCAAAAACCGCAACTATTCTTTTTAGTGGGCGAACAAATTTAAAGTCGGAATAAGCAAAACGCATCGAATTACCCCAAGAAATCCCGATTATAGAATTATTAATTATTTCAGGTAATATATCTTGTGTTGGCTGACCTATTTTATTTATAACAGCATAGTAAACTTTGCCTTTATTTGTATCTCTTAGTTCGCAATCTTTTACACTTAAACCAACAGATTTGAAAAATCCATCTAGTGCTTGTTGCGGAGATTTTTCTTTCGGGCCTTTTATTTCTTTCTTAATGTCTGGTTGTTTTGCAGGCAATCCTTTAATTATAACTGCCAAGCGACGAGGTGTAGAATAAGAAAGGGCTTCACTAAAATTTAATGAATTTTCATTTAAACCATTAATTATATTTTTTAAAAAATTACTTTCAGCAGATTCTTGAAATCTAGCCGGAATTTCCTCAGTAAGTAATTCAACCAATAAATCAGTCATTATTTATTTTCCAAATTTTTAATATATTGTTCACAACAAGCTTTTGCCAAATCGCGTACACGAGCAATATAGCTTTGTCTTTCTGTTACGGATATAACACCCCTTGCATCAAGCAAATTAAACAAATGTGATGCCTTCAAACAATAATCATATGCTGGTAAAGCTAGCATTGCTTTTAAAGCATTTTTACATTCTTTTTCTGCATCAACAAAATGGTTAAATAACATATCTGTGTTTGCAACTTCAAAATTATATTTCGAATGTTCAATTTCTGACTTATGGTAAACTTCACCATATTTCATTGTATCATTAAATTGCAAATCATAAACATTTTCGATACCTTGGACATACATTGCAAGTCGTTCCAACCCATAAGTAAGTTCCGTAGATACTGGTTTACAATCAAATCCACCTACTTGTTGGAAATATGTAAACTGAGAAACTTCCATACCATCAATCCAAACTTCCCAACCTAGACCCCAAGCACCAAGAGTTGGACTTTCCCAATCATCTTCTACGAATCTAATGTCGTGTTTTTTAACATCGATACCAATTGCTTGTAACGACCCAAGATATAATTCTTGTGAATTTTCAGGTGATGGCTTCATCAATACTTGATATTGATAATAATGTTGTAATCGGTTTGGGTTTTCGCCGTATCTGCCATCGGTTGGACGACGCGAAGGTTGTACATATGCACACTTCCATTCGTCATTGCCTAGGCTTCGTAAAGTAGTTGCCCAATGAAAAGTTCCGGCTCCGACTTCCATATCATATGGTTGTAGAATTACACAACCATTATCTGCCCAATATTTATTTAAATTTAGAATAATATCTTGAAATGTATTTTTAATCATTATGAAATAATATACTCATTACCTAGTTTTTTCAACTAAGAAATCTTTAAATAATTGTACTTTTTGAACTTTTCGGTATTCCTCAGGATATATAATATATATATCAAATTCTGGCCCTTTTTCCTTGGGTAAAACCCTTTGCAATGTACCAGGTAGATTTTCCATAAATTCAGGTAAGGATACAATTCCAGCCCCCGAGCGAGCCATTCTGTACATACCGTGTAAATTATTAATTGCTAAGTAAGGTCTTAGTTTTGTGTATTCTTGTTCCCCAAGCTTTAAAAGCCAATTAAAATCAATATCGTTATCTTCGTACAGAGTTTGATCATATAATATTAAATCGTGTTTAATAAGATCTTGTTTTTTAGTAGGTGTGCCTTTTGTTTCTAGATATAATGGTGAAGCATAGGCATAGATATTACCGTGTAATATTTTTTTCTGAACTAATCCCGCCGAAGTCGCTGGGTGATATGATACGGCAACATCGGCTTCTAGCATTGCTAGATCCATTTGGTTTTCCGTACAAATTACATGACATTCTATATCTGGATATTTTTTCTTGAATTCTTGCATTATTGGGGATAACAAAACAGAACCGAGGGAAACTGTTGTATTAATTTTTAATATGCCACTTGGTAAATCTTTGTTTTCTACTAGTCTTTCCTGAGTTTTTTTGAGTTTTTCGAATATTTCCTTGGCTGTACTATATAAAATCATACCCTGTTCAGTTAGTACAATTCCCCTTGCGTGACGATGAAACAAAATTGTACCTATACTTTCTTCTAACGAAGAAATCTGCCTTGATATTGCAGATTGGCTAAGATTTAATCTCTTCATAGCACTGGTAAAGCTACCTGTTTCAGCAACCATATAAAATGTTTTTAATCTGTCCCAATCAAAGTCCATATTTTTTCTCAATTCAAAAATATTGTTATAATATTTTATATAATACACAATATTTATATTTTGTATACACTAACATTTTTTTGTTTTGTAATTAAATTACTTTTATAAATAATATTGTTATTTATTATGGCAATAATGTGTTATAAGAACTAGCATATAAAATTTGAGGTTGTATTATGAAACAAATTAAAATAGACAATATAGATTTAAAAATACTAGAAATACTACAAAAAAACGGTAGAATTAGTAACTTAGAGTTATCAAAACAGGTTGGATTATCGCCACCACCTTGTTTGCGTCGTCTTAAAATACTAGAAGAGTCAGGTTATATAGAATCCTATAAAGCTAATCTATCGGATTCCAAGCTTGGATTTAACATTGTTGTTTTTGTTTTTATAACATTATCATCACAACAAGAAGAAGTATTAAATCAACTAAAAAAAGATATTTCAAAAATTGAAATGATTAGGGAAAGTTATATTATTTCTGGTGAGTTTGATTTTATTTTAAAGGTTGTTGCAAGAGACTGGGAACAATATAATAAAATGCTTACTAAATATTTAACAAATAATCCGAATATCGTTAATATTCGTTCTTCGTTAATGATAAAAAAAATAAAATCAAATGCGGATATAAAAGTTGCAAATTTAATATATAATTATTAACGACTAAGCTTAGCTAGGTTATAAAAAACTTTACTTAACAATGTATATTCTTTGCTACCTGATTGTTTTAAGCTTTTTTCTGCTTGTTGCAAATGTTTAATGCATTTAAATAAATTAACTTCTGATATTCTTTGAACTTGTTGTTTATATTCATTAACTCTTTTAAAGAAAACACCTCGGCTTATATCTTGTAATGTTTTACCATTTTTCATATCAATCTTTGCTCGGTGCAATTTCATATAATGTGCTGATACAATTCGCAAACAAGCAATTCCGGTATTTCCCTGATTAATAGCATTATATAAATGCTCATCAACCCCTTTAAAATTACCAGAAGCAACAGAATATACTAAATCATCAATCTTGTATTCAGATGAATCTACCATACATTTTTTTACATCATCAAATGATAATGTTTTATTATCACCTGCATATATAATTAATTTTTCGATTTCCATTCTTGTAAGCGCTCTGTCTGAACCCATATTCATAATCGCCCAATTAAAAGCATCTCTATCAATTGTAATATTATTTTCAATCATCGCTTGTTTTAATAACACAGCAACAGATTTATCATCATCTTTGTAACAAGGCAGGGCAACTAATTTTTTATGCTCTTCAAATATTTTTCTTAAAGGCGAAGAAGGTTTTAAATCATCGGCCGTACATATTAAAATTGCATCGGTTTCAACATCAATAAAATTTTTAACAGCATTTACTGATTTATCATTAGCATCTGTTAATATAATAAGATGCCTACCACCAACCAATGAAACTTGCTGAGCAAATCCTGCTATTAATCCATTATCGCCTGATACATCATCACCTAATAATCTTGTTGTATTAAAATCATCGTTTTTATTAAGACCCAAACTATTAATAATTTTTTCTTGTCTTTCCTTGCCCATTCCCCTGTCTGGGCCGTATAATAATACACCTGTTATGTTATTAGGAATGTTTTTTATATAATCATCGACCTTGTAAGATTGTATTTTCATTTTTTTAAGATTCCATTTTCAAAAATATAACTTAATCTTAAAATTGCAGATTGTCCGGCTATTGATAAAGCACGGCGAATAGCATCTTTCTTAGAAACTTCTGTTAAATAAGATGTTCCAGATGATGAATAGTTAGCAAAACCTATCGTAGAAAAACTAGTTAGCACTTCCCCAGAACCAGTTATATCAACTAAAACAAAATCAACATTAACATCTATTTTTTTGCGGGTAATTGAACTATCATTACCAATTGCTAGATTTTTTTCTGTATAACTTATATCAGCTTGTAGGCGGTATTTTGGATCATTACTTGTATCAATACCAGCTTGTAAAATATTATGTAAATAAACACCTTCTTGTCCGTCAATGCTTGCAACATAAACTGAATTTATTTCATTAACAGTCGCTTGGCTATACAACGGAGTCATTTCTAAGTTATCCATATTAGCACAAGCAGTGCTTAACATTGATAAAATAAATAAAACAAAATATTTTCTAAATAACAATATTTACAATCTTTCCCGGAATTGCGATTACTTTTTTGGGACTATTTTCTCCCATAATTTTTTTTACACTTTCAAGTTCAAGAGCTATGTTAGTCATCGTATCTTTATCCACATCAGGTGAAATATTTATCTGACCGCGTAATTTACCATTTACCTGAACCCCTACTGATATTTTTGAATCAGAAAGTTTTGACTCATCATAATCAGGATACGAAACTGATAGTATTGAAGCTTCGTTACCAATAACCCCCCATAATTCTTCGCATAAATGCGGAGTAATAGGTGATAGCATAATAATAAGGTTTTCCAATGCAAACTTTAAAATTCGATTATCAGAATCTTTTAATTTTGCCTGTTCAATATCATTTGTCAAAGAACGAATATGAGCAATTGCACGATTAAAGCCAAGTTCCTCAATTGTATCATATACTAATTTAATAGTTTTATGAACTTTTATTTCTAGATCGATACCTGCATCTGATAAATCAGTATTTTCATCAACATCTTTAATCTTTTGTAAATTATTTTGAACTAAGCGCCAAACTCTTGATACATAACGCCAACAACCCTCAATTCCTGATTCCGTCCATTCCAAATCTCTTTCCGGTGGACTATCTGAAATCATAAATAATCTTGCCGTATCTGCGCCATATGTATTTATTATATCATCTGGATCTATAACATTTTTCTTTGATTTAGACATTTTAATTGAACGGCCAACTTTAATTTCTTCGTTTGTATCTTTGTGATATGCCTTATTACCATTTTTTATAATATCATTCGTATTAACCCATTCACCATTTTTATTTTGATATGTTTCGTGACAAACCATACCCTGTGTAAATAATCCTTCAAATGGTTCAGAAATATCGTGATAACCACATTTTTTTAAGGCACGATTAAAGAACCTTGCATATAGCAAATGTAATACAGCGTGTTCAATGCCACCTATATATTGGTCAACAGGCAACCACTTATTAACTTTTTCCTTGCTAAATGCTTCATTTTTGTTATTCGCATCAACAAACCTTGCATAATACCAACTACTTTCAAAAAATGTATCAAATGTATCAGTTTCACGCACAGCATCTTTATCACAATTTGGACATTTTGTTTTTTTCCACGATGGATGATGTTCAAGCTGATTACCAAGTTTATCAAATTTTACATCTTGTGGTAATGTAATCGGTAAATCAGACTCTTTTACAGGAACAACTCCGCAACTATCACAATGAACAATAGGTATAGGACAACCCCAATACCTTTGCCTTGAAATACCCCAATCCCTAAGTCTATAAACTGTTTCAGATTTACCTTTGTTTAACTCAACTAACTTTGAAATAGCCTTTTGTTTTGCTTGCACTGAATCAAGACCATTTAAAAAATCCGAATTGAACATAATTCCATCACCTGTCCAAGCTTCATCAGCAATTTTAAATATATCTGGATTTTCGTCTTTAGGTAAAACAACAGGTTTTACACTTAAATCATAAACTCGGGCGAAATCTAAATCTCTTTGGTCGTGGGCTGGGCAACCAAATACCGCCCCTGTTCCATAATCCATAAACACGAAATTCGCAATAAACACAGGTATCTTAATATTTTTATTAAATGGATGATAAACAAATATACCAGTATTAAACCCTTTTTTGTCGCCTTTTTCTATTTCAGCCTCAGATGTACCTGTTGCATTACATTGTTTTATAAACTCTTGTAATTGTACATTATCTTTACTAATTTTTTCTGTTAGTGGGTGACCTATGGCAAGCCCAATAAAACTAGCCCCAAACAAAGTATCAGGTCTTGTTGTAAAAACATCAATTATATCACCCGTATCTGTTTCAAAGTTTACTATTGCACCTGTTGATTTGTTAATCCAGTTTTCTTGCATAATACGGACTTTTTCAGGCCAACGATCTAATGTTTTTAACCCTTGTAATAAATCATCGGAAAAATCTGTAATTCGTAAAAACCATTGTGAAAGCTTTCTTTTTTCAACAACCGCACCAGTTCGCCAACCTTTTCCATCAACAACTTGTTCATTAGCTAGAACTGTATTATCAACAGGATCCCAATTTACAACCGCTTCTTTACGGTAAGCTAAATCATTTTTAAGAAAATCCAAGAACATTTTTTGTTCAAATTTATAATAATCTGGCTCACAAGTTGAAATTTCACTATTCCAATCAACACTTAATCCCAGTTTTTTAAGCTGTTTTTTCATTGTGGAAATGTTTTCTCTGGTCCAAACTTGTGGATGAACATTATTTTCAATAGCTGCATTTTCCGCAGGCAAACCAAAGCTGTCCCAACCCATAGGATGTAAAACATCAAAACCTTTTAACCTTTTGAATCTTGCTACAACATCACCCATAGTATAGTTACGAACATGCCCCATGTGTATTCTTCCCGATGGGTATGGAAACATTTCCAAAACAAAATACTTTTGACTATTATCATCTTTTACGGCGAAAGAATTATTTTCTTCCCATTTCTTTTGATATTTTTGTTCTATTTCCAGAAAATTATAACGACTAGACATATTCAATAACCATATACCTATTAATTTTTGTTATCTTCTTGATACAATTCTCTTGCTCTTTGTAATATAGCATCAGAAATTGTTTTTACCGTTTTGTTTGAAACAGTTTGATTAACCCATTCTCCGTTTTGTTTTTTTCGTTTATAAACATTAACACGAACACCTGTTACACTTAAATCAGAAGAAAGTACAACAACCGATATTTTAGTTTGTTCAGTAGAACTGTCATCCATACTAACCCACTCAGTTTGTAGGATTCCAGATTCTGTTACGATTTTTTCCAACGGATGAACCGATAATGTATCAAGTGCAGCACGCCATAAATAAGCATTAATTTTAATATTGTTATCTTTTAAATCAGTTTTTTTACCACCCAAAATATTCCCCAAACCAAACAAAGAACCGTGTTCATCAGTTTGTTTTTGTGCTTTTGTTCTGCTATCGACAGGTTTTACATCAACACCATCTGTACAAGCAGATACTAAGAATATAGTGATGATTAACGGCAATATTTTTTTCATTTTTTTTGTTTCCTTTATTAAAGAATGAATAATTTTTTTTATAATAAAACATATTCACTAAAATACAACAACAGAATAATAATAATCAAGCCAATTATTTAAATATATTATTTCACTTAAGTAATTATTCATATTTAATAATTTATCAATAATATCAAATATAAAGATAATAAAAAAAAGGAGGATAGTTTCCTATCCCCCAATTTTTTAACTGATTAAGTCAGTAAAAACAATCATTCAAATTAGAATGAGATGTTTGTACCAATTAATTGAGTTTTTACATCGCCTACTTTTTGTTGTTCCATGAACACATCTAGACCAGAAGCAACAGCATAACTAACTGAAATTACAGAGCTAGTTTTCTTACTAGCAGAACTATATACGCCACCATTAGTACCAGCAGAGTAACCACCATCTTGTTTCTCAGAAAGTCTAGAGTAACCAACAGATACTTTACCAGCATTGTAAGATACACCCCAACGAGTTTGCTTCTTATCAGCATCAGAATCAATGTCACCAGCTACATAAGTACGGCTTGTTGTTTTGTCAGTACCTCTAGCATAAGAAACAGCGAAAGGACCTTTAGACACTTGAACACCCCAAGAATTATCT